>Ga0066395_10000227_pt1 | contig 21123 bp, 21 predicted proteins | sample PanSoiPlot1MoBio_FD_61218 | JGI IMG/M metagenome (GOLD analysis project Ga0066395, IMG submission 61218) | Tropical forest soil microbial communities from Panama analyzed to predict greenhouse gas emissions - Panama Soil Plot 1 MoBio | ecosystem: Environmental > Terrestrial > Soil > Tropical... | reverse complement strand
GACGGGCTCATTGAAACGCGCGGAGCGGATCTCTCGATCGAGGCCGCGTTTCCAGACGAGCACGCGGGTGCCGTCGTGTCCCGTCAGCCTGACGCTACACAAAGCCGCCGGCTTGAGGCGGGAAAAACTCCAGGCGATGCAAGAAAGTCTCCTGGCCCCGCGCTGAACGCGCGGGGCTCCTTTTTCCCGGCCAAGCGGCTCTAGCTGGCCGCTCGCTTCAGCCAATCTGAAGTGATCGGGCCGTTATGAAAGCGAATAATGGACTCGTGCCGGCGGAAGATGATGTAGGGGCGACCCTTGTGGTCGCCCTGTTGCCGGATGCGATGAATGAGGCGACCACAAGGCTGGATCCCCAGCTGCCCGCGAAGCGCGGCCCGTCTCGAAAATTCCCCGCCGACGGAGCCGCTAAAATCCTACCCCGAGGACAAGAGCCATCCTGGGAGCGCCGATGCCGTGCCATGTGGCGACCCGCGGCCTCGCTTTCACGGCTGTGGCCGGTTCAAACCCCGCACAAGACCGTGCACGGCTCGCGTTCACCTTTGAAGAGGATCTGGCCGCGGCGATGTCCCAAGATAACCGTACGCCATCGTACCGCTCAGACGTCGGTGAAGGCGCAGAGATGTCTGCCTTAGGTTCAAGCGCATTCGCCGCCGGCACCGTATAGGCGCCCAATGCAATCAAGCCGAACAATGTACCCGCCCTTGCCACAGCGGAAATTAGGCGCCTGTCCATGGCCGCACCCCTTTACGTTACGCCCACCATTTATGCCGACTCTCGGTCATTTTCACCGTTTCACCGGATGAAAGAGAAGTCAATCTTGATTGCTTTCGGTTCGGAAGTATGAGCCCAGCCGCGACCGCAATACTGGGGTGCTGGTATAATATGATAAAATGAAGGCAAATTGTGATGGGCAGGCGAAATCCGGCCCTGTTTGAGGCGGCCCGCGAAGATCGAGGCAATCACAAATGGAGCAATCGACTGCCGTTCCCGCGAGAACTGTGGTGCTAAACCGCCCGACCGGATGAACCGAAGCCACCGATCTCGCGACGAAAATAGGCATCGTGAACGCGCTGGGAAACCTATGAGCTGTTTCGAGTACAGACACACCGACGCGCCGCAAGCGATGAGCGAATTAACGAGCTGTACACGCACAAACTGCTTCATGGCGCTGCGGGGCTCCTGGCGCCCTGTCATCGGCCTCGGCGCGATTCTCCTGGGCGGGTTGAGCTTGACGATCCTGCCGAGCATGAGCGCTGCGGCGGACAACGCGGTGGTGAAACGCTTCTCTAATGGCGCCACGCCCAATTCGGTCGGCATCATCGATGCCACGGAGGATGCCCCACAGGACGGGCCCCAGGCCATCTACGCCGCGGATGACGGCAGCCTGTATCTGCTTGATCAGGTCAATGGCCGGATCCTGCGTTTCGATGCAAGAGCCCCTGGAGCCCCTGTTCAATCCCTCGAACTACCGGAACAAATGCGGCCGACCGACATCATCGTGCGCCGCGGCAGCGTGTATGTGTGGGACGGTGCCCCGCAAGCGCTGCTGCCGACCGGTCGCGATGACGCGCCGGTGCGCGGGTTGACTCAGACGCGATCCACCGAAGCGCCGGACGACTTTACCCTTTCGGCATTTGCGCAAATGGGCTCGCAGGTGCTTGACAGCCCTGTGGATCTGCTCGGTGAACGGACGCGCGCCATCCCGGTCAACAGAAAACCGGCTCGCCAATTCATCGCCTCGCGGGGACGCGGTGCAATCATCGCCGACGTCATCACGAGCGACAAGCTCAATGGCGCTCAGATCGGCGTGCGCGAGCAAGCCACCAACGCCCCGATTGCGGAACTGCGTCTTCAGGTGCGCGACCGCATTGGTGCGGTCGAGTTTCTGGAGATCGATAACCGCGGCCGGATGTTTGTTCTCACTGAGAACATCCCGACCAACTCAAAGCGCCCGTCGGCAGCCTTCGTGGTTCGCTTTTCCCCACAAGGCGTGCAGGAAAGCATCTACGACATCCCGCTTCAGGAGAGCGTTGCACTGTCGCGCCGGTTCATTGCGATTTCGCCGGATGGGGACGTCTATTTTCTGCGCTCCCGAAAGACCGAGGTCGATGTCGTCGGTGTCGGATCGCGCAAAGTGCGGCCTACCGCGGTTATCGAGAATCCCAACCTGCCGCACCTTACGGATGCGGAAACCCGGATCACCAACAAGGGCCCGCTTGCGGCGGTGCGGCCATTGACGCGCGAGCAAGTGGTGCAGACGGCATTCGGGTTCGAAGGTTTGCAGTGGCGCCTCACACCGGCGAATTACGGCCACGACCCCGATACAACATGCACCGGATTCAACCGCATCCGGCGCCCCGGCTATCTCAGCGGTAAGCTCAATCAGGAAGTGCGCGGCGTGCCTTATTGCTGGGGATGCCACGGCTCGCTCAACCAGTTTCGAGCGAGGATGGCGAGCGGCGTGTTGGCCGGCAATGTGTGTACACACAATGACCCCCGCCCCGATGTCGCCGGTGTCGATTGCTCCGCGTTTGTGAGCGCCGCCTGGGGCCTCGCCAATCACTTCACCACAGCGGCCATTCCGGCGATTACGACCGAGCTCACCAATGCGTGGGATCTGCAGCCCGGCGACGCACTCAACAAGCCAGGCAGCCACGTCATGTTGTTTCTGCGCTTTACGCCGGATCGAAAGGCCGAGGTCATGGAATCCTCGACCGGCGGATGCAATGGCCGGGTCTGCCGCAATATCTATCCGCTCGCCTCGCTGCTGGCGCGCGGCTATAAGCCGGTGCGCTTCAAGGCGTTGCAAGACCAGGTGGTGGCCTCGGCGGCAGATGGCGGCAAGTCGGCCGGCAACAAAGACGCGATCCAGAAAGCGGCAGCCGATTCGGAGCGCTCGCGCGAGCGCCACCACAGGAAGCACAGGTAAGGACACCGCGATGAACATCATTGGGGCTAGGAACAGTGGCGGACAAGCAGCCATCACCTCTCCCCGCTTGCGGGGAGAGGTCGCCCCCTCTTTACCTCCCCTGCGCGGGGGGGAGGTAAAGGGGGGGCGGGGGAGGGGGCCTCTCCACGAGTCTGAGTTTTTGGAAAGGCCCCCTCACCCCGACTCTCTCCATAGCCCGTCGAAGACGGGCGTAAACGCCCTAATGGCAAGCGGGGAGAGAGGGCAGAAAGCGCGCCAACTCCTTAAGCTCGCGGCTATTGCAGCGATCCTTGCATGTATGGTGCTCTGCGGGCTGGCCTTCGCTCCGCCCGCCTCGGCCCAAGTGACTGCTGCCCCGGCGCAGGCGACCGTCCTTAGCCCTCCGCATGGCGGGGAAGTACGCGCTCTGGTGATCGGTATCGATGCGTATCAGTTCGTGCCGCAACTGCGCGGTGCCGTCGCGGACGCCCGCGATATCGAATCGACGTTGCGCCGCCAAGGCGTGACGGACATTACCGCACTCTACGACGCTGCGGCTGACCGTGCGACCGTGATGCGCACGCTCAGCCAGCTCGTGCAGCGCAGCCAGGCCGGCGATCTGGTGGTGTTGTCGATAGCGGGGCACGGCGTGCAAGAGCCCGAGCACGTCAAGGGATCGCAGCCAGATGGCCTCGACAACGTCTTCGTGCTCGCCGGCTTCAATCCGAAGACCGGCGCTGGTACGCAGCAACGCGTCATCGGTACTGAATTCAACCACTTGATCAAGCAATTCGAATCCAAGGGCACGTACGTGCTGTTCGTCGCCGATGCCTGCTATGGCGGCGGGCTGGCGCGCGAAATCGACCCGCGCGCCGGCGAGATGAGCTATCGTCAGGCGCCCCGCTATTCGCTGACAGTCGACGATCTCAAGCCGATCTCGACCACCAGCGATGCGTTCTTGAGCGATATCGATTTCCAGCGGACTGCGTTTCTGGCTGCCGTCGATCGCAAGACCAAGGCCCCGGAGGTCCGCATCCCGGGCGTGCCCGGATTTCGCGGCGCGCTGAGCTATGCGGTGGCGCGCGCTTTCGAGGGGGCGGCCGACGAAAATCGAGACGGCCAGGTCTCGCAGACCGAATTGTTTACCTATGTGCGTCAGGTGGCCTATCAGTTATCCGACCAGCGACAGCAGGTGGTGACCGCGGGTCCCAATGTGCGCGAACTGGGTTCGGATGTGGTCTTCGAACGCACGCGCGGGGTCGTGTTGCTCGATGCGGTACAGCCGGCCGAAACGCGCCCACAAACGCAGGCTTCCCAGACGGCGCGTCCGACCGCGCCCCCCACCGAGCGGCCGCCGGCCGTCGCGACACAGCTGGGCATAGTCCGGATTGCTGTGCTAGGCAACCAGCGTGATCTCTTGGCTAATCTGGAGGGTCGGGAGGCGCGCTTTGAGGTGGTCGGGACCAAAGACAATCCCGACATCATTTGGGATCCGGCGTCTCTCGATGTGCTTGCCGGTGCTGACGTCGTTGCCCGCGGGATTGAACGTTCCGACCTCGCCAGCGTCATCGACCGCGTAGCCGCCGTCAACGGATTCAAGCGCCTTGCCGCCAAGGGACCGCAGGCGGTGCGACTTCTGCCCGACGATAAGGTCCATCGCCGCGACGCACGTATCGACGTGCAGGTGTCCGGTGTGGCGCAGCGCGCACTCCTGATGTTCAACATCGCCGGCGATGGGACGGTACAAGCCCTGTATCCATACGGATCGGACAAACGCATTCTCGATACTCCGGACTACAAGTTCTCGGTGCGGGTCGGCGAACCATTCGGGGCCGATCAGGTCGTCGCCATCTCCTCGGCGCAACGGCTCAGCGAGCTCGAAGAGGCACTGAAAAAGATGAGTCAGCTTCGTACCGCGGTCGAGGTGTTCAAGCTGGTCGAGCGCTATGCTCCGCCTGATTCCAGGATCGGTGCTACCGGCATTTACACGGCTCCTTAGCGCAGCACGGGAGCGCTGCATGAAACCGCGGGCACCGGGACCTAGAGCGCATCCCGCTGACATTCATCCAGGGTCGTTGCTGGATTTGATCTGCCAATCCGTGCTCACGCGAACAAGATGGAACGTCGATCGAAATTACTTGTAAGGTGGGCAAAGGCGCGCTCTTCGCGCGCCGTGCCCACCGGAGCTAGGTCGCGGCGGGCACGCTTCGCTTTGCCCACCTTCCGACTGCGCATCAATGCGGTCGGAATCCGCGCTAAGATCGGCCAAGGAGCGATCGCCGGACTATCGGCCGCACTCGTGATGGGGGCTACGGCTCTAGCCCAGGCGCCACGATCAGTGACGATTCTTCCCGACACCCCCGATGCGCCTCAAACTGCGCCCGCGCCCAGCATCCCGCCGATGAGACTCGAACTTCTGAACTCGACCGTGAAGGTCGAGAATCCCGCCGGCGTTTCAGTCGATCTCATTCCCAAATTAGAAGTGTCTGTCGGTTCGAAAATCGGATTCCGCATCAGTGCAAAAAAAGCTGGTTACCTAATTCTCCTGGACGTGGACCCCAGCGGCAAGCTTACACAAATATTCCCGAATCCAACGGCGGCAACCCATGGCGTTCGCGATGCGTCCAATCTCATAAAACCAGGGCGCCCGCTGACCATCCCGCAGCTCGGCACGCCCTATGCGGGGTTCGAGTTCGTCGCCGATCTGCCCGTCGGCATCGCCATGGTGGTTGCGTTGTTGAGCGACAAACCTGTGCAGGTGGTCGATCTTCCCGACACACCGGCGCCCGCCTCTGCGCCGGGCGACGCGCTGAAATACATCCGCGACCAGGCCCGAACGTTGAAAGTGGCAGGCCCGGACGGCGGTCAGCTGGAACAGCCGAGCTGGTCGATCGACGGAAAGTTTTATCTTATCAAATGACACAACGTTCTTCCGGTACGCTCGAAACCGATCGCAGACCGCACAATCCGCCACGGGACGATCAGCGAATCTCACGTTGCGATTTGGTCGAGCCGATGTGTGGCCATCAATTTTGTCTGCACCGCGTATCTTTTGCAGCACCGCCGGGGACGAGCAGCAGTTCGGCACTCAATTAATCAAATGCTGCCGTCATTCTAAATGCATTCAAAGACAGCCTTGTCACCGGCGTCCGGGCGGACGGCGAGCATTCGCGAAGTATGTCCATACTTGGCACAATGGGCCTTCGCCAATTCCGCGGCTTGTTGGCGGGTGAGGCCGTCCATCGGAACGGCCCCTCCAATTTCATTGCCGGCTACCCTGGGGCCTGCACAGCTGGACAGGACAAACATTGCAGCAAGCCCAAGCAGCAACGCTATAACGCGCCGATTCATGGTCGTTCTTTTTTAGGTTGTACCAGCTGTTGTGCCCGATTCGACACTGGCAGGTTATGAAGGGATGGATGAGGTTCCAGAGGGGGAAGCCTCAGCAAAAAGGGAGAACCCACACGTAACGCGGATCCAAGCTTCAGGTTCCGCCTGCAGATGGCCGGTCCGCGAGATTTTTTCGTCCACACGGAATGAGCGCGTCTCCAATCCGTTTATACCCCGCTCATTGCCGGCTGGCCGGGACGGGCGTCGTCAGTCCAGTCGAAAGACGCTTTTAGTGCATCAACAGCACCGGTCGATCGGCCTTGCGAATTACGGAATGCGTGCAACTGCCGAACAGGACCTCGCGCATGCGCGAACGACCATAGGCACCCAGAACCACGAGGTCGGCGTCGCATTCTCGAGCAGCGGATGCAAGCAGCTCCGGAATGGCAATGCCATTCGAGGCGATGATGCGGGTCTCCGCTCGGACGCCGTTCCATGCCAATTGACGCGAGACGTCGCTCATTGCCTCGGTAAGGTCTTCGTTTTCGGCGACGCTCACGACCATGACACGATCAGCCTGGTTCAGAAACGGCATGGCGGCGCCGACAGCCCGGGCCGCTTCCGCGGTCTCCTTCCAACACACCATGATCGTGCCGGTCAGAGTCGATCGTGGTTTCGAATTCGCGATCAGAACCGGCCGTCCGCAACCGATAAGCAATTCTTCGATGAAATCCGCCGACAATCCGTTTGCTTTCTTCGCCCTGCCGACAACGACGAGATCGTTATGGCGGGCGCACTGCAGAATCCGCTTGAGCGCTCGTCCTTGTTCCTCATGCCAACTGGCCGTTACGCCTTTCGAAGAAACCGGCACGTCGCAGATTTCAACATTCGATTGCTGGCAGAAATCGCGGAAGTGCTGCGCCGCCGTTGCTGATCGGGTCCGCGCCGTCGCATCCAGGTCCTTCAGCGCATTCGACAGGGCCGGCCCCATCGCAAACTCGGTATGCGGCATGTGGGCAGCGGCCTCGCCGGCGCCGATGTCGGCACAAGGATTGATCGCATCAGACACCTCGCAGCCCAATGTGAAGCGGTGACCGCCGGAGCACATTGAGGTGGATCAAAGCACTTTTGAAACAATCGCCGGAGGGTCTCGGCGCGGCCAGTTTGCGAGCGACAATGCCGCGCAGTTCATCGCTGACGGCAACTCGCAGATCTTAAGAACTGGGGCGGTCCGCGAGCCGCCCCGCGCACAACGCGGACAGGGCGGTGGCGCCCGCCGATTTGCCCCGCATCTGCTCTCCTCATGCCTCGCTGTAGTCACACCATGATGATGGCCTGTTGCATCTGACCAGCCGGAAAAGGGGAGGTGCCGATGCGTTCCACACTAAACCCCGCACTATCCAAGTTAGACCTCGCACTATCCGAGTTCGCCAAAGCTCGGTGGGCTGACGAGCCATCGGTCGACGCGCCTCTTCAACCAATGGACTTGGATCTGGTCGCGAGCACGCCGTCCTCGCTCGGCAAGCAAGCCTCGTTCTCCCTCGCCTGCTTCGTAACCGCGTTTTGCATTGGTGTTGCCGCCACCTTGGCTTGGCAGTCCTACGGCCACGTCGGCAGAAATATGATCGCGACATCGCCCCCACAGCTCGAATCGTTGGCACCGCAGGCCGCGCCCGCAGCGGCTACGCGCGGCATCGAGGCAGGCGGCTTCGTGGTGCAGCTTTCCGCCCAGAGGAGCGAGGCAGAGGCCCAGGCGGCATTTCGCACCCTGCAGGCGAAATATTCGGTGCTGAACGGCCGCGAGCTGCTAATTCGCCGCAAGGACCAAGGCGAACGGGGCACTTTCTATGCCGCGCAGGTTGGACCGTTCGGCGTAAAGAGCGATGCCGACCAACTATGCGAGGTGCTTAAATCCGCGGGCGGAAGGTGCTTCGTCCAGAAGAATTGACGTGTGACGGCCCCACGGTCGAATGGAGGCGATCGAAGTGTTCCAAGCGCCGCGCCTTCGGTCAACCGCCGGCTGGCTTTCTGTATCGCCCGCATGATCCCGAGCGTCCGGCAGCTTACCGCCAAGATAGCTTCCGTGGCAGCGGAGCAGCGACCGCGAAAGAGTCGGGCCAAATCCGGCCGTCCCGCTCCTTTTCAAACGCCCGGGTGAACTGATAGCGTTGCCAGTGAGCTGCCCAGAGGGATGCGCCGAAGTCTCATTTTTTCAGAAGGCGGGCGATATTTATTGTGGCGTCGGCTACGACAGGTAGATCATCGCAAGCCAGCCATCTGTGGGCTGTGAACCGCTTGATAAGTACCGCGCTTGGCACTCGTCACGTGCAACACGTTGCAAGGCAAAGGGAGATCGTCATGGATAACCGCTTCTCAGGCTTGATCGTAACTGCTGCTATTGCTGCCGCGGCCAGCGCCGCCATTTCGGTGTCTGTCACCCGAACCTCTGCTCAGGGTCCGGCTGTTTCCGGTGCGGCCCTGAAAACTCCTCCGTTGAAGACGGCTTGGGGCGAACCCGATCTACAGGGGATTTGGACCGACGAATTTGAGACGCCCTTACAGCGCCCTGCCAAATATGCGAACCAGGAATTTTTCACCGAGGCGCAACGCGCTGAGTTGGACCAGGTGCGATCGGGGATACTCGGCCGGCGCGCGACCGAGCGCGACGCCAATAACGGCTATAATGGCGCGGTGTTCTTTTCCACGAAGCGCACCGGCGCGCGCACGTCGAAGATTGCCGATCCGCTCGATGGTCGGATTCCCGCTCTGACGCCGGAGGCTCAGAAGGCGGCGGCGACCGATCGGGAATTTCGCCTCGCCCTGGTGCAATCGACCGATACGTGCAAAAAGGGGTCGGCGGGCTGCGCGGGCTGGAAATACGATCCGGCGACATCGCCGCGACGCGCGGAGGTTCCTCCTCGCTACATCACCAGGGCTATAAATCGCAACGATGGTCCGGAGGACAGTTCGTTAGGCGAGCGCTGCCTGACAGGCGGACTGCCTGAGTTTGGCGGCAACACCGGCAGTTTCCGCCGGATCGTGCAGACGCCGGGTGGCATCACGATGTTCTACGACGTGGGCCAGGGGCAAGGGTGGCAGCGCAATATCGTCATGGACGGAAGCCCCCATTTGCCCGCTAACATCCGTCAGTGGTACGGCGACTCGCGCGGCCATTGGGAGGGCGACACGCTGATGGTCGACGTGACCAACTTCAGTCCGAAAACCGATTTCCAAGGGTCGCGCGGGAACCTGCACTTGGTTGAGCGCTGGACGCGCACGGGGCCAACGACCCTGGCTTACGAGGTCACGATCGAAGATCCGACCGTGTGGACCAGGCCCTGGACCGTCAAGCAGGAATTTTCCCGTCAGAGTGACGAAGAGAACAGACTCTACACCGAACCGCGCTGCATCGAAGGCAATCAGGGGCTTCCCGGTTTGCTCCACGGACGGAGAGTAGAAGATCTTGCGTTTGCGCAGGGTCGCGGTCCCGATCCCGCGGCCACGGACAACACCGCGAATTTTGCATCGACGGTGGTTCTGGAGGACCCTTTGCAGCAGTAATACATTCATGAACGGTTCTCTGCGCGGTTCGGCCTGAGATGATCCACGCCGGGTGTGAACGCATCCGGCGCGGAAATGCTTGGCCGATGCTGCACTTCGGCTGCGGGTAAGGGAGAGAAAACTCACAATGAGCAATCTTGACCGCAGCATCACAGAAAGTCTTGTTCGGCGAAAATCCGCTGGCGTTTCGCTATGCGGAACGGTGAGGCTGCTTCATAGCCAATTCGGGCAGCACGGGGTTGACTACTCGTGTGGCCTGCATGCCTCGAAGCCGCCATGATTTTACTCTCTTGGCGAGGCAGGTTCTGGTCGACAGAAGCTTCGAACATGTCCATGTCCGAGACAGTTCTCATCCTCGCAGCCGGCACCGCCGTGTTCGCGATCCTCTTTGCCGCCCGCCTGGCTATACGCGCGCTGGCAGGCGGCACTGCGCCAGCGGGCGGATCGGGCGCGCCCGACGTGGCGGGCGTCATCGCCCTGCCGCCTTTCATCTTTCTTTGCTTCCTGGTGGCGGCAACGGTCCTCGAAGCGGTCGCGCCGCTACCCGTGCTCACCGCCCATGAGCTCGCCCGCTATCTGGCCGGCGCTGCGCTCGCGGTGTTGGGCTTTGTCTTGATCGGGATGGGCACGCGGCGCTTTCTGGCCGCCGGCACCAACATTCCGCCTACCCTGCCGACTACGGCGCTGGTCGTCGACGGCATCTATAGACGGACGCGCAACCCGCTCTATCTGGGAACGACCCTCGTCTACCTGGGTCTGGCGGTCGCGGCAGGGAGCCTGTGGGCGATCCTGCTCATGGTGCCGCTCCTGTGGGTGATCAATGTGGGCGTGATCGTGCGGGAGGAGCGCTACCTGGAGCGCAAGTTCGGCGATGCGTATCGGGAGTACAAGGCTCGGGTGCGGCGGTGGGTTTGACGGCCAGCGCAAACCTGAATTGGGGAGCGCGACAGTGTGGTGCCGCCGCGCAGCCCCCTCTCGCCGCGATTACTCACGAACGGGGTCGATTACTTGCCGCGGGCGAACGTAATGAACCCGTCGCGGTTGGGCATCACTACCTTGGGTAACGACTGTGCGTTCATGGTGTCGCTCTCCGCAATCACGCCATTGAGGTTGAGCAAATAGGCGACCACGCCATAGATCTCGTCATTGCTGAGGGACTTCGACTCGTTGAACGGCATGGCTCGCCTGATGTAGTCGAACAAGGTCGTCGCATAGGGCCAATAACTGCCCACAGTTTTCACCGCCGGTTTGTCGCCCGGCAGCGAGCCTTGGCCGCCGACCAGGCGGTCGTTGGGCCGGCCCGCACCTTTTTCGCCATGACAGGCCTGGCACTTCGCCGCGAATACGGCTTCGCCCTGCTTCACGGTGCCGCTGCCAGGGGGCAGGACGGCGCCTTCGGGGCCAATGCTGATGTCCCAGGACGCAAGGTCTTCGGGCGAAATCGGCTTGCCGAGGTTAGGGCTCTGCTGGGCCAATACCGGCGACGCGAATGCGAAGAGCAGCGCTGGCGCGGCGGCAACGAAAATCTTACGCATAGACATTTTTCACCTCGCCATTGCCGGCTACGGCCCAGGATTGGATCATGTTGTTGTGGTAGATGCCGCGGTCGCCGCGCAGCGCGATGAGTTGCGAGCGGCTCGGCTGGACGTAGCCGGTCTCGTCGGTCGAACGGCTCTGCAGCACCGCGGGGCCGCCGTCCCATTGCCAGGCCATGCGGAAGCGCGTCGCCGCCTTCGACAGCACCGGCTCCTGCAGCGCCGCAACGCCCCAGCTCTTGCCGCCGTCGGCCGACACTTCGACCTTGGTGATCTTTCCGTAACCCGACCAAGCGAGGCCAGAAATCTCATAAAGACCCGCCCCGCGCACCGTCAGCCCGGGCGACGGATGGGTGATGATTGACTTGCCTTCCAGCGGGAACACGAATTGCAATGCTTTTCCAGACGGCAGCAAGATGGTGTATTTGGAGGTCTCGTCCTTGGTCATGGTCGGGCCCTCGGTGAGCTTAATGCGTCGGAGCCACTTGACGTTCATGTTGCCTTCGAAGCCGGGCAGCAACAGACGCACCGGATAGCCATTCGCAGGCCGCACGCGCTCGCCATTCTGGTAAAGGCAGATCAGGGCGTCATCGAGCGCCTTCTCGACCGGGAAGCTGCGGCTCATGCCGGCAGCATCGGCACCTTCCGCCAGCACCCACTTGGCTGCCGGTTCGATGCCGGCCTCCTGCAGCAGCACCGAGAGTTTGACGCCGGTCCATTCGGAGCACGACAGCAGCCCATGGATCGCCTGTACGTTCGCGGCGGTCGGCTCTTTCGCGAACAAGGCACCACTGTTGCCGGCGCATTCAACGAACGCGATTTGCGAGTGCATGGGGTAACGGCCGAGATCGTCGAGGGTAAACACCAGCGGGCGTTTCACCAGGCCGTGAATGAGCAGGCGATGCGTGTCGGGATTGATATCCGGAATGCCGCTGTGGCTGCGCTCATAGTGCAGGCCGCTCGGGGTGATCATGCCGTTGAGCAGATGGTGGGGCGTGCGCGAGGAGCCGGTGCCGGTGGTTCCGGGCGCCGAGGCCCAGGTGCGCGCGACCTTCTCCTCGTATTTCGAAGGCTGGCCATACCCGTTGAACCCGGTGCCCGGAATTTTCATCCACGGTTCGACCGTGAGCGGCGCCGCTCTGGCCTGATTGACCGCCGCACCCGCGCCCATCGCGGCCACGCCACCGGCAAGAAACATGCGGCGATGCAGAAGACCGTTGCCGGCCACCTGTTCGGCTTCGATCCGAGACGTTTCCTTCATGCTCGATTCCTCCCTGCGCATATCGCATTGATGCCATTGTAGTCCGATCAGCACGGCAGGGAACCCAGGGGATTTGATTTTTCGTGGCAGGAGTCGGCGGACCGCCGGTTGCAGACCAGCACGCAGGCGCGTTGGGCGCAATAGCCGGAGGCATATTGCGCCCGTGCGCTGGCGGATTACGCCGTGCTAATCCGCCGTACGCGGCCGAGCATCCTTGCCGATGATCAGCTGCGTCTGCGTCACAATGGCGGCGAGCTTGCCGTCGCGTCGGGTAATCCGGGTTTGCCATACCATCGTGGTACGGCCGCGATGGAGCGGGGTGCATTCCGCCCGCAGGGTGTCGCCGAGCGGTACGGCGGCAAAGAAGTTCGTCTTGCTCTCGATCGTCGTTGTGCCCGCGCCCTCAGGCATGTTCAAGAAGGTCGCGGTGCCGCCGAGGTTGTCGGCGATCGCCATGACGGCGCCGCCGTGCAGCCCGCCGTTGCGGTTGGCGAGCTCCTCCCGAACGAAAACCTCTGCCACCACCCGGTCTCGTGTAGCCTCGACGATTTTTGCCCCCATCAAGCGGGCAAAGGGAGGCTGCATGTCAGCGATCATCCGCAGGCGGGCCGTGTCAGCGGTGTCATCGGCATTCAATGGCGCAGTTCCAATCGGGGCGAGTGCGATACCGCAGCTCCGGCCCCCCGTATCGGCGGCTGCAACGCAAATACTTGTAGCCTGGATGGAGGGACCGCTGCTTTGCGGTCCCGTAATCCGGGATTGGCGTTTCCGGAATTCGGAGAGAGGCTGATCCCGGATTACGCTCCGCTCCATTCTGGCTACTCTGATCGATTTGATGGAATCAATCGACTAATGTGGCTGCGGCACGATGCGGATGTAAGGCCGCGGTGCTTTCCAGCCCTGCGGATAGGTTTTCCTGGCATCATCGTCGCTCACCGACCCCGCAATGATCACGTCCTCGCCCTGTTTCCAGTTGGCGGGCGTGGCCACTTTGTGCTTCGCGGTCAACTGCAGGGAGTCGACCACGCGCAATATCTCGTCGAAGTTCCGTCCCGTGGTCATCGGATAAACCAGGATCAACTTGATCTTCTTGTCAGGTCCGATGATGAAGACGTTTCTGACAGTCTGGTTATCTGCCGGCGTGCGCTGGGCGGCGTTGCCCGATGCGGCGGCCGGCAGCATGCCCCAGGCTTTGGCAATCTTGAGATCGGTGTCGCCGATCAAGGGATAGTTCGGCGCAAAACCGGTGGTGTCCTTGATGTCGACGGCCCACTTGGTGTGGTCGGTGACCGGATCGACCGACAGACCGATGATCTTGACGTTACGTTTGTCGAATTCCGGTTTGAGGCCCGCCATGGTGCCAAGCTCGGTGGTGCAGATCGGCGTGAAATCCTTTGGGTGAGAGAACAGGACAACCCAGGAATCGCCGATCCAATCATGAAAGCGGATATGGCCCTCGGTCGTATCCGCTTCGAAATCCGGCGCGGTATCGCCAATCTGAAGAGTCATCGCAAACCTCCACGTTTTTTAGCAGTTCGGTCACCTTGTTGGCGACCCGCAGGCACCTCATATAGACCTCTGGCAAAGACAGTTAAATAACTTGTTGGCTGATAAGGATATCTGTTTCGCACCTCGCCGGTGTGCGAAATGCGGCAGCCGCGAAACCGTGCCGGCACGTGAAAAAGTTTCAAATAGCCGGGCGGGCGTGGTGCCATTTTGTCGCGGGAGATGCCGGTTTGCGCAGACGAGCAAACCGGCGGGCGCGCGTGTGCGACTAACGTACAGGCGCACGTTAATGGGCCATTCATACGTTGCACTTTATGCGTCTGCGCGACCCGAGGTGAGTGCCATGAAAAAGAGTCCGGTCGAAATCGCGGATCTGGCGCAATTGCCGGCGCAACAGGACCGCGACTTCCAGAGCTTGATGACGACTATCGAGCAATCCAAGATCGAGGTGCCGGACCTTTCGGCGGCAGCGCTTCGCGGTGTGCTCACCGGGGTCATCACGGGCGAGGGCCCGACAACGGCCGGCCGCGCACATTTTTCCCGCACGCTCGATCCCGGCGATGTTTGGCTGTGTGCACGTATTCTGACGGCGGCCGGTGGCGAAGCCGGCGCGCCCGTCACGCGACTTGAGGCGAATGTGCTGTTCGAGATAGATGCCGCGGCGGCGGAGCGGACCGATGGCGGCCGTTTCGACGATCTGTTGGTCAAATCGATCGCTCATTTCGCACTGGCCGAGGCGGGCCACAGGGTCCCGCCGCGTCAGGTTGCGCTCGATCCCGCGACGGAACTGTCGTCGTGGACTAACTCTTCGACTGACGTTGATGGCGAGATCCTGGCTTGGATTGCCTCGCAGATTGGCAATAAAAGGCGCCTGAAATCGACGCTGATGGGGCTTTCGGCCTTCCTGACCGGTATCGGTGCCACGCTCGCGGTTGCCGCTCCGTCGATAACTGCGGTGGTCGAACTGATTGCGTGAAATGAGAGTAGTTACCTCTCAGCGAATGTCGAATTGACATTTTGCTCCGTTCGCCCCAAAGCCCGAATAACTCAACTGGCCGGGTTGGGGAGGCGCATGTTCAAGCGGATTCTGATCGCCAACCGCGGCGAGATTGCCTGTCGCCTCATCAAAACCGCGCGCCGGCTGGGGATTGAGACCGTTGCGGTTTACTCCGATGCCGACAAGGACGCGCTCCATGTGGAGATGGCCGACACTGCCATCCACATCGGCCCGCCGCCGGCTGCGGAGAGCTACCTTGTCATCGACAAGATCGTGGCCGCATGCCGGACCAGCGGCGCCGAGGCCGTGCATCCGGGCTACGGATTCCTGTCGGAGCGAGAGGCGTTTCCGATCGTCCTTGCGCAGGCCGGCGTCGTCTTCATCGGGCCGAACCCCAAGGCGATCGCGGCCATGGGCGACAAGATCGAAAGCAAAAAAGCGGCGGCTGCGGTAGGGGTTTCCACGGTCCCGGGCTATCTCGGTGTTATCGAGGAGGATCGGCAGGCGGTACGGATCGCCGACGAGATCGGCTACCCCGTGATGATCAAGGCCTCCGCGGGAGGAGGCGGCAAAGGCATGCGCATCGCCCATTCGAGTGCCGAGGTCGCAGAAGGTTTTGCGCGCGCGCGGTCGGAAGCGAAATCGTCGTTCGGCGACGATCGCGTGTTCGTTGAAAAGTTTATCGTCGATCCTCGCCACATCGAGATCCAGGTGCTTGGCGACAGGCACGGCAACGTGATTCATCTTGGCGAGCGCGAGTGCTCGATTCAGCGTCGCAATCAAAAGGTGATCGAGGAATCGCCGAGCCCGCTACTCGACACCGCGACGCGCGCGCGGATGGGAGCCCAGGCCGTCGCGCTCGCAAAGGCGGTAGGCTACGATTCCGCCGGGACCGTGGAGTTCGTGGCCGGCCAGGACAAGAGCTTCTATTTCCTGGAAATGAACACCCGCCTGCAGGTCGAGCACCCGGTTACGGAGCTGGTCACCGGCATCGACCTGGTCGAGCAGATGATCCGCGTTGCCGCGGGTGAAAAGCTCAGCATTGCGCAGGGCGACGTAAAGCTCAGTGGGGCGGCGATCGAATCCCGTATCTATGCGGAAGACCCCTATCGCAATTTCCTGCCCTCGACCGGGCGCCTTGTCAAATATCGTCCGCCTCAGGAAGGCACCGAGGCCGGCATTACAGTGCGCAACGATACCGGCGTCTTCGAGGGCGGTGAAATCTCGATCTACTACGATCCGATGATCGCCAAGCTCGTCACCCATGCGCCAACGCGCGATGAGGCGATCTCCGCGCAGGCGCGCGCTCTCGATGCGTTCTATGTCGATGGCATCCGCCACAACATTCCCTTCCTCGCTGCCCTGATGCAGCACCCGCGCTGGCGAGCCGCCAGGCTGTCGACCGGCTTTATCGCGGAGGAATTTCCCGACGGCTTCTCGTCGCAAGCGCCGGCTGGCGAGACGGCGCAAGCGATCGCTGCGGTTGCAGCCGCCATCGACCATGTGCTCGGCGAGCGCAAGCGGCGGATTTCCGGCCAGATGGCCGGACGCCCGGTGGTGCGCGAGCGGCTGCGTTCGGTGTGGCTCGGCAGTGCCGAGATCCGTCTTGTGGTTGCGCGCGAACCCGGTGGCATCGGGGTACGGCTCATCGGTGAGACTGCGGACGGGCCGGCGTCCGGGCCGGTGATTTTACTCGTGTCATCCTGGAAGCCCGGCGAGCCGGTATGGCATGGGACCATCGATGGCGTGCCGGTCGCCGTGCAGGTTCGTGCCATCCTCAACGGCTTCCTCCTGTTCCATCGCGGCATCGAAGCCAGGGCCTTCGTCTACACGGAGAGCGAATCCGAAGCCGCCCGACTGATGCCCACTAAAGTCGCGGTGGATACGGGCAAAAAGCTTTTGTGTCCGATGCCCGGGCTGGTCGTCTCTATCTCCGTGGCACCGGGCCAGGAGGTCAAAGCCGGCGAGACGCTTGCGATCGTCGAAGCGATGAAAATGGAGAACGTGCTGCGTGCCGAACGCGATGGCACCGTCAAGGCGGTGTTTGCCAAAAAAGGCGACAGCCTTGCGGTCGACGCCGTGATCCTGGAGTTCGTGTAGCGCCGTGCGCAGGGCACGCCTCAGCGCCGTTGTGGTGCGGGCGCTTATCTGTACCGGCCAACAGTGGTCAGCACACGTCTTCCAACGCCCATTGCCACTGTCTGTAGTACCAGCTTCCCTCCCAGTAGTTTCCGAGGTACCAGTTTCCGCGAGACGGGTAGCCGCGGGGCACATAACACAAGTGGGGGTCAACCGGATAAACGCCGGAAGTGGGTCCGGACCAATATGACGGAGAGGTCGGATCTCCATAGTGCGGACCGTAGGCGTAACCCGAGCCTGTCGGGAGGACACCGACCGTCCACCCCCGTTTCGCGTGCCGCGCATCTGCCGGTGCAATCGCGAATGCAGCGCTTAAGGTTACGGCTGCAAGAGCTGAGACCGTCGTGTACCGCATTGTTTTCTCCTCAGAGCACCAGGGCTTTCCCCGTGTCTCTCATACCATCCCCGCTCCGGAACGTCCTGAAGCATTTTGCGGCGAGCGCAAGGGGTGGATTGCCGGCCAGATGATCGGACCCGCAGGCGGCGCGCGAGGTGCTCCGTGTGGCTTCGCGGCGCAATCGCCGTCGCGGCTATCCACAGCCAATTCAATCTTTTGTTGAATTCCGCTAAGCTGCCCGCGGCTGGCAGGGGCACACATGGCGGGGCAGCGCAAAGCGCGGGGAAGGGTTGGCACGTGGCCCGGCACTGCCGGGATCGCGGCGCCCTGGCTGCCGCCGCTTCCCGGTATTGCCGGGCCAATGGCAGCGCGGCTGCGCGGGTGGGCGGCGGCGGAGGTTGCGCCGGGTCGGCTGATGCCGTGGCTGCCTGTCGGGTTCGGACTGGGTATCGTGGTTTATTTCTCTGCCGACCGGGAGCCGGTGTGGTGGGTCGCCGCGATCCTGGCCGCAGTCGCCATGGCGGCGGCCTGTCGGCTGCGGGCAAGTTCGATCGGCTTTCCGGTTGCGATCGGATGTGCCGCTTTGGCGGCAGGCTTTGCGACGGCGACGCTCAAGAGCCGCCTGTTTGATCACACGATCCTGCTGACCTCGGCTTACAGCGTCAGTATCTCGGGATTCGTAGAGACGCGGGAGGAGCGGGAGCGTAGCGACCGCATCGTGGTGCGCGTCACCACGATGGACGGTGAGCGCCTCAAGGACCGGCCCGAGCGCATCCGCCTGACGGTGCGCAAAGGGGCTGCGCCTGCTGTCGGTGCGTTCATCGCCCTGAAGGCGCGCCTCAATCCTCCGGCGTCGCCGTTTCGTCCGGGCGGCTATGATCTGGCGAGAGACCTCTACTTTCAGCGGATCGGCGCCACCGGCCTTGCGCTGGGAAGAATTGATGTGCGGCCGCCGCCGGTCGCACCGGGGCTGTGGCTCGAGTTTGCCACCGCCATTGAGGCGATCCGTGACGCGATCGACAGTCGCATCCGCGCGGCGGTCAAAGGCGATGCCGGGTCGATCGCGTCGGCCCTGATCACCGGCAAGCGCGATGCTCTGTCGGCTCCCGTGTTCGACGCCATGTACATTTCGGGCGTGGGGCATGTGCTGTCGATCTCGGGCTACCACATGGCGCTCGTTGCCGGCGTGGTGTTCTTCATTGTGCGCGCGGTGCTCGCGCTGTTTCCGGTGTTGGCGCTGGGCTACGCCATCAAGAAGTGGGCGGCGCTGACGGCGCTCGCCGCCGCAACCTTCTATCTGGTGCTGTCCGGCGCCGAGGTGGCGACGCAGCGCTCATACATCAGAACGAGCGCCAGGAATTGCAGCGTGTTGCACCGTCTCGCATTGTGCTGCGCCTTGACGCATAAACGCCAACATTCATAATGACTTGATCGTTGCATCCCGTCGCGGTGCAACGCGCCCTCTTGCGCTCAAGCGCCGTCTCCCGTACATCGAGTTTGTACGCGTTTGTACGGGAGCCGCGAAATGCCGAAAGTGAAATTGACCGACCGTTTCGTTGCCACCCGAAAGGCGACAGGAGCGCAGACGGAATATTTTGACGAGACCACAACCGGGCTGGCGCTGCGGATCACGCCACGCGTCAAGGCCTGGACTTACCACTACACGATTGACGGCAAACGTGCCCGAGCGCCGCTTGGAATTTATCCGGGCGTTAGCCTTTCGGGAGCACGAACCCGAGCCCTGGAAGCCAAGGCGTCTCTTGCTGAAGGCCGCAAGCCTAGCTTCGACAGCCCCGACGCTACGTCCCTCAAAGGGATTGCCGAGGAATGGAAGGCTCGGAAGGGCGACCTGCGCACCCTGGACGCCAGATGGAGAGCACTAGAACGCCACGTGTTTCCGGACCTAGGCGCAAGGCCCGTTCGAGACATTCGCCGGAGTGAGATCGTTCGGCTCTTGGATGACATAGAAGATAGCGCTGGAACGGAAATGGCCGATGCTATCGTTGGCTTCCTTTCGGCCCTGTTCAATTGGCACGCCGCAAGGGACGATGACTTCGTTAATCCGATCATTCGAGGAATGCGACGGAGCAAAGGCAACGGGCGGCAACGGATACTGACCGATGCTGAGATCAAGGCCGTCTGGAATGCTGCCGAAGGCCCTTACGGCCGCTATGTCCGCTTTCTGTTGCTGACCGCAGTTAGGCGAAGGGAAGCAAGCAAGGCCGAATGGGCTGAGGTCACCGACAGCGTTTGGACAGTGCCAGCGGCTAGGATGAAGCAAGGGCTAGATCATGTGGTGCCCTTAAGCGCGTTAGCGCTGGCGGAGATGAAGCCGAATAACCACCAATGGATTTTCACCGTCAGCGGAGATCGAGGCCTTACTAACTTTGCGGTTTACAAGACCAACCTGGACAAGGCCAGCGGCGTCAAAGACTGGCGTCTTCACGATCTTCGCCGGACCGCTAGAAGCTTGCTTGGTAGGGCTGGCGTCCCTGCGGAGATTGCAGAGCGCTGCTTGGCTCATGTGCCCGGAGGCGTCCAAGGGCGGTATGATAGGTACGAATACTTGCCTGAGAAGCGGGACGCCCTGGAGCGGTTGGCGAAGCTGATTGGGGAGGTTGTTCGTGGCTGACTTTCTGATTCCCTATGTGGATGCAATCCAATTGGTTCAAGTCACTAAGCACATATCGCGGGCTTCAGCCCAAAAAGCCTTAGACGATGCTATTGCCGCGGGGAAACTTCGCACTCAATCCACATCTCAAGGTCTGGTGTGGGCAAACGGCAAGCGGATTTGGCAAGAAGGACCAAGCATTGGCCGCGATGACCTTGCTCGTTGGCTAGAGGCCAAACGGTCACCTGGGGGCAAACAAGCTCGGATTATAGCTGCCCTTACCAAGCGTTGTCCTGATGGCGTCCCTGATCGTGCGGAGTGCCCGAGAGAGCGGCTGAAAGCTGACTTGTTGGCGCTTGATCGATCCATTGCGCCATTGAATTTGAAGACGTTGCAGAAAGCGATTGAGGCCTTCAACGCTACTGGGAAACGGTAGCATTCCCAGCGTTTCCTAGTGCCACGCCTTTGGTCATGCCCTAAGTAGGTTGCCTCTGCAACACAACGCGAGGCAATCGAAATGCAAAACCTTATCGGAATTATGGACGTTTGCGCCATGCTAGGTGGCGTAAACCCAGCGACGGCTTATCGATATATTAAACGTGGAGTATGGCCTAGACCTATCAAAGTCGGCGGGCTGAGCCGTTGGCTGCGCTCCGAATGCGAAGCTGCCCTTGAAAAGATGATCGGAGGGCGCGGCAATGGATGACACATGCCCTTACTGCGGACATGAATGGGAACCGGCCGAACTGCCGCCGGATTTGGCTGCCTCTAAGCAACGCGTCGAGGATATGATCAAGGCAAACGGCGAAAGGGTCGAATGTCAATCGGCTTGCAAATTTGACCCCTGATCGGCGTCCAATTTTGACCCCTTTGTTCGACGAGTCCGGGCGGTAGCGCTCGCGCCGTCGGAGCTGGTCGGGGTTGCGGAGACGGCGCGA
>Ga0066395_10000225_pt1 | contig 21216 bp, 17 predicted proteins | sample PanSoiPlot1MoBio_FD_61218 | JGI IMG/M metagenome (GOLD analysis project Ga0066395, IMG submission 61218) | Tropical forest soil microbial communities from Panama analyzed to predict greenhouse gas emissions - Panama Soil Plot 1 MoBio | ecosystem: Environmental > Terrestrial > Soil > Tropical... | reverse complement strand
CTCGGAGGCCGGAAACGCAACCGCGTCCGGCGGCTGGTTGGCCACCCAGGTGGTGGTATTACCGTGCTGCTCGCGCACGGCCGGCGCAACCGTCAGGCGTTCGCCCAACCGCCGCCTGAGCGCTGCAAGTCCCGCGTGCAAATCGGGCCTGTTCGCGGCGCGCGCCGCGGTTGTCATGTGATTTGCTCCTGTTCATCCCGTTTCGTATCTTCCGGACCAACCCAGCCGGATCGATGGGACCCACGATAACGGGCGTCAGACGGTTCGATTTGGCAGGACAGGCTTAAATTTCCTGGCATAGTAGGCGCCAGGGGACTGAAACAGAATGCTTGGTCGGGGCGATATTGCGCCATTATTCTTTGCGCCGTTCGTGTCGTCGGTCATGCGGGTCGAGCCGCAGTGGATCGATTACAACGGCCACCTTAACATGGCATATTACAACGTGCTGTTCGACCGTGCCGTCGACGAAACCTACGACTTGATCGGGGTTGGGGCCGAGTATGTGGCCACCCGGCGGCAATCGGTCTTCACAGCCGAGGTCCATGTCCGCTTTCTGCGCGAACTTCATGCAGGCGACCCCGTGCGGGTCACCTTCCAGCTCCTCGACTACGATGCCAAGCGGCTCCACTATTTCGAGCAGTTGTTTCATGCGGAGGGTGGCTGGGTGTCGGCAACTTCGGAGAATCTGTCGCTGCACGTCGATATGACATCGAAGAAGACCACGGTGTTCCCGCGCGAGGTCATCGCCCGGCTGGCCGACATGAAAGCCTCCCATGCGCTTCTTCCGATTCCGGAAGCGGCCGGCCGCCGCATTGGGATGGATGGGAGGCGATGAGGCGTTGCCGGTCCGGTCGGGGACGGCAAGGTTCCTTCAACGCCCGAACTCTGTGGTCGCTAGAACCGGAACGGTGCATGTTGAACCAACGCGGTGGAATGTTTTTCCGGTCAGTTCATTTTGCCGCTTCCTCATACATGGTGTTCTTTTGCATGGTGTTCTTTTGCATGGTGTTCTTTTGAGCCCAACGATACGCGGCATCCTGTCGTCTCCCCCTTTTGCGGCCCTGGAAGCTGGTGTAGCTTCAGGACCAACATGAAACTTGCACGTCGTCAATTTCTGCATTTAATGGCGGGCGCAGTCGCGCTGCCAGTTGCGCCACCGCTCGCGCAGGCGCAGACCTATCCGACACGGCCCGTGCGCATTATCGTCGGGCAGGCTGCGGGCAGTTCGTCGGACATTACGGCGCGCTTGATAGCGCAATGGGTATCCGAGCGTCTCGGCCAGCAGTTCATTGTCGAGGTACGACCGGGCGCCGCCGGCAATATCGCGACAGAGGCCGTCGTAAACGCGCCGGCCGACGGTTACACGATGCTGCTGGTGAATGCCCAGAACACCATCAACAGCTCGCTCTACGAAAAGCTCAACTTCGATTTTCTCCGCGATATCGCGCCGGTTGCCGGGATCGACAATGTGCCGCTCGTCATGGAGGTCAATCCGTCATTTCCGGCGAAAACCGTCTCGGAGTTCATCACCTACGCCAAGGCCAATCCGGGCAAGATCAACATGGCGTCGGCCGGCATCGGCGGACCGCAGCATGTCGCCGGCGAGTTGTTCAAATTCATGGCTGGCGTCGACCTCGTCCACATACCGTATCGCGGCTCGACGCCTGCGTTGACTGACCTGATGGCTGGCCAGGTGCAGGTGATGTTTGATGTCACGCCTTCATCCCTTCCGCTGATCAACTCGGGCAAGCTGCGGCCGCTCGCCGTGGCGACGAAGACGCGATTGGACGTGCTACCCAACCTTCCAGTTTTAGCGGACTTTTTGCCCGGCTACGAGGCGAATGCGTGGATCGGTTTTGGCGTGCCGAGGAATACGCCAACAGGGATCATCGAGGCGCTCAACAAGGAATTCAATGGAGCAATCAGCGATCCCACGATCAAGAAACGTCTCGCCGAGCTTGGCGCCGTGGCGATGGTGCCGAATACGCCGGCCGAATTTACAAAACACATAGCCGACGACACCGAAAAGTGGGCCAAGGTCATCAAGGCGTCGGGTATCAAGCCCGAGTGAAGCGCGAAGTGGAGTCATCGGCGGGCCAAGTGCGCGCATGACGCTCCAGTGGATTCGGTCATCTTGAATATGTCTCCGGAGTCATGGCGGGCTCGTTGCTTTGTCCGGCCATCGACTCCCTACTTGCTATAGCTCGGTAAGCGAAACGGCATGCCGGCGACAAGCGCGTGCATGCCGGCGGAGGGTAAATCGGACCACACAATCACATCGGAACGTGCTGAGGCTACTTCGCGGAGGCGGGAAACGCCAGCAATTTGCCGACATCGCGTGTATCACGTTGGATGATGAGGGTCGCTTTGAGAACACGCTTTGACCCGGAGGTACGCTGAGTCGACGAATGACAGTTTTGTATACGTCGCGCCTTTTTTCATTCGGCACCATCGCCCGACCGCCGTTACACTGGCCTGCCGAAGCCCCGTCTCTGAAGGACATATGACAGGTCTGGGTGAACCGCTCGTTCGTAAGGAAGACCCCGCCCTCCTGTCGGGGCGCGGACGCTATGCCGACGATCTTCCGGTCCCCAATGGCACCTTGCACGCGCATGTGATCCGCTCACCCCACGCGCATGCCAAAATCCTGCGCATCGATGCGACGGAGGCGCTGGCGCTCCCCGGCGTCGCGGCGGTGATCACCGGCGAGGACGTGCGCAAGCTCACCGACCCGTTTCTGATCGCTCTGAAGCAGCCGGTGCATCAGTGGTCGCTCGCGGTCGAGCGTGCGCGCTATGTGGGTGAGGCCGTGGCACTGGTCGTCGCCGAGAGCCGCTACGTCGCCGAAGACGCTGCGGAACTCGTGGCTATCGATTACGAGCCGGAGGAAGCCGTGATCGACCCGATCGCGGCCTGCGGCAAGTCTGCGCCGCTGTTGCATCCTGCCTGCAAGACCAACGAAATCTCGGTCCGCAAATTCGCCTACGGGGACACCACCGCGGCGTTCGCGGCCGCAGACCGGACGGTGGCTCTGATGGTCGACTATCCGCGGCTTTCCTTCACGCCGTTGGAATGTTACGTGGTGCTGGCCGAATATCGGCCGCACGATAACAGCTATGATGTGCTGGCGAATTTTCAGGGACCGTTCAGCACCCATCCGGTGATGGCGAAAGCACTGCGCGTGCCCGGGGCCAAGTTGCGTCTGCGCATTCCGCCCGATTCTGGTGGCAGCTTCGGTATCAAGCTGTCGGTGTTTCCCTACATCGTGCTCACCGCAGTTGCCGCGAAGGTCACCGGGCGGCCCGTAAAGTGGGTCGAGGACCGGGCCGAGCATCTCCTCGCTGCAAGCTCGGGGCCCAACCGCATCACCCGCATCGAGGCGGCGGTCACGCGCGAGGGCCGCATCCTAGGGCTGAGGCTCGATCAGCTTGAGGACTATGGGGCTTTCCTGCGCGCGCCCATGCCGGGACCGCTCTACCGCATGCACGGCGCGGTGACAGGCGCATATGATATCCCGAATGTGGATGTAACGAATCGCATCGTGCTCACCAACAAGATGCCGGCGAGCCTGATCCGCGGGTTCGGCGGGCCGCAGCTCTATCTCGCGATCGAGCGATTGGTGCAGCGCATTGCAGTCGAGCTTGGACTCGACCACCTTGACGTGATCCGACGCAATCTCATTCCGACCGAGAAATTTCCCTATCGAACTGCGGCGGGCGCGCTCTACGATTCCGGCGACTATATGCGCGCCGTGGCAACCGCGATCGCAGACGGCCGGCTGGACGATCTCAAGCGTCGCCGCGACGCGGCGCGTGCCGCCGGCAAGCCTTATGGCATCGGTTTTGCCGCCGTGGTCGAGCCCGGCATGTCCAACATGGGTTACTTGTCGACGCTGTTGACCGCCGATGCACGCGCGCGCGCCGGACCGAAGAACGGCGCCGTTTCCATGGTGACGGTCAACATCGATCCGCTCGGAGCCGTATCGGTGACGGCCGACGTGACGGTGCAGGGCCAGGGCCATCAAACCGTGCTCTCCCAGATCGTTGCCGACCGTCTAGGGCTTAATCCCGCCGACATCGAGGTCATGCTGGAGATGGATACTGGCAAGGACCCATGGTCGATCGCGGCCGGCACCTATTCGTGCCGGTTTTCGCCAGGAACGGCGGTTGCCGCTCATGTGGCGGCGACTCGCATGCGCGACAAGCTTGCCGCCATTGCGGCGAAGCAACTCAATATTCTGCCGGACGATATCGAATTCGCCGACGGCCAGGTGCGGAGCCATTACAATCCGGACAATGCTCTGTCGTTCGGACGGATAGCCGGCACCGCGCACTGGTCGCCTGCAATGTTGCCGGACGGCATGGTGCCCGGCCTGTCGGAAACCGGCGTGTGGTCGCCGCCGGAGCTTGAGCCACCGACCAGCGACGACCGCATCAACACGTCGCTCACCTACGGCTTCATTTTCGATATGTGCGGCGCCGAGCTCGACCCAATGACGTATACGGTACGAGTCGATCGCTACGTTTCAATGCATGATGCCGGCATACTTCTTAATCCGCTGATCGCCGATGGGCAGATCTACGGTGCCTTCGCACAGGGCGTCGCGGCGGCCCTCTACGAGGAATTCGTCTACGATGAGAACGGCAGTTTGCTGTCCGGCAGTTTCGCCGATTACCTGGTGCCGACGGTCGGCGAAATTCCAAAGCTCGAAATCCTGCACCAGCAAACCCCTTCGCCGCTGACCCCGCTTGGCGCCAAGGGCATAGCGGAAGGCAATTGCATGAGCACGCCGGCCTGCATCGCCAATGCGGTCGCGGACGCGCTCGGCGCCAAGGACATTTCCCTGCCGATCACGCCGCTTCGGTTGCACGCGCTGCTGGCAGGAGAGGAGGCCCCGGTCCCCCTTGGCGCGAGCCCCCCTTCTCCCTCCCCCCTTGCGGGGGAGGGGTGGGGTGGGGGGTCGAGGAGCATAGGCACACCAGTGCCGCATTCCCCGACCCCTACCCCCGACCCCTCCCCGCAAGGGGGAGGGGAGCAGGCGCGGAGCGCCTGATGAAGCCGCGCCGGTTCGATTATGTGCGCCCGGACAGCACGGATGAGGCGGTCGCGGTGCTCGCGGAATACGGTGACGCCGCGAGCGTGCTGGCGGGCGGACAGTCGCTGATGGCGATGCTCAATCTGCGCGTCGCAGAGCCGGCGGTGCTCGTCGACATCTCGCGCCTGATGGAACTCGATTACGTTCGCGTTGCCGACGATAAGATCGAGGTCGGCGCCGCCGTGACCCAGAACCGGCTCAAGGACTGGCCGGAGCTTGCCGGCAAGCTGCCGCTGGTTGCGGCTGCGCTGCCGTTCGTCGGTCATTTCCAAACTCGCAACAAAGGCACTGTGTGCGGCTCGATCGCCCACGCCGACCCGTCATCAGAAATTCCCTTGGCGTTGGCAACGCTCGGAGGCGAGGTGGTGTTGCGGTCCCAGCGGGGCATGCGGGTGCTTGGCGCGCCGGAGTTTCAACGCGGCATGCTGACCACCGCCCGCGAGCCTGACGAACTGATTGTTGCGGTGCGTTTCCCAGTGCAATCGACGCAGCGGCTCGCATTCCGGGAGGTGGCGCGACGGCATGGCGATTTCGCCATTATCGCGGTGGCGGCCTGCATCGAAGACGGCCATGCAATGCGGATCGGCGTCGGGGGGATGGCGGACAGGCCTGCAGTGTTGCAGGTCGCGATCGATGGGGTCGCGGCCGCCAAGGACATATTCGTGTCACTGGCCCGGGAACTGGAAGGCTACGACGATCTCCACGCATCCGCGCGGTTCCGCCGCGATCTGCTGCGCCAGATCGGCCCCGCAGTGGTAGAAGAGGCTTTGCGATGCGCCGCGTGAGCAAGGACGAACGGAGCCGGATTGGTTTCACGCTCAACGGCCGCGCCGTGTCCGGCGAGGCGGAACCTCGCATGCTGCTCACGGATTTCCTGCGCCACGTCATCGGGGCGACCGGTACGCACGTGGGCTGTGAGCACGGCGTGTGCGGCTGCTGCACCGTGCTGATAGACGGCGTGGCCGTGCGCGCCTGCCTGACGCTCGCCGTACAGGCCGAGGGTCGTGCGGTCACGACCGTCGAAGCGCTGGCAGCCCCGGATGGTACGCTCAATGCGCTGCAACAGGCATTCCAGAAGTATCATGCGCTGCAGTGCGGCTTCTGCACGCCGGGTATCCTGATGTCATTCACGGATTACCTTGCGAGAAATCCGCATCCGACGGAGGATGAAATCCGCGAAGTGCTGAGCGGCCATCTATGCCGGTGCACCGGTTATGCCGGGATCGTGGCTGCGGTGCTCGCCGTTTCGTGTGGCAGCCCGAATTGAGACAAGCCGGAGCCCATCATGCCCAAAACTCTCTATCGCGAACTGGTGACGATCAACGGCAAGAACGTCGTGCTCGCCCACAAAGAGCCGCCGGTCATAAACGCCGGCGTATTGGAGAACGCCGACATCTTCCGGATGATTAACATCTTCGCCGATAAGTTCAGCCCGACCAATATCGACAAGGCGGACGGCACGCCGCTGCGGCTTTACACGTCGGACAGGGTTAAGATCGACGTCTCCAAGCGCCGCAAGCACGACATGGGCTTCTGGCATCGCAACATCGATGCCCATGAGATCATTTTTTGCGTCAAGGGCGCGCTGAAGTGGGAAACCGAGATGGGCGTCAAGGTCATGCGCCCCGGCGATATGCTGCTGATCCCCAAGGGCATCGGCCACCGCTCGATGCTGTGCGAGGATTCAACCGACGACAACGTGCTGATCGAGCTGAAGATCGCCGACGAACTCACCTATGTGGGGGAAAGCAAGTAGCGGCTCCTGGGAGCGCGGGCGTCTCGCCCGCATCTCCGGTAATGAGCGGGCGTCTCGCCCGCGGTCCCAGGTCTCCACGCTCAGGAGCATCCGTGCAATCCGTCGATCTTATCATCGCCGACATCGCCTGGCTGATCACTGTGGATCCACGCCGCCGCGTCATTCGCGATGCTGCGGTCGCGATTGATCGCGGCAAAATCGTCGAAGTTGGCAAATCGGTTGACGTGACGGGCCGCTACGCGGCCAAGCGAAGCGTCGATGGGCGCGGCACTGTGGCTACTCCCGGGTTTATCGATTGCCATCTGCATTCTTCATTCCAACTGTCGCGTGGGCTCGCCGACGAATCGAACGCTCAGTCGTTTCTGTTTGATCGCATGTATCCATACGAAGCTGCTCTCGAAGGCGAAGACGTGCGGGTGTCCGCCATGCTCGCCGCGACCGAACTCCTGCGGCACGGCGTTACCTGCTTCATCGATCCCGGCAATTATCATCCCGAATCATCCGTCGAAGGCGTGATGGCGACCGGCATCCGGATGATCGTGTCGCGCTCCTCGTTCGACCTTACCAAATCTGTGCTCGGCATCCTGCCGGAGAGAATGATCGAGACCACCGCCGTCGCGCTTGAGCGTGCCGAGGCGGTGCTCGAGCGCTACGCTAAATCAGGAAATCCGCGGCTCGGCGCCAGCGCGTCGTTTCGCGGCCTCAACAATGCCTCGGACGAACTCGTCACCGGCCTCAAAACGCTCGCCGACCGCTACGGCACGCTGCTGCAGACCCATGCGTGCTTTTCTTATTCAACCCACGATTCGAGTGTCGCCCGGACCGGCTTTGCCGAGATTGAGCGCCTCGAATCGCTCGGCGTTATCGACGAGCGCATGCTTATCGTACATTCGGGCTGGCTGGAGCCCCATGAGGTCGCGATCCTGGCGCGGCGCAAGCCTTCTCTGGTGTGCGCGCCGAGTTCAAGCCTGCACAACGGCTACGGAAATTTCCTGTTCGGCAAGCTACCCGAACTCATGGTCCTCGGCGTCAATGTCGCGGTCGGCTCCGATCACGCCAGCTCCGGCATCGTTGATATGGCCCAGGAAATCCGTCTCGCCTGCTGCTGCTACAAGGAAACCCGGATCAATCCGCGCGTCATGCCGCCCGAGTCGGGCCTTGAGATGGCGACCGTCAACGGCGCGAGGGCGGCACTGATGAGCGACCGCATCGGCAGCATTGAGGTCGGAAAGGAAGCCGATATCGTGTTGTTCGATACCAATCGTCCCGAATGGCAGCCGCTGATCAATCCAGTGTCGAACCTCGTCTATGGCGCCACTGGCGATTCGGTACGCGACGTATTCGTGATGGGAGAGCAGGTCGTGGCCGACGGGCATGTGACCAGGATCGACGAGGCGAAATTGTTTGCCGAAGTCCCGATAGCCGTCGGCCGCTTCAAGCGGCACCTCAAATTTGACCAGATGGTGCAACTCAAATGGCCCGTGGAGTGAAGTCTTCTCCCTCTCCCCGCTTGCGTCCGCTTGCGGGGAGAGGGGCATTCCACAAGCACAGACTCGCGGAGAGGCCCCCTCCCCGCCTTGCGGGAAGAGGTTAACAGCAGACGCTACGACGCCGACATGAGATCGACATGAACAGCGTATTCGGTGATCATGTTCCCGGTATCCCGTACCGCCCAATCGCGGAGCTGTTCGCGCAATACCGCGACCGCGATTCGGCGAAGACCGCGATCGTCGATCTGGAATCCGCTTCCGCGATCACGTTCAGTCAGCTCGATCAGGTCACGACCGACATTGCGGCGCTGCTCAAGAGCCGCGGCGTCCGTAAGGGCAGCCGCGTGCTTTTGCTCTCCGATGAAAATCTGGAAAAGCTGCTGCTCTGGTTCGGTATCTGGCGTCTCGGTGCGGTCGTGTGCCCGCTCAACATCGAAATCAACGCAAAGGTACTGGCCGACCTTGCCCTGGCGGTGAATCCGGTACTGGTCCTCTGGCACAAGGACGTCGAAGTCGATGCGCTGATTGGCCACTGCCGGGCACCGCGCATCCGGTTTGGCGCGTGGCCGACCAGCGGCGGCGATCCGCAGGACGACCTGTTCTCGCGCCTGTCGCAGCACGCCACCGCCGACCTGCCCGAGCGGAACGCGCCGGAGGACATCGCCTGCATCTTCTGCACCTCGGGAACCACCAGCCGGCCCAAGATCGTGGTGTATGACCACTGCGCCTACTGGCTCAATGGCCTGTCCACCCTCGAATTTCTCGGTCTCGCCGAGGATGATCGCACGCTGGAATATCGGTCCTTTGGCTGGAACTCCGCGCAGGTATTGAGCCTGATGCCGTTCCTGCAGAAGGGACTGACGATGCACATCGCCAAACGCTTCTCCCGCAGCCGTTTCTTTGGGTGGATCCGGCAATACGGCATCACCTTTGCGGCCGGTGTGCCAACCGTTCTCAACATGCTGCTGAACAACCCACCTCCCTACCCTTACCTGCGGGCGGCGGAAGGCAAAGAGGGGGCGAAGGACCTGCCGACCTTGCGGCTGATGAGTTGCTCGACGGCACCGCTCACCGCGCAGCAGTGGCTGCAGTTTGAGCAAATGTACGGGATCAAGCTCTTGCAGATGTACGGTATGTCGGAGGCCGGCTGGGTGTGCGGCAACCGCACATATAAAAACCGCGTCGGCACGGTCGGCGTCCCTGCGCTGCACCAGGAATTCGCTATCGTCGATGCGGACGGCCATCCCTGCCCGCCCGGCGTCGAGGGCGAGGTAACGGCGGGCGGCCCGCACACCGCGATCGGCTATCTGATGGATGACGGAACGATCGAACGAATCCGCCCCAAGCGTATCAAGACCGGTGACCTCGGCATCGAGGACCCGGACGGCTTTATTCGCCTCACCGGCCGCACCAAGGACCTGATCATCCGGGGCGGCGTGAACATCGCCCCGGTCGAGATCGATGAGGTCCTGCTGAAGCACCCCGGAATTCTCGACGCAGCGGCGGTCGGCGTGCCCGATCAGATCTACGGAGAGGAGGTGGTATGCTACGCTGTCGCCAAGCCGGGCGTCGCACTCACCGAACACTCCGTACACGAGCATTGCGCGGCTTTCCTGCCGCCGGCAAAAATGCCGAAGCAGATTTTTATCGTCCCTGATCTTCCCAAGAGCGACCGCGGTAAGGTCCTGCGCGACCGCTTGCGGGAAGATTGGGTCGCCCGCATGAAGGTGTCCGCATGAACGCACATTTGTTGTCATGCCCCGCGAAGGCGGGGCACCCAGTAACCCCGAGACCAGCGTTTCTGTTGAGGCGCTGGAGATTACTGGATCGCCCGCTTTCGCGAGCGATGACACGGGAGAGGTCATCGAACTTTGTCGTCAACGCCGGCAACCTCCTTGCAGCAGTTGCCTTCGCGTTCGTGTCCGCCACAACCCTTCACGCCGAAGACCTTTGGCGCCACGGCACTCTTGTGCCGAAGGGCGATGCCGGCTTCATCTACATGGCGGCGGAGGGCGGATTCGCAAAGCCCGAAGGGCTTGACCTGAAAATGCAGGCCTTCCAGAACGACACCCTGATGATGAAGGCGCTGATCGCCGGCGAACTCGACAGCTACGAGGGCAGTCCGATCAGTCCACTGATCGCCGGCAGCAAAGGGGCGGAGGTGAAAATCCTCGGCTGCACATGGCCGAGGCTCACTTATTCGCTTTTCGCCCATGACGGGATCGGCACGATCGCTGACCTCAAGGGGAAGAAATTCGGCATTTCGGCGCCGGGTTCGCTTCCCGATCTTGTTGCGCGGGCCATGTTGAGGCAGGCCGGTGTTGTGCCCTCCGATGTGAGCTTCGTCGCGGCTGGCAGTGATCCGGAGCGGGTTCGCGCTTTGATAGCAAAGACCATCGACGCCGCGATCGCAACGAGCGATTTCGCGGCGCGCCCGGAGCTCAAATTGAAGACGCTCGCGGTCGCGAGCGAAACACTGCCGCAATTCATGCGCCAATGCATCATCACGCGCGGCGACCTCATCCGCTCGAAGCGCACGCAGCTGGTTTCCTTCGTCACGGCAGAAATGAAGGCTTACGGATTTGCCTTCGCGCATCGCGACAAGGTGGTCGCATTGACGCGGCGAATTGCCGGCCTCCCGCCTGGCGATCCGGTTCCGGAGGCGAGTTACCGGGAGGTGGTTGAGCAGCGCGCAGCATCACCGGCTATGGAAATCGATCTCGATAAATTGCGCTGGCTGCGCGATCTCCTGGCGGAGGATGGGCGCATGGCGGCAAAATTCGATCCCGCCGCCGTGACGGACCCTTCGATCCGCGAGGCGGCGCTGATGCGGGTCAACAAGTAGCCCGGTTGAGCGCAAGCGAAACCCGGGAGCGGCGTTGCCATATTGATACGGCGATCCCGGATTTCGCTGCGCTCAATCCGGGCTACTACTGCCGACTTTGCCCACGCGGTTGAACGAGGAGATCCGACAGCGTGGGCAAAGGCACATGAGAAGCTGCGCAAGTGTCGCGCCCACGCGACAATGCGCCTTTGCCCACCCTACGCAGGCACGGCCAAACAGGACAGGAATTTTTCGCTATGGATGCCCCCACCAAGCCCAAACGCAAACCGGCGTCGATCTCCATCGCCCCCGCGCCGCCGCGCAGCTATCCGGACCTGCACGATCACATCCGGGCGCTCGACGAGGCCGGCCTGCTCGTCACCGTCGATCGGCCCATCAATAAAGATACCGAGATGCATCCGCTGGTGCGCTGGCAATTCCGCGGCGGCATCGAGGAGAAGGATCGCAAGGCGTTTCTGTTCACCAACGTGGTCGACAGCAAGAATCGCAAATACGACATCCCGGTCGCGGTCGGGGTGCTGGCGTCCAACCGCGAGATCTATCGCATCGGCATCGGCTGCCGGCTTGAGGAGATCGACGAGTGCTGGGTCAAGGCGGCGCAGAATCCGATCGCGCCGCGCGTCGTCGAGAACGCGCCATGCCACGAGATCGTCATCCAAGGAAAGGCACTCGATAAGCCGGGCGCCGGTCTCGACGGCGTTCCGCTGCCGATCTCTACCCCCGGCTGGGACATCGCCCCCTATGCGACGCTGTCGCAATACATCACCAAGGATCCCGACACCGGCATCCAGAATCTCGGCAACTACCGCGGCCAAGCGAAGGCGCCGCGCCGGCTAGGCATGAATCCTTCGCTCGAGCTGCGCCCCGGCATCTACAATCACTGGGAGAAGCTGCGTCAGCGCGGTTTCAAGAAGCTGCCCTGCGCCGTCGTGCTCGGCGCGCCACCATGTGTCACCTTCGCGTCGGTACAGAAGCTGCCCGAGACCGTCGATGAGCTTTACGTCGCCGGCGCCCTGGTCGGATCACCCATCAATGTGGCCAAGGCCAAGACGGTCGATCTCCTGGTGCCGGCGGAGGCAGAGATCGTCGTCGAGGGCCTCATCGACACCGAATATCTCGAGCCAGAGGCGCCGTTCGGAGAATCGCACGGCCACGTCAATCTGCAGGAATTCAACGCCTATATGGATGTGACCTGCATCACGCGGCGACGCGACGCCATCCTGACCTCGATCATCTCCCAGGTGACGCCGAGCGAATCGAGCTTGATCAAGCGCATCGGGATGGAGCCGCTGTTTCTCAATTTCCTGCGCAACACGCTAGGCATCAAGGGCATCCGGCGCGTCTCCCTGCACGAGCCGCTGACCAACATCCGCAAGGTGATCGTGCTTGTGGTCGAGCGCGACATCCAGCCGACCGAGCTGTGGCGCGCCCTCTACGGCGCCGCTATCCTGCATCGCGCTGCGGGCAAGTACGTGATCGCAGTCAACGACGACATCGACCCGGAAAATGCCGACGCGATCCTGTGGGCGATGTCGTACCGGGCGAATCCGACACTCGACATGCATGTGCTGCCCCATCGCGACCAGGGCCACGGCCCCCGCAGCAAGCGCAACAATGGCGAGGACGCCTCAGTGCTGATCGATGCGACCCTCAAGGAGGATTTTCCGCCGATCTCCCTGCCAAGGCGGGAGTACATGGAAAACGCCAAGAAGATCTGGGAGGAACTGGGGCTGCCTAAGCTCAAGCCGGAGCCGCCGTGGTACGGCTATTCGCTCGGCGAATGGTCAGCGGACCTCGACGCCGCAGCTGCGCGCGCCACCGAGGGCGACTATTTTACTACCGGCAAGCAACTGGCCAGGCGCCGCCGCAAGGATGTGCGAATGAATACGGAAGTGCGCAATGTGAAGGAGTGATGGGGGACAGGTCTCGTGACGAGATGGGCCGGTTAGCCGAAAGCGTAACCCGCCCAGTGGCACGAGCGGACTGCGCAAACCTTAATCCCCCCATCTACAATCACCCCATCAAATTCATCATCCCCCGCACCACGACATAAACCCCGACCGTGGCGACCACCACCGCGAAGACGATGGACAGCGCCCTCTTCTTCTCTGCCAGAGTCGTCGCAAGCTGACCGCCCAAAAGCCCGCCCACGACGCCGCCCCCAACGAAAAGCAGGACCAGCCGCCAATCGATCAGGTCGGAAAGCGCGTAATTCGCCGCGGTGGTGAGGCCGAACGCCGTCACCGAGACGAGAGACGAGCCGATCGCGACGATCATCGTCATCGAGGTGGCGGCGACAAGCCCGGGCACCACCAGGAATCCTCCGCCGATCCCGAAAAATCCGGACAGCGCACCGACCGCGAAGCCGATACCAGCGACCCAAGGCGCGTTGCGGCGATCCAGCTGCACCTGCGGTTTGCTGCCGCCTTCACTTCGCAGCGCCATGGACGCGGCAACCGCGATCATGAGAATACCGAAAAGCATCAGAAGCTTTTGGCCATCGGTATGCTTGCCAAGCGTCGAGCCGACCGCTGCGCCGGCCACGCCGAAGATCGCGAACAGCATCGCGACGGACCAGCACACATGGTGGCGTCGGGCATGATCGATGAGATTGACGAAGGCGCTCAGCGCGACCGCAATGGCGCTGGTTCCAATGGCGACATGGGGCGATTTCACCCCGACCACATAAACCAGCAACGGCACGGCGAGAATCGATCCGCCTCCGCCAATTACGCCCAAAATGAGACCGACCAATGAACCGGAAAATACCGCCGGCAGATCGGAAAGGCTCACACGCCCGACCCCATCGCGCGCCGCATCACGGCGGCCATATCGTAACCGGCCGCCCGCGCGCGATCCAGAATGTCCGAGAGCGGCCGTTTGCCGGTCTCGCACAAGCACCACAGAGTGGCGCAGCGTGTTCCCGATCGGCAATAGGCGAGCACCGGCTTGGGCAGTTCCGCCATCAGTTCGCCGAACGCATCGGCATCGGCCTGCGTGACGCCACCCGAGCGCACGGGCTGCATGCGCCATGCAAGCCCGGACGCTTTCACGGCGGCTTCGATGTCTTGGCAACACGGCTGGTCGGAGGCTTCGCCGTCGGGACGATTGCAGATCACGGCACGAAAGCCCGCCGCCGCGATCGCGGAAACGTCATCCGCGCGAATCTGCGGCGCGACTGAAAGCTCGTCGGTGATCTTGCGGATGTCCATCCCTGTCTCCTTTCGCCAGTCATCCGGCGGCCGCGTCAGATATTGGCCCGGATGGACCGGATAATCAATTTCCGCAAGGCGCAACGGCGTCGCAAGGCTCAGTGTGTCTGACACGCAAAATTCGGTATGCTGGCCGGAACGCAACATCGGAGCGGCACGAGGCAGGCGCATGAAGCTATTTTCAAATGCGACTGGCGGAGCCGTCGCCGCTGCTTTGCTCTTCTGGTTTTTCATTGGACCTCCTGTCGCATTCGCGCAGGACTGGCCTGCGCGACCGATCAAGATCGTAACCCCGCTGGCCGCCGGCGGCGCCGCCGACGTGATCGGCCATGCGGTTGGGGATGCGTTCACGGCCGCCACCAAACTGCCGGTGATCATCGACAACCGACCGGGGGGCGGCGGCACCTTGGCGGCCGTTACGGTCGCGCGTGCGGAGCCGGACGGCACCACGCTCCTGCTCGGCACGGCGGCGGCGCTTAACGTAGCGCCGGTGCTGGCAAAGAATTTCCCGGCCGACCTCGTCGGCAGTCTGACGCCGCTAACACTCGCGGTCGAACTGCCTATGTGCCTTGTGGTGAACAAATCGCTTCCCGTGAACAACATCACGGAATTGATCGCCTATGTGAAAGCCCATCCAGGCAAGCTCGCGTTCGGAAGCTCCGGAGCAAACACCGTCCACCACATCGCCGGAGAGTTTCTCAAGCTCCAGGCCGGCATCGACATGGTCCACGTGCCTTATCGGGGCGGGAGTCCGGCGATGACGGACCTGTTGGCCGGGCAAATTCCGATCCTGTTCGCGACGCTTTCAACCGCCATTCCCTTCATTGATAGCGGCGCCGTGAAGGCCATCGGCATGGTCGAAGCCAAGCGCTCGCCCAGCCGGCCAGACATTCCGACCATTGGAGAGGGCTTACCCGGCTATGCCATGCCGCAGTCCTGGGTCGGTTTTCTAGGGCCGCCAGGAATGCCGCCCACGCTGGTGACCCGCATGAATGCCGAACTGGTCGCCGCTATCTCGTCGCCCAAGACTCGCAAGACCCTGGAGGACAACGGCTTCGAAGTGCTCATCAGCACGCCAGAAGAATTCGCGAGGGTCATCAAGGAAAGCCTGGCGCGTTACCGCAAGATTACGGCAGACGCGGGAATCGAACCGCAATAAGAGTTGCCGATGCAGACGTACCGGCTCACGCGCGACATTCCGGTCGAGGAGGGGTTCGACGTCTTGGTTGCAGGCGGCGGGCCGGCCGGCAGCGCTGCCGCCATCTGTGCGGCCCGCCTCGGCGCCAACGTGTTGCTCGTTGAGGCGACCGGCTGTCTCGGCGGGATGGGGACCTCGGGCTTGGTCTCAACTTTCGGCCCGATCTCCGACGGCAAGCGCATGCTGGTCGGCGGTTTCATGTGCGAACTGGTGCTCTCCATGCACCAACGCGGATTTTTGGGGCCGCATGTGGTCCCGGAATTCCTGCACAGCCAGCTCAATCGTTGGGTGCCGTTCCAGCCAGAAGCGCTCAAGCGGCTGCTCGACGAATTGGCGCAGGATGCGGGCGTTGAGGTGCGCTTCTTTACCCGCGTCATCGATACCGAAGCGAAGGACCGGCGCATCGACGGCGCCGTCATCAGCAATGTGGAGGGCTATCGCTTCATCCGCGCCAGGACTTTCATCGATGCCACCGGAGACGCCGCGCTGTCGGACCTCGCCGGCGCCGAATGCAAGGTCATCCTGCGCGATATCGAAGCGGTCGCTCCAAGCACCCTGTGTTCGCTGTTTGCCGGCATGAACTGGGACGATCCTGCCTACGGCGATGACTGGCGCGGCATCGACAAGGTGAAGGCGTTCTCCAAGAAACAGCTCCATCGGGCGATCGCCGACGGCCACTTTTCCCAGCCGGACAAATTCATGCCCGGCATGAACAAGATCGGCAAACATGCGGCCCAGCTCAACGGTGGCCACATCTTCAATCTCAACGGGCTGTCGAACCGCTCATTGTCCGACGGCATGGTGGCCGGACGCCGCCTGGCGGTGGAATATCTTGAGTTCTTCCGCAAATACGTGCCGGGCTGCGAGGAACTGGAACTCGTCACCACGGCACCCGTGATGGGGGTGCGCGACAGCCGGCGGATCGTTGGCGAATTCGAGCTGACCATCGAGGACTTCATGCGTGCCCGTCAGTTCCCGGATCAGATCGCGGTCTACAACCGGCCGACCGACGTGCACCCGACCGACACTTCGGAGAAGGAATATCAGCGCTTCCTCCACGACTTCGAGGGGTTCCACGGGCTCGGCGAGGGCGATTGCCTCGGCGTGCCCTACGGCATCCTGGTGCCGAGGGGCTGGGTCAATCTGTGGGTCGCAGGCCGTTGCCATTCGAGCGATACCAAGGTGCACGGCTCGATCCGCGCCCAATCGGCCGCCTACATGATGGGCCAGGCCGCAGCGACTGCCGCCGTGCAATCGATCCACACCGGCCAGCCGGCGTGCGATCTTGACACCGAGCAACTGGTCATCACGCTGCGCGCCGTCGGCGCCTACCTGCCGCAGCCGGAACTGAGCAGGACGATGACGCGGTGAAGGGTAAAGCTGATCACAACGCCGTCCCGGTCGAACTGACCGCGGTGATCGTCGCAGTGACCGCGCAGGAGCCGCGCGTCCTTACGATTCAGGACTGCCAAGCGCTACCCACGGGCCCATTCAAATCTGCGCATCGTACGCTCCAGATCGGCCTGCGATCCTGGGTCGAGCGCCAGACCCATCATCCGCTCGGCTACATCGAGCAGCTCTACACCTTTGCGGACCGCGATCGCGCCTATGATGGCGCCGGCGAGCGTTTGGTTTCGATCAGTTATCTCGGGCTCACGCGGGAGGGGCACGCATCAGGAGCACGCGATTCGCGCTGGCAGACCTGGTACCGCTTCTTGCCGTGGGAGGATTGGCGCTCCGGTCCGCCCGCAGTTATCGCGCGAGTCATCGCACCACGCCTGCGCGCATGGGCGAACGATGCAGACGATAGCGCGACACGACGCGAGCGTAGAAACCGCGTCGAGATCGCCTTCGGCCTCTCCGGCCGCTCCTGGAACGATGAGCTGACGTTGCAGCGTTACGAGCTTCTCTACGAAGCCGGCCTGCTGCCTGAGGCGAAGCGGCGTGGGCACGCCGATCCATTGCCTGGCGCGCCGATGAAGCATGACCATCGCCGCATTCTGGCGACCGGCATCGCGCGGCTTCGAGCCAAAATCAAATACCGTCCCGTGGTATTCGAGCTGATGCCGGCGAAATTCACATTGCTTGAGCTGCAGCGCACGGTCGAGGCGCTCGCCGGACAGCGATTGCACAAACAGAATTTCCGCAGGTTGATCGACCAGCAGGGACTGGTCGAAGATAGCGGAGACATTTCGACGCAGACAGGCGGTCGGCCCGCCAAGCTGTTCCGGTTCCGGCGCGACGTGCTGCTCGAGCGGGCTGTTGTCGGGACTAAACTTCCGCTGTCCCGCCCGGCTTAGAGCAGTTCCCTATACATGATTGAATCAACCTCTTCATTGAATCAACCTCTTCCTTCTTCATGCCCGCTGTTCTCGCGGGCCCTCCGCAAAGAAGGCTTAGGTGGCCGGGACTCGCGCTGACGGGAAGGACGATGTAGGGGCGACCCTTGTGATCGCCCTGTTCGTCGCACGCGGCAACAGGGCGACCACAAGGGTCGCCCCTACAGCAGGCGATGTGGGAGACGCCGCTGAAGCGATCGACTAACGTTAAACAGCTTACCGTTATTGGCCTACCGTTATTGGCAAATGGTCTGAGCGCCCCAAAGCCACACACAGCCAGCTTGACATTGCCGCGTTTTGCTCACAATTAGCATAAGCCAATGGGATTGAGCGGGTGGTCAAATCGTAACTAGTAATGCTCTAAGTGAGCATAAAGGTGCACCATGCTTACCGAGACTGCCATGCCTGATATTACGGCCGATACGCTCTATGGACGCGTCAGGACGGTCATTCCGCCGATCGAATGGCCGTTCTTCGCCCGCGACATCAACGCCATTCTCGCCCTCAAGCGCGCCCGTAACGCCGTCATTCTTGCGCATAACTACCAGACGCCGGAGATTTTCCACTGCGTCGCAGACATTGTCGGGGACAGCCTGGCGCTGGCGCGTCAGGCGATGCGTGTGGATGCCGATGTCATCGTCATGGCTGGGGTACACTTCATGGCCGAGACGGCGAAACTGCTCAATCCGGCCAAGACCGTGCTGATTCCGGATACCGCCGCCGGCTGCTCGCTCGCGTCCTCGATCACGCCCGGCGATGTGCGGCTGCTGCGCCAGCGGCATCCTGGCGTTCCAATCGTAACCTACGTCAATACGTCAGCCGCCGTGAAAGCCGAGTCGGATATCTGCTGTACCTCCAGCAACGCTAAGAAGATCGTTGAATCGCTTGGAGTCGATCGGGTGATCATGCTGCCCGACGAATACCTCGCGCAGAATGTCGCTGCCGAGACCGGAGTCGAAATCATCTCCTGGGCCGGACGCTGCGAGGTTCATGAACGCTTCACCGCCGCCGAAATACGCTCGCTCCGCGAGCAGCACCCCGGTGTGACTGTGCTCGCCCATCCGGAATGCCCGCCGGAGGTCATCGCCGAAGCGGATTTTGCCGGATCGACCGCCGCCATGATCGATTTTGTGGCGGCCCGGAAGCCGGCGCGTGTCGTCATGGTGACGGAGTGCTCCATGAGTGACAATGTCGCGGTCGATCACCCCGACATCGAGTTCGTGCGGCCGTGCAACCTGTGTCCGCACATGAAGCAGATCACGCTGCCGAAAATTCGGCGGGCGCTGGAGAAGCTCACGCACGAGGTGACGATTGAACCGGCGGTGGCCGCGGGCGCCCGGCGGGCGGTCGAGCGGATGCTCGCGGTTTGAGCGACTGATCTGCTGCGCGACTCGCCGGAGGAACGACGGGATGGTGGTCTTGACTCCCTACGCGAGTTATTGGCTGTAGTCGCAGCTCTAAGCATGGTCGCTCTGCTATGACGCGTCACATCAAAGCTTCCCATTTCAAAGCCAAGTGCCTCGCCTTGATCGATGAGGTCGCTCGCGCCGGTGCTGCCATCATCATCACAAAAGATGGCAAGCCGGTCGCCCAACTCATTCCGCACCGTCCGCGCGACCGAAACGTGCGCGGCATTCTTAAACATGAGCTCTTTATTGGTCGGCAATATCATCTCGCCGATCGATATCGGATGACACCACCTGATGGCAGCCGACCAGCGCTAATAAGCGATCTCTGAGTTCGAACTATTTCACCAGTCGCTGCAGCGCCCGCCCGAGCCGAGAGCTCAGTTCCTTGGCGTCCAGTGTCCCATCGCTGTCCACGTCAGCGGCTTTGAAGCGTTTTTCGACGCTCGCGAGATACTCATCCTTCGTCAACGTGCCGTCATGGTCGCTATCCTCAGTCGCTAGTTCCCTGGCACTCAGATGGCGCTTCAGTTCGCGTCCGTCGAGCGTACCGTCGTGGTCACGGTCGAGACGGTCAAACAGTGCCGATCCCGCTGTCTTCGCTTCATTGATATCAACGGTCCCGTCATGGTCGGAATCGAGGGATTGCAGCAAGCGATCGCCCCTGCTTGCCCCGAATGTCGCTGGTACAGCGAACAGGGCACCAAAGATTATCGCAACGCCGATCGTCACAAGGGGCTTTTTCATGTTGACTTCTCCCGAAGCAGTACGGCCCGCAAGGGGCATGTAAGCAACACGGAGATGCACGATATGTTTCGCAAAATGTCGGCTTGCGCAATATCAGCCGAACGTGATGACCCCGTGCGACGGAGCCACGCGCCCGACGAACCCAAATTTCTTGGATACGGCCGAAGTGCTGTTTACTCTTCATATCGGCTTGAACGCGCGATCGAGTTCCACATCGATCAGCATCGCCACATTGTCGTTGAGAGCCTTGCCGATCAGGTCGGTCGCGTCGTGCACCGTCTTGGCGCGCTCGGCGGCGACACCGAGCGAACGTGACAGGCCGATGAAGTCGATCGTCGGGTCCACCAGTTCCATCCCCACATAGGTGTCCACCTGCTCGGCGTGTCCACGGAGCGCATGAAGGCGCTGTTTGAGGATGCGGTAGGACGTGTTGTTGAGAATCACGAACACGACCGGGATGCGGTAATGCGCTGCCGTCCACAGCGCCTGGATGGTATACATGGCGCTGCCGTCGCCGATCAGCGCGACCACCGGCCGATGCGGCAGGGCCAGTTTGATACCAATCGCGGCCGGCAGCCCCCAGCCGATGCCGCCGCCGCGCAGGCCGAAATAACTCTGCGGGTCGTCGCTGCGGATGAGCTGGCGGATGCCGGGCGCCGACGACAGCGCTTCTTCGATTACAACCGCATCGTTGGGGAGCATGTCTCCGATCGCGTGGAGGAGCGCCAGCGGCTGGACGGGCGTCGTCTTTGCGAGTGCGCGGGCCTTGGCCCGGAGCGCCTCCCTATCGGCGAGCGAGGCCTCGCTTGCGGTCTGCAGGCGGGCGCGCGCCTCGCCCCGGGCGGCGCTGGTCATACGCTCCCGTACCATCGCGGACAGCTCCGGCAACGTACTCTTCGGGTCGCCCAGGATCGCGGCTTTGGCCGGATAGTTCTTGCCGATCTCCCACGGGTCGGTGTCGAGATGAATGATCGGCATCCCGGGCGGCATCGGATCGACGTTGGAGGGCAGCGACAGGGTGAAGAGATCAGCGCCGGCCGAGATCAGCACGTCGTACTCATCGAGTACTTTGCGTACCGCTGTCTGGAGCCGGATCACATTGCCGCGAAACAGCGGATGGGAGGCCGG
>Ga0066395_10000220_pt1 | contig 21284 bp, 24 predicted proteins | sample PanSoiPlot1MoBio_FD_61218 | JGI IMG/M metagenome (GOLD analysis project Ga0066395, IMG submission 61218) | Tropical forest soil microbial communities from Panama analyzed to predict greenhouse gas emissions - Panama Soil Plot 1 MoBio | ecosystem: Environmental > Terrestrial > Soil > Tropical... | reverse complement strand
TCGTCATGCGGTCCTGGCCGGCGGCGACCGGGAACGCCAGTTCAACTTTGGCGCACCGGGACCGATTGACGTCGCTGTTGTGACGCGGTTGCTGGAGCTCGGAGATGGCTGTTTCCACCTCTTTGTCTAGCACCGCCCCGCGTCCCGGTCACATGGCACCACCTCTCCATCGTCATGCCAGCGCTTGTTGTCGCGGGGCATCCACGTCTTTCTTACGGAGTCGCAGCGAGTAATGGGTGGATGGCCGGACAAGCCCAGCCATGACTTCGAAGAAGCAGCCCAATATGACCGGGAACCGCGTTTAGTGGCTTGACCGTGGCTCCGTTTCCGCAATCCAGTCTCGCATCTTTATGGGCACTTCGGGCTCGTGCGCGTGACCGCGCGGGGCATGACAAATGGAGGGCTGCGGCGCAAAGAACTGCCGCCGGCCGACAACAGTTTTTCAGACGTGTTCCCACTGGGAACGGATTTCGACGTTGTAACAGTCCGTTACTGCCCGGGTACTTCTGCCGACTTTTCGCTTTCAAGCTTACCAGGCGCGGTGGGAGGCGATGCGGTCAACCCTGTGGCGTCGCCACCGCCCATTTCAGCCGGCGTATCGCAAGGATCGATTTTTACTCTAGGTTTTGCCTGGAGCTCCATCACCACGCGCATCAAGCGGCGCGATTCTTGCATTTCCAATATATTGACTTTCTTTTCTATTCTCCTGAGCTGGGTCTCAATCGTCCGCATTCGTTTCGAGATTCGGTTTCCGTTCCATATCAGGACCGCCGCGACCACGAGTGCGCCGAGTGCCAACGCTTTGAATTCGACAGTCAGGGTCGAGTTGGCAATTTCCCATAATCTATCATATATCATGCGTTCCCCCGTCGCTAGGACCGCAAACGTTAGGCTTGCTCAGCTATTCAGCTTACTAGAATTTAGCGCATCTATATGCGCCCGCAACATCTTTACTGGTTGGTGATGCAGTCGTACCGGGGCCGGTCCTCGTGCGTCGGCTTGGATTTCATCGATAGCACGATTGTGAAGGCGCACCGCTGCGCCAGCGGCGGAAAGGGGAGAAAAAGCAGGCGATCGGCATTAGTCGCGGCGGCAGGACCACGAAAATGCATACCGTTGTCGACAGCAAAGGCCGTCCTCTGAACTTCACCGTCAGCGGCCACTAAGTCCACGGCGGCCAAGTCCACGACAATCAAGTCATCGAAGAAGTGCTGAACACACCGCGACCGCCGTTGGCCGTTGCTAGGGATAAGGCCCATGACAACGAAAAGACGCGTCAGCAGATCAAAGACGGAGGCGCCTTGCCGGCCATTCTGAGCCGCAGCAATGCCACCAAGAAAGCCCCATCGAATGGCTGGCTCGCTGTCGGCATAGACGCCGAACAGGTCGGCGACGTTGCGGATGGGCGCAGCCTCGGTCTCGATCTGCGGGCACTTGGCGCCCAAGCCAGGGCCGCAAGCGCCTCACGGGCTTTGCGGTGAGAACACATGCCATCCAGCCACCGACGTTATGCCGACTGGACCATCGATCGTATCCGCCGGCAAGCGGCTGGCATCGGGCCGGCAACCGCCGCGCTTGCGAACTCCTTCTGGAACGCCGGCCCATCCGGAGCAAGGCTTTCGCGCCTGTAGGGGCATCCTGCGTCTGGTGTGCGCGTTCGGCGTCGAACGCCTCGAAGTCGCGACCGCGCGCGCCAGGGGCCTGTTATCGCGAGGAGAAAGCCGTGCCTGTGGCTCGATTGACGCGGGACTGAGCAATCCGCCGACGGACATCCCTTGGTTTCCGGGAGCTCGCGACGAAGCCTCGCCGACAACGTGCGAGCAGCGCTGCTGGTCAGATAAAACAGAGCAAACGGATTCGCAAACGCCGCACAGGCAGCAGTTGAAGGCGGAGATCGACAACATTGGAAACTATGTCAACCCTCATAAGTCGAAGAACTCTGTGAGGTTGAGCCACTTTCACCTTATATTGTATGATGTTGGCCAGTGAAAATCGGCTGTGATCCGGGCAGACTTCTAGAAAGTGGGCTTTCAACTGCGTTCCGCGTTCTATCGGAATATGATTAACAAGCTTTTCCGAATCTCTACTGGCAGGATTACCAACCCGGCTCGATTCCCGACTTGAAAATGAAGCTGAGCATAAGCCTCCGACCGCGGAAGTGGCCCGTAATTGTGGTGATGGTCGCGGCGGCCGCGGCTGCCATCGTTCCTTTGCCGTCCGTCCGGGAGCCCGGCTTGGTGTAACGGATATCGTGGAAATACCGTTGCGCGGCGCGCGTGTGAGGACGGGGCGCGCTGGCTCAGCCTGGCACTTTTCGTCGGCGCTGGCGGTGAACCTTGGGGTACCTCAGGTGGTGTCGAGAGCGGCGCAGAGCGCGCGATGCGCCGTGGCAAAAGGCGGCCTTGTAGGGGGCAGCCCCCCGCCATCGCGAATTTGATCCCGGTGGACGCTGATGGTGACGAGGGCGCGGATCTTGAACAGCTTGCGGCGGATAGGCCGCAGCGATCGTCCGCGTATGCGCAAAGCCGCACCGTGTCCTGAATGTAACACGCGTGGAAAAATCTCCCCTGGGCAGGGCGATTGGTTATCAGTGCGCCTTACGTATGTTACAAATCAGTGGGATTGGGCGGGGAAATGGACGGGCGGCGCAACCTATTATTTGCACTCGCGGGTGCCGCAGCAAGCATGTTCGCGGGTTGTTCCACGTTGCCGGTTGCTGGGCCGGAGAGCTGGGACATCAAATCCGGGCAGTCTGACGCTGACAGCCTTGCTTATGGGCTGGTTCGACTAACACCGCGCAGCGTTGAGGTGTTGGCGACGCATGCCCCCCGAATCGCGGGAGAATTCGCCGAACGACGTGGCCCGCAAAGCATTCGTTTCGGCGTTGGCGATGTGCTGAGTATAACGATCTTCGAAGCGGGCGCTGGCGGCCTCTTCATCCCCCTGGAGACGACAGTCCGCTCGGGCAATTACGTGACGCTTCCGAACCAAGAAGTCGATGTCCAGGGGAACATTTCAGTCCCTTATGCAGGCCCGATTCGCGCCCGAGGACGCACCGCGATCGAACTGCAGGATGCAATCGTCAACGCTTTGAAAGATCAAGCCCTAAAGCCGCAGGCGGTGGTGTCTTTGGTCACGCAGCGCGCAAGCTCATTTTCGATCCTAGGAGACGTGGGCGCGGCCGGCAGGTTTCCGGCTCTCCCCAGCGGCGAGCGTATGCTTGAGGCGATTGCTCGTGCTGGCGGCCTACGCTTTCCGGGCAACGAATCGTGGGTCGTATTCGAGCGCAACAAACGGCGGGTTGTTGTTCCATTTGGTGCGATTGTAGACGTCCCGGCCAACAACATCTTCGTCCGCCCTGACGACATCATCTACGTTTATCGTGAGCCGCAGACCTTCCTTGCCTTCGGGGCATCCGGGCGCCAAGCCCAGCTCCCGTTCGATGCCTGGCGTGTTTCCCTGGCCGAAGCGGTTGCCAAGGCCAATGGCCTTAGCGATATCCAGGCCGATGCCGGTGCAGTATTTCTTTATCGGGGCGAGCCGCGCGAAGTCGCGAAGGAACTGGGGGTCGATGTTTCCAGGTTCAATGGGCCCATCATACCGGTCATCTATAATCTCAATCTGCGAGATCCGGCGGGCTATTTTCTCGCTTCAAAATTCGAGATCCGCAACAAAGATGTCGTTTATGTCTCCAATGCCCCGACCGTCGAGGTCAGCAAGTTTTTGACCTATGTAAGACTAATCATTGGCACCGTCAACGACCCGATTTTCACTGCTATCAATATTTTGACGCTCAAGGGTCTCATCCAAGGAACTGCCACCCCGAGCGTGATCGTCGGGGCGACTCCCACCACAACGACGACTCCCGCTGCCGTTCCGTAACTCCGAATAACCGATTATCGTTTCTGATGATGAAATCGGTCGCAAATCGCGTTTCGGTCAACCTGCTGCGACGGAGCCGCCGGTTGGATAATGGCTCCGGCGGTACCTTGAGCGTTTACCTCGCGTTGCCGTGCTCTTGGGTTCTTGCTCTTCCAAAGTCATGTGGTATGGTGCGCGAGCCCAGGGCGAGGCTGCGAGTAAAGCGGGGGACAGGAATCAGCAAGAAGTGAGTGCCGCGTGCGCTGCCTCTTGAGGCAGGCCTGCCCGCGACCGCGAAACCGGTCCCAAAGATTGCCATGTGAGTAAAGATTGCATGTGAGGATGGCCCAAGCTATTGCTTTCGCCGCGCCATTGGCAAGCCATAGCAGTGAGATTTACGATGCGCGCACTCTCCTTGGCGTTTCCGGTAGCTTTTGTGGGAATGGTCGGTGCGCTCGCCCAGACTGTGCAATTGGCGGCCATTCCGATGCCCCTTCCGTTCCCTCAGGGCTCGTCCGTCTTTCAGTGGGACTATCAATGCATCGAACGGAAAGTGTGCGGTTTCACCGGGTTAGGACTTGATCGCCTCTCCTTGCAGTCCGTCTCCATCGTTCTCGCAAAACTCAAAGTAGGCGAAATCGAAATGCCGACCTATTTCATCTGGTGCACGTTAACCGATGGCAGTCTCGTTTCCGCTATGGTGCAAGATGAATTCTTATTCAGATTCAGTACGGTCAACATGAGGCTGACGGCCGCTGGGGCGCCTAGCCTTTAGCGGTGACGTGTCCTGCTTGCCTCGTTGATGAGCGTTTATCAACTGTCGGATCAATGAATGGCATCAGAGAGGAATCATACATGGATGCCAAGTTACTGGGAGCGGTGCTCGGAGCGGTACTGGTGTTTCCAGCGGCGCCATTGAGCAGCCGGGAGCGCGCACATGAAAAATGCGCAGATGTAGTTGCCCGTAAGTGTGATCGCTATGTGGTTCGCACATTCGGTCCGCGGTCGCAATACGCACCCGTTGTGGTCAAGGCTCTGTTCGATTCGTGCTGGCGATATCGAGAAATATCGACGGCAAGAAGTCGAGAACTGAAGCGCATTTGGACGTGCGGCAACTATGTCAAGCCTAACGCAGAATTTGATTGGGGATACGGCACCTCGATCGCCGATAGCTATCGCTACCGGTGACTGCGATGTCTCCATTCGCTAATGGGATCACACGCTACCTCAGAACGGAGGCTCCTTCGAACAGGATTATTTGGGGTGTAGCCAGCAGCATTTGATAAGAAATTTCGCACTTTGAATCAATTACCCGCACGGATCCTAAAATTAAAATCTTGAATACATTGGGCAGTTGGCTGCACTGCGGGCTTGGTATCGCCACGTTCGGCTGGCTCGAATACGTACTTGGAGTACGAGCATTTGCGAATTGTCACGCGAGCGGCGAAAGATCTGCTTTTTGTTTCAATCGACGAAAGGGGTCAAAGGCTGCGACGGTTTCTTGACGAACGCGGACTCGCGACTCGCCCGTTATCATGCCCGCTCACGATAGAACCAAGCAATCCGTAGGTCGATCGCATCAAGTGGGTGTCGAATTTGCCTAATGCTGAGGTAGAATTAGCCGTCTACAATCAATAGTTTAGCAGAGAGACATAAACAACCAACAGGAGGAAAGCAGCAGTCTCGTTAATGTAACCTCGGTTATGGCCCGTAAGTCGATTAGAGGGGCTCTGCCTGCCGACGAAGGCGTGCCAAGTCTCACCCTGCCTAGGCGAAGCTAACCAAAGCGGTTCCTGGTCATATTGAACTACTTCTCCGAAAGTCATGGTCGGGCTTGTCCCGGCCATCCACGCCTGCCCCCACCCTACCCTCCCCCAAAAACGGGAGGGTGACAAGCGCGGGCATGACGATGGAGGGGTGATGCGATATGACCGGGGCGCGGGCTAGCACCGCGTTTCCGAGGTCCGAACACGTGCGGCGTCAAATCTACTTCGGGACCAGCATGATATTTCAGTGGTACTTTATTGTAGCGCGAGCCGGTTTAGCATGCTACTTTATGTTAAATGCCGTGAGAATTTGAGGGGCCTCCAATCTCAGCACAAACGAACAAAGTCGTCTCGCCAGAAATCTGCCGGCCCAGTGGCCTGGTCGAGCCAGATTTGCAGTCAGTTTATCTGGCTCGCCCTGCCGAGCTGACTGTCGTCGTACCAACGTTTAGCGAAAGAGACAACGTTCCGCTCCTGATTGATCGCCTCAATATCGCGCTTAATGGGATCGACTGGGAAGTCATCTTTGTTGATGACGATTCACCGGATGGAACGGCGGCCTATATTCGCGATATCGCGCAAACCCATGCGCGCGTTCGTTGTATCAGACGGATTGGTCGGCGCGGTCTGAGTACCGCTTGCATGGAAGGCATTCTGGCCTCCTGCGCGCCGTACGTGGCTGTGATGGATGCCGACCTGCAGCACGACGAACGGATCCTTCCGGAGATGCTTGACTTGCTCCGGCAGAAACGCTGCGACCTTGTAGTGGGCAGCCGATATGTCGCGGGCGGCGGGATCGGTAATTGGGACAGCAAGCGTGCGAAAATCAGTGCATTCGCCACTTGGCTGAGCCGACTTATATGCAGGGCTGAAATAGCCGATCCAATGAGCGGATTTTTCATGCTGAGTCGGCCGGCATTCGATGCAGCAGTCGGAAGAATGTCCGGCGAAGGCTTCAAGATTTTGCTTGACTTGCTTGCGTCCTCCCCCGCGCCCATCAGAGTCCAAGAGATTGCTTATCAGTTCGGCACACGTCGCTTCGGAGAGAGCAAACTCGACACATTGGTCGCCTGGCAGTTCGCTTTGTTGATTGCTGATAAACTTGTTGGGCGTATTGTGCCCGTCCGATTTGCATTTTTCGCGCTTATCGGCGCATTAGGCCTCTTTGTTCATTTCGCGGTCCTTTGGTACTGCTTTAAGGTCGCGCTGCTGAGTTTCGACTACTCACAGTCCCTAGCCACCATCGTTGCAATGACGTCGAATTTCTTCCTGAATAACTTGTTCACATATCGTGATATGCGCCTTCGAGGATGGCGCATACTGCGTGGCTTGCTGTCTTTCTACTGCATCTGCGCGGTCGGCGCGATCGCTAACGTGGGAATTGCTTCATATGTTTTTGCCACGAACCAGAAATGGTGGCTTGCTGGATTGGTGGGAGTGTTGATCGGGGCCGTTTGGAACTATGCGGTTTCGTCGGTCTTTACCTGGAGGCGGTGATAACCCCGATCATGCTCCACGCGGAGGCTTTGACATAGCCTTGCGCCCACACGCTTTTCGGGCCCCGATCGCAACACCACCGGCTCTTATGGCCTCCAGGCCGTAAATGCGGGGAACGACTCTACGAGTCGATATTTGTTAGCAGCAAGATAGTTGCTTACAACATTTTGTTTATCGTATGTTTCAGGCTTCGAGAGGAGCACAAGTGTGGGAGGGGCCTGAGCTGACAAGAATGAAAGGCTCTTCTCGGACACGTTGATTTGCATTCCAGGGGTGTGTCTTTCGTCGGGCGGCTCAAGTTCGTTGCTGGCGTAAGGGATGCCATAATAAAGCACGCCGCGAAGGTCTGCGAGCCACCAGACGCGCCCGTCGTGGGCGAGTTCAATTGCCGCGAGCTCAGCCGCATGCTTGTAGTCGTCTTTAGCATGCCGAGGCGCGTACCGCACGCTGAGCGATGAATAGCCCATCATAATAACCGAAATCAGCGTAACTGCCCTCCCGACGAATCGGCTGCGCCACCACCGCACGAGTCCAAAAGCGTACAGAAGGCTGGACAGAGGAGCCAACGGTATGACATGACGCGGCAACACCCGCCAGTGCACGACCAAGCCCAGAGCAAAAATAAATAGCACCGGTAGAACGATACAGCCGATCAAGAGCACCATCACCCGGCTCCCCAGCTGAGTTCTAATCTCGAGGAGTCCCCCGATTGCAACTAAGCTTAACAGGATGGCAGAAAAAGCGATGATGGAGACAAATGGGACCAGTGCGCCGACGCCGTTTTCACGCAAATCAAGCATTCCGGGTCCGAGGCCGAGCAGACCAAGATTAGCATAGAATGAAAAAAGCGCCGTAAATATATTAGTTTCGAAAAGCACTGCCGGACGCTTGCCGAGTGCAAACATCCTAGCATCATGAGCAATAAGTGCGGTGATGCAAAGTGCTGCAATCGCTAATGTAAAATAGTTTTTTTTTACGAGATCGCTCAAAGGATGCTTTTCTATTGTCAGGCAATATATATATATATATACGATAGCTGACCCCGCCCAGGCAATACCGATTACGGTTGCCCCGCTTGAAAGAACCACCCCGACGCACAGGATCTTGATCCCGAGGGAGCTTGGCCTGTGTTGTGATGTCAACATCTCTGTTGTTCCGCCCACTATCAGGCAAGTACCAAAATAAAGCATGATGTATGGGCGTATTTCATTCAAATAATACCAGATAGGGGAGCTCAAACACAATGTTAAAATTAGTGGAAATGCAATAGTTGGCCGTGACCGGAACGGCCAGAGCAGCGCCAGATTCGCTACTACAAACATGCCGACGTTCGATGCTCGCATTGCAAAAGCATCTGTGCCGACGACTTTCGTCCATAGATACATATAAAAATGATATAGGGGTATTTGGGAGTCAGAATCAGGCCACGACTGAAAGCGTCTCCACCAGTCAGGAATGGAGTCAGCGCGGGTGAGAAGCCAGGTGCCGAACTCATCTATCCAAAGAGAGCCGGACGAAATTGCCAAGAAACCGACCAGAACGGAAGAAAAAAGACCCACAGCTAGAACAGCTCTATTACTTTCGACCTTCATATTCTCGCTACCTCGCTCCGATTAGGATGAGGCCAATGAACCCGAGTGCGACATAGCTGTTCCAGTCCCGCATAGCGAAAACGATAGGATCGTCATCCATCAGTCGCCGGTGCGCCATCAGGAGCGCTCGCCCGAGCCAGTACATCAGGATCAGACAGATAAGCCACAGCGCCTCTGGATGTCGATAGAGAGGGCGGACCGCGTCTGAAGAAATGTAGAGTGCGAACACCGTCACCGCGTTGAAGCTGGCAGCAGCGGCCAGAGCTGCCACAATGTCGAGATCCGACTTACGATAGTTGCGATTGGTCGGATCGGACAGGTCCCTGTCGACGCGGGCTGTCAGTTCGACGTAACGCTTAATGAGCGCCAGCGCCGTGAAGATGAACACCGAAAACGCTAGCAGCCACTCCGACATAGGCACCGATATTGCCACCGCGCCGCCGACCACGCGGATGGTGTAAAGCGATGCCAACGCGAGGACGTCGACCAACATCTTGCGCTTTAGCACGAATGTGTAGGCCGTCGTCAGTAAGAGATAGGCGAGCAGCACTGCAGCAAGGGAGGGAGCGATGGCGAAGGCCACATTGAAGCCAATGACCAGCAGAACCGGTATGAGGACCATCGCCCCCGTGATGGGGACGGCACCTGCCGCGAGCGGACGATGCCTCTTGCTCGGATGCTTCCGATCGGCATCGAGATCGACCAAGTCGTTGATAATGTAAACGGCTGAGGCCGCAAGCGAAAAGGCGAGGAACGCTCCGATCGCTCTGCCAAACGCGACAAGATCAAAACGCTGTGCGGTCACGAGTGGAACGAAGACCAGCGCGTTCTTCGCCCACTGATGCACCCGTAACAACTTGGTCCACGCGCGGGTTCGGCTGTTCGGATCTTCCACGACGGTGGCGTCGGGGCGCATGTCTATCAGCTTTGATCTCACGGTAGGTGATACACGCACTGCTATGCATCGACAGGCGACCGGCCACACGCCGAGATCGGCGCGTCCGTTGCCGACATAGTCGAAGCCGCTCTCGCCAAAAGCTTCTACGAGACGACGTGCCTTTGACCCAGAAGACAAATTCTCATGGTCGTTCGACGCGAACCATCCATCGAAGAGACCGAGGTGATCGGCGACGGCCTGTACGTAACGTTCGTTGCTCGCCGAAGCAAGGTAGACTTGGTTGCCGATGGCACGTCTCTGCCGGATGAGTGATACGACGTCCTCGTCATAAGGCAAACGTGAGACGTCAATCTCCGTCTTGGCCGCAATTTCGGCTTTCAAAGCTGCCCTACCACGCCATATCGCCGACAAAAGACCGGCCACACGGAAAGGATTGTGTCCGAGATGGGCGAAAACGGATTCAACGAGAAGATCGGAGCGAACAAGCGTCCCATCGAGGTCTACGACCAATGGTTTTAGCTTCGGTGGGATACTTAACGTTTTACTATCAGACGGCATGATAGCTGTGCCCTAGGTCACTGTGCCAAAATGAGACGAATAAGCATCTCTGTTAGCATCGCAGCGGACCATGCGCCACCAGGGTCTTTGAAAATACAGGTCTCGGTTCACGGACGGTGCCGCAGCAGAATTGGGTGCACAGGCGCGATATGATCAACAACAGCAAGCTTCGTCAGCCCTCTGTTGCCAAAAGCGGCCATCAACGATGCGACTTCATCCTTCCAGAGGCACTGTATATCCACGCCGTAGGACTGAACAAATAACCCAATCACCGTAACGAATAGTGATCGAAAGACACTCAGGCTGAACCGTTTCTCGTGTTGCACTGTTTCCACCGGATGGATGTACTGAAGGGAGACAGAAGAGCAGAGTTTGTGACGCGGCATCAGGATAGTCCCAAAAACTATCGCCCAACTTGTTTGAGCCCCGCTTCAATAGGCGTTTGTGTACGAGGTCTTCGAAAACAATGTCATCATGACAATTCTGAGATCGCGCCAAAATGACCAGTTGTGGATGCAATACAGGTCGTGCTCCGCGGCAACCGTTGACCTGGTCCCACCTTGGGGCACCCGGAGAATTGGCGCTTCAAGACTTGGCAGGATTGCAGAAGGTGCATCCGCACGGTCGTTGGGGATGAGTCTGGCTAGCAACGATGTCATTGCGACTGCAGTCTATGGCGAGAACAAACGTAGCCTAATTGCTGATTTTAACATAACATTATCATATTTGGAGCGCAAGCTTGACAGACAGCTTGACAGACCTCGGAAGTGAGGCAGGCAAGGATGGGGGGACCGACCTACCCAGCCAGGAGTTGCTGCTATATCAGCGCGAAGCCTCCCCCACGACGTCTATCATCGGCATACGGAGGCGTGAAGCCAACTGCAGCACCTGTGGCCAGGTGGGGAAGCCAGGGGGCCGGCCTTGCCATGCGGAAAGCTCAGTCCCGGATTTTGCAGACGCTCAATCCGGGCCGCGCGTGCAGAGTGGTTTGTGGTGCGAAGGCCGCCACCTTTTCCTCAGCGCGACGTCACTTGCTGCGACTCTGCTAGAAAAGACGCGGATGCCCGCTACAAGTGCGGGCATGACGATAGAGCGGCGATGCGATATGACCGGGACACGCCGGCTAGGTAAAATCAAGCTCAAAGAACGGGCTCTTGACGCAAACGTGTGGTCATTGCACTGCCCATCAAACACAAACACGCCTCCGGTCGACCCGCACGCCGCCGCAACGATGGAATTCTCCCGTGCCTAGCAATTTGGAAGAAAGATTAGATACCCTGGAAGCCCGAGGGGTGAAGGTCTTAGATCGTAGGCAAGTTTATTTAGATGGAGCGGTGGACCTGAATCGTGTTTGCGCCAACGCAATGCTCTTTCCTGGGACCCGCCTCATCGGTTCAAACTGCTTCGTTGGGCCCGGAGCCAAGATTGGCCTTGAAGGGCCCGCAGTATTAGAAAACACAGTTATTGGCAAGAATGCCGAAGTCGCTAGCGGATACCTGCAGGGCTCCGTGATGCTGCGAGACACTAGAGTTGGGCCAAACGCGCACATCCGAGCGGGAACATTATTGGAGGAGGAAGCATCCACTGGCCATGCGGTAGGTCTTAAACATACTGTATTAATGAGCTTTGTAACTTGTGGATCACTCATAAATTTCTGCGATGCTTTGATATCTGGCGGCAGATCTAGGAAAGAACATACGGAAGTCGGAAGCGGATTTATCCATTTCAATTATACCCCATGGGGTCGCGCAGGAGATAAGGCAACTCCATCTTTGATCGGTGATGTGGCAAACGGCGTGTTTCTTCGGCAACCGCGAATCTTCTTAGGGGGGTTGAGCGGCATTGTTGGTCCGCAAAAGGTTGGTTTCGGCTCGTTTACGGTCGCAGGCCAGGTTCTCCGAAGGGAGGTCCATCCGAATAGAATCGTTGGGGATGTGCCCCGCAGCATAGATAAGGAATTTAATACGTTGGAACAGTTTCCTGGGCGGATCTTAAAACTGAACCTTGGGTACATTGGACAGTTGATCGCGCTGCAGGCCTGGTACCACCATGTTCGGCTAGCTCGAATACCGACAGGCGCAGAGTACAAGGATTTACTAATAGTCACGCAGGCGGCCGCTGACCTGCTGTCCGTTTCAATCGATGAACGAGTTCAAAGGCTGCGACAGTTTCTCGATGAACGCGGCCTAGCCGCTCCGCCGCTGCTATCAACCAGGGATTTAGGATCAACGATCCCGCCTTGCCCGCTCAGGATAAAGCCAAGCGATCCGTATGTTGATCATGTCGAGTGGGTATCAAGGTTGTCTGATACTGATGTACAACTAGGTATTTCGTGGCTTCAATCAATAGTAGAACAATATGGTAGGCAACCCTGAGTTGAAGGCGGCTACTGTGTGGGCGTTCTCAAATTTACTTGTACAACACGCGCCGCCCTCACCAGACGCTTGGCCCAACAACCGTGCGCGACCTCTAGTTGAGTAATCGCTCCACATAGAGAGACCGGTCAAAGTTACCTTAAGACCTTGGCATTTTTCATGTGATCCCGCCAATCCGGCCAGGATCAAATGTTATCTACTCCGACGTTTCTGTTATCGCTGGGAAGCCCCCGGCATCGTTCGCCGGTCGCAAACTCGACCTGAGCTTATAGCTCGCATCGACCGATGCGTACCGTCCAAAGAGAGGGAAGAGCAGCCTTTCTAAGCAGCAGTCGGGTGACGTCCCGGCTCATAATCAACCGATCGCGCGACGAGATTCAATGGGCATTTGTGTATGCCCTCCTCGAAAACAGGGTCATAATCATAATGCGGAGATCGAGCCAAAATGACCAATTGTCGATGTAGTACAGGTCATGCTCGACCCGTCGCTGCATTTTTTCAAGCGTGTCTGTCGCCCCACGATAGCCATGGACTTGCGCCCATCCGGTGATTCCCGGTTTCACGACGTGGCGACGCGAAAAGACCGAAATCTTACCCTCAAACATCTTATTGTGTGCCGTTGCGTGCGGGCGTGGACCAACAATTGACATCTCGCCGCGCAGGACATTGATCAACTGTGGCAGTTCGTCGATGTTCGTGCGCCGCATGATGGCGCCGACCCGAGTGATGCGCGAGTCATTTCGTGTGGCCTGCACGAAATTGTCGCCATCCTCGAGCTTTGTCATCGATCGGAACTTGAACACTCCGATCGCTTCATTGTTGTAGCCGTGCCGCGTCTGACGGAACAGGACTGGACCCGGAGAATCCAGCTTGATGGCTATCGCCACCAGTGCGAGCAGCGGTGACAGAAACATGAGGCCAGTCGCTGCCACAACAACGTCGAATATCCGCTTAGCGATCCGCTGGAACTCGGACAGCGGAGGTTTCAATACCTGCATTGTCACCATGTTACCAAACTCGGCGATTCTTGCCGCGGTGAGCACGTCCGCCGCTTCGACCAGAGCGACGTGGATCCCCGCCGGTACTTCCGACAAAGAGAGGATCAAGCTCGCGATCCGGGCAAGGCTATCATGTTTGGCCAGGATCAGAACGTCATCGGGTTTAAAGCGCCGGCATGCCTCAATGAGCCCACGAAGCTCGCGTTCTATATCGTTCTCGGCGGCATCCCGGGCCAGCCGACCGGGAAAAGGACATGAGCCCACCGTCCGTATACCAGTGGCTCTCAGCCGACTAGAGATCTCGGCACAATTATCCGAGTCACCAATTAAAACCACACGCCGGGCGTTCACGAGGCCGGCAGCGATTGAGGACTGCAGTCGCGAATGGAAAAATGCGCGTGCACTCAATACAGCCACCAAGACAGTGATGAACTGAAAAACGAAGGTTGCGCGAGAGTACGGTTCAGCGATCTTGAGAAGAAACAACGCAGACAATAGAAACGAAAATGCCAACGCAACAGCGCCGAACCCGCTCCAAAGGAATGCGTGGCGTGCCTGTGATTGGCAGTTCTTGTAGTGCCCGAATCCAAGCGCTATCGATTCGACCATTGCGGCCAGGAGAACGGCAGCGGCCGTATAGAGATGCGAAGATGGCCACTCCAAGAACATGGCCTCGTGGTAGATCACACTCGCTACATAGGCTGAACCGGCTACGACGATAAATTCTTGAATCCCAAGCCTTGTGATAACGGCGGACAAGCGTTGGGGCGTGCTGCGGATTTGCACCGCCTCATCACATAGGACGCTTGCGGAAGCCGCGGATGTTAATTGATTGGCGGCGGGGGTGCGTAGCTGTGATAACATTGCGGTGTTATGATTGAGCCAAACATAGCCCGGATTGTTAACATAGCATAACATTACCATAATCTGAACGCAAGCGTGACAAGGGCCGGAAATGGACCGGCATGGATCGGGACGACGACGTCGGACGGGTTGTGGCCGAACTTTGACGGTATTATTCTGCCGTGATATTGGCTTCCTGCAGGACCCGCGCCCATTTCTCGATTTCCTGCCGCATCCACGTCTCAAGTTCGGCCGGTGAGTTGCCCTTGGCGTCGATGCCGAGACCGGCGGTCCGCTGCGCGAAAGCGCGCGAATCGACGACGGCGCGGATATCCGTCGAGAGCTTCTTAAGGACCCGCTCCGGAATGCCTGCCGGGCCAACGGCCGCGTTGAAGGCGATCACGTTGAAGCCCGGAAAGCTCGCGGCGATGTTCGGCTTATGTTCCACTCCCGGCAACGGATCGAGGCCCGCGCCTGCAATCAGCTTCAGGTCGCCCGCCTCAACGTAGCGCCTGGCCGAATGCCACACGTCGAACATCAGCGGCACCCGGCCGGCGATGACGTCGGTGAGTGCCGGAGCGCTGCCGTTATAGTTGATGTGAGTCATCCGGAAACCGGCGCGCTGTTGCAGCATCTCGCCAGCCAAATGAGTTGCGGTACGAGGGCCCGGCGAGGTGTAGTTCAGCGGCTGGGGCGCCAGCCTGGCGAGGGCGATCAGGTCCGGAAGTGTGTCAGCCGGAAACGACTTGGTGGCGACCAGCGCGATCGGCTGGGTTGCGATCATGCTGATGGGGACGAAGTCCCGCATGGTGTCGTAGGGCAGCTTCACTTTAAGCGCGGGATTGATGAGAAATGAATTGGTGGCGAGCATGAAGGTCGAGCCGTCTGGCGTCGCCTTAGCGAGCGCCGCCGTCGCCACGATTGTTCCGGCACCCGGCCTGTTCTCCACCAGCACGGAACGCCCGCCCCAATGGGCCGACAGCAGGTCCGCCAGGATGCGCGCCACTACGTCCGTCGGCCCGCCGGGCGCAAATGGTACATAGATGCGAGCCGGGCCTGCGGGAAGATCCTGGGCCCACACGGTCGTGCTCGCGACGGCCGCCGTCAGGGCAAGCGCCGAAACGAACCACGTCGGTCGTCTCCTGGACATTGCGAATTCCTTCTGGCGTTTCTTTGCACCCGATTCCAAAAACGGATTTCAGCCGCTCCGTTTGCGGATCCGGAACACCAACACGTCGCCCTGGCGCGCCTTGCCTTCGAGTGCATCGCCGGTTTCCCGCACCAGGTTGGGGATGTCGATCTCGGCCAGCGGATCGGTGCATTCGACCACCAAGGTTGCGCCGCCTTGCAGGCGCGACAGCGCTTTGCGGGTGCGCAGCGCCGGTAGCGGGCATTTGAGCCCGCGTAGATCGATGACGGTTGCATCGGTGTCGTTCATGGGCCCTCGAGACGGTCAGGGTGTTGTTTCACCAATTCGAACAGGTGCGTCAAGCGCATCGACCCTCCTTGACCGCGGCACCCGCCCCCCGCCACATAGCGATATGATGAGCCGCCTTGAGCATCGCCAAAGGATCGCACGCCTGACGCCCCTAGAGGACGTCATGGCGTGGATCGACGAAAACGTTCAACCAGTAGCGCCGCGCGACATGGCGGTTGCGGCCGCAGTCGGCGACACATTGGCACAGGATATCGCGGTCGCCGGCCCGTATCCGGTGACGCCGCTGGCCTTGATTGATGGCTGGGCCGTTTCTGCTGAAGCAACCGCCGACGCCGGGGCGTATACGCCCGCCATTGTGCGCGCCCCGTTTGAGGTGGCAGTCGGCGAAACGCTGCGTGGTGGCGACAATGCGGTGGCGCCTCTCGACAGCGTGACTTGGCGCAACGACCAGGGTGAGGTGCATGCGCCGGTGGCTCAGGGCGAGAGCGTGTTGATGCCCGGTACCGATGCCTGTGCCGGCGAAGTGCTGCGAAACGCTGGCCGTCGGGTGCGTGCCGTCGATGTCGCGGCCATGCATGCGCTCGGCATCGCCGGCGCCCGCGTGCGCAGGCCCCGGATGCGGGTCGCCCGTGCGCGCCAGGGCCGCGACGTCATCGCCGACGCGATCGCTAACTGGCTTGTCTGTACGATTGCAAGCGATGGCGGCGAGCCGTTGGCCGCCGCGCCTGGCACTGTCGAAGAGCTTGTTGCTGGCGGTGATGTGGATGCTGTAGTCATGATAGGCGGCACCGGTGCAGGCGCCAAGGACGACACCGTGCATGCCCTGGCGCGGACAGGCGTCGTCCAGGCCCATGGGGTTGCGGTGTCGCCGGGAGAAACTGCGGCCTTCGGCAAGGCGAATTCCCGGCCCGTGCTGGTGCTACCGGGGCGCCTCGATGCAGCCATCGCCGTATGGCTGCTGATTGGGCGGGCCATGCTGACAAGGCTCCGCGGCGGCACCGAAAACTCACCGTCGCGCAAAAGTACCTTGATCGGAAAAGTCGCCTCAACGGTCGGCCTGACTGAACTCGTCCTGGTGCGCCAGGTTGCCTGCGGCGTCGAGCCGCTTGCGTCAAAGTATCTACCGCTCGCGACGCTCTCCCACGCGGACGGCTGGATCGTGATCCCGCCTGCGAGCGAGGGGCTCCCGTCCGGAGCCCCGGTCATCGTAAGGCCCCTGCCATGAGATTTCAGCCATGACGGCGGAGCGCGGCAGGTTGCATCGGGATGCCGGTTTGCTGGCATCAGTGCGGGCTGCAGCGCGCCAGGAGCAGTTCCTTGAGGTTGTTTCGCCCGCCGAGGCGCGGCGGCGTTTCGAAGGCGCGATTGATCTTTCGCCGCTCGCGGGCGAGACAGTCGGGCTTGCGCAGGCACTCGGACGCGTGCTCGCAACCGATCTTGCCGCCGAGACGGACGTACCGGCGTTCGACCGCGCCAGCGTCGACGGCTTCGCAGTGCGCGCGGCCGATACCACGGGCGCAGGCGACCGCGCACCTCGAAGGCTCCTTCTCAATGCCGAGGTGATCACCTGCGGTCATCCGCCCGCCGTCGAAGTGCATGCCGGCACGGCGAGCACGATCGCGACCGGTGGGCCTATTCCACGCGGCGCCGACGCGGTGGTCATGATTGAGCATACCGAACTGGTCGAAACGCCCAAAGGGCCATCCATCGAAGTGCGACGCGCCGCCACTCCAGGGCAGTTCCTGGCTTTCGCGGGCTCCGACATAGCGCGAGGCGAAACCGTGTTGCGGCGTGGTCAGCTCATCGGCTCGCGCGAGATCGGCATCCTGGCGGCCTGTGGAATTGCAGATATTCCCGTGGTGCGGCGTCCCAGAGTGGCCGTGCTGTCGACCGGCGACGAGTTGGTGGCGCCCGGCATGCCGCTGCCGCCGGCCGGCGTCTATGACAGCAATGGCGCGATCGTGGCCGCGGCGGTCGAGGAAGCGGGCGGCGAGGCGGTGCGTTACGGCGCCTTTCCGGACGACGAGGCCCAGCTCGAGGCGGTGGTGCGTCGCGCACTTGCGGCCACCGATGTGGTGGTGCTCTCGGGCGGCACCTCGAAGGGCGCGGGCGATCTATCCTATCGGATTCTATCGCGGCTAGGGCTGCCGGGCGTTCTGGTGCATGGCGTCGCCCTCAAACCCGGCAAACCGCTGTGCCTTGCGGTCAGCGACGGCAAACCGATTGCCGTGCTGCCCGGCTTCCCCACTTCGGCCATCTTCACTTTCCACGCGTTCGTCGCACCGATTATCCGCGCCCGCGCGGGGCTGCCACCAGAGGCCGTGCGGGCAGTGAAAGCGACGGTACCGGTGCGCATCGGGTCCGAAATCGGCCGTCAGGAGTTTATGCTGGCAGCACTGGTCCAGGGCGAGCATGGACCGGTCGCCTTCCCGATCGGCAAGGGTTCGGGTGCCGTTACGTCCTTCTCCCAGGCCGACGGGTTTGTGACGATCGACGCGCTCAGTACGGGCCTCGATGCCGGCAGCACGAACGAGGTGACGTTGATCGGTGCAGCCGCCAAGGCGCCCGATATCGTCATTATGGGAAGCCATTGCGTGGCGCTCGATGTGGTGATCCGGCGGCTCGCCGATCAGGGCTTTGCGGTCCGCACGGTCGCGCTCGGCAGCATGGGCGGCGTCGCGGCAGTGGAACGAGGCGAATGCGACATTGCGCCGGTGCACCTCCTCGATGCGGAGAGCGGCCGATACAACGTTCATGTGATCCGGCCCGGAATTTCGTTGCAGCCAGGCTGGCTACGTGTGCAGGGCTTTATGTTTCGCCCGGACGATGCACGATTTTCCGGTAAAACCGCACGAGATGCGCTGCGCGCCGCACTCGCTGATTCGTCCTGTCTGATGGTCAATCGCAATGCAGGCGCCGGGACCCGTATCCTGATCGACCAGCTGCTTGAAGGCTGCCGGCCGCCGGGTTACGCCAACCAGCCAAAATCCCATAACGCGGCTGCAGGCGCCATCGCACAAGGCCGCGCCGACTGGGGAATCGCCATCGCCAATGTGGCGAAGCTCTACGGTCTGGCGTTCCTGCCGATCGCGCCAGAACATTTTGATTTTCTGGTAGCCGATCAACGTCGCTCCCGTCCGGCCATCCGAGCTTTTCTGGCGGCCCTCACCGAACCCGACATGCGCGAGCGCATCGCGGCTCTTGGCATGGAATTCCCTCGGGAGACCACGCAGTGACGGACGCCACCAGCCCCCGCACCGTCGACAGGACGCCATAAGTTCACCGTCCCCGCGCATCATCGAGGATCAGTGTCGCGCCTTTCTCAGCGATCATCATGGTTGGCGCGTTGGTGTTTCCCGAGATGATCGTCGGCATCACCGAGGCGTCGACAACGCGCAGGCCTTCGAGGCCCATGACCCGCAGCCGCTCATCCACCACCGCAAGCGGATCGCTGTCACGTCCCATTTTGGCAGTGCCGACCGGATGAAAGATCGTGGTGCCGATATCGCCGGCAGCTTTCACGAGACTCACGTCGTCATCGCCGACAGATGGGCCCGGCAGATATTCCCTGGGTTGGAATCGCCGAAGTGCCGGTTGCGCTACAATGCATCGCACGACCCGCAGCGAATCGGCGGCGACGCGGCGATCTTCATCGGTCGCGAGGTAGTTTGGCTTGATGACTGGCGGCGCTGTCGGATCGGCCGAGCGCAGCCGCACATGGCCGCGGCTCGTCGGCTGGACGTTGCACACGCTTGCCGTGAAGGCTGGAAACGTGTGCGGCGGCTCGCCGAAACGATCAAGCGACAGTGGCTGCACATGGAACTGGATGTTGGCGCGGTCGCACGACGGATCGGAACGGGTGAACACGCCAAGCTGCGATGGTGCCATGGTCAGGGGGCCACGGCGCAGAAATGCATATTGCAAGAGCATCCCGACACGCCCGGTAGCCGAATGATAGGTTTCGTTGAGCGTTTTCGTGCCCGCGACCTTGAACACTGAACGCAGCTGCAAATGATCGTGCAGGTTTTCACCGACGCCTGGGCGGCCGAGCACGATCGGAATACCGTGATGGCGCAGTTGCGCCTCCGGGCCGACTCCCGACAGCAGCAACAGATGCGGCGAACCGACGCTGCCGGCCGCAAGGATGATCTCGTGGCCGCACGCCCGCCGCAATGCCTGGTCCTGCCGCCACTTCACTGCAACCGCGCGGCGGCCATCGAATTCGATCCGCTCCGCAAGGCAGCCTGTTTCAAGCCGCAGATTTGGAGCCGACAGTACCGGTTTGAGGAAAGCGCGTACCGCCGACCATCGGCGCCCGCGCTTCTGGGTGACGTGGAAGTAGCATGAGCCTTCGTTGTCGCCTGTGTTGAAGTCTGCGATCGGCTTGATGCCGGCCTGCGCCGCGGCGTCACGAAACGCCTCAAGCAATTCCCAGCGCACCCGCGGCGGCTCCACCCGCAATTCGCCGCCGACAGCATGGCTCGCGCTTGCCCCGAGGAAATGATCCTCGTGCCGCTTGAAAAACGGCAGTACATCGTCCCAGCCCCAGCCGCTCAGCCCAAGCTGGCGCCAGTAATCATAGTCGGCGGCCTGTCCCCGCATGTAGATCATGGCGTTGATGGACGACGAACCGCCGATCACCTTGCCGCGCGGATAGTTGAGACTGCGGCCGTTGAGGCCTTCTTCGGGCTCGGTCTTGAGCATCCAGTCCGAGCGCGGATTGAAGATTGTGAATAGGTATCCCACCGGGATGTGGTACCAGATCCAGTCGTCGCGGCCCCCGGCCTCCAGCACGAGCACGCGCTTGCTCGGATCGGCCGAAAGTCTGTTGGCCAGCAGGCAGCCGGCGGAGCCAGCTCCGACGATGATATAGTCGTAATTGCCGTCGATAACTTCGGAATCGCCCATGGGCGCAGTTTGCGCGGGAAGATAGACCGGTGCAACACTGGTGTGTAACGCAGCCGCAGCCCACAAATATGGGCCACGGGAACATCGCAACTGGCTTATCGATTGCCGCGCCGCGCACGCAGCACTATTGCGATCGGGCGCATTGTCAGAGCGGCGGAAAACGGCAGTCAAGGAGATACGTCACGATCTCCTTTGGCTCTCCGACTGTCGAGCAGAAAATGCTCCAGGCTTTCCACGAATTCATAGCTTCGGGCCAAGTGCATCCAGCGTCGCTCCAGCTCAAGATATTCGCTCTTGAGGGTTCGGTCCACGATGCTGTTGGCCTTTTCACGACAATCGGCTGCTCGCACCTGGCATGCCCGTACGTGATCCGCGAGGCCCTTGAGCATGGCACTGCTCTACGCTTCCAGCGCGGGCATGAGATCACTCCTAGGGTCCAGACTCAATTGATTAGAGCCAATAGGCGACGGCGGCGACGAGACACACGCTGGAAAAGAAGTTTCTGGCGAGTTTGTCATAGCGAGTGGCAATCCGCCTGAAATCCTTGAGC
>Ga0066395_10000218_pt1 | contig 21310 bp, 22 predicted proteins | sample PanSoiPlot1MoBio_FD_61218 | JGI IMG/M metagenome (GOLD analysis project Ga0066395, IMG submission 61218) | Tropical forest soil microbial communities from Panama analyzed to predict greenhouse gas emissions - Panama Soil Plot 1 MoBio | ecosystem: Environmental > Terrestrial > Soil > Tropical... | reverse complement strand
CTGGTGATCGACATGGAGACCGGCACGTACTGGGCCGAGGTCTCCGACGATAAGTTCTTCATCCCGCGCGAGGAGACCGAGCGCGAGATGCGCCGGCGCGAGGAGAAGGAGGCCGACGAGGACGACGAGGACGCGAAGAAGCGCGACCGGGCCGCGAAGGAAGCGGAGAGCGGCAAGGGCCCGGCCTCCGGTTCCAGCTTCGACCTCTCCAAGCTGGAGGTCGGCGACTTCCGGCCCAAGCGGGCACGGTTCGCGTCGTTCAAGGATCTGGCGCTGAAGCCGGTCCGACTCAAGAAGACGAAGGTCACCAGCGTGTACACCCCGCGCGTGACCGATCCGCTGACCAGCGGGCGCGCCTACGTCTACTTCTTCCCGCTCGGCCAGACCGAGCCCGCGATCATCACCATGTCCGACAAAGGCGGCGAGACGACCTTCTCGCTGGTGGTGCATCCGATCACCGGCCGGGTGCGCATCTACAACCAGGAGATCCAGCCGCCCGCCGGGCGGCAGCGCACCGACGACGAGGGGAACCAGGTGCCGCAGTGAGGCGCAACGTCCGATCGTCGTCCGGCTTCACGCTGCTCGAGATCATGGTCGCGGTCGCGATCCTGTCCTCGACGCTGGTGGTGCTGCTCGAGATCGTGACCAACAACATCCGCGCCACGAACCACGCGAAGCTGCAGACGGCGGCGACGTTTCTGGCGCGGAACAAGATGAGCGACGTCGAGGACGAGATCCTCTACAACGGCTTCTCCAGCGACACCGAGACCGACAAGGGGACGTTCAAGGACGAGGGGAGGGGATACGAACAGTTTCGCTGGGATTCGATGATCGAGCGGATCGAGCTGCCCACCGACATGACGCAGAAGACGCAGGACATGGCCAAGGAGGCCAAGGAGGACGCCAAGGACCCGATGGCGCTGATGTCCGGTTTCCTGGGCGGCATGATGAGCGCCTTCATCGAACCGATCCGGATCGGGCTGCAGGAGTCCGTGCGCAAGGTGACCGTGCGCGTGAGCTGGGACGAGATCTCGCGCGGGGAGCAGACGATCGAGGTGGTGCAGTACCTGACCGATCCGTCGCAGCTCGAGAAGGCGATGTTGCCGATGGGTGGCGCGCCGGGCGGGCCGGGCGGGCCGGGGGCGCCGGGAACGACGCCGCCGGGGATGCCGAACGTCACGGGACCCAGCACCGCCAACCCGCTCTCGAACCCCAACAACATGATCAACCGCGGCTCGCCCTTCGGAGGGTTCGGCAAGTGACGCGGCGGCGCTCTTCATCCGGCTTCACGATGATCGAGCTGATGCTCGCGCTCGCGATCTTCGCGTTCATCACGACGATCATGTGGGGATCCTTCGCGCAGACCGCGAACAGCAAGAAGGTGATTCAGTCCGAGCAGGATCGCGCGCACGCGGTCCGGGTGGCGCTGATGCGCATGGCGCGCGAGATCGAGATGGCCTACGTCTCCGACAACGAGAACACGGCGATCGCCAACCGCCGCACCCTGTTCGTCGGCTCGGCGCACACCGACGTCGACGAGCTGATGTTCTCGACGTTCGCCCACCAGCGCCTGCGCGCGGGCGCGGCCGAGGGAGACACGTCGCTCATCACCTACTACGGGGCGCGCGATCCGGACGATCGGCGCATCCTCAACCTGATGCGCCGGGAGACGCGGCGCCTGCAGGCGGAGGATCCGACCACGCTGCCCGGCGAGGGCTACATCCTCTGTCCGGACGTCGCGCGCGTGAAGTTCCTCTACTACGACCACAAGAAGAAGGAGTGGGAGACCGACTGGAGCACGCTGGACGCGAGCGGCATGCCTTACCTGCCGACGCACATCCGCATCCAGCTGACCGTCATCGACGAGCGCGGCGCCGAGGTGTCGTATTCGACGGACGCGCGCATCCAGATCACCGAGAAGGTCGGTTACAGGCCGGTGCCCGAATGAAGCACTGGCTGCAAAGACTGCGGGGCAAGTACCGGCCGATGGATCGGCGCGAGCGCGGCGTCGCGATGCTGGTCGTGCTGACCTGGCTCGCGCTGATGATCTCCCTGGTCAGCGAGTTCACCTACGGGACGACGGTCGACGCGGCCCAGGCCGCGAACGCGCGCGACGAGATCCGCGCCCATTACCTGGCCCGTTCCTCCGTGAATCTGTCGCGCCTGCTGATCAAGATTCAGCAGAAGTTCGTCGATCCCGCCATGGGGCAGGCCAAGCAGATGCTGCAGACCGCCCTGGGCGGTTCGAACGCGAACAATTCCAGCACGGGCGCCGCCGGCGCCGCGTCCAACCCGATGAGCCCGCTGTCATTCAGCCTGCGCGTCACCGATTACGCGGGCCCGCTGATGGGCTTCTTCAGCGGTTCGAAGGAAGAGGTGTCCAGCCTCGGCAATCTGATCGGCATCGACACCGCCGGCATCAAGGGCCTCGGTCTGAAGTCGGGCAGCTTCGACGCGGAGATCACCGCCGAGGACGGCAAGATCGACGTCGCCTGCGGATCGGGCGTCACGCCGACGCGCAGCCGCCAGCTGACCGTCTACCGCCTGCTGATCGGCCTCATGACGTCGCGCCGCTTCGATCGCCTGTTCTCGGAGGCGGACACGACCGGGCAGTTCACGACCCGGCCCGAGGTGGCGCGCGCGATCATCGACTGGGCCGACGCCGACGATCAGATGTTCTCGCCCGAGGGCGCCTCCGGGTCGGAGGACTACAAGTACGACGCCCGCGCGGATCGCTACCGCGCCCACGACAACAGCTACGACAGCATCGAAGAGCTGAAGATGGTGCGGGGCGTCTCGGACGCGTTCATGGAGGCGTTCGCCCCCCACCTGACGGTCTACGCGTCGGATCCGGAGTGCCGGGTGAACCTGGGGGCGATCAGCAACAAGAACGGCGGCGACTGCACGCCGCTGCTGATGGGCATCGTGCGCGCCGCCGCCACGCCGGATCCGACCAAGCCGCCCACCGATCCGTCGGTGCTGGACGACAGCCGGCTCTACCCGATCGCGTCCGTCGCCTGCGACCGCGCGTCGGCGGCCGGCTTCGACAACCTGCAGTCGATCACCCAGCTGATGAAGAACCCGCAGACGGCGGTCATGCCTGACGATCCCCGCTACCGGATCTTCCAGGGGATGCAGCCGATCACCATCAACGACGGCGAGCTGGCCAAGCTGGCCAAGGTCGAGGCGCCGCGCGTCTACCGCATCGTCGCCACCGGCGTGTCCGGCCGGGTGAAGAAGAAGATCACGGTCATCGTCGACACGCGCCGTTCGATCGCGAACCCGCTGACGATGAACCCCGCCGCGGAGAAGGCCGCGGGCGTGCTCCAGTACTGGCGCGAGGAATAACGAAAAAACATGGCGCACACCATCTGCGGTATCGACGTCGGCACCTTCTCGGTGAAGTTCGCCTTCCTCGAGGTCGGCTTTCGCACCACGACCCTGCGCGGTCTGATGGAGACGACCGTCGCCAGCGGCGACGCGCCGCTGCTCCAGCGCCAGATGGACGCCGTGCGCGAGGGGCTGGCGCAGATCTCGGGCGAGGTGACGCCCTACCTGGCCGTGGCGGGCGACCAGCTGTCGGTGCGCGTGCTGGAGCTGCCGTTCTCGGATTCGCGCAAGATCGAACAGGTCGTCGGTTACGAGCTGGAAGGTCAGATCGTCCACGCGATCGAGGACGTGGTCTTCGACCACCTGGTGGTGGGCCAGCGCCCGGAGGGCGCGACGGTGCTGGCGGCCGCCGCCCGGCGCGACGACCTGACGACCCTGCTGGCCGCCGCCGAGGAGCGCGGCATCCACCCGCGGGCGTTGTTCGCCGCGCCGCTGATCTACCGGACCTTGCTGCCGGCTGCCTCCGAGGCAGGCGCGGGCGACACGATCCCCTGCCAGGCGATTCTCGATTTCGGCCACCTGCGCACCAACGTCTGCTTCGTGCGCGGCGGCGATCCGATTGCGGCGCGCACGATCCGCCGCGGCGGCGAACACCTGACCGCCGCGATCGCCAAGGCGTTCAACGCCGACGTCGCCCGCGCCGAACAGGCCAAGCGCAACGACGCCTTCCTGGTCAGTCCGGGTCGGCCGGCCACGACGCCGCTGGGCGTGAAGCTGGACAGCGTGCTGCGCGAGGCGCTCGCGCCGACGATCCGCGAGCTGCGCCAGACGCTGGCCAGCTTCCGCGCCAGCAACCGCTACGACATCGACGCGCTGCTGGTGGTGGGCGGCGGCGGGCGACTGGCCGGCCTGCTGCCGTTCCTGGAGGCCGAGCTGGGGATTCCCGCCCGGCATCCCGCCATCCGGCCGGCGCTGGAGAGCGGGGGCGAGCGATCGGCGGACGTGGCGGGCGAGGAGGGCGCGGCGCCCGAATCGGACGCGTACGCGCAGGCCGCCGCGATCGCGATCGCCGCCAGCCGCGGCTCGCGTGAGATCGACTTCCGCCGCGGTCAGTTCGTCTACCGGGCCAGCTTCTCGGCGCTGCGCCAGAAGGCCTGGCACATCGCCGCGCTGGCGGGCGCGCTGCTGCTGGCGGGCGGCATCGACATCGGCGCGAAGCTGTCGGGCCTGAACGCGGAACGGAAGGCGCTGGACAAGGATCTGAAGGCGGCGACGCAGGAGCTGTTCGGGCAGCCGCGTGACGACGCCGAAGCGATCACCCAGCTGATGAGACGCGGCTTTCGGGAGGAGCTGGCGCCGGTCCCCAAGGCGACCGCGTTCGACCTGCTCGATCAGATATCGCGGAAGATGCCGGCGGGCGCGCCGCGGCCGTCCTCGGCGGCGAGCAAGCCGGAGGCCGGCACGCCGCCTACGCCGCCGCCGCCGTCGTCGCCTTCGGACGGGATCAGGCTCGACGTGGCGGAGCTGGAGATCCGGCCCAAGAAGTGGTTCATCAAGGGGACGGTCGACACGGCCGCGGCGGTCGACGACATCGCCGCCAAGCTGAAAGAGATCGACTGCGTCGAGGAGGTGAACAAGGGGGCGATCACCGAGGTGTCGGGCGGGACCAAGCAGTTCACGCTCAACGTCGGAGCGAAGTGCCCATGAGCGCGCTCTCGAACCTGCGCCAGGCGGTCGGCCGCGTCGTCCGCGTGCCGGCGGGCTACCTGCACGCGGAGTGGGAACGGATGGCGCCCCGCACGCGCAAGCTGGCGGTCGGGTTGATCGTGACGATCGCGGCGGTCCTCACCCTCGGCATCGGCTACTACACGTTCTCGGAGATCAGCACCCTCAAGGACGAGAACGAACAGATCCGCGAGGCGCTGGGCGAGATCGGCAAACATCACGACGAATACCTGGAAGCGAAGACCCGGAACGCCACCCAGGAGGCGCGCATCGGCAACGATCCACCCCAGCTGACCGCCGACCTCGAGGCGGCCGCGCGCGGCGAGAACGTCCAGATCGCGGAGTCGAACGAACGGCCGGTCGCTCCGGCCGGCGCCAGCCGCCGCTACCTCGAGCACGACCTCGACATCAAGCTGCGCGAGGTCGATCTGCAGAGCCTGACCAAGTTCATGCGGCGGGTGGAGACCGGTCCGCGCTTCATCTTCTTCACGCGGATCTCCCTGAAGCACCGCTACTCGGAGACCGACAAGCTGGACGCGGAGCTGACCGCGACGGCCTTCGAGAAGGTGAAGGAGGACAAGAAGAAGAAGGCCGAGACGGGCAAGCCCGGGAAGAAGGAATGAGGCCGCGATGGTGACCATGACGCCGGACCGTTTGCGGCTGCTGAGGAAGGTCGGCCTTTACGGCGGCTTCGGGCTGGTGGTTTTCCTGGTGGCGCTCTACGCCTCGTTTCCCTACGACCGCGCCAAGGAAGCCGCCATCCGGATGGCGAGCAAGAACCTGGACGTCGACGTCGAGATCGGTTCGGCGGGGCCGGCGTTCATGGCGATCATGTTCCACGACATCCGCATCAAGACGCGGCCGACGACGGGCAAGCCGACGCGGTTCACCATCGACCAGGCCAAGTTCTCGCCGTCGATCCTGGCGCCGCTGATGTCGTCATTGCCGTTCACGCTGACACTGGACGGGTTGGGCGGCCGGGTCGTGCTCGACCAGAAGGGGACGCCGGGCAACAACAAGAAGACGCCCTTCCGCATCGAGCTGGCCGCGCACGACATCGATCTCTCCGAGATCCCGGGCGTGAAGGAATCGATTAACCTGCCGCTCTCCGGCAAGCTGAAGCTCGAGGTGGAGATCGCGTCCGAGACCGGACACTACGCGGACGCCAACGGCCACATCGTCATCACGTGCAGCGACGTCGTCGCCGGCGACGGCAAGACGCCGCTCAAGGTCGCCGGCAACCCGTTCCTCGCCGGCGGGCTCACGCTGCCGCGCGTGCGCATCGGCGATCTCGGGGGGCGGGTCGCGCTGGAGAAGGGGGTCGCGAAGTTGCAGGGGGTCGATTCCAAATCCCCCGACGGCGAGATCGCGCTGGAAGGCGAGATCACCCTTCGCGATCCGCTGCCGCAGTCGACCCTCAACCTCTACCTGCGCTTCAAACTGTCCGACGCTTTTCTGCAGAAGGCGAGCAACCTGCAGATGATCCTCCAGGCGGCGGCGGCAGCCGGCAAGAGGCCCGACGGTTTCTACGGCCTGCGCATCGGCGGCACCTTCGCGCGGATGTCGCCGCCCGTCCTGTCGCCCACGTCGCCCATCGTGAGCAGCATCGTCCCCGCGCGGCCGGGAGGCCGCGGGCCGGGCGGGTCGATCAATCAGAACTTTCCGCCCCCGCCCACTGCGCCACCCGTGCCGCCGCCGCAGGTCGCGCCACCGCCGCCGCCTCCTCCCACGCCGGAAGCGCCGCCGCCTCCACCTCCGCCTCCTCCGCCGCCTCCGCCCGCGCCCGAGCAGCCTCCGGCTGCCGCTGCCGGGAGCGAGGGCTGGAAAGGAGCGCCCGCGACGCCCCCTCCGCCGCCGGCTGCAGAAGCGCCGCCTGCTGCCCCGCCCGCCGAAACGCCGCCTCCAGCGCCGGCCGCCCCCGCCGAGGGCGAACAGCCCCCGCCGCAGTAGGCCGCCCTTCTACAGCCCGTAGCGCTTCACCTTGTCGCAGAACGTGGAGCGGGCGATGTTCAGCGAGCGCGCCGCGCGCCGCCGGCTGCCGTCGTGGCGGCGCAACGCCCAGCCGAACACGTCGCGTTCGATGTCGTCGAACGAGCGGCCGCCGATCCGGATCACGTCGTCCGGAAGGGGCGGCGCCTGGGTGGGCGGCGGCTGATGACCGGGCGGCCCGCCGTCCGGCGGTTCGGGCCCGCCGCCCTCCGCGAACCGGAACGCGGCGGCGGGTGGCAGCTCCAGCGCGTCGACGTCGATGCGACCGTCGCCGCGCTGCCCGGCCAGGATCGCAGCGCGCCGGATCGTGTTGCGCAGCTCGCGCACGTTGCCGGGGAAGAGGCCCGCCGCCAGCGCCGCCAGCGCCGCGGCGTCCAGGTGACGGTCACCGATCTCGCCGCAGATCTCGCGCAGGAAGTGCGCGGCCAGCATCGGGATGTCGCCGCGCCGTTCGCGCAGCGGCGGCAGCCGCAGGCAGAATCCGGCCAGCCGGTAGTAGAGGTCCTCGCGGAAGCAGCGCCGGCTGATGTCGCCGTGCAGATCTCGCAGCGTCATCGCGACGACACGTACGCGCACGACGACCTCGCCGGCGCCGCCCACCCGCCGCAGCCGGCCTGACTCCAGCACGCGCAGCAGCTTCGGTTGCAGATCCAGGGGTAGCTCGCCGATCTCGTCGAGCACCAGCGTTCCGCCCGAAGCCTCTTCGAACCAACCGGCGCGGCGCGCGCCCGCGCCCGTGAACGCGCCGCGCTCGTGGCCGAATAGCTCGCTCTCGGCGAGCTCGCGCGGCAGCGCGCCGCAGTTGACCGCCACGAACGGTCCGGTCGGATTCGGCCCCTGCTCGTGCAGGGCGTGCGCGATCAGCTCCTTGCCCGTGCCGCTTTCGCCGGTGACCAGCACCGGCGTCCAGGTCGGCGCCACCAGCGCCGTGCGCGCCAGCGCGGCCCGCAGGTTCGGATCATCCCCGATGATGGCGTCGAACGCCGCCAACCGTCTCGAATCTGTCCGCATGCGCCCGTTGTCGGCATGCCCCCGTTCCGGTTGCGCGCCGCGCGTGCGATTAGCCGCTCCGCTCGATGATTTCTTCGGCGGGGCCGCCTTCACCCGCCCCCGCCGAAGAGTTGAGCGAGCGGAGCCGCTAGGGTCCCAGGCCAAGCCAGGCTTCGCCGCTCTCGCCGACCTCTTTCTTCCAGATCGGGGCGCGTTCCTTGAGGCGGTCGATGGCGGCGCGGCAGGCCTCGAAGGCCGGCGCCCGGTGCGCCGACGCGGCCGTGATCGCGACGGCGATCTCGCCGACGACCAGCGAGCCGATCCGGTGGTGGATGGCGACCTCGGTCCCCGTCCACTCGCGTTCGATCTCCTCGGCGATGTCGGCCAGCACCTCCGTCGCCATCTCGACGTACGCCTCGTACTCCAGTCGGACCACGTCCGGCAGGTGGTGCCCCTGCCGGCGAACGACGCCCGTGAACGTGACGACGCCGCCCCGGCCGGGCCCGGCGACCGCGGCGACGGTCTCCTCGACGGCCAGCGGCGCATCGGTGACGACGATCTTTCGTGGTCCCGCGCCCCCCGCGACCGGCGGCAGCAGCGCCACCTCGTCGCCGTCGGTCAGCGGCGTCGCATCGCCGGACTGCACGCGGTTCACGGCGGTCTGCACGCGCGGCAGCAGCGCGGCGATCGCAGGATGACGTTCGGCGACCGCGGCGCGGACGGCGCGCACGTCGGATCCGGCCGGCAGCTCCAGCGTTTCGCGCGAACGCCCGGCGCGTTCGCGCAGGACTGCGAAATAGAGGATCTCGATGCGCACGGCGGCGGGAGTTTACTCGCCCGGCCGGCGCGCGGGTAAGCAACCACCCGACATGGATCCGCCCGATTTCCTTACGCGCGCGTAGCAGTTATTCACAGGGATAGTCAAATACCTTCAAATAGGTAGCTATTTTGCGTGGGCACGCGTCGATTGCTAGGCTTTTGCCGCTCAAACCGAGGGAGCATGCTTATAGAGAGGTTCCATTGAAGCGTCACTCTCCCCGTGGCGACGCGGCGCATCCGGCGCCGGCGATGCTGTCTTCCGAAATTCCCGCGGTCCAGCTCTCATTCCCGTTTCGTCCCTTCCGCTCGATCGACGACGGCCAGCACCCGCCGTCTCAGGCCGGGGTCGGCAGCGAATCGCGTCGCTCGCTCAGGCGGGCGGCGGCGGCGCGGCAGGTCCGCCTGGCGCCGACCATCGAGCAGGAGACGGATCGGGTGGCGACCGCGCTCGCGCTGTATTTGCCCCCGGGCAAGACGCTCGAGCTCCGGCTGACCAACAACCACTACAGCATGATCTCCGTGCGCCGGAAGGCGGACGGTTATCGGCTGAGGTTGCATCGCATGTTCGTCGGCGCCGAGCCGCGGACGGTGCGCGCGCTGGCCCGCTACATGGTGCACAACGATCGGCGGGCGTCGACGCTGCTGGGCGATTACATCGAACGCCACCAGCACATCATCCGCCAGCAGAAGCGGCGGCCGCGGCAGATGACCCTCCGCACCGAGGGACGGCACCACGATCTGCAGGTGATCTTCGACCGGCTGAACGCGTCGCACTTCTCGGGCGGGCTGCAGGCGCGCATCACCTGGGGGCCCCTCACCTCGCGCGGCCGGCGCCGCCGATCGATCAAAATGGGGAGCTTCGCGGTCGAGGACCGGATCATCCGCATCCACCCCGCGCTCGACCAGGACTGCGTGCCCGATTACTTCGTCGCCTGGATCGTCTTTCACGAGATGTTGCACGGCAAGCACGAGGTCAAGCGCGAGAACGGCCGCCGGCGGTTCCACAGTCCGGAGTTCCTCGCCGACGAGCGCCTCTTCCCCGACTACGACCGCGCGTGTGCCTGGGAAAAGGCGAACCTGGATCGGCTGCTGCGGGTCTGATCGGATCTGATCAGTTGCAGCCGATCCGCTGCGTGCCGATCGCGATGTCGTCGTACCAGATGTCGATCCCCGGGCCGGCGTACTTCTCGAAGCCGAAGCGGACGCTGTCGTAGCTGTCGAGCGCCCAGTCGGTGTGGTGCAGGTCGGGGACCTCGGTGCCGTCGACCCAGACGTCGATCTCGGGCCGGCCGTGATCGATCAACACTTCCAGGCAGACCCAGGTCGAGGGCGTGAACGCGACGCCGGGTTTGCCGTCGTTGTAGAAGTTCTGGTTCGATAGCGCGCCGTGCCCGTCGCCCATGATCGTGTACATCAGCATCGCGTTCATCTCGCCGATGCGCAGGTTGTTGCCCGTCCCCTGCATCGCGTACGGATCGGCGATGATGAAGGCGTTGTGGCCGGCGGCCATCGCGCGGCTGAGCCGCATGTAAGCGCGCAGGAAGAACTTGCCGTTCGGCGCGGGCAGGATCGTCGCGTCGTGCAGGACGAACAGCGTGTCGTAGTCGGTGTCGCTGGCATGGACGTGGACGGACTTGCTGCCGCTGTGAGCGGGCATCGTGCCGTCGATCGTGACGCTGCCGCTTTGCAGGACCCAGGGCGCCGCGGTCGGGAACGTACCGACCGCCTTGGTTTCGAAGTCGTCGCAGAAGACCAGGCCGGGCCGCGACGCGCACGGGTTCACGGCGCCGCCGGTCCCGCCCGAGCCGGATCCCCCCGCGCCTGCGGCCGCCGTTCCCGCGCCGCCGCCACGGCCGGCGCCGCCGCCCGTCCCGCCCCCACCCGAGGCGCCCGCGGATCCCGCCGCGCCGCCGGCGCCCGCCGCCCCGCCTGCGCCGCCGCGGCCCGACGCGCCGCCGACGCCCGTGGCGGCGGTCCCGGCCGCGCCGCCTGCGCCTCCGGTCGTGCCACCGCCTCCAGTCGCACCGGCCGCGCTCCCGCCCGTACCCGCCGACGCGCCACCGGCGGCGCCCGCCGCGCCGGCCATCCCGCCCGGCCCGCCGCTGCCGCTGCTGCCTGTCACGCCGGCGCTGCCGGCTGAGCCTGCGCCGCCGGCCGCGCCGCCGCCCGTGCCCGACGGCGTCATGGCTCCGCCCCCCGCGCAGCCGGCCATCAACAGGGTTGCGCAGACGGTCCTGAATCGACGGCGCATCGCCGCCGACATGATACGACGGTGCGGGCGGCGAATGCGACACCCGGCGATCGCACCCGTCAGATAGCGAAAAGGAGACTTCCCGCGATGAAAAGCCAACCGCTTCACCCTGGTCGAGGCCCCCTGGCCGCCCTGCTCGGCGGCTGCTGGCTTGCCGGCTGCATCCCTGCGGCATACACGAACCCGCAGGCGGCACGTGACGTCCGCGCCGACAGCGACGCGCAGATGATCGGACAGATGGAGACGGCGCGCGCGAAGGCGAAGGCGGCCCCGACCGCGGTCGACGCGACCTCGTTCGCCGTCATGGTCGGCCTCCTGCACCAGAACCAGATCGACCAGCGTCGCAGCCTGCCGATGCCGACGCTGGTCGCCGAGGCGGCCACCTGCCTCGACCGCGCGCGCGAGCAGCGCCCGGAGGAGGCGTACGCGCTGCTGGAGCAAAAGGGGGAGTTGTTCATCGTGTTCGGCCGCACCGACGAGGGATTTGCGGCGCTGCGCGAATCGATGGCCGCGCGCCCGAACATTCGCGCCTTCGAGATCCTGGGCAACGCGCACAAGGAGGCGAACCAGCTCGCCGAGCTGGAACAGATGTGCAAGCAGACGCTGCCCGCGATGAAAGAGGACGACGATCGCTACATCGTGATGGAGAGGTGCATCGAGTTCTCGGGCGCGTCGACGGTCGAGGGCGGGCTGCGCTGGGCGTCGGCCGAGGACGTCGCGCTCTATCGGCGCAAGCGGGTCGAGGCCGAGCAGAAGCACGACGCGTTCGTCGAGCGGAAGCGCGCGGAAGACGAGCGCGAGCAGGAGCAGTGGCGCCAGCGGAACCAGGAGCGGCGCGAGCAGGAGAGCTGCATCCGCCAGTGCAACTCGGTCCGCTCGCTCTGCACCAGCAACTGCGGCGGCATCGCCACCGGCTGCGCGAGCCGCTGCGACAACGACGCGGCGAACTGTCGGCGGAGCTGCCGCTAGGGCGCGGAGCCGCTTCCGAACAGCTGCGCCAGCTCGGCGGCCGGGCGTTCTTCCAGCTGGTCGTAGCGGCAGTCAGACGGCTGCTTGTCGGGCCGCCAGCGGAGAAAGTGCGTCGCGTGGCGGAAGCGATCGCCCTGCAGGTGGTCGTAGCCGACCTCGCAGACGCGCTCGATCCGCAGCGGCTCCCACGACAGATCCTTGCCGCGGTTCCAGCGGCTGCCGGCGCCGGGCATCCGCTGGCCGGGCTCGGCGTCGTTCATGAACTCGGCCCAGGCGCGCCACGGGTGGCCCTCGAGGGCGTTCTCGCGCAGCGGCGCCAGCTCCGTCACCAGCTCCTTGCGGCGCTGGGTCGTGAAGCTGGCGGCGATCCCGACGTGGTGGAGCACGCCGGCGTCGTCGTACAGGCCCAGCAGCAGCGAGCCGAGCATCGTCCCCGGCCCCTGCTTGTGCCAGCGAAAGCCGCCCACGACACAGTCGGCGGTGCGCGCGTGCTTGACCTTGACCATGCTGCGCTCGCCCGGCCGATAGGGTTGGTCCAGACGCTTGACGACGACGCCGTCCAGGCCCGCACCCTCGAAGTGCTCGAACCATTCATGCGCCCGCGCGCGATCGCGCGTCGCGGGCGTCAGGTAGACGGGCGGGCGCGCGGCCCCCAGCGCCATCTCCAGCCGGCGCCGGCGCTCTTCCAGCGGCCGCGCCATCAGATCCTCGTCGCCCTCGGCGAGCAGATCCCAGGCGACGAACGAGGCGGGGATCTCGCGCGCCAGCATCGCGACGCGCGACGCGGCCGGGTGAATGCGCAGCAAGAGCGCCGAGAAGTCCAGGCCGCCGGGGCCGGCGATGACGATCTCGCCGTCCAGCACCGCGCGGGCCGGCAGGGAGGCCCGCAGCGGCGCCTCCAGCTCCGGGAAATAGCGGGCCATCGGCTTCAGATCGCGGCTCTGCAGGTAGACCTCGTCGCCGTCGCGAAAGACCAGCGTGCGGAAGCCGTCCCACTTCGGTTCGTACAGCCAGCCGTCGCCCGCCGGGATCTCGGGTGTCAGCTTGGCGAGCATCGGCTCGATCGGCGGCGAGACCGGCAGCTTCAAAACTGACCACCGACGGCGTTGAACGTCGCGCCGATCATCCGCGCCCCCGTACCGTCGAACACGGGGACGGGCCCGGGCGTCCCGGTGCTCCAGCGGCCGTCGCCGGCGCGCGCGAGCAGCGCCGGCACGGCGGGGACGGCGGCGATCCCGACGTCGCGTGCGTCGAGATCGCGCGTGAAGTACGCGGCCAGGGCGATGCCGCCCAGCATCCCGCCCAGCGCGGCGCCCGCCAGGCCGCGCCCGCTGTTGTTGGTGCCGGCGATCAGCCAGGCGACGCCGCCGCCCATCAGGCCGCCCGCCAGCGCGCCCGCGTCGATGATCAGCACGCGGTTGCGGGAGAGATCGAAGGTGTTGGCCAGCCCGACGCCGGCGACGAAGCCGGCGTCCATCGACGCCGCGACCGCCTTCAGCGCCCCCTGGCTGCTGGCGTGGGGCGCGATGACGAAGGTGGTCAGGAAGCCGCCGACCGTCCCCCAGAGCAGGCCCGAGCGGACCACCTCGATATCGCCCGCGCTGGGGCTCTTCGTGTTCGCGACCAGCACGCCGATCGACGTCGCCGCGATGCTGGTGGCGACCGTCGCGCCGACGACGCCCTTGCTGTTGAGGTCGAACCCGCCCGCCCACAGCGCGCCGTTGAACGAGCCGTAGTCGAGCCCGGTGATGATGGTCCAGGCCTCGCCGACGGACAGCTGGAAGTTGTTGGTGGCGACGAGCGACAGGCCGAGGCCCGCGCCCATTCCCAGCAGCGGCGGCAGGATCACCGCGCGGTTGCCGTCGATCTCGAACATGATGTCGGTCGCGATTCCCAGCCAGATGCCGTAGAGCGACGACCAGAGCACCAGCCGGCCGCGCCCCTCGTTGCCGCCGGTGATCGAGCGACCCGGCGCCTGCTGCGTCTTTTCAACCAGGATGTCGTCGCACAGGCGCGCGACCGTCGGCGCCCAGGCCGCGTTCGGATCGGAAGCGTGAGCGCGCACCTCGGGGAGACCGTCGTGGCAGCCGGAACGGAGCACGCGTTTGAGCGCGACGTCCGCCTCTGACGGCGGAGGCGGCTGCGGCGGCTCGGCGGGCGCCCCGGACGATGGCAGCGGCGTGACGGTGACCGTCGGCGCCGGCATCGCGCCTCCGGACGGGCCCGCCGGTGCCGCGATCGTCGCGGCCGGCTGCGGCGGGGCGGTATCAGCGGCCCGCGCGGGCCCGGGCGCCAGCGCCGCCAGGAACGCCGTCGCCAGAGCCAGAAAGTAGGCCGGCCGGCAGTCGTTCATTCGTTCATGATACCGGGAGCATCGAGAATAGAGGTGAGCATCATGCACAAGGGCAGCTGTCTCTGTCGAAACGTGAAGTACGAGATCGAGGGTGAGCTCGGCGAGTTCGGCTACTGCCACTGCACCAGCTGCCGCAAGGCCAGCGGTTCGGCCCACGCCGCGAACGCGCCAGCCGAGCGCTCCCAATTTCGCCTCGTGAGCGGCGCGGACACGCTGCGTGAGTTCGAGTCGTCACCTGGAAAGTTCAGAGCGTTCTGTTCCCGGTGCGGATCGCCGATCTACGCGTACCTGTCCGCGAGCCGCGACCAATTGCGAATCCGACTCGGGACGCTCGACACCCCGTTCACGAAGACGCCGACCGCCCACACCTGGGTCTCGGACAAGGCCCCGTGGGAGCCGATCCGCGACGACCTCCCGCAGTTTCCCGAGTGGGCGCCGAAGTCCGTTCTGAACCAGCGCGGATCTCGCCAGCCGTAACGGTGTCGAGACGGCGTCATGGAACACTTTCCTGAACAACACGAGCTGATCAGCTTCTTCGAGTGCGAGCCCGCGGTCCTCGACGCAGGCGTTCCCTGGGCCCACAACCACCTCGAGTTTCGGACACGCCGGGGGGCCGACGAGTTCCTCGCAACGATCGAACCGGGATATGAGACCTTCCGATTCCAGTGGCGGCGCAATCAGCGGGAACTGATTCGTTTCGCCCTCGAACGGGTATGTCGGCTCGATCTGCAGATGTCAGCTGCGCGCGAAGTCCTGATCGTCGGCTTCCGGCCATCCGTCGGTGTTTCAGAAATGAGGATCCAGCTGAAGCCTGAGCCTCACATCGAGTGGGCTGTCTCGGCGGATGGCGTCTAACCAGCTGCTGCTAGCGAAGACCTGCGATTGGACATGGCCACTGCTCTCGATTGGCTTCGGGGACATCAGCGGATTCCGCTGAATTCCCCGCAGGACGTCATCGATTCCCTCAAGGAGGTGCGCAAGGTCCTGGCACAGCATCCAGATCCGCGCTGCCTACCGCTTGTCTTCGGAATGTTCGACGACCACATGGGCTGGGGCATTTTTCAGCTCTTCGACGATGTGCTGGCCAAGTACAATCAGGAGCAACTCACGCCGCACCTCAAAAGAGCGCTCCTGAGCGACAACCGAGGGACGCGGTGGTGGGCCACGCACTGGGCGAGGGAATTCCTGGCACCAGAGTTGGCGCCGGAACTCGAGGCAATTCTGCTGAATCCCGAGGACGATGACGCGCATTACTTCGCGATCGGCGCGCTCGCAGATATCTATCAGATGACGCACGATTCCCACGTCCTCGCGGTGCTTCGGGATCGAGCTGCCACCGAGACCGATCCCGAATGCCGGGAACTGCTTCGTGAGTCATTCAAAGAGTTCGAGGCCCAGGGATAGGCCGCCTAGCCGGACCGAGGATGCGAGGACTGGAGCTACGCGACGCTGACAGTCGGGGGTTTCTCACCTTCGACCTTCGCGACATCCTTGCGTGCCTCGGGTCGGACGTCATTGACCGGACGTGGACTTGCCAGGGCGTGGACTGTACCGGCGAGGGTGTCGACGAGTTCTTCGACGTCGTGTACCGGGGACGAGGCATTCCGGGCAGCAAGCTGGTCGACCTTTCACGCCGCGTTCTTCAGATCATCGACGGAACCTTCTACGGAAGGTGCCCCGGCGAGGACGCACCGAGCATCGTCATCAGGTCAGTCGACAGCACCCTTTGGGAAGTGTTCGGCAGCGATGAATGTCTCCGCAAGATCGAGTCTGGCTTCGATAACGTGCGACCCGCGGGCTCGGACGCCGGCTGACCCCCTCCTGTTCGCCGCTGAACGGCAGTATCGTTGGATGTTCGCCGACCACATGCAATCTCTGTTCGAGGCGCTTCGTCGACGTGGATGGACAGTCAGGATGGCGGTGTCGCCGCGCGTCCTGTTGCCAGCGCCGGTCGCTGCTCGATATCCGGCCCTCCCGACGGAGGTCGTGGCGTTCCTGGCTGCGATCGAGCTCTGTGGCAGTGCCGACCAGACAGTCTGGCTATTCACGGCCGAGGATTATGCCCGGACGGACGAGAGTGGCTTCGGGTGGAATGAATGCGAGCTCATGGCTCTGAACGCTGCGGTGGGTGATCCGTCTTGGCAAGCGGAGATTGCGGCGTTCTGGAACGACCACTTTCCCTTCATGCTGGCCGTGCATTCCGATTACGACTACCTCGCCGTGCGCGTCAGCGACGGAGCAGTGGTTCACGGCTGCGCGCCGGAGTCGGAATCGCCCACGCAAGTCACATCCTCCTTCGGACAATTCATCGAACAGTTCCAGTCCCAAGCGATGGCCGCGACGGCGCAGTGGCCCTTCTCCCTCTTCATGGGCGCGGGTGGCTGACGTGACCCACTATCGCGTGCTTCTCCGGGGCGTGAACTTCCTGTTGACGGTCGACGGGAAGCGGACGCGCACGGGGTTCTATACGACGCGCTTCGTGCAGGCGAACAACCGCGACGGAGCGGAGCTGCTGGCCGTCGACCTGATTCGTCAGGACCAACGCCTCAAGGACTCGGTTTCGAATGAACGATCCGATCCGCCCATGATCTTCGCCGACGAGATTGACGTCGTCGATGAGAGCGAGGTGCCGGAGTCGTCATACGGATACGCGTTCTTCCCGATGGACAGTTCGGGTGCGGACGGGTCTGATGCCTGACTGTCATGCAGCCGCTCCGGTATTCCATCAATGTGACTTTGGACGGGTGCTGCGATCATCGCGCCATCCCGGCGGACGAAGAGCTGCATCGTCACGCGACTGAGACCCTCGCCCACGCCGATGCCCTGCTCTTTGGCCGCGTGATTTACGAAATGATGGAGGCAGCGTGGCGGCCGCCGGCGCAGCCGGGAGCGCGGCCGGATTGGATGGAACCCTTCGCGCGGACGATCGATGCGGCGAAGAAGTACGTCGTGTCGAGCACCCTGGACCGGGTCGACTGGAACGCGGAGCTGCTGCGTGGGGATCTGGCGACGGCCGTTCAGCAGCTGAAGCAAAAGTCAGGCAAGGGGCTGCTGGTGGCAGGCGTGAAGCTCCCGCTGGCGTTGACGGAGCTGGGATTGATCGACGAGTACGAATTCGTGGTGCACCCGAGGCTGGCGGGCCACGGGCCGACGTTGTTCGCGGGGCTGTCTAAGCACATCGACTTGAAGCTCGTGAGCCGGCTGGAGCTTCGCTCGGGGGCGGTGGCGATGCGGTACGAGCCCAGACGGTAGCCATCGGTCGCCGACGGCAGTACCGTTGGGCTGCACGTCGGAAAAATCCTGGAGGGACGCTGGTGAAGAGAGTCACTGGAATCGGAGGGATCTTTTTCCATGCCAAGGATCCGGTCGCGCTCCGCGCCTGGTACAAGACCCACCTCGGCATCGATGTGCAAGGGTGGGGTGGGACCGCGTTCACCTGGGCGGATGACAGCGGCAACCCCATGAAGGGCACCACGGTCTGGTCAATCGGGGCCGCGGACGGGGACCACTTCGCGCCGAGCAAGTCGGCCTTCATGATCAATTACCGCGTCGATGACCTGGCCGCCCTTCTCGCGGCCCTTCGCGCCGAAGGCTGCACAGTGCTCGAGAAGACGGATGACTCGGAGTACGGGAAGTTCGGCTGGGTCATCGATCCGGAGGGCAACAAAGTCGAGCTGTGGCAGCCGCCGCCGGGCCAATGACGCGTGTCGCTTCTGGATGAAACGCTCGCGCGGCTGGATCTGACCGGCTTGCGATGCACCATCTCGCGTCGTCCCGGCGCGGTTGCGATAACGCGCGACGGGGCATGCCGGTCGGCGGTGGCCGCCGTGTTCGTGCGGGCCATCTTGTCGCGTGAGAAGCTGGACCGCCTCTAACCGTCCGATCGCGCCAGGACCGCCGCGAGCCGTCGCGGCAGCCCCAGCGCCTCGATCTCCTCCAGCGTCTGTGGCAGCGCGAGCGACCAGTTGGGCCATTCGCGGATGGTGCCGGGGACGTTGGGGCGCTCGGGGACGCCGACGGCGTCGTCCAGCGTCGCCAGCAGCACGCGCGACGGCGCGCGCGCCAGCGCCCGGTGCACGGCCTCGATCGCCGCCTCGACCGGCGCGTGCTCGTCCAGATCGCCGAGCTTTCGGAGCTTCTCGCGCAGCGCCTTGGTGCCGTCTTCGTTGGCGTCGAGCCCGATCTGCTTCAGGGCCGCCAGATCCGCCCCGGTCCACAGCCCCGCGATCGTCGGCAGGTCGTGGGTCGTCACGCTCGACAGCGCCAGCTCCGGAAAATGCTCGGGCGGCGCCGGCTCGAAGTAGAGCAGCCGGTACGAAAGCATCCGCTGCTCGGCCAGTTTCTCGCGCACGCCTGGCTCGACGGTCCCCAGGTCCTCGCCGACGATGAAAGCGCGCGCGCGCAGGCTCTCCAGCGCCACGATCGCCAGCAGCTCGTCTGCGCGCGACCGGACGTACGCGCCGCCCTTGGCCCCGAGCGCCCGCGGGATCCAGAACAGGCGGAACAGCCCCATCACGTGGTCGATGCGCAGCCCGCCCGCGTGCCGCAACATGGCCCGGATGGTCTCGATGAACGGCCGGTAGTGCGCGGCCCGCAGCCGCCACGGGATGAACGGCGTCAGCCCCCAGTCCTGCCCGTTGGCGTTGAACTCGTCGGCCGGCGCGCCGACCGACACGTCGCGCGCCATCATGTCCTGCCAGCACCAGGCGTCCGCGCCCGCGACGTCGAGCCCGATCGGCAGATCGTGCACGACCGCGATCTCCTTCGACGCGCGCGCCAGCTGGCCGTCGATCAGCCACTGCGTCCAGGCGTGGAAGCGGACGCGCGCCGCGCCCTCGCCGGCGCGGAAGGCGGCGACGTCGGCGCCGTCGGGACGGCGCAGCCCATCCGGCCATTGCCGCCAGTCCTTCCCGTGGCGCTCGGCCAGCGCGGCGTAGCTCGCGAAGTCGGTCAGCGCCTGCCCCTCGCCCGCGCAGAACCAGTCGAAGCCGTGCTCGCCCGCGAACGACGCGAACAGCGCCTCCAGCGCCTCCTGCTTGAGGCGGAAGACGGCGTCGCGGTCGATCCGGCGCTCGCCATTCAGCGCCGTGCCCGCGTTCTGCAGACGCGTGCGCAGGTCGGCGGGCAACGCGTCCCAGCCCGGTAGCTCCTCGATGCGCAGGAACAGCGGGTTGCGGTAGCGCCGGCTCGATGGGTAGTAGGGAGACGGTTCGATCGGCACCACCGGCGTCGCCGCGGTCAGCGGATTGATCATCACCGCGCCGCCGCCCAGGCTGCGCGTCCAACGGCCGAGCCGCGCCAGATCCGCCAGATCGCCGATCCCCCAGCTCGCCCGCGAGCGCGCGGCGTACAGCTGGGCCGCGAACCCCCACGCGCGCAGATCGTCGGGCAAGAAGCAGCGGCCGGGGCTGGCGACCAGCAGCGTCTCGCCGCCGCCGCGCGGGTAGAGGCGGTGGTAGCCGAACGGCAGCCCCTCGGGCAGCGCGCCGTCGAGCGCGCGCGAGGTGCCGTCCTCCAGCACCAGCTCGGCGGCGCCGCGGAGCGCCCGGTCGTCGCCGGGACGCCAGACCCGCACCGGCTCGGCCGATCCGTCCGCCGACGCGGCCGCCTCGGGCGTCACGCCCATGGCGGCCCGCAACGCGGCCCGCGTTTCACGCGACGTCTCGTGCTTGACACCGGAGGTGTCGTGATATTCGTCGTCGATTCCGAAGCGGTCGGGCGCCATACGGCGGTCCGGGATGATACCCTAACCGTCTCCCATGGCCGCGCATGGCCGCTACACGATCCTAGGCAAGCTCGCCGACGGCGGAATGGCCGAGATCTTCCTCGCCGTCCAGCACGGCGCCGAAGGGTTCGAGAAGCAGATCGTCCTGAAGCGGATCCTGACGGCGTATTCGGCGGATCCGCAGTTCCGCAACATGATGCTCGACGAGGCGCACATCTCGATGAGCCTCCAGCACAGCAACATCGCCCAGGTGCTGGACCTCGGCGTCGCGGGCGGACGCTACTTCATGGCGCTGGAGCTGGTCGACGGCTGGGATCTCGAGCGCATCCTGCAGCGCGCCCACGCCGCCAACATCGTCTGGCCGAACGCGCTCAGCCTCTATGTCATCGCCTGCGTCTGTCGGGCGCTCGCCTACGCGCACGCGAAGAGCCGCGACGGCAAGCCGCTGGGCATCGTCCACCGCGACATCAGCCCGAACAACGTCCTCATCAGCGATCAGGCCGAGGTGAAGCTGACGGACTTCGGCGTCGCCAAGGCGCAGCGCAAGCGCGAGCAGACCGCGGCCGGCGTCATCAAGGGCAAGGTGGCGTACATGTCGCCCGAGCAGGCGCTCGGGACGACGGTCGACAAGCGCTCGGACATCTTCTCGGTCGGCTCGATGCTGTACCGGATGGTGACCGAGAAGCTGCCGTTCGACGTTGGCGACGACGACATGGCGCAGCTGATCCGGGTGCAGAAGGCGGAGTTCACGCCGCCCGAGCAGGTCAAGCCGACGGTCGGCCCCGGCGTCGGGAGCATCATCATGCGGGCCCTCCGGCTCGCGCCGAGCGAGCGCTATCAGTCGGCCGACGAGATGCTGATCGACGTCGAGCGGGTGCTGCGCAACGAATTCCACTCGGCGGGCCAGACCGAGCTGAAGCTGTGGCTGGAGCAGCTGGCGCGGCGAGACGAGGCGCCGACGATCGGCAAGCAGCGCCTGGACACCACCGCCATCGTCAAGGACCAGATGGGGACTGACCTGTCGGCGGGGACGTCGTTCGAGCTCGACGACGTCGACAATGGATCGGCGCCGACGGAGTACGCGCTCAATTCGCGGCCCGATCTGATCGCGAAGCCGCTGGGCGGATCGACCGCGCAGGTGGCGACGGGCGCGCGGCGG
>Ga0066395_10000211_pt1 | contig 21484 bp, 17 predicted proteins | sample PanSoiPlot1MoBio_FD_61218 | JGI IMG/M metagenome (GOLD analysis project Ga0066395, IMG submission 61218) | Tropical forest soil microbial communities from Panama analyzed to predict greenhouse gas emissions - Panama Soil Plot 1 MoBio | ecosystem: Environmental > Terrestrial > Soil > Tropical... | reverse complement strand
GCCAGCGCGCGCTCGCGGCGTTCGTTGGTCGACACGATCCAGCCGACCAGCACCGCGCCCGCCAGGGCCCCCAGCTCGGTCGGCATCGCCAGCACGTCGAGCACGCGTTCCGGCTCGCCGTTCCTGCCGGCCAGCGCCAGCGCGCCCCAAGCCATCGGGATGACGATGGCGAGGCCGCGCGTCCCGTAGCGCGCCGCCATCACCAGCACGATCAGCCAGATCGGGTGGGGATCGATCACGCCCAGCCCCAGCCGGGGCACGCCGCACAGCGCCGCTATCGCCAGCGTGGCGGCGACGCCGACGGCGGACTCGAGCACGATCGCCCGGGTCGTTCCGGAGAAGCGGCGAATGGTTTCAGATGTCGGCATGGAAGGTCAGCCATCCGATGTGAAGGTTGCCGGGCAGGCCGGTCGCCGTTTCGTGCGCCAGGTCGTAGCTGGCCTGCAGGCGCGTCCGCCACGACGCCGCCAGAACCAGCGCGCCGCCGAGCTGATACAGCACGTGCTCGCGGATGTTGTCGTAGCCGCCGCCGCCGTGGAGGTCCAGCCCGATGCGTCCGTGGGCCAGCGCCTTGCGAACGATCAGGGTGCCGTTGTCGATCGACGCGCGCGGCGCGAGCGCGATGCGAAAATCGGGCTGGGCGTCGGTCCACAGCTCGTAGTGCCGATACGCGAGCACGCCGGCGTCGGTCAGGTAGACGCGGCGCACGAGCCTCTCATCCAGCGCCTCCGCGTGAACGACGCGGGCGGGTTGCGACCAGAGGTTGAAGTCGACGCCGCCCCAGACCAGCAGCTGTGAGGCCTTGGGCTTGTCCGGCGTCCCCTGCGCGTTGAGCAGCAGCTGGCGCGCCTGCCCGCCCCCGTCGAACAGCACGATGTGGCTCTTCGGAAAGAGAAACAGGTGCCCGGTGGCGCCCGACATCGTCCCCCCCTCGTGCACGGTGACGGGCGCTTCGTTCCACTGCTCGTTCGCGTCCAGATGCAGGTTGACGTGCGCGTACTGCCACAGGTTCGACGCCGCCTCCAGCTGCCCGCCGAAGGCGAATCCGCCGTGCTCCGGCAGCCTCTGGACCCCGCTCGCATCGACGCCCGCCTCGGTCGCGTAGCGCAGGTCGGCGCCGAGCAGCAGCGACCCCTCGGCGCGGCGGGCGAGAAGCAGCTGCGCGCCCAGGCCGGTCACGGTGCCGGTCTTCGCGAGCACGTCCTGGCCGACGACCTGGTTCGTGTGCCAGTCGCTCGATGAATCGTGCCACGCCGTGAGGGCCAGGCTGTGGCGCGCGCCGAACGGCAGCACCCCGCCCGCCTGCGCGCGCCACGCCCACGCCTGCGGATCGGAACGCAGCGACCCGCCCGCCGCCACCTCGGGCGTCGTGCGATAGCGCATCCGTTCGTACGAGGTGACGAGGGTCGCGTCGGCGCCGCTGCCCGACTCGGCGATCGCGCGCTTGTAGCGGTCGCGCGCGGCGGCATAGCTCTCGGCACGCTCGAGCGCGCGCCCGTAGTCGCGATCGTGGGCGGGCGACGGCTGGTCGTCGGACAGGCTGCGCCGCACCTCGAGCTCGCCGTCCAGGTCGCCGCCCGCCTCCAGCGCCCAGGCCAGCATCTCGCGCCCGCGCACGTTCTTCGGATCGAGCACCAGGTAGCGGCGCAGCACGCGCGCCCCGCCCGTCCAGTCCTCGTTGATCAGGTGCGCGTCGGCCTGGTTGAAGGAGACCTCGGAATCCTTGGCGGGCGGCGCCGGCTGCAACGATTCGTACAGCCGATCGGCCAGCACGACGTAGCCGCGTCGCGCGTAGATGCGCGCCAGCCACAACTTCTCCATCCGCGCGGTCGGCGCCGCTCCGATCTCCAGCTCGGCGATGTGGTGTTCGCGCCGCGCCTCGTCGTCACGGCCGAGCACATAGAGCGCCTCGCCGCGCAGATAATGAAGCTCTGGATCGCGGGTGTGCTTCTCGAAGTGGTGGGCCCGCTCGAGCGCGGCCGCCGCGTAGTCGAACTGACCGGCGGCAGACGCGGCGCGCGCGGCGTCACGTTGCGCCGGCGCGTCGCGCGGCATCAGCTCCAGCACCTGTTCCAGCTCGCGGCGCGCGCGATCGAACTGGCCGTTCAGAAGATCGTCGCTGGCTTCTTTGCGCAGCCGATCGGCGTCCGGAGACGCCAGCCACAAAATGGCCAACACAAACCCTCCCCCCATCACAGCGCCTTTCGGGTTTTGCAACGGTCGTGCCCATGACGGTCAATCTCCCTCGACGACATTCCCGAGTGCCGCGTACGCCACAGTCACGGCGCCGTAACGCGAACCTCGATTCGGGGTTACAGGAAGAGGTGCGGCCGCGGTCTGCTTGACAGGTGGTGACCTCGACCTAGCTTGCATGAGGTCATCGCGGAAGCGAAAGAACGAGGAGGATCTCGATGCGCAAGTGGAAACTGGGTTGGATGATGGCGTTGGCGTTGGGGCTGGCGGTGCCGAGCTTCTCGAGCGCGCTCGCGGCGGGGTCGAAGACCGCGAAGCCCGCGAGCAGCGGCAGCGACGAGGCGAGCGCGACCAGCGCGGGCGCCGGCATGTCGAAGGAAGACCAGCAGAAGCTGGCCGAGCACAACAAGCTCCGGATGGAGATCAAGAAGGTGAAGTACCCGGCGTCGAAGACCACGATCGTCGCCCACGTGAAGGGCATCAAGGCCGACGACAAGAAGTGGTTCACGGAGACGCTGCCGGACAAGACCTACGAATCGGCTGACGACGTCTACACCGCGCTCGGCTGGCCCGAGGCGGCTCCCGCGCCCTCCAAGTAGTCCGGGCCGTGACGGCGGCGCTGCGGGCCGGCGTGGCGGCGATGTCGATCGTCGCCTGCACGCACCCGCGCCCGCACGTCGATGGCGCCGCGCTGGCGCGGGTCGACCGCTGGTGGATCGTCATCGGCGCGTCGCCGATGCTGGAGTCGCTCGACTGGCGCCACTACGCGCGTGAGGCGCAGATGGTGGTGCTGTCGGGCGATCCGAGCATTCCGATCCAGGATTTTCCGGCGTCGACGATCCGCCTCGCCTACCTGAGCGTCGGTGAAGCCGACACCCGGCGGCCCACCTGGCCCGCCATCCGCGACCAGCCGTTCCTCGTCGAGCCGAACCCCGACTGGCCGGGGGTCCGCGTCGATATCCGGGACCGGCGCTGGCAGGAGGTCTTGCTTCACGACGAGCTGCCGCCGTTGATCCAGCACGGCTACGACGGCGTCATGCTGGACACCATCGACACCGTGCCGTACCTCGAGGCCAAGGATCCGGCGCGGTTCGCGGGCTCGCGGCAGGCGCTGCGCGACTGGCTGGGCCGGCTGCGCGAGGCGTTCCCGCGCGCGATCTTCCTGGCCAACGGCAGCGACGCGCTGGTCGACGCCGCGCCGTTCGTCGATGGCTTCGTGGTCGAGGGCGTGTTCGCGCTCTACGATCCGGGCCGGCGGGCGTACCGTGCCACCACCGACGCCGAGCGCGCCTGGAAGCTGGGCGCGATCGCGCGCGCCCGAGCGGTCGCGGCGCGGCCCGTGTTCACGATCGAATACGCCGACGTCGGCGACACCACGCTCGCGCGATCGGCGGCCGAGCAGTCGCACGCTCAGGGCTTCCACCCCTACGTCGGCGTGCGCGAGCTGAACACGGCCCCGGTGACCCTGATTTCACTGGCCCCCTGGGAGGGCCCCTGACCCCGCGCGACGGGCGCGCGCGAGCCGCGCTCGCGCCGGCCCCACGCGATAAACCTTGCATCTTTCAATTATTTTTGAATATTTAGAAACGTGGTGTCCCGGGCCGGATCTGTGATGAATATGTCCGCCGTGGCGGCCGGGCCAAACGTATCCACCCTCGACGCGATCGTCGCGCTCGTCAGCGACGAGATGCGCGTGGTCGAGGCGCGCCTGGCCGAGCGGATGGAGAGCCCGATCGGGTCGATCCCGCAGGTCGGCGCGCACCTGCTGGGGGCGGGCGGCAAGCGGCTGCGCCCCCTGCTGGCGGTGCTGGCGGCGCGCGCCACGGATACGCCGCTGGACCACGCGGTGGCGGTCGGCTGCGCGGCCGAGCTGATTCACACCGCGACGCTGTACCACGACGACGTCGTCGACGACGGGCGGGTCCGGCGCGGCCGTCCCGCCGCGCGGATGGTGTTCGGCAACGGCGTCGTCGTTCTGGTCGGCGACTTCTGCCTGGCACGGGCGCTGGACACGGTCGCGCAGACCGGATCGGTCGGGATGGTGCAGTCGCTCGCGACGACGGTCACCGAGATGGCGGAGGGCGAGGTCGCGCAGCTGGAGCGGGCCGGCAACCCCGACGCCACCGTCGAGGATTATTTCCGCGTCATCGACCGCAAGACCGCGTCGCTGATCGCCTGGTGCGCGCGCGTGGGCGGATCGGTCCCGCCGCAGCTGGCCGCGCCGCTGGAGAAATACGGGCGCGCGCTGGGGCGGGCGTTTCAGATCGCCGACGACGTGCTGGACAGCGCGATCGACGAGAGCACGGCCGGCAAGTCGGTCGGACACGACCTGCAGGAGGGCAAGCTGACGCTGCCGGTGTTGCTGGCGTGCGAAGCGGATCCGGCGCTGGGCCGGCGCATCCGCCAGCAGGTCGGCGAGCAGGCGATTCCGGCGGCGGTGGCGGCGGAGATCCTCGCCGAGGTTCGCGCCGCGGGTGGCGTGGAGAAGGCGCGACGCAAGGCAACGGCGCTGGCCGACGAGGCGGCGGGCGCCCTGGATGCGCTGCCGCCGTCCGCCTACCGCGACAGCCTGCGGACGCTGGCGCGGCTGTCGGCGGACAGGAGCTCCTGATGTCGCAGGCCAGGGTGGCGACGGCGGCGACCCCCGCCGATGCGGCGCAGGCGGCGCGCGCTGCGGAGGGCGAAGCGGCGGGTGTCCCCGCCCACTGGGAAGATCTGCAGACGTTCGTCCGCTTCCTCGAGCAGCGCGGGCAGCTGCGGCGCATCGCGCGCGAGGTCGATCCGAACCTGGATGTCAGCGCGATCGCGCAGCAGGTGATGCGCGCGGGCGGGCCGGCCCTGCTGTTCGAACGCGTGGCCGGATCGCGCCATCCGCTGCTCATCAACACGTACGCGACGCGGCAGCGCGTGTCGTGGGCGCTGGGCGTCGGCGATCTGGACGAGCACGCGCGCGCGATCCTGGAGCTGGTCAGGTCGCAGCCGCCCGTCGGGTTGATGGACAAGCTGCGCATGCTGCCGAAGCTGGCCCGCGTCGCCGCCGCCACGCCGAAGACGGTGCGCACCGCGCCCTGCCAGCAGGTGGTCGAGACGGACGTCGATCTCGGGGCGCTGCCGATCATCACCACCTGGCCCGGCGACGGCGGCCCCTACATCACGCTGCCGATGGTGATCACGCGCGATCCCGACAAGGGGACGCGCAACGTCGGCTGCTACCGGATGCAGGTCTACGACAAGCGGACCACCGGCATGCACTGGCAGCTCCACAAGACAGGGCGGCGACACATGCGCCGGTACAAGGAGCTCGGGCATCAGCGGATGCCGGTGGCGGTGGCGCTGGGCGGCGATCCGGTGCTGCCGTACGCGGCGACCGCGCCGCTGCCCGACGGCATCGACGAGTTCCTGTTCGCGGGCTTCCTGCGCCGCAAGCCGGTCGAGATGGTGCGCTGCAAGACCAACGACCTGGAAGTGCCGGCGTCGGCCGACTTCGTGCTGGAGGGCTACGTCGACGTCGACGAGCTGCGCCGCGAGGGGCCGTTCGGCGACCACACCGGCTACTACTCGCTGGCCGACGACTACCCGGTCTTTCACATCACGGCGATCACGCGTCGCGAGCACCCGATCTACGCGACGACGGTCGTCGGCCCGCCGCCTCAGGAGGACGCCTGGCTGGGCAAGGCGACCGAGCGGCTGTTCCTGCCCCTCCTGCAGATGACTTTCCCTGAAATCGTCGACATGAACTTGCCGATCGAGGGGGTGTTCCACAACCTCTGCATCGTGTCGATCAAGAAGGAGTACCCGCACCACGCGCGCAAGATCTGCCATTCGCTGTGGGGCATGGGACAGATGATGTTCGCGAAATGCATCGTGGTCGTCGACGATGACGTCAACGTGCAGGACGTGCGCGAGGTCGCCTGGCGGGCGTTGAACAACATCGACGCCAAGCGCGACGTCTTCTTCGCCGAGGGGCCGATCGACGTGCTGGACCACGCGTCGGCGGCGTTCGGCTTCGGCGGCAAGCTGGGCGTGGACGCCACGCGCAAGTGGAAAGAGGAAGGGTTCACGCGCGAATGGCCCGAGGTCTTGAAGATGGATCCGGCCGTCGACGCGCGCGCGGCGGCGCTGCTGAAGGAGCTGGGGCTGTGAGCGCGAGCCTGGCGGAGAGCGGCGCCGACGTCCGGGGGATGTTCAACCGGATCGCGAAGCGCTACGACGCGACCAACCGGGCGATGTCAGTCGGCGTCGACGTGGTCTGGCGGAAGAAGGCGATCGCGCGGCTGGTCGACGGGATGGGCGAGGCGCCGCGGTTCCTCGACCTCGGCGCGGGGACGCTGGACGGCGCGATCGAGATCGCGCGCCGCGTGCCGGATGCGCGCGTCGCGGCGGCCGACTTCGCGCGCGAGATGCTGGTGGCGGGCCGGCCCAAGGTGAAGGAAGGCGCGCACATCGACGCGCACGCCGCCGACGGCCACCACCTGCCCTACCGCGACGGCGCGTTCGACGGCGCGTTCTCGGCGTTCTGCATCCGCAACCTGGCCGACCTGCCGCAGGGCATGCGCGAGCTCCGGCGCGTCGTCCGGCCGGGCGGCCGCATCGTGCTGCTCGAGTTCCTGCGGCCGGAGCGCCCGCGCCTCTTCATCGATCGCTTCTGGAACGCGCGCGTCCTTCCTTTGATCGGGCGGATCGTGAGCGGCGATCGCGACGCCTACCGCTATCTGCCCGATTCGATCGGCCGCTTCCGCTCCCCGGCCGAGCTGGCGGCGCTGCTCAGCGAGGTCGGCTTTGCGAATGTCGAGACCAAGGCGCTGTTCCCGTCCGGCGTCGCCACGATGGTGGTGGCATCGTGAAGGTCGTCGTCGCGGTCGGCGGCGCGTCGGGATCGATCTACGCCAAGCGGCTGCTCGACGCGCTGGTTCCGCTGCAGGGCACGGTCGAGGTCGGCCTGGTGTTCACGCAATCGGGCAACGAGGTCTGGGCGCACGAGATCGGCGACGTGCCGGCCTATCCTTTCAAGAAGTACGGCCTGCGGGACTTCCGGGCGCCGTTCGCGTCGGGCTCGGCCGGTTGGGACGCGATGGTGGTGATCCCGTGCTCGACCGGGGGCCTCGCCCGGATCGCCCACGGGATCTCCGACGATCTGATCGGGCGCGCCGCGGACGTGATGTTGAAGGAACGGCGCAAGCTGGTCCTGGTCGTGCGCGAGACGCCGCTGTCGGCGATCCACCTCGAGAACATGCTGGCCGTGACGCGCGCGGGTGCCGTCGTTTTGCCCGCCTCGCCGTCGTTTTATTCGAAACCCGGGACGGTGGATTCGTTATTGGACACCGTGGTCGGGCGCGTGCTCGACCAGCTCGGGCTGCCGAACAAGCTGATGCCCCGCTGGGGCGAAGGACAAAGAAAAGGAGACGACAAGTGAGCGCGTCCGCGACCGAAGACTCCCGTCCTGCGGCGGTGGCGGCGTCCGCGGCGTTGGCCGCGCTCGATCTTTTCGCCCTCGGCCGCCAGGCGGCAGCGGCGCGCGACGCGCGCTGGAACCGACGCGGCTTCTTCACCCGCACGCGCGATCCGGAAGCGCAGCCGATCGTCCCCTTCCCGTTCACGAACGGCGAAAGCGACGCGGAGCGCCTCGCGCGCCTCGCCACGATCGCGGCCGCCGTGCCGGCCCCGTGGGGCGTCATGCCCGCGCCGGTCGGTGAGCCGTTCGGCCTCGACACCCTCCGCTGCTTCGCGCTCTGCCGGCTGGCGCTGCCGCAGGTGCCGCACCTGCTCGCCGATGTCGCCGCGCTGGGGCCGCGCCTGGCCCAGATGGCGTTCGGCTTCGGCGCCGATGAGATCCATGCGCCGATCGTGGCGGAGCGCGCCCTCCGCCTGGGCGCCAACGCGAACAACCCGGCCCTGACGCGCAAGGAAGCCGTGACGCTGATCCGCGGCGCCGGCCTGACCCCGTGCGAACGGATGGCCGACGGGTCATTGCAGGAGGTGGCGCCGTGAGCTTCGCGGCCATTCGCGACAAGGTGCGCGCGGGCGAGCCGCTATCGCTCGCCGACGGCGTCGCGCTTTACGAGCACCCGAACTTCATCGAGGTCGGCACGCTGGCCAACGAGGTGCGTGAGCGGCTGCACGGGGATCGCACGTTCTTCAACCGCAACATGCACATCAACGCCACCAACGTCTGCGAGGCGAGCTGCATGTTCTGCTCGTTCGCCCGCCTCAAGGTCGGCGACGAAGGCGCGTACACGATGACGCACGAGGAGGCCTGGGGCCGCCTGCGGGCGCGCGTCGCCGCCGCCGACGCGATTACCGAGATCCACATCGTCAACGGGCTGCACCCCGGGCTGCCATTCGACTATTACACCGAGCTGCTGGCCGGGCTGAAGCGGATCCAGCCCGCGATCCACCTGAAGGCGTTCACGGCCGTCGAGATCTTCTACTACGCGAAGAAGTACGGGATGTCGGTCGCCGAGGTGCTGACCCGCCTGCGCACGGCGGGCCTGGATTCGATCCCGGGCGGCGGCGCCGAGATCTTCGCGCCGCGCGTCCGCAAGAAGATCTGCGACGACAAGTGCACCGCCGACGAATGGCTGGACGTTCACCGCACCGCCCACCAGATGGGGCTGCGGTCCAACTGCACGATGCTGTACGGGACGATCGAGACCGTCGAAGAGCGCGTCGACCACATGCTGCGCTTGCGCGCGCTGCAGGACGAGACGGGCGGCTTCCAGACCTTCATCCCGCTGGCGTTCCACCCCGACAACAACGCGCTGATGAAGCTGCCCGCGCCGACCGGCGTGGAAGATCTGCGCACTTACGCGGTGGCGCGCCTGATGCTGCACAACATCCCGCACATCAAGGCGTACTGGATCATGCTGGGCGTGAAGACGGCCCAGACCGCGCTCTGGTTCGGCGCCGACGATCTGGACGGCACCGTCCAGGAAGAGCGCATCTATCACATGGCGGGCGCCGAGACGCCGCAGGTGATGAGCCCCGCCGAGATCGTGCGCATCATCCGCAACGCCGGCCGCACGCCGGTCGAGCGCGACACGCTGTACAACGTCGTCGCCGAGGGCGCGGCGCTGGCTTCCGACAAGCCGTTCCGCCGCGACGTGCGCCGCAGTCTGGAGGTGGTGTCGTGACCAAGAAGAAGATCGCGGCGGTGTCGTTCCTGAACGCGCGGCCGATCACCTACGGCCTCGAGCACGGCCTGGGCGACGACCGCTTTGACCTGTCGTTCGAGCTGCCCTCGCGCTGCGCCGAGCTGCTCGAGCGCGGCGAGGTCGACCTCGGCCTCGTGCCGAGCGCCAGCTACGCGGCGGCGTCGGGGGAGCTGCGCATCGTCCCCGGCATCGCCATCGCCGGCTTCGGCCCGGTGCGCACCGTGCTGCTGGTGGGCGAGGTGCCGTGGTCGGAGATGAAGGCGATCGCGCTCGACGGCGCGTCACGCAGCTCGGCGATGCTGCTGCGCCTGCTGTGCAAGGAACGGGGCCTCACGCCTCGTTTTCGCGAGGTGCCGCACGACGAGGTGCTGGATGCGGTCGCGGAGACGACCGGCGCGCTGGTGATCGGCGACGCCGGATTCGCCGCGGCGACACGCTTTCCGCACACCGTCGACCTCGGCGCGGCCTGGCGCGAGCTGACCGGCCTGCCGTTCGTCTACGCGGTCTGGGCGGGCCGTCCCGGCGCCGTCGGCCCCGAGGACGTCGCGATCCTGCAAGAGAGCCTGGCGCAGGGGCTGGCGGCGCGGGCGACGATCGCGCGCGCCTGGTCGGAGGCCCACGGCGGCGATCCGGCCGACTACGAGCGCTACCTGCAGCGCGACATCCGTTACCAGCTGGGCGCCGAGGAGCTGTCCGGCCTGTCCGCGTTCTTCGATCGCGCGCGCGGCGCCGGCCTGCTGCCGCGCGCCGTCCGCCCGCGGCTCTTCGAGGCGCGGCCGCGGATCGCGCCCGTCGCGCCCGGCGCCGCCTCGCGATCCATCGATTCGCTGCTGGCGGACGCCGCGTCAGGCAAGCGCCTGACCCCCGACGATGCCCTTCGTCTGTACGCCGACGCGCCGACGCTGGAGCTGGGCGCCGCCGCCGATGCGCGCCGCCAGGCGCTGCACCCCGACGGCGAGGTCACCTACATCATCGATCGCAACGTCAACTACACGAACGTCTGCGTCACCCGCTGCAAGTTCTGCAACTTCTATCGCCCGCCGACCAACAAGACCGACGGCTACGTCCTGTCGCGCGAGCAGCTCGCCCAGAAGTTTCAGGAGACGGTCGACCTCGGCGGCGTGCAGATCCTGCTGCAAGGCGGCCTGAACCCGAAGCTGCCGATCGGCTGGTACGAGGATCTGTTCCGCTGGATGAAGGCGAACTTCCCGCTCGCCATCCACGGCCTCTCGCCGGAGGAGATCCGCTACATCGCCGAGATCGAGAACATGTCGATCCGCCAGGTGATCGAACGCCTCATCGCCGCCGGCCTGGATTCGATCCCGGGCGGCGGCGCCGAGATCCTCGACGACGAGATCCGCTATCAGATCTCGCCGCTCAAGTGCTCGACCGACACGTGGCTGGACGTGATGCGCGAGGGCCACGGCCTCGGGCTGCGCACCACCGCGACGATGGTGTTCGGGTTCGGCGAGCAGCCGCGCCACGTCGTCAGCCACTTCGAGCGGCTGCGCGCGCTGCAGGACGAGACGTCTGGCTTCACCGCCTTCATCTGCTGGCCGTTCCAGGCGGAGGGGACACGCCTCAAGCTGCGCGACGACACGACCGCGATGCGCTACCTGCGGGTGTTCGCGCTGGCGCGCCTCTACCTCGACAACTTCCCGAGCCTGCAGGTGTCATGGCCGACGATGGGGCCCGAGGTCGGCCAGGTCGCGCTCCGCTTCGGCGGCAACGACTTCGGCTCGGCGATGATCGAGGAGAACGTCGTGTCGCAGGCGGGCGCGATCTTCAAGCTCGGCGCCGACGACATCGAGCGCTACATCCGCGCCGCGGGGTTCGTGCCGCGCCGGCGCAACATGCGCTACGAGCGCCTCGCGGTCGCATAAGGAGATGCCGTGCGTGTGGTGAGCGCGCGCTGGGTGGTCCCGATCGTGCGGACGCCGATTCCGGAGGGCGCGGTCGCGCTCGCGGACGACGGCGAGGTGCTGGCCGTCGGCGGCCGCGCCGAGCTGCGCGCCGAGTTTCCCGATGCGGCCGAGGAACGCGCCGAGGGCGTGCTGCTGCCCGGGCTGGTCAACGCGCACACGCACCTCGAGCTCTCGCACCACGCCGACGCCGTGCCGGGCGGCAAGGGCCTCTTCGCCTGGGCGACGACACTGATGAGCGTCCGCAAGGACGACGCGCCCGAGCGGCAGCGCGCCGCCGCCGCCACCGCGGCCGCCGCGGCCGTCGCGCTCGGCACCGCGGCCGTCGGCGACGTCGGCAACTCGCTGGCCGCCGCGCCCGGGATCGGCCGCGCAGGTCTGGCGGGCGTGCTGTTCCACGAGCTGTTCGGCTCTCGCGAGATGGCCACGGGAGACGCCGTGGCCGATGCCGCCCGCGAGCGGGCCGCGGCCGCCGCCGACTGGCCCGATCGCCTCGGCTACGTGCCCGCGCCGCACGCGCCGTTCTCGGTCAGCCCCGAGCTGTTCACCCGCATCTTCGCGGCCGCCGCCGCGGCCGGGCGCGCGACGTCCATCCACGTCGCGGAGGACGAGGACGAGCTCGCGCTGCTGCGTGACGGATCGGGGCGCTGGCCGGCGCTGCTCGCCGGCATGGGCGTCGACGTGGCGACGCGCGTGCCGCGCAAGTCGCCCGTCGCGTACCTGGCGTCGCTGGGCGCGTTCGAGACGACGACGCCGCCGCTGCTCGTCCACATGGTGCACGCCGGCGCGGACGATCTGCGCATCGCGCGCGAGGCGGGCGCGCCGATCGTGCTCTGCCCGCGCTCGAACTTGCATATCGGCGGGCGGCTCCCCGACGTCGCGACGATCGTCGGTGAGGAGCTCCGCTTCGCCATCGGCACCGACAGCCTCGCCTCCACGCCGGATCTGTCGCTCTGGGCCGAGATGGCGACGCTGGCAGCGCACGTCCCGGGCGTCCGGGCCGCCCGCTGGCTCGAGGCCGCGACCTGGGGCGGCGCGCGGGCGCTCGGCCTGCGCGCACATGGCGCGCTCGCGCCAGGCGCGCGACCGGGCGTGCTCGACGTGCTCGTGGACGACGTCGCGGCACCCCTGGAATCGCTCGTGCGCAATCCGACGCCGACCTTGCGCTGGGTGGCGCGCCCATGACCGCCACGCCGATGAATCAGATCGTCCGCTTTGGACGGATGATCAAGTTCGAGCACACGCTGTTCGCGCTGCCGTTCGCGCTCGCCGCCGCCGCCATCGCCGCCCGCGGGCACGGCCTGTCGATCGCGCGCGTCGCCGGCATCGTCGTGGCGATGGCGGGCGCGCGCACCGCCGCGATGGGCTTCAACCGGATCGTCGACCGCCACATCGACGCGAAGAACCCGCGCACCGCCAAGCGCGAGCTGCCGACCGGCGCGATCTCGCTGCGCGCCGCCTGGACCCTGACCATCGCCGCCTCGGCCGTCTTCTTCGCCGCCGCCGCCGCGCTGGGACCGCTCTGCCTCCTGCTGTCGCCGATCGCGCTCGCGATCCTCCTCGGCTACTCGCTGACGAAGCGGTTCACGGCGCTCTGCCACCTGTTCCTGGGCCTCGCCATCGCGGGCGGGCCGGCGGGCGCCTGGATCGCGGTGCGCGGCGACTTCGGCCGCGCGCCGGGTCTATTGATGCTGGCGGTCGGCTGCTGGATCGCCGGCTTCGACATCCTGTACGCGCTCGCCGATCGCGACTTCGACCGAGCCGCCGGCCTCCACTCGATCCCGGCCCGCCTCGGCGTCAAGGGCGCGCTGATCGTGTCGGCGCTGCTGCACGCGGTGACGGTGGCGGCGCTGTTCGCGCTCGCGCCCGCCGCCGCCCTCGGCGTCCCTTACCTCGCGGGCGTCGCCGTGGTGACGGCCCTGCTCGTCTACGAGCACGCGATCGTCCGCCCGAACGATCTCTCGCGCCTCGACATGGCGTTCTTCAACTTGAACGGCTACGTCTCGGTCGCGTTCTTCCTCGCGACGCTCGCGGACGTGTTGGTCCGCTAGACCGACGGCTGGCGTCCCGGTATCCCTTCGCCAGCTTCCCTGCGACGAGCTTTTCCAGCGCGCCGCGCGCCTCGGCGGCGGTCGTGAACGTCTCCTTCTTCTCGCCGCCACGCGCGCCGATCCGGCCCCATCGGGTCACGAGCGATTTGCCCTGCAGGGTGACCTCCCAGTACTTGCTGCTGGATCCCTGAACAAACTCGAGGTAGCGGCTGCTGGCGCCCGTCGCTCTCTCCGCCGGTCGTTCCGTGCCCCGGGCGGCGTCCCCTGGCGTCTGACCGCCGGGATGGCGTGGCTCCGCCGGGTTCGCATCACCCATGTCGTACGCCGCTGTCCGCCACGTCAGCCCGCGCGTCAGGTGCGCGACCCAGGCCGGATCCGTCGCCTCCAGCTCGAATTCGGCGCGCGGCAACTCGTCCAGATGGCGATCGTACCGCGGCCCGGTCTCCGGCCAGGGCACCGACCCACCCGCCGCTCCGTCCCTCGCCGCCTTGCAGGTGAACTGTTTGATGAACGCGCGCGCATTCTCCCTGACCCAGGCCTCGTCGGCGTAGTCGCCCTCCTCGATGTCGACAGCCTGTGCGAGCGGCGCCCGCGCCGACGGCGCCTTTCCCGCAAGAACGAACACGCGGTCGAAGGGCCAGCAGATCAAGGCCAGGGCGAAGGAGATGGACTCCGGCGGAGGTCCGGCGTCGGGATGGATCTGCCAGACGGTCAAGCGCGCCTTCGGCGCCGTCACACGATCAACGCGCGCCCGGTAAAGAGAAGACATTCGTCGCTCTCGGCGCCGATTGTTCAGCCCTACCGCTTCGGGTTCCAGCCCGTGCCCGCCACGCCGCCCCGGCTCGGCGCGGGCGGCGGCCCGCCTTGCTGCGGGTGCTCGGTGGCCGCGTGGGGCGGCGGCAGCGGCTGGCGCGGGTGCTTGATGTCGAAGGAGGGCCTCGTGTTGGGATCGCACCCGGGGCCGAAGCCGTTGGCGTTGAAGCTGTAGCCCAGCCGGCCGCTCGACCCGGCGCCGTTCGCCTCGATCTCCACCTCGTGATCGCCGGCGCGGCTGGGCGAGCAATAGGACAGGAGGTAGTACTTCTTCGAGTTGGCCTCGATGCGCGCCGAGATCTCGTCGAACCCCCGCTGCACGTCGGCGCGATTCTGCGACGCGAACGTCCCCGATCGGCCGATCCGCGACAGCTGCGTCTTGTCGACCTCCTGGCCGGCGCCGATCACGTAGGTTTCGAATGAAGTCCCGGCCGAGTCCAGGGTCTTCATGACGTCGTCCTCGCTGGCGCGGTGGGCCCGGTCGGTGCCGTCGGTGAACACGACCAGCGTGCCGAACCGGAGCGGCACGGGGCCGCGCTCCATCTGCTGGCTCAGCAGCCTCACCCCCTCGATGACCGCGCCGTTGAGGTTCGTGGACGGGTCGCGGGGACGGCGGTTGCCGAGCGAGGCGACGCCGGCCCGCACGTTACCGCCAAACGGCACCACCCCTGTCAGGTGCGGGCTGCCGTCGAAGGTGTAGACCGCAATCTTCTGATAGGGCCCGACCCTGTCCCCGAAGGTGGACGCCGCCTGGATCAGGGCCGGCATGTCCCCGGAATCGACCACGCTGCCGCTCATGTCGATCAGCAGCAGCGTGTAGTGAATCGCCGCCACCTCGGGGTTCAGGATGGTCTGCTTGCTCTCCAGGATCGATACCGGCTGCTTGTCCTCGTAGATCTTGAAATCCTGGGGCGTCAGATTTGCGACAGGCTGGCCGTTTCGGGTCTCGACCGAGAAGTAGACCGCCACGTTCGAGGGCCGGTGGACCGAATGATCGACCATTTGCAGCTTGAGCCCCGCGCACCCGCCGGAGGCGATCAAGAAACTGCCGGCGAGACCGATAATTAACCCGATGCCTGCCTGTTTCCGCATGGAGCGGGGCATACCATGAAACCACAACAGGAATTAAGTTACCCCAGGGCCCCTCGCCTACCCGGCTTGACCAACGATTTAAGGAATTTTCGATGATACGCAGGGGACTTTCATCAGTTGTGGTGCTGGCGGGCGTCGTGCTGCCGCTGCAGCGCGCCGCCGCCGATCCGATCGCCGCCGACAAGCTGGCCGAACCTCCGCTGGCCGTCGTCGCGGGTCCGGAGGCTGAATACCTGCGGGCGCTGCACGACCACATCCACAAGCGCTGGGCGGACAACTTCCTGCGGCTGGCGGCCGAGAAACTGCCGCCCATCAATCCGCTCAACCAGGCCGGGCTGACCGCGGAAGCGGAGATCGTGGTCGCCCCTGACGGCCAGCTGATCTCGGCGCGCATCGCGCGCGGCTCCGGGTTCGCGGGCTTCGACGACGCGATCCTGGAGGTCTTGCGCGATTCGGTGCCGCTTCCGTCGCCGCCGCCCGACGTCCGTTCGGACGACGAGCGCCTGCACGCGCACTGGCTGTTCGCGCGCGACCAGCGACGCTGCGCGGGCGTGACGCTGATGCGCACCTACGATCCGGTCGAGGTGGCGCTGCCCAAGCTCTTGCGCGCGGGCCGTCGCGACGAGGCGCTCAAGCGCGTGGCGATGACCCGCGGCGCGGGCCTGCCCGCCGAGTCGATGTTCAACCTGCTGGCGGCGGACTGGATCAAGGCGGCGATTCACGAGCCGTGGGCGACGGTGCGGATGGCCCGGCTGCTGGCCGAGAAGGGCGACGACGAGGGGAGCCGGTGGCTGAAGAACGCGGTCCGTCGCCCCGAGCTGGCGGCCGACGCCGGCCAGGCGCTGGTGGCGGTCAAGGTGCCGCTCTGCCCGCTGCTCAAGGCCTGGTTCGACAGCGACAACTGGAGCGATCATCAGGTCGCGGCGGTCGCGCTGGCGACGGCGAACGACCCGACCTGCGTGCCCGGCCTGGCGAAGCTTCTCGGCAACACCAAGGCCCGCCCGGAGGCGCGCGCCGCCGCCGCGACGGCGCTGGGATCGGTCGACACGGACGAGGCACGGAAAGCGGTCGCGGCCGCCACGAAGGACGACGTCCCCGCCGTGCGCGGGGCGGCGATGCTGGCGCAGATCCGGCCCGGGGCCGGCCGCAAGGCGGTGATCGCGATGGAGCGCTTCCTGCGCGATCCGGCCCCCGAGATGCGGGCCGCGGCCGCGGCGGGCGTGGTGCGCGCGGGCGGCTCGTCGAACCTCGACGATCTCTACGTGCTGTTCAAGGACAACGACGCGCGCCCGTCGCTGGCGGCGCTGCGCGAGCTGGACCGTGTGCCTTCCGAGGAGGCGACCAAGCTGATTTCGCGCCTGGCGCGCCGGCCCCAGCCGGACGTGCAGAAGCTGGCGGCGGAGATGCTGCTGCGGCGCAAGGCGCCGACCGAGGGCTACGGGTCGTTCAAGTCGTACCTCGACCCGAAGAGCGATCCCGACCTGCGGACGCTGGCGTTGGCGGGTGCGGACGAGGCGGCGCTGCAGGCAGCGGCCGTCGACGCGTCGCTGGGCCTGGCCGTGTTTCGCGCGCGCATCGCCCGCGGCGAGCGCGAGCAGGCGATCGACTGGTTCCTCGCCCACGGCGCCGCCGTGGCGCCGGCGCTGCAGGGCGAGGCGATGGCCGAATGGCTGCTGACCGCGCGCGCGCTGCCGGCTGACGGCAAGACGACGACCGCCGCCAAGGCGACCGCCGCCAAGACCGCACGCCGCTAGGGCTCCGCTCGCTCGGTTCGCCTTGGGGGCGGACGGGGACGGTCCGCTCCTCGGCCTCCGGCAGCAAGCTTGGAATCCCTTCGGCCGCAACGATCCAAGCGGCCGCCTAGCCTCCGGCCGAGGAGCGGCCCGTCCCCCTCCGCGCCTGCGTTGAACCTCGGCTCCGCTCCGCCAGATCGTCAAAGCGCAGCGATATTCGCTACGAACGCCGCACTTCGTTCACGTCGACCTGGCGGCGGCGCGGGCTAGATGAAGCGGCGCCGAGCCGCTAGGGCGTGACCTGGTCGAGGGGGAGCGCGGTCTTCTCGGCCAGGGTCTTGCCGTTCGACGCGATCACCTTCTTGTACCAGTCGAACGAATCCTTCGGGACGCGCTTCTGGTTCTGGTAGTCGACGTAGACCAGACCGAAGCGCTGCTTGTAGCCGTCCGACCACTCGAAGTTGTCGAGCAGCGACCAGGCGTAATAGCCCGTCACCGGCACGCCGTCCTTGATGGCGCGCCCCAGCTCCGCCAGGTAGCGGTGCATGAAGTCGATGCGCTGCGGGTCGTGCACCTTGCCGTCGAGGAACAGCTGATCGCGCACCGCCAGCCCGTTCTCGGTGATCGACAGCGGCAGCTTGTAGCGGTCGTGGAAGAAGCGCGGTCCCCAGTACATCGACGCCGGCGTGATGGTCTGCCAGTCGGAGCCGGCGCGCGGATAGCCGACCGGGATCGACAGGTGCTCGGGTTTGCCGTCGGCGCCGCGCCGGTAGGTGTCCGCCTTGTAGATGTTGAGCCCGAGGAAGTCGAGCGGCTGCTTCATCTCTTCGAGGTCGGACGGTTTGAACTTCGGCATGTCCTTGCCGTACTCGGCGACGCCGTCGTCGGGGTACTTGCCGAGCACGACCGGATCGGTCCACCAGGCGTTGTTCCATTCGTGCCGGCCGTTGACGGCGAAGATCGCGGCGCGCGCCGCCTCTACGTCCTCCGCCTTGTCGCTGGCCGGCTGGGCGATCTGCGCCGCCAGCACGTAGCCGACCTTGGTCGCCTTCGCGTCCTTCGCGTGCGCGCGCAGCGCCTGCACCGCCTTGGCGTGGGCGCGCATTCCGTTGTGCGCGGCCAGGAGGTAATCGCCGAACTTCAGCTTGTCGCCCGGCGCGTGCACGCCGTCCAGGTGGCCGAGCCCGATGAAGCACTGGGGCTCGTTCTGCGTCACCCAGACCTTGATCCGATCCGACAGCTTGTCCGCCAGCAGCGCCGTGTACTCGGCGAACCAGTCGGCGGAGTCGCGGTTCAGCCAGCCGCCGCGCTTGTACAGCGCCTCCGGATAATCCCAGTGGAAGGCGGTGCACATCGGCGTGATGCCGGCCTTGCCCAGCTCGTCGACGAGGCGGCTGTAGAAGTCGACGCCCTTTCCGTTGACGGCGCCGACGCCGTTCGGCAGCACGCGCGACCACGACACGCTGAAGCGGTACGACCTCACGCCCAGCGTCTTCATGAGCGCGATGTCTTCCTTGTAGCGGTGGTAATGGTCGCAGGCGGTCTCGCCCGTGTTGCCGTCGAAGACCACGCCTTTCTTCCGGCAGAACGTGTCCCAGACCGACGGCCCGCGGCCGTCCTCGTTGGCCGCGCCTTCGACCTGGTAGGAGGCGGTGGCGACGCCCCAGACGAAGTCCTTCGGGAAGGGGCCGCCCTTGTCCTTGCCGCCGCCCGCCTTCGCGTCGCCGGACTTGGCCGCCGCGCGGGCCGTGGATGCGAGGGCGACGCTGGCCGCCGAGACACCGAGGAACTTCCGCCTGCTGACGCCTGGGTCGCGCATAGCCGATCCTGTATCACAGGTCCCGGGGCCGATCAGCGCCGAGGAAACCTGTCTTGACAGGTGGGGACCGGCTAAGCATCATTCGCCGTCTCTTTCTGCGCCCGTAGCTCAACTGGATAGAGCATCGGCCTTCGAAGCCGAGGGTTAGGTGTTCGACTCACCTCGGGCGCGCGGGGGACGGGCAGAGCGAAGCAAGACTGAAAACTGAATAACCGGGCGCGTAGCTCAATTGGCAGAGCAGCGGACTCTTAATCCGTTTGTTGAAGGTTCGATTCCTTCCGCGCCCACCCGGAAAATCTCATCATTTCGGCCGTATCTGGGCCTTTTTCTGACGGGCGATGGTCATTCATGATCATCCACAGAAACCACAAGTAGCCAAAGATAGTGGCCCGTTAGTGGCCAAAAAATCCCGTTCCAGGTGGCGCCAGGCTGCGACGGAATGCACCGGCCGAGGGACAGAGTCGAACTGTCTACACACGGATTTTATTGTGCGTGTGTATATCGACGAATCACAACGACCTGTTGCCGTATTGGCGGGACGCACCAGCGCTTCCGCGAACGCGGTGCCGACCTCGCGGCGGCCGACACCGGCGAGAACACCGCGGCGTCGCGATTCACCAGTCGCGTGGTTCGCAGGTAGCCGTAGGTCGGCCTTACGTCGACGACCTGGAGCTGACCCGCTTCCGTAGAGTGGGTTGGGCCTGCGGGCGCGGCGGAGCCGCGCCCGCAGCGAGCGCTTTATGGAAACAGCGCCGGGTCCTGGAACTCCAGTCCCTTAAGGCCCGTGACCAAGCCCGGGCTAGGGACCAGATTCGTGATCGATCCCTTGAGCCAGCAGTGCGCTTTGTGCTGCTGGCTCAGCCAACCGTAGGGCGCGAATGTCCAGGATTGGCAGTTGGCGTTTTGCACGCAATCGCTCTGGCAGGCCTGCGGCACGGCACGGTCGAGATCTAGATCGTAATCGATCATGTTGCCTCCGTAGTGGTCGACGTCGAAGCCCATGCCGCCCTTCACCGCCGAGACGAATTGAGTGGACGCGACCGGCGCCGGTACCGAGTTCTTGAACCAACAGTGAGGTTGGCCGGTCACGGGGCTGAACCCATAGACATACGCGGTACAGCGATGATCCGCGGCGCATAGTTGCGCGCAGGATGGCGAAACGTCGTTGATGTCGCGGTCGAAATAATCGTTCCCGGGACGGTCGGTTGCTGCCGCGGTAACCAGCACGCCCGAGATGTAGTTGCTGTTCGCGACTGGGGCCGGGATCGCATACTTAGGGTAGCAGTGAGGCGTAAGACCGCTGCTCGGAGCCGTCGCCGTGAAAGCCTTGCATTGGGGGTTCTGCGCGCACGCCGCGCGGCATATCTCCACGCTCGTCGAAGCCATGTCGAAGCCGGGGAGGTCGCTGCCGGGGCGGTCGACCCCGATCTCGAAAGCAGGACGGGCCCCCGAGGTGAACGCGGGGTTTGGAACCCAGGGTGGGAGGTCTTTCTTGAGCCAGCAGTGGGTGCCGTTGTTGTTCACGAACGTGCGGCAGCTCGGATTCGCGATGCACGCGGCAGCGCACGCCGCCGGGCCGGAGCTGGCCATCTCGAAGTCGATCAAATTCATCCCTGGGCGGTCAAACCCGACTTCATAGGAGTTCTGACTAAACCTGCGAATGACGTCCATGATCGCTTCGCGGTAGAAGGGGACATTACCGAGATTGTCGGCACCACTTCCGGCGATGCCGCCCTGCCCGCCCGCGCCGCCCTGCCCGCCCGCGCCGGTGCCAATCGAACCGGAGTTGCCGCCGTGCCCGCCCGCGCCGGTGCCACCCAAGCCCATCGTCCCTGCCCCGCCGCCGACGCCGCTTCTAGAGTCGTTGTCGGCAACCGCCCAGATCGGACCATTTGCCGCGAGATCCCCCTGCACCCGCGGGCCGCCTCCGTCAATGCAATCGTAGAAGGTGTCCGAGCCGTAAGAGTAGGTGCGGTAGTTCTTGCTGCCGGAGTTCGCCCCGGTAGAGCAGTTGGTGGAACCGTAGCCGATCGCGGTGACGATCTCGCCGGCGACGGGCGGCGCGTTCGTGATGACCGCGGGAGTGAGCTGGGCGGCTGGCACGGCGCTCGCGAGTCCGAGCAGGCCCACCTCGTTTGACCCACCATTCAAAAGGAACGTCTCGTTGCCAAGGCCGGGTCCAAGACCGGAGAATATCTTGATAGCGTTGACCGACACAGATCGGCCGACGCCACCGAGATCGGTGAACGTAAAGGCATCACCGGTCTGGACGATCTCCGAGTGGTCGACGCAATCCGGAGACGTGAGGACGACCGTTGGTGCGATCAGTGTGGCACCGCAGGTCGAATGACGTGTGAACTTGCCAACCTCGGGTCGGGCGTTCGTCAAAGTACCGCCAATCAGTGCCGAGGTCTGCTCGACCGCGTCGTCACCCGCCGCCTTCTGGCCGCACGCACCGACCAAGGCGAGGGACGCAGCCACATACAGCTGCACTGCTTTACCGCAAATTGAGGCGAGATATGTCCCGCATGTCGCACCAGCACGAACAGCGCTGCGTTCATCAGTCATACCGATATGCATAAAAGATCCCTTCGCGAATGCAGCTTGGCGGCCGCCTACGCGAGCCAGCGACGGTTGTGGTTGTATGTTGATAATCCACCGGCTCGCACGCTGCTCCTTACCTTGAGTCTCATGTTCTTTCGGCGAGGCT
>Ga0066395_10000208_pt1 | contig 21642 bp, 22 predicted proteins | sample PanSoiPlot1MoBio_FD_61218 | JGI IMG/M metagenome (GOLD analysis project Ga0066395, IMG submission 61218) | Tropical forest soil microbial communities from Panama analyzed to predict greenhouse gas emissions - Panama Soil Plot 1 MoBio | ecosystem: Environmental > Terrestrial > Soil > Tropical... | reverse complement strand
CGAGCCATGACGATGCGCGAGACGGTGCGGTGGATGCTGATTTCATCTTTCGGGCCTCCGGTCCATGAGCCACGCGCGGACCGAACGACCCAGCCCGCCCTAACTCGAAACGCGCCGCTGTGAGCGAGTTCCCCCGCGCAATGTGAACATTCCGCTTCGGGCCGTGGGACCGCGGCGCGAAGAGAGGCTTCGTCCGCACAGGGAGGACCCCGGCTTGAGGCCACAGGGCCACAGCGCACCTCGAAGTCCGCCCCACGCCAGACACCGTTTCCGGTGCTCCCCCTCCCCCACTTTTTCCCCCACTTGGCCGTGGCGGAGCGTGGCGCTCCGTGACCCCGTGTGGCAGTTGGCCCCGCCACGGCGCAAGTTCTCGTCGGTGATTCGGCAGCGATTCAGATTCAGGTTCTGGTGATCCTACGATTGTGGGAGTTCGACTCTCCCCGACCGCACAACAGATGCTAGCGTGGCGCTCCTGGCGGCCCCGATTCCGTCACGGAGTCGTCTTCACTTCGAGCGTGTACCTCGCAGCGGCTGCGGCCGTGGTGCTGATCCGGGCGACGTAGCTTCCACCCTGATCAGTATGTTTAGTGACGGTCGGCCCGTCACCGATGAATGACAGCCTGCCGGTCGCCGAGATCTTGTAGACGCGAACCGCGGGATCTGATGAGGCGGAGGAAAGGGTGACCGTGTAGACCACGCCGGCGTTCACGGTCCAGGTGAACCAGTCCATGTCGCCCATCGCCGCCAGCGTCCCATGACTCGTGCCATCTGCGCAGAGAGGATTCGCTTCCAGCGCGGTGTCGTTGGGCTCCTGTTCGAGCCCTCCCGCGGCGCAACCGCCAGTCTGCGGCACGCACTGAGCGTCGGCCGAGCAGGCCTCATCGGCGGCGCACGACCCGCACGTGCCGCCGCAGCCGTCGCTGCCGCAGGACCGGCCGTTGCAAGCCGGCTGGCAGTCGCTGGGCAGGTACTGGTCGATGAACGCGAGGTCGGTGTCGACGCGCGCATCGAATCCTCCGTCGGTGCAGTCGGCGTTGCCGTAGGACGTCGTGCCGACGATGGTCTCGACCCCGTCGATGTTCATGAAGGCGGGCCCGCCCGAGTCGCCGTTGCAGGTGCCGTGACGGCTGTTGCCGACCAGGATCAGGTTCGTCAGGATCGTTCCGAGCGAGGTGAGCGCCTGCCGTTTGGTGCCGGCGCCGGTCTGTGTCGATCCGTTGTCCAGGCCATAGCCGACGATGCGCACGGCCCGACCCGTTAGCGAGCTGGCGAGCTTGCGCCGGTTGATCGGTAGCGGTTGCAACGACGTCGGCTGGCTGAGGACGACGATTCCTTGATCGTGTCCATTCTCGAGGTTGTCCGGACTCCAGAGCGGGTTCGCATGGACCGTGTCGACCGCGAGCTGCTGGGCGCCGCTCTTGCCGATGTCCGGGCCGGTTATCACCGTGAACTCGGCCCCGTCTCCGGTTTCCACCGGCGACACGCAGTGCGCCGCCGTCAGGATCACCGTCGGCGCGATAACCGAGCCCGTGCACAGGAAGCCGCTTCGCGCGCCCGGCTGCTGGCCGTACACCGCCACGACGCTGGGATCGTCCGCGTCGGCGCTGCCGCCGACGATGGCATCCCCCTCCTCTGCGATCGGAGTCGGCGGCGCTTCGGTCACGCGCCCGCAGCCCAGGACCAGAACAAACAGGGACATCCCACCAATCATCTTCATATCTCGTCTCCTCGCTTTGGTTTAGCGGCCCGGTTGGCCGCGCCCGCCTCGTTCAGCAAGGGCCGGGCCGTGAAAAGCGGCGCGGATCCGCGCTCGATGCGTCCGGGCCCCGGTCGCGAGGTCGGATTGCGGACGAGGCGGGCGGGCAGGCGCGCCCTGGCCTGCCGCCCCGTTCGCGCGCTGCCGCCCCGACGTTCTCGTGAGCCGCATTGGCCGCAGCACATCACTTAAGCGCCGTTGCCTCGACGGCAGTGAGCGGCCACCTTTACGTGACGACGGGGCCGCAATTGCCGCACGAACAGCAGAAGGTGATGCACATGGTCAAGCGCTCGGTCGTCGAGTTCGTCCTCGGGTTGTTCTTCGTTTGCTCTTTCGTCGCCTGCTCCTCGAAGCACGGCACCGGCGGCGGATCGGGCGGCGCCGGTACTGGGGGATCGAGCAGCGGCAGCGCTGGCAGCGGCCCGGGCACGGGTGGGTCGGGGACGGCGGGCTCCGGCGGCGCGACGACCGCGGACGACTCCGTGCTCGAGCGCAACCACCACCCGTCGCGCGACGGCGCCTACGTCCAGGCAACGCTCACCAAGGCGGCGGTGACGAGGATGGCCAGCGACACCGGCTTCCGGGCGACGTTCACCGGCAGCATGCGCGGCTCGCCGCTCTTCCTCGCGAACGGCCCGAACGGTAAGGGCGCGTTCTACGCCGCCACCGCCAGCAACAACGTGGTCGCCCTCGACGAAACGACGGGGGCCGCCATCTGGACCAAGAACATCGGCTCGGCGCCCACCTCCTCCGGCGCCGGCTGCGGCGACATCAACCCGATCGGCATCATCAGCACGCCGGTCATCGACGCCCAGGCGCGCACGATCTTCGTGGCGGGCGCCATCGGCTCGTCGTCGATCACCGGCCACCAGATCCACGCGCTGTCGGTCGACGACGGCAGCGAGCGCACGGGCGGCTGGCCGGTCGACGTCACGAAGGTCACTTCGGGATCGACCACCTTCGCGCCGTCGCCGCAGAACCAGCGCAGCGCGCTCTCCCTGGTGAACGGCATCCTCTACGTCGCCTACGGCGGCCACAACGGCGACTGCGGCACCTACAACGGCTGGGTCGTGGCCGTGAATGCAGCCAATCCCATGACCGTCGCGGGCTGGGCCACGTCCGGCCAGGGCGACGCGATCTGGGCGGCCGGCGGCATGGCGTCCGACGGCAACGGCGTCTTCGCCATCACCGGCGACAACCATCCGCGGCTGACGAACCACCTCGACAGCGAGGAGGTCATCCGCATCACCGGCATGGCGGTGGCGGACAAGTCGACCCAGAACCTGTTCTATCCGACGGATTGGATGAACCTGGACAACGGCGACGCCGACTTCGGCGCCAACAGCCCCGTCTACATCCAGGTGCCCGATACGGCCGGCGGCGCCCCCAGGACATACGTCGTCGCGATCACCAAGGACGGAACCTTCTACATCCTCGACAGCAAGAACCTCGGCGGCATGGGTGGCCAGGTCGCCCGGTCGACGGTCGCGACGGGCGGCGCGATGGTGATTCACACCGTGCCCGCGTCGTACATGGGGGCGCACGGCGACGTCTACGTCACCTTCACCACCGACAGGGGCGCGCAGTGCCCGGCCGGCATGCCGAGCGGCACCGTCGTCATGTCGGTGAAGATCCCCCCCGGCGCGACGCCCATGCCGCTGGTCGCCTGGTGCGCCGCGATCTCGCAGGCCGGCGCGTCCGGCGAGAACGGCGCGGGGTCGCGGCTGCCGGCCTCGCCCATGATCACCACCACCGACGGCATGACCGATCCCATGGTCTGGTTCACCAGCGCCGGCAAGCTGACCGCCGTCGACGGCGACACCGGCCAGGTGCTCTACACGAGCAGCGACACCTGTACGGGCATCAAGCAGTGGACCGCGCCGATCGCCGTGAAGGGCCGCATCGTCGCCGGCGGCGACGGCCACCTCTGCTCGTGGTCGCTGCACTGATGCGGCCGCGGCCGGTCAGGGACGATTATCACCCCCGGGCGAGGAGCACGATGGTGTTGCCGCGCGGAGCGCAGTCGCGTTCGCGAGGTCATCAGGGGATTCCTCGACTCCTTTGCCTCGTCGGGGGCCTTGCGTGGCTCTCCGCGTGCCGGACGCCTGGAACGGCGTTACCAAGCTCCGGCTCGTCTGCGTCGCCGGTCCGAGAGGCTGGCCCGCTCGTCGTGAACACCGATCGCGGCCCGCTCCTTGGTAAAGTTGTGGACGGCGGCGTGCGCGCCTTCCTGGGTGTGCCCTTCGCGGCTCCGCCCGTCGGTGCGCTTCGCTGGCGCCCACCCGCGGCAGCGCCTCCCTGGACCGCGCCCCGCGACGCGACGACGGTCGGCCCCGCCTGCCCGCAGCTCACCGCGCCAAGTTATGCGCGGACGGACGAGGACTGCCTCACGCTCAATGTCTGGACGCCTCCGGGCGGCGCCGCGCTGAAGCCCGTCCTCGTCTGGATTCCAGGCGGCGGCTTCGTCGAAGGCAGCGGTGGCTTTCGCCTTTTGGATGGCGCGCGTCTGGCGGCACGCGAGGACGCGGTGGTGGTGACGATGAACTACCGCGTGGGAGCGCTCGGCTTCATGGCGCATCCTGAGCTCGCGCGCGAGCTCGGCCGGACGGCATCACCTTCGTACGGGCTGCTCGACCAGCGCGCGGCGCTGATCTGGATCCAGCGCAACGTCGGTGCGTTCGGTGGTGATCCGAGGAGCGTCACGATCTTCGGGCAGTCAGCGGGCGCGTTCAGCGTCTGCATTCATCTGGCAATGCCGGCCAGTCGCGGGCTTTTCGCGCGAGCCATCATGCAGAGCGGCTCCTGCGCCGATTCGCTGTATTTCGGACCGCGCGAGGCGGAAGCACAGGGCAAGAAATTCGCCGAAGCACTGGGCTGCGCCGACATGACCTGCCTGCGCGCCAGGAGCGTCGACGCCGTCTTGCACGCCCTGCCACTCAAGCGCGGGTACATGTCGCCCCCCGGAGTCTGTTGGGGCCCCGTCGTGGATGGGATCGAGCTGCCCACGGTCCCCCTGCAGACCCTGCGGGCGGGCGGGGGCGCCCAGGTGCCGCTCATCGTCGGCTGGAACCGCGACGAGGGCACACTCCACACGATCGCCTTCCCCAACCCGACTCGAGAGGAGCGCGACGGGTTCGTCCGCGACGCGTTCGGGGACGCCGCGGTGGCTCCAGTCGCAGCGCGGTATGCGGGTGTCAGCTTGAAGGCGTCGTTCGACCAGGTGATCACCGATGGCGGCTTCGTGTGCGAATCGCGGCGCGCGGCGCGTGCGCTCGCGGCCCACGGTGCGCCGGTCTATCTTTACGAGCTGACGCACACGCTCGAGAGCCCGCGATTTCATCCGCTGGGCGCGACCCACCAGGTGGACCTGTGGTTCGTGTTTGGAAATGAGGAAGCCGGCATCGCCCTCGCGCCGAGCGAGCTCCCTCTATCCCACACCATCATGGACGCGTGGGGCCGGTTCGCCCGCACCGGCGATCCCAACGGTCCCGGACTCTCTTGGCCGCGCTACACGGCCGAACGAGACGAGCTGCTCCTGCTCGACACCGCGCCGACAGTCGCGTCGCGCAGCAAGAGCGAGGTTTGCGCTTTCTGGGATCGGTACGAACGCCGCCTTCAGTGATTCGGCGGCGATTCAGATTCAGACAGCCACGACCCGCTCGTTCGGTGAACCCTTGCAGGCGATCTCCTGGCCTTGCTGGCGAGCAGGGTCTGCGCCGTGGAGGGCGGGACGGGTTCGACGTCCGCCATCTTCTTACCTGGGTATCGGGATCGGGCCCAGCAGGCGTTCGATCACGGACCGCAGGTCGGTGATGATGATCGTGTCGCTCGGCGCGAAGGCGACGCAGCAAGAGACCTCGCCCGGGATCCTGAGGTGATCGTCCAGCCGCACCCGCTGTTCCGGGGAAAGCTCATGCAAACGCACGAGCGCGGTGACGACAACCTGACAGCCACACCGCGCGGCCGGGTGACGAAATCGCAGTGGTGGCGCTCAGCGCCTGTTCGTAGGAGCTCAGCACGCGACTACGAGATCGTGAAGTCGGCTTCGGCGGCGATGTAGGGCACGTAGCGAAAATCGCGAATCGCTTTCACGCGGCCCGCTTCGAGCTCGACCAAGATGAAGTAGGCGGGCCGGTCCGCGCCGGCCAGGTAGACCGCGAGCGCGAGCCGGCCCTCGAGGCGCCCCACCCGGAGCGAGACGTCTTCTTTTTCGTAGCGCGCGAAGTACGCCCCGACCTGCTTGCCGCGACGCTGGGACTTGGAGACGAGGTCGAGCCGGCAGTCGTCGCTCACGAGGGCGCGAACCCCATCCCAGTCGCGCGCGTTGAACAGGCTCGCATAGCGATCCAGCACGGCGCGGCTCGTGGCCTCGACCTGGGCCTCCTCGCGCTCCTGCTGCGACAGCTTGCCCCGCGCCCGGGAGAGCGCCGCCTTCACAGCCATGACCGTGGTCCCCATCGTCTCCGCGGTCTCTTCCAGCGAGTGCCCGAGGACGTCTTTCAAGATGACCGCGCTCCGTTGCGCCACCGGGAGAGAAAGGAAGGAGGCGAGCGCCGCCCGCACCATCGCGGGGTCCGGCTTGTCATCGAAACCCGCCAGCTCCTCGATCTCAGCGGTCGCGTCCGTGTACTTGTTGCTGTGGCTCTTCAGAAAATCCATCGCCGCGTTGTGGGCAATTCGAAACAGCCAGGGCCGCAACGCGGGCACCTCCTCGGAGAGGCTCAGCGCGTAGAACGCCTTGGCGAGGGTGTCCTGGACGATGTCTTCCCCCTCGATGACGGATCCGGTCAGGCGGGCGCAGTAACGATGCAGCTCGGGGCGGATGTCCCCGACCATGGACAAGAATTGCTCGCGGGCATCGGCGAGGGTGGACGGCGTCCGAGTCACGGAAGCAACCCTAGCAGCTATCGCTTCGCCACCGCTCGCATCCGGTTGTTCTTCGGGTTGTGCTCGACCTCGGCGAGGCCGAGCACCTCGAGAACCGGTGGGACGTACATCCCGAAGCGCCCGCGAAGGCCCTTCTTGAGGCCGTACCACCCCTTCACCGGATTCTCGGGCGAGCGGGCCCAGGCCTCGACGGTGCCGGCGGCGGCGGGCTTCTGCTCGTCGGCGCTGCCGAGCGGCATCCACGCGCCGCTCTTCACCAACATGGCGTGAAGGTCCTCGATGCATCGCAACTGATAGCGGAGCTGCGTCTTTCCGACCTGCACGACGAGCGCGGGCGGATCGGCGGCGTCGTCCCGGTAGGCTTGGTAGGCGGAGGTCCCGGGCGGCGTCTCGAGCTGCCAGGGTTTCGCCGCCGTTCCGCTGCCTTTGGCCGCGCTCACGTCGCGGCCTCGCCATACGAGCCAACGACCGACAGATCGGTGACCACCGGCGCCTCGACACAGCGATCCTTCAACTGCGCTTGAAAGGCTTTGAAAGCCGGGAGGGCGGTCAGCGGATTGTCCCCGCGCGTCTCGACACTCGCGATGTGAATGAACGTCACCCCGTCGGCGAGCCGATAGCTCGTGTAACGGATGCCTCCGGGCGCGCGCGTGCGCAGCTCCTCGAACACCGCACGCACGAGGGTGGCGTTGGTGTCGCCCGTTGCCTCCGACGAGGTCTTGTATCGGACCATGATCGTCTTCATGCATCGACGACGACTGGGGCCCTGGAAAGGATGCGGACCCTGGCGAAGTTTCTACGCGCGGCCATGGACGGAGCCGGTCGGGTTGGCGAAGTTGGTCTGAGTTGTCATTGCGGCGGGCCCATGACGGTGCATTGCCCGGCGGTGCACATCGGGGAACCGCCGCCGTCGGCGGTGCAAACGTGGCCGCAAGCGCCGCAATCGTTGCGGCTCGAGTCCAGATCTTGGCAAGCGGTTCCGCACCAAGCCGAGGACGCGCTCCCGCACCTGAGTATGACGCTCACATCCTGCGAGGTGCTGTGGCCGGCCTGATCGTAAAACTGGGCTCGAAACATCCGGGTCGTCCCGCCCTTATCGGGCCCGATGGTGCGAACGAGATTGATCGCGCCCCAGGTGAGCGTGAGGCTGTAGGAGCCAGACACCGTCGACACCTGAAAGGCGCCGTACGTTCCTCCGCCTGGGTCGCTCAGCGTGCCGCCGACGACCTGCGCGATGCCCTGCGGGTGCGTGACGACCGCCGTCACGATGAGGCTGTCGTTCGGTGTCATCACCGTGATGTTCGTCGAGAGGTTCAAAATGACGGGACTGCCAGTCGCCATTCCCCCCGAGCCACTGCCGGCGCTCCCTCCGCCCGAGCCCGCCGTGCCGACGCCACCCGCACCTCCCGTTCCCCCGCCGCCGGCGCCTCCCGAGCCGCCGGCGCCGCCGGTCGAGCCATTCCCGTTCCCGCCGCCGCAACCAATGCTGGCCAGAAGCAAGAGACCGATCCCCGCGATGCACGCGCGGGTCCGGTGCCAGGTGCAAGGTGTCGCCATCCACTAGAAGGACGGACGGAGAGCCAAACTGGCGCAAAAAAAGTTTGAGCGTCGGCCCAGGCGGTCAGCGCGTCTCGCCGCCGCGCTCGGACCGGTGATCAGGGCGCTCCTGGGCCTCACCGGCGGCAAGCAGCGTCACTTGAATCGCCCGTATACCTTTTTCATGGCGCCCTTGACCGCCTCGCTCGGGTCGGGTTTCCCGCGAATCGCTACCGAGAGCATCGTGGTCCCTTTGAGGACCTGGATTTCCTCGTGCTTGTCGTTGTACCAGCACGCAACGTCGCCAAGGCCGGTGAGACCTTCATGTCCTTTCGTCTCACAGGAGCCCTTGATGATGTCCGCCTGAGTTGCCGGGAAATGCGTCACGATCAAGCGAATGCGGTGAAGTCCGGACCCCCCGTATTCACAACTCGAGACGCTCATGCCCGGGCCGCCCTGCGAGCTGCCGTTCAGCTTCGGTGTGACCGCTTCACCCAGGGCAGCCGCCGCATCCTCTTTCGTCAAGAGGGAGCACGCTTCACCAGCGGCCGGCGCTGTCTTCGCCCCTTTCTTCTCCGCAGCCATCGAGTACGCGGGCGCGATGATCGTTGCCAAGATGAGAATGCCAGCCAAACGGCTTCTTGGTTCCACGGTGCCTCCTCCGGGGCCGGAGATTAGCCTGATCGCGGGAGGATAGGACCATCGAACCCGTTCCGTCCGCCGTCTAGGGCGGCCAGTCGAGTCATCTGCGAGCTGGCGTTATGATTTACCGTGTGCCTTCGTTTGACCGGGTCCGCGGGCGAATCTGCGCGCGCGGCTTTCGCGGCGCATACCAAAACATCTCTACTCGCCCTCGCATTGGCGTTTCTCTGGGGGTGCGTGCCCCCGCCGAGCGGCACCGACCACGGCCGGGACGGCGGCCCCGAACGGGGCGCGGACGCTGGTCAGGATCTCATCGAGCCGAGCGACGTCGTTGTGCGTGATGCGCCGGCTGGCGGCGACCTTCGTCCTGACGATGCGGGTGACGGCGACGCGAGCGGCGGCGCCGACTCGGGCGACGGCGGCTCGGGCCGAGGCGACGCCGTCTCCAACCTCTGCGATCCGTGGAGCCAAAGCGGTTGTGACGCGGGTCTTGCCTGCACCCGTCCCTGCACCTGCGAGGCGATCGTCGATGGCGCCTCCCTCATCGATCAGTTTTGCAACAACAGCGCCTACTGCGCGGGACAGGCGGTCGACATCGGCGTCGATGTCTGCCGGCCGAGCCACTGCAACAGCGCTTTCTGCGCGCTCCCCGTCGCGGTCCCCGACGGCACGCCCTGTGACGACGGCGATGCCGCGACGTTCGCCTTTGCAGCCATCGACGGCTGCCCCTCGAATCGGTGCCTCGGCGGCGCGAGCGCCGGCGCCGCCTGCACGAGCGACGCCGACTGCCCCCAGAGCTACTGCTTCATGAATCGCTGCCTCGACGGTGCGTTCAAGGACGCCGGCTGCGCCACCGACCGCGACTGCCAAGACATGTCCGGCAATGCCGACTGCGTCAAAGGAGCGATGGGCGCCATTCGCAGCTCCTGGTGCAGCGGCGGCGGCGAGGCCGGTCACTACTGCCAGCTCGTCTGCGTTGGCGGCGACTACGACGGGTTGCCGTGCCGCATGGACTCCGAGTGCTGCAAGGTCCCCGGCTGCGGCGGGCTCTGCCCCGACATCCTCGCCAGCCCGGCCTGCCCCCCGGCCGGACACTGCGCCCGCTGGTCGCTCGACGCGAACTCTGGCACCTGCCAGGCGTCGCGGGACGCGCCCTACTGCGACACCGCCCTCGATTGCCCGACGACGAAATACTGCGCCGGCGATCCGGAGAATTTCCGCGGTCTCTTCTATCCGTGCGAAGACAAGAACGATGGCTGCTGCAGTTCGATCGGCCCGTGCTTGATGTGGGACGCGTGCGACCCGGTGACCCACGTGTGTCAGCGCACGACGCAGGCCGATCATCAATCCAGCTGCGGCTCCGTCCCCCACATGACATACGGCGACGTTCCCTGCGTCGGCCGGGACGCCGGGCGCGGCGGCATCGCCGGCGGCGTCTGCAACAACGTCTGCATGGGCGGCGTGTGCATCTCGGGCGCGGCGTCCTGTCAGTGAGCGCGACCGTGTGTCGCCGACGGCTTAATCAGGATTCGCCCGCTTCGAGCTCGTCTGCGGCGAGCGGTTCCCACCACCCTTCGGAGCCGTCGAACATCGCGCCCGTGACGACCAGGGCAAACGTCTCACCTCGCTGCTGATTGCGACGCTGCACCCGCTCGCGCCGCAGCTCCCTGTCGGCGGTGACGACGTGAATCTTCACTGGCGCCGACACGGCCCGAGCGAGCTGGCGGTAGCGGTCGCGCATCGCTCGGGTGGGAAACCCGAAATCCAGAACGACATCAAGGCCATGCATCAAAAGGTCCTCGCAGAGCTGCCAAATCCGCCGCTCGCAGCGGCCCGCCCGATCCGACCACCACTCCAGTGTCATCGGCTCGGGCGCCTCACTGCCGAACATCCCCATGATCCATTCGTCCAGCGAGAAACGCACGCCTCCCGCGCGACCGGCGACCTCTCTCGCACGCACGGTCTTTCCTGCCCCGAGCTGTCCGCAGATCAGGTGAACGGTCGCCATCGAAGCCACAGTTCGGTGCACGCCCCGGGCCGGCCAGAGAGTCGCCCGGCGGTATGGTACAAGCGCTCATAGAACTTCGATGCTGACGCGACCGTCGCTGGGGATGTTGCTGGGTCTGCTCGCCCTGGGGGGCGGCTGCGGTCCGAGCGGCGATCCGAACTGCGTCGGCGAGGACGGCTGGATCTGCCATCCGAACGGCGTTCCGTTCGTGCAGGTTGCCCTCGATACCTCTGATCTTTGCGGCGGCGTCGTCGCGTGGTGTGACCTGGCCAAAAATCAGCCGCCTGGAACGACGACCGCGAAGCTGACGCAGCCCGAAACAGGCAAGCTCTGCTTGTCGGGCAGCCTCGCGACAGGCGGATGGGCGCAAATGGTCCTGGCATTTCCGCTGGCCAACAAGGACGGAAGCCAGATCTTCAAGACGTTCGACGCGGACGCCCTCGGCATCACCCAGGCCGCGTTCAGCATCGATTCCCCGCCGAGCGGGGGCATTGGGGTCGGCGCTGCCGTCACGGGAAAAGATCTCGTGTGTCCGCCGGGTCAGATCTGCTTCACCGGAGGCTTCCAGCTCATGACCACGCCGACGTCGACGTCGCCTGTCAGCATCACGGCGCCTGGGCCGGAGGTCGCGCCGTTCGCCAACTTTCGGCAGACGGACACGTCCTTGAGCGCGACGTTCGATACGACGCGGCTCCATTTGCTGTCGTTCGGCATCGGAACGTACGGCGGTGGAGCGACGGACTACGACTTCTGTCTGCACGACTTCAAATTCCTCGACGCTGCTGGCAACGAGATCACGCCGTGACCCGATCATGTCTGGACACGGCGCGATCATGATCGCGCTGCGCTGAGCGGACACTTTCTCCGGCGGCGATCGCTCGAATCGCCCCAGATCGACTGGCGCGCTGTGTGCACAGGAACGCGCCCGAGGGAGAACAAGACCATGATGAAACGTCTTTCGATGGGACTCTTGATCGGCGCGCTCGGGCTCGGTGCTGGGTGTGGCTCCAGCGGAAACGCGGGGAGCCCTGGAAGTGCGGGGAGCGGCGGGGGCGCGGGGAGTGGCGGAGCGACAGGCAGCGGCGGGAGCGGCGGCGCGGGGACCTGCAACACGCTCGCGAACGTCGGGACCGCTGTCCCCGTCACGACAGATCCCGGCCCGGCTCCCGCGATGACGGGAGGAACGATCGCCGACGGCATGTACGTCCTGACGTCGCAGGTCAACTATGCCGGCGGCACCCTCGGCTCGGGGACGCTCAAACAGACGTTCATGATTACGGGGAACACGGTGCAGCTCGTGCAGAGCAGCGACGGTGGTCCGGACCAGCACCAGACGATCATCCAGATTCCGTCGGGCAACCAGCTGACGTTCACCTGGTCGTGCGGGAGCGGCCCCGGAGGCGCGATGACCCACCCGTACACCGCGACACCGACGACGTTCGCCTACGACCTCGGGAACTGGGTGCTGACGTCGACCAAACAGTGATCGCGGGGGCGCTCACCGCGTTCAATGGCCGCGGGGCTCATGATTCGTCTGCCGACTGCCGGATCGCGTCTAGATCGACCGAGCCGATCTTTTCCATCAGGCGGTAGAGGCGGCCGCGGCTGATGCCGAGCGCCGCCGCGGTCCGCTTCACGTTACCCCGATCGGCGCGGAGCGCGGCCAGGAGCGCTGCCGGAGGCGGGTCGGGCCCGTCCTCGGCATTCGCGCCGGCGTCGATGCCGGCGTCGAGAACGTCTGCCGGCGGCGCGCGCTCGGCCAGCACGCCGTGATCGAGCACGGCGGCGCCGGGATGGAGAGCGAGCAGCCGGCGCACCAGCAGCGCCAGCTCACGGACGTTGAAGGGCCAGTCATGCGCGCAGAGACTCTCGACGAGCCGGGGATCGAGGCGGGGCGGCGCCGCGGGGGCGCGGTTCCGCTCCAGAAGCTTCGCGAGCAGGAACGGCACCTCCTCGATCCGTTCCCGGAGGGCGGGGATCCGGACCGTCAGCCCGTCCAGCCGCGCCAGCAGATCGCCGCGGAACCGCTTCTCGTCCACGGCCTGCTGCAGAGGGGCCTGGGTCGCGGCCAGGAAGCGTACGTCGATCGGGACGGGCTTCGATTCGCCGAGCGGAATCACCTCCCGCTGCTCCACCGCCCGCAGGAGCTTGGCCTGAATCGGCAGCGACAGATCAGCGATCTCGTCGAGCAGCAGCGTCCCGCCTTCCGCCGCGCGCAGAAACCCGGCGTGTGCGCGGTCGGCGCCCGAAAAGGCGCCCTTGCGGTAGCCGAACAGCTCGCCCTCGGCCAGCGCCTCGGGCAGCGCGGCGCAGTTGACCGCGGTGAACGGTCCGCTGCGTCCGCTCCAACGGGCAATCGCGCGCGCGGCGCCCTCTTTTCCGCTGCCGGTCTCGCCCTGGATCACCACCGGCAGATCGGTGGTGGCGACCAGGCGAGCGGGTGCGAGCGCGGCGAGCAAGGCCGGCCCCGCCCAGTAACCGTCGGTCACCTCCTCGAACGTCCAGCCGGTCGATCCGTCGGCCGGCAGCGACACGAGGACGCCTATGAAATCTCCGATCTTGATGACGTCCCGCGTTTTGAGGGGGGCCTGTCTGATTCGGCGCGCGTTGAGAAAGACGCCGTTGGTGCTGTCGAGATCCCGCAACATCGGAGCGCTGCCGGGGGTCCAGCGAATCTCCGCGTGTGTGCGCGAAACCGAGGCGCTCGGCAGGCAGCCGGCGCAGGCGCCGTCGCGCCCGAACAGCGTGGCGCCGGCCTGAAGTCGAGTGATGCTGCCGTCGCCGCCGGGGAAGACCCAGCGAATCGCGAGGCCCGCCGACCCGCCCGAGGCCCCGACAACAGCGTCGGGAATTGTCGTCTCGAGAGGCACCCGTCGAGAGCATGCGCGAATCGGCGGCCGAAGCCAACAGCGCCCTGGGGTCACGAACGAGCGCGAGCCTTGACAGTCGAGGATCGGGAGCGTTTTCATGGCTCCTTGGCGACTGACGGGGCGGCTTCCCGCGGGTCTCTTCCCGACCTTCAAGGGATCGTCTTCGACGGCCGATTTCGCGTCGAAGAGCGGATCGCGGAAGGGGGCTTCGCGGTCGTCTACAAGGCGTGGCAGGTCGCCCTCGATCGGCGGGTGGCGCTGAAGGTGCTGAAGGCGCCCCGCAACCAGGACGAGCTCGGGCAGGCCGCGTTTCGCGAGAAGTTCGCGGCCGAGGCGCGCACGATCGCCAAGCTCCGACATCCGCACATCGTCGACGTCCACGACTTCTCCGTGTCGGCGCTTCCGTCCGGCGAGTTGGCGCCCTGGATGGCGCTCGGATGGCTGGAAGGCGAGACGCTGGCCAAGCGGCTCGGGCGGCGCCGGGACGCCGGCGAGCGGGGCATGGACCCGCGTGAGGCGGTCGCCTTCCTGCGGCCGGTCCTGCAGGCGCTGGCGCACGCTCATGCGCAGGGGATCGTTCATCGCGACATCAAGCCCTCCAACATCATGGTGACCGAGACGGCCCACGGAACGTCGCTGCGGGTGCTGGACTTCGGCATCGCCAAGATCATGGTGGACGATCGATCGCCGAACACCGGGAACACGCGGACAGACAGCGTGCCGGTGTTCTCGCCCGCCTACGCCGCGCCCGAGCAGGTGGCGTTTTCGCGGACGGGACCGTGGACCGACGTCCATGCGCTCGGGTTGGTCCTGACCGAGATCATGACCGATGAGCCGCCGTTCTCGGATCCCGATCCCGAGGCGCACCTCTTCGAGCAGGTCATGGCCCGGCGCCGGCCGACGCCAGCCAGCAAGGGTCGCGACGTCGGCCCGTTCGAGCGGATCATCGCGAAGGCGCTGGCGCTCTCGCCGCGGGATCGGTGGCGGAGCGCCGGCGAGCTGCTCGCGGCGCTCGAGGAGGCGACGGCGGGCGCGGCCGCCATCTCGGGCGACACGCCATCGCCCTCCAGACGCGCGATTCGCCGGGTGCCGCGCGCGGCTGCACTGGCGTTGGCGGTGGCGCTGGGCGGCACCTCGATTGTCGTCGGGGCGACATGGGTGCTTCGCGCGAAGAGGGCGCCACCGCCGGCGGTGGCGCGGGTCGTCGAGCCGGCGCATCTGCAGCCGGCGCCGGCTCCCGTTGCGCCGCCATTGCAGCTGGCGCCGCCCGCCGCGACGGCGAACGCAGCGATCAAGAGCCCGCCGGCGACGGTCCTGCCCAAGCAACGCAAAGAAAGGAAGCGCGCGCATTCGGCGCCGGCCCTGGTGAATGCCGGCGACGGCCGAGATCTGTTCGATGACACGAAATGAGCTCCAGGCGCGCCATCGCTCTCGCGCTCTGCGCGTTCTGTCTTTCGGGGCTGCAAGCGCACGCGCAAACGGCCGAGAACGACGAAGCGGGTGCCCGCGTGTTGTTCGCCGAAGGGCGCAAGCTCGCGGCCGCCGGAAACTACGCGGAGGCTTGCCCGAAGTTCGAGGACAGCCTCCGGCTCGACCCCGGAATCGGTACGAGCTTCAACCTGGCCGACTGCCTGGAGCACATCGGCCGCACCGCCACTGCGTGGGCGCGCTTCCTCGACGTGGCGGCGGCGACGAAGGCGGCGGGACAGCCGGAACGGGAGCGGGTCGCGCGGGCGCGTGCCCAGGCGCTCGAACCCAGGCTCGCCCGCGTGGTGGTCCATGTGCCCTCGCCTGCCCCGGGCCTCGTCGTCACCCGTGACGGGATCGCGATCGGCGCGGCGTCGTGGGGCGCCTCCGTGCCGGTCGATCCCGGTGATCACCTGGTGGAGGCGACGGCCCCTGGAAGGAAAAAATGGTCAGAGAGCACGTCGGTGCCTGATACGCCGACCACCGTCTCTGTCGTGGTTCCCGCGCTCGAACCCCTGCCGCCGGAACAAGCTGCGTTGGCGGCCCGGGAGGCGACGCCGATGGTGTCGCACCTGTCGCCGACACCGCCCAGCGAGCCGCCGAGACACCTGTCGAGGTCCGTCGTCGCGCTGGGTGCGGTGGCCGCGATCGCATTCGCGACAGGCGCGGCCTTCGCACTCGAGTTCCGATCGCAAAACGGAGAGGCGAAGGGACTCTGCCCGAACGACATCTGCGCGAGCCACGACGAGAAGTCGCACCACGACGAGCTCGTCGCCGACGCGTACCGCGACGAGAAGGTGGCTTTCATCAGCGCCGGAATCGGTGCCGTGGCCCTGCTGGCCGCCGCCTACCACTGGTGGCGGCCGACTCCGGCCGCGTCGTCGAAAGAGGCGGCCGTGCGGATTTCAGTCCGCGCGCCTGGCAGAGCCTTCGACGGCGGTCTCGAGGTCAGCTGGTGACGAGCCGCGGTGTGACTGCGCTGGTGTCGCTTGGAATCGTCGCGCTCGCAACCCGCTGCTCGATCGACGATCGAAAGGTGAGGGTGCGAGGCGATTGCGTGACACCGCCGGCGGGCGGTCTCGTTTCCGATTTCTCGGCGGCCCACCCCCAACCGTGCCCGGCAGGAGTCTGCCCCGTCGGTCTCGTGGGTACACCGAGCGTGTATCTTCCTGTCGGAGACACGCAGGGGCTGATCTTCCCCTATCGATCACCGGGGCTGCAGGTCGCCGCGCTCACCCTCGTTTCTGGCGGATCCCCGCCGTATACAGGGCAGGCCCTGCGGGTGGTGATGAATTCCGGCGCTCTGTCATCAACCGGCTACGACGGCTTTGCGCTGGAGGTCGTCGATTGCCTCGACACGTCGGCCTATTCGGCCGTCACCTTCACGACCGCAGGAAACATCGGCAGCTGCCGCTTTCGTTTCGCCGCGCGATTCTTGGCTGGCGACGCCGGCACATTCAGCCCGCCGTGCGCTATCGACGACTGCTCCCCGACCGACAACGTCTCGGTCATGGCGACCGGAAACACGACCCTGACCTTTGCGGGAAGCGGGAACGGCGGCGGTTCGGCGGCCCTCGCTGGCCTGCAGTGGGAGTTCGAGACGAATCCGGTCGACGCATCGCCAATCGGGTGCACGGCGGATTTCACCATCGACGACATCCGGTTGCTGGCGCGCGCATCGCCATGACGGGTCAGATCCGTCGCTCCCGCGGTTGCGGGTTTTGACGAACGTTCGGTGCGCGGCGTGTGCAGGCGCTACAAGCCACTTACGGCGGCGCTGAGCGTGGCCACCGCGAAGTCGAAATTCAGAGACTGGTTCTGCTCCTCGTCGAGATGGGCATTCGTGGCCTGGATCAGCAGGCGTTGCTTCTCGTCCCTTCCCAGCTTCGGGTTCTCGAGGATTTTCAGCGAATCCCCGATCCATGTGACCAAGAACTGCCTCTCCCAGCCGAGGAAGTCGAGGAAGACGGTCCGGAACTTCAACATCTGCGGGAATTTCGGGGCGGGCTTCCTCTTGAAGTAGGCGATGTTCTCGTCGAAGAACGCCAGGGCCGCCTTCAGTTCGGCGCGAACCGGGTTGCCGTTCTTGGACTGCCCCTGCAGGAGAGCCGCCAGCATTCCGCCGAGCTTCTTGCCGCGATCGGGGAGCTGCCGGGTCATCGCGACGCTCTCCGTGAGGTACGACTGGGCGGCGCGTCGATCCTCGTCAGAGAGCGGAGACCGCACCGGAGCCGGCTCGGTCGCGGTGACGGCCGCCGCTATCAGGACCGCGGGCGCAACATGGAGCATGCGCCTGGATGTTAGGTCAAACGCGGCGCCTGCGGCGAAGGATCATTGTATGTCGCACGCTAAACGAGCGCAGACTTGGCTAGAATCGCAGCGTGCGTGGCGATGCCCTGTTGCTGGCCGGGTTGGTGTGCGCCGCCGCTTGCCAGTCGCGGGCGGCGGCGACGAAGGAGCCGCGCGCGGCGGTGAGCGCCGAGCGCTTCGCATCGGGGAGGCCGCTCTGGGTCGATTCACATCCCGACGATCCGCTGCTCGACGCGCTGGTCGACGTCGGCACGATGCACGCCGTCGGCGACGCGTTGGAAATCGACATTCGCTGGCCCCTCACGCCCGGCTTGATCAGCGACCTCAAGGGGATGGAGGGGCTGGTCGTTCCACCGGGAAGCGTCAGCACCAGCCGAGAGCGCGTCATCTGCCGGCCGGACGGCATGGTGTCCTTCTCCGTACTGGAGGAGCTGCGCGGCCCTGACGGCACCGAGCTCCGACGGCGCGAACACGACCCCACCGAGAGGCGAAAGCGGGCGGAGGTGGGGCCGTACTCGGCCAATCCGCGGAGCCTCGCCTGCTACGCGGCGGCTCGAAAGTGCGCGCGGCAGATGTGGTCCTGGCCGCCGCCGCCGAACCTCACGCCCCTCGACGGCTCCGAGCGGGCGGCCCGCATGCGCGCCGAGTACGCCAAACTTTTCGTTCCCACCTGCGCGATCCCGCCGCTGGCGGGATCGGCTCCGGCCGCCGCGTCCGGCCCCGCCAAGAAGCAGTAGCCTTTGTCCCGGTTGAGCGGCGGTCACTCCCACATGCTCAGGAACTCGCGCAGCGGATCGGGGGCGACCTCGTAGCGAGTCCGCACCGCCTCGATCCAGGCGGACGATCGCCGTCGAACCACCAGCCGGCCGATCCGCTTCGCAGCGAAACCGCTCACGGCGAAGGCGACCGCCACCGTGACCGACGCGGTGATGTACGGACGGTGCACGCCCACGAGATCCATCTGCAGCTGGCGGAGCTTGATGTACGCCGCGACGCCGAGCGCCAGCCCCACGCTGACGCTCAACCCGGCGACCCAGCTCTTCGCCCGGCTGACCCGCCGGCCCAGATCCCGCAACGCCTCGGCCTCTCGATCGGGAACCTCGAACATCGCTGTGATTGTCGCACCAAAGAGTCGTCGTGGATTGTCAGATGAGGACGGCGCCGTGCGCCCATTGTCGCGACATATGATGACGCCGCACGTCTGGAGACGTAGCTTTGAGTGACACCCGATGAGTCTTTGGATTCGCGCGCTCTGCCGGCGGCCACTGGGCGCGAACTTCGCGCCCGGGCCGTTGACCGCCGCGCTGGCCCAGCTCGACTTCGCGATGATGGCGGAGGCCCAGGGACTGGACGACGAGGCCGGGTACGCCGCCGAGGATGCGCTGCGAATCGAGGCGGAGGCCGACGCACCGAACCTGCTGTTTCTCTACTGTCGGCCGGAAAATCCCGAGTACTTCATTCGCATCGAGTCGTGGCAGGGGGACCAAATGGCCGGCGAGATCGAAGAGCTGGTCGAGGCGACGGAGGACGCCGAGGGCGCCGGCGCGGCACGCGTTCGCGGCCATCTGACGGGCGTCGTGCAATCCGTGGCGTTCGAGCTCAAGGCCAGCGATACGGAGCGCATGGGCGTGCAGATCGCCTTCCACGCGGCGATGTGGATGGCGGAGCAGGGCGACGGGCTGGTCGAATTCGAAGACGAGTGGTTCGATCCCGCGGTCAGCACCTTCAAACCGATCCTCACCGGCTAGTATCGGCAGAGCCGCGTCTAGAATGCGGTCTGCCACGCGTCGGCTTCGATCCGATCGCGGGACGGTTCGACGCGAACGGCTGGCGGCGGGTGGCCTGTCACCGAGGTCATGTCGATCTTGATGCGGAGCCCGTGACCCGCGCCCAGAATCAACCACGGGCCAGGCAGGACTCCGTCGGCGACGTGCGGCTCGTCCTCGCCGAAGTCCGGCGAGGCGTTCGATGACCGGCAGGCGAGCGCGGGCGCGACCAGCGTCCCGTGCGGGCGCGGCGCGACCGCAAGGCAGCGCAGGTGCCATCGGGCGGCGTGGTTGGGAATGAGGTGGCTGTGTTGCCCGACGCGTGGGCAGACGTCGTTCGCCAGCCGAATGTCGACGTCGACCTCGTCGGCGCGGCGGGTCCAGCGGCCCCGATACCCGAGCTGCTCGCGGATTCGTTCGCTGGTGTGAACCTCGGGTCCGTCGTTGAAATACAGATACCGCCAACCGCGGCAGACCGTGGCCGAACCGTCGGGATCCAGGTTCAACACGAACGAAGACGTCTCGTCGCCGCTGATCACCTGCAAGGCATGCGTCGCGCGGGTGTTCTTCTGGATCGCGCTCGCGAAGCGCCCGGGAACGAAGGGCGCCGCCTGGGCACCGTCGCCGAGCTCCAACGAGCCGGCGCCGCCCGCAACGGCGGGCCTGGCAGCGTTCGCCGGTGGAGGGCTGGTCTCAGCCATCTTGCTGCAGGCGGCCGCCGCCACGACAAAGATCGTCCAGGTGACCCGCCGCAATGCTCTTTGCCGTCCTTCAGATGGGCTCGCCCACCACGGGTCATTCCCACATGCCAAGGAACTCGCGCAGTGGATCGGGGGCGACCTCGTAGCGAGTCCGCACCGCCTCGATCCAGGCGGGCGATGGCTGTCGAACCACCACGCGGCCGATCCACTTCGCAGCGAAGCCGCTCGCGGCGAAGGCGACCGCCACCATGACCGATGCGGCGATGTACGGATGGTGCATGCCCACGAGATCCATCTGCAGCTGGCGGCGCTTGATGTACGCCGCGACGCCGAGCGCCAGCCCCACGCTGACGCTCAACCCGGCGACCCAGCTCTTCGCCCGGCTGACCCGCCGGCCCAGATCCCGCAACGCCTCGGCCGCTCGATCGGGAACCTCGAACATCGCTGCGATTGTCGCACTAAAGAGGCGTCGTGGATCGTCAGACGACCGCTCCGACGTGTGACTCCGACAACGACGGCGACGAGGTGCCCGGGCGCACATTGAGCCCGTGCCGGAGCAAGTTGAGCCGATGGGCTCAAAGTGCGCCCCACCGGTCGCCCCAAAAGCCTGTCCGATCGTGGCGTGCGCCAGGCATGGCGATTGCCCTGACACGCATTTGGAGGTTCATCATGCGCCGTTCACGCCTGTCATTCATCGCCGCCAACGCCATCGTTTCCACGGTCGCACTCGCGCTCGGGTGCGGGCCGGGTCCGGATTCGGGCCCGCCGCGATCAACCGACACCAAGACGGCCGCCCTCGACGATCCGGATGACATTCTGGAGCCCACGTTCTATGGCGACGCGCTGTTGACGCCCGGGTTCATGTCCGAGCCGGTCATCCCGCCCTGGCTCTTGTCCACCGCTGGATACATCAACACCGCGTACGGCTTCATCAAGACGGTGATCAGTCTCATCGATCCTTCGCCGGACTTGGCGGCCCTGATCCTGCAAGCGGAGCGGGACATTCTCAACGAGATCCGGCGCGACCGGGCCCAGGACCTCGACGCCGATTACGGCGCCGCCTACGACCTCTACCGCGAGCTGATTCAAAACTGGTCGATGCTGTCTTCGCCGGATTCGACCATTCGACAAGTCTGGTCGGACAACCTTGCAAACTTCATGACTTATTCGGACACCGCCTTTCAGAACTTCCGTCAGATCGTCAACGGCGATCATGCGCCACCGGATGGGTTGACGGCCTACGACATGATCATCCACCTCAATCTCATTGCGACGATGCGCGCAACGATCATGGCGAGCCCGATTGATGGATTGCCAGTCTACAGCGCGGCTTCAATCAACGATCTTCTCCTGCAGATGAAGCAAGCGAACTACGACTACATCGGCGCGAACCTGACCTACCTGGCTTCGCAGATGGAGGCGCCCATCAGCACCGTGCACCGCAGCAAGCTCTGGAAAACCAGCAAATTCGCCGCGGCGACGAACGTCGGGTATTGCTTCTTTCCATCGTCTCCAGACGTCGTTGGGGAGCCCGATCCGGACAATGCTCTGTACGTTGGAGACACCGTGATCTGCGATCTCACCAAGCAAACGTGTACATACTGGGGCTGTGGACCGTCCCGTTGTTCTTCTCGGTTCCCCATGCAGCAAGACCGCATGTTCGCCGCTTGTCTCAAGCTGAGAAATCAGCAAGTCGACG
>Ga0066395_10000207_pt1 | contig 21726 bp, 19 predicted proteins | sample PanSoiPlot1MoBio_FD_61218 | JGI IMG/M metagenome (GOLD analysis project Ga0066395, IMG submission 61218) | Tropical forest soil microbial communities from Panama analyzed to predict greenhouse gas emissions - Panama Soil Plot 1 MoBio | ecosystem: Environmental > Terrestrial > Soil > Tropical... | reverse complement strand
GTGTAGACGCAGGCGTACGCCTCGACCTGCTCGCCGAACTTGCTCACCTCGTAGCCCTCGCGGAACAGCGGCCCCCAGTAGCGGTTGAACGCGTCGTCCGTCTGCGCCTCGGCACTGCGGTGCTGGGCGGCGGTCTCGCGCAGCTCGCGCCGCAGCCGTTCGATGGCGTCCTTGACCGCCTTCTTCGCCGCGGCGACGCCGTCGCTGCCGCCCGCGTCGGCCCCGCGCTTCTGCAGAGATCGCATCGCGGCCTGCCGCTCGTACAGCTCCGAATCCAGGTGGATCAGCTCGGCGTCCAGACGATCGAGGCGCGCCAGCTCGGGGCGCAGCTGGTCGTACATCGTGATCTCGTGCTCCAGCTCCTGCAGCACCATCGCCGTGCGCCAGTTGGACGACTTGCGGCTCCGCAGCATGTCGCCGTAGATGTGATCGCCGACGAACAGCACGCGATCGCCGTGCGCCTGCGCGCGCGCCTGAAACTCCTTGAGGTTGCCGCCCGAGTAGACGCGGCCGCGCTGCAACGGACCGTCTGACGCCGCCGATGCCTTCGCCGCGGGCGCGCCGTCCGCGTCCAGCTCGACGAACGGGTGATCGTCGGTGAAGAACTCCGGCTTCGCCGCGCTGACAACGATGATGTCGAAGTAGTTCCGCCACGACGGATAGCCGCCCCGCACGCCGTCGAGCAGGTAGCTCATCACCTGCGAGGTGTAATCCCACGCCGAATTGGTCAGCAGGAACAGCCGCTTCCCCGACGATCGGAACTTGTGCAGCGTATCGGCCAGCCCCTCGTCGCGCTCGACGTATTCAGGCAGCTCGACGCTGACGATCGCCTTGATCGATCCGTCGCGGTGGGCGAGGTCGATGCACTCGCGGATGTGCTCCCACAGCGTCGTGTAGTCGGGTCTCCCGGGCGCGTCGTGATGATCGAAGTAGTCGACCAGGCAGGCGTACAGCACCGCCTCCGGCAGCGCGAACAACGAATCGATCCAGGCGTAGCGCTGGTTCGAAAGCCGCATGCGCTCGCGCTGGTACAGCTCGCCGACCTTGGCGCGGTCGATGGTGGACAGCCCGTGGCGGGCGCGGCCGGGGAAGCCGTAGCGGTCCGGTTTGAAGATGTTGCCGTTCACGCGATCGACGACCAGGCCGCGCACCGCCAGCATCGGGTCGTAGGCGAGGCCCTGGATCGCGGTCGGATAGCCCTTCGCCGTCACCAGCTTGTGCAGCGTCGCGCGCATCGACAGCTCTTCGATGCGTGCCTGGTTGTACAGCGCCAGCGTGTAATCCATGTCGAAGCCGACCATCTCGATCTTGTCGAGCCGCAGGTTGCGGTTGACGTAGACCCGGTTGCGGCGCGGGACGTCCAGCGGCTGGGTCGGCGATGGGGCGAGCTCGCGGCCGGTGCCTGCGGTCGGGGCGGGCGTCTCTCCGGACTTCACAGGGGCCCCGACGGACACGACCAAATTTTATCACGCGCACCACGACCCTGCCGGTCGGCCCGGGGCGGAGGCTTGTGGGTAGAATGACGCCCGTGAAGGTCGCGCTGGGACAGATCAACCCAACCATCGGCGATTTCGCGGGCAACCGCCGCCTGGTGCTGGACGCGACGGCGACCGCCGAACGGCAGGGCGCCGACCTCGCGATCTTTCCCGAGCTGGCCCTGGCCGGCTACCCGCCTCGCGATCTGCTCGAGCGTGCCGGGTTCCTGGACGCGGCGGCGGCGTCGCTCGAGGCGCTGGCGTCGGCGCTGGCGTCGTCGCGCACCGCCGTCGTGGTCGGATTTCCCGAGCGCCTGCCTCCCGGCCCATCCGGCCGCGGCGTCGCCAACAGCGCCGCGCTGATCGACGGCGGCCGCGTCACGCACGTCGTGCGCAAGTCGCTGCTGCCGACCTACGACGTGTTCGACGAATGGCGTTACTTCGAACCTGCGGCCGAGGTGGCGCCGGTCCCGTTCCGCGGCCGCATGCTCGGGCTTTCGATCTGCGAGGACATCTGGAACGACGCCGACTTCTGGCCGCATCGCCTCTACCGTGGCGATCCGGTCGAGGCGCTGGTGCGCGCAGGCGCGGACGTGATCCTCAACATCTCCGCCTCGCCGTACACGATGCAGAAGCGCCATCTCCGGCCGCGCATGCTGGCGTCGACCGCGGCGCGCTGGCGCTGCCCGCTGCTGTTCGTCAACCAGGTGGGCGGCCAGGACGACCTGGTGTTCGACGGCGCCAGCCTGGCGCTGGACGCGGGCGGCCAGACCATCGCCCGCGGCGCCGAGCACGACGTCGATCTCGTGATGGTCGACGTCGACGCAGGCCGCGGGACGCTGGCGCCGTTCGATCCGTCCGACGAGCGCTCGGCGCTGGCGGCGCTGGCGCTGGGGACGCGCGACTACGCGCGCCGGTGCGGCTTCCGTCAGGCGCTGCTCGGGCTGTCGGGCGGCATCGACTCGGCGCTGGTCGCCTGCATCGCGGCGCGCGCGCTCGGACCGGAGAACGTGCTCGGCGTCGCGATGCCGTCGCGCTACTCGTCGCCCGGATCGCTCGCCGACGCCGAGGCGCTGGCGCGCGCGCTCGGCATCGCGCTGACGAACATCTCGATCGAGCCGATGTTCGCGGCGTATCTCGAGACCCTGGCGTCGCCGCTCGAGAGCTTCGCGCCCGCGCGTCCCCCCGAGGTCGCGGCCGCGGCCGCCGATCTGACCGCGCAGAACCTGCAGGCACGCATCCGCGGCGCGACCTTGATGGCGCTCTCGAACCGGCAGGAACGCCTTCTGCTGACGACCGGCAACAAGAGCGAGGTCGCGACCGGGTACTGCACACTCTACGGCGACATGGCGGGCGGCCTGGCGGTGATCAGCGACGCGCCCAAGACGCTGGTCTACAAGCTGGCGCGCACCGTGAACGCCGACGCCGTCGCTGCCGGCCGCCCCGCGCCGATCCCCGAGTCGACGCTGACGAAGCCGCCCTCGGCCGAGCTGCGGCCCGACCAGACCGACCAGGACAGCCTGCCGCCGTACGATCTGCTGGACGCGATCCTGGACGCGTACCTAGTGGATGGGCTGGACGCGCCAGCCATCGTCGAACGCGGCTTCGCGCCCGCGATCGTCGCCGACGTCCTGCGCCGGGTACGGACCAGCGAGTACAAGCGGCGGCAGATGCCGCCCGGACTCAAGATCACCGGCAAGGCGTTCGGGCCGGGCCGGCGCTATCCCATCGCCCGCGTCAGTGAGTGAGCCCGGGCGGACCCTGCGGCGTTGTACGAAAATTGGGGGGTTCCCCCTAAGGGACTTGCTCTCGCGCGATCTTAGCCTGTATCGTCCGCGGTCCCCCGCGGCGGAGGTCATCTAAAAGATTATGCGAGCTGCCATTACCGTTTTGCCCGGTGACGGGATCGGCCCGGAGGTCGTCGCGCAGGCGACGCGCGTGCTGGCGGCGGTCGGTGAGCGATGGGGGCACGTCTTCACGCTGCGCGAGGCGCTGATCGGCGGCGCGGCCATCGATCAGACCGGGACGGCGCTGCCGCCCGAGACGCTGGCGGTCGCGCGCGAGACCGACGCCGTCCTGCTGGGCGCCGTCGGCGGTCCGAAGTGGGACGATCCGCGCGCGAAGGTGCGGCCCGAGCAGGGGCTGCTCGCGATCCGCAAGGGGCTCGGCCTCTTCGCCAACCTCCGCCCGGTGGCGGTGAACGGAAAGCTGCTGCACGCGTCGCCGCTTCGGCCCGAGCGGCTGGCGGGCGTCGACCTTCTGGTCGTGCGGGAGCTGACCGGCGGCATCTACTTCGGCGACAAGCTACGCGACGCCGACAAGGCCAGCGATAGCTGCACATACACGGTGACCGAGGTCGAGCGCATCGTCAGGACGGCGGCTCGCATCGCGCGCGGGCGGCGCAAGAAGCTCTGCTCCGTCGACAAGGCCAACGTGCTCGAGACGTCGCGTTTGTGGCGCGAGACGACCGAGCGCGTGATGAAGCAGGAGTTCTCGGACGTCGCGCTGTCGCACATGCTGGTCGACGCCTGCGCCATGCAGTTGATCCGCAAGCCGGCCGACTTCGACGTCATTGTCACCGAGAACATGTTCGGCGACATACTGACCGACGAGGCGTCGATGCTCGCCGGTTCGATGGGGATGCTGCCCTCCGCGTCGCTGGGCGAAGGAAAGAGCGGTCTCTACGAGCCGATTCACGGTTCCGCGCCCGACATCATGGGCAAGGGAATTGCCAATCCGTACGCGACGATCCTCAGTGTTGCGCTGCTGTTGCGCCACTCGTTGGGCCTCGAGACGGAAGCCGCCGCCGTCGAGCGCGCCGTGGACGCGGCCGTCGATCGCGGCGTCTTTCCGGTCGACATTGCGCCGTCGGGCGTCAGTCCGGCATCCACCGGCGCGGCGGGCGACGCGGTCGTGGCAGCACTGCGGCAATGATCTAGATGGGAACCCTCAGAGGGTTCCCAAACCCTCCCCCGCGTCAATTGCGCGCCCGGACCCCCTCTCGACACGCGCCGGTCGAGCTGCTACTTTGAATTGACAGCTCATCGAGCGGCTTTTGTTGGTTTCTCGTCTCCCGATCGTTTCCGTGTTCTCGGCCGGCCCGCAGCCATCGCGCGTGTTGCCGCCGTCATCCGTCGTGCCTGGCGCCGGCATCTGCCGTGCCCGTGGCCCGCGTTCCCTCTGAGTTTGTGAATTTTCTCCCCTGAAAGGGCCGTGTCGCGCCGAATCTGTGAACGAAGGAGAACGAGATGGGAACGAGGCTATACGTAGGAAATCTGTCGTACAACGTGACGGAGGGGGAGTTGCGTGACGTCTTCGCAGAAGGCGGGCGCAACGTCGTCGAAGTGAAGATCGTGATGGATCGCGACACGGGCCGCCCGCGCGGCTTTGCGTTCGTCGAGATGGGCAGTGACGACGAAGCGAACGGCGCCATCTCTTCGCTCTCCGGCCGCGAGATCCAGGGTCGTCCCATCAACGTCAGCGAGGCGCGCGCGCGCGCGCCGCGTTCGGGCGGGGGCGGTGGCGGCGGCTACGGCGGCGGGGGAGGCAGCTACGGCGGGGGCGGTGGCGGCGGCTACGGCGGTGGTGGCGGAGGCGGCGGCGGGCGCGGTGGACGCGGCGGCGGCTACGGCGAGGGCGGCGGGCGCGGTGGGGGCGACTACGGCGAGGGCCGCGGTCGCGGACGTCGCGGCGGCTGGTAAGAACGCCCTTCTCCCTGACCCTCTCCCCGCTTCGCGGGGCGAGGGGATCAGATCAGATCAGATCGTCAGGCGAGGAGACCGGATCAGGCTAAGGCGCGCAGGCCTTCCATGTCGGACAGGATCACGCGGCGGCCTTCGGTCGAAATCAGGCCCTTGCGCTTGAACTGAGACAGCGTCAGCGAAACCGTCTCGCGCGTCGAGCCGATCAGGTTCGCCATCTCCTGGTGCGTGATCTTCAGGCCGACGACGGTGCCGCGTTCGTGCGACACGCCGTGCTCCTGACCGAGGTTCAGCAGCAGCTCGGCGAGCTTGGCCCCGACGTCCTTGAAGATCAGCTGCTCGACGCGGGTCTCCAGATCCTTGCGCCGGGCGATCAGCGCGCGCGCGAATTTGTAGGCGGCGCGTCCGTCCATCTTCAGCAGGCCGTCGAGCAGCTCGCGCGAGATCTCGACGGTCACGGACGCGTCCATCGCCTCGGCCATCTCCTCGCGCGGCCCGCCGTCCAGCAGGCAGGGCTCGCCGAAGAAGTCGCCCTCGGTCCGATAGGCCAGCGTCAGCTCCTTGCCGTCGCGGGTCACCTTCGAGATCTTGATCCGGCCCTGCGCCAGGAAGTGCACGCCCTGGGCGCGGTCGCCCGGCAGGTAAATGACCTGGCGCGGTCGGTAGCTGCCCATCGTGATGCCAGGCAGCAAGGCCTGTGAGGCATCGGCTGAAATGTCGGACAACACGTCACAGCGCCGCAACAGCGCGAGAGTCTGCTTTTCCTCACCGCTCGGCATTTGTTGCCCTTCTTAGCAGGCGAGCCGCGTTCCAACAACAAAAACTTGGTGAAGTACGCTACAACTGACCCTCGGCGGCCCGGGGGCTCCCTGGAGCGATCCGGATCGAGGTGAGCTCAGGCGTCGGGGATGTTGACTCGGCGCGTTCGACGGGCGCTGGCGAGGAGCGCCGCGCCCGCGGCGAGACCGAGGCTGCCGACGGCGATCAAGAGGAGGCGGAGCTTCACGCTGACGGAGGCGTCCGCGTCTCCCGCGCCCACGCTGGCGAGCGCGATGATGCAGGCGTTGTTGGCGAAGTGCGCGATCATCGCCGGCACGATCGAATCCGCGGCGAGCGCGATCATCGACAGCGCGAATCCGAGCACGGCGGTCGGCAAGAAGCGCCAGACGTCCGCGTGGTAGAGGCCGAACAGCAGGCCGGTCAGGATCGCGGCGCCGACCGCGGAGAACCGCGTCCGCAACCCGCGCAGGATCGGCCCGCGGAAAAGCGCCTCCTCGCAGATCGCGGGCGTGACCGCGGTGAGCAGCAGCGCGAGCGCGAATCCGACCTTGCCCTCGGCCGGGGTGATCACGTGGCGCAGGGTCTCGGTCACCTCCTTGGGCGGAGGCACGACCCATTCGACGAGCAGGCCGACCACCAGCCACGCACACGAGCCGATCAAAAGCGCGCCCATCACCGCGCGCGGCGAGGGCCGGCGCAGCCGCAGCACGGCGCCGAGGCGCCGCCCGCTGCCGCGCGCGTACAGCGCCGTCAGACCGAGGAGGCCGACCCACTCGAACAGCGCGAGCCCGGGCGCGAGCCGCCACGCCTGCAGGGGCGCGAACGCGAGCAGCACCAGCCACGCGACCGCGTAGATCGCGATCGCCTCGCCCGCGGTCGGCGGCGCATCCCCGTGTTCGACGGGGGCCCGGCGTGGGCCGAGCAGCAGGTGGCGGATCCAACCGCGCAAACCGAGGGACGCTTCGTCCGCGCCCAGCAATCGTTCGGAGTCGTAGAGGCGGCAGGCCAGCGCCAGCGCGGCGGCGCCGTAGGCGACGCTGCTGACGATGACCGCCACGGTCGGGCCGACCGCCGCGTGGCCCGAGATGATGTCACGCGCCAGCAACGTGATGCCAATGCCGGGGATGAACGAGGCGATGCCGTGCAGCTCGAAGTCGCCGAGCGCGGCGAGCAGCGCCGGCGCCATGCAGAGGAAGTAGACCGGCGTCAGCAGCGTCTGCGCTTCCTTGAAGCTGCGTGCGAGCGCGCCCATCGCGACCATGACCGACGCGAACAGGAACGCCGCCGGCGGGATCACCAGCAGCGCCGCGGCGGCGGCGTTGCCCCACGGCAGCGAGAGGGTCGCGCCGGCCGCCGCCAGCTTGGCGCCCTCGAGCACGGTGAGCGTCATCGACGCGAGGTTGAGCGCGCCCGAGATCGTCGCCAGGACGGCCACCGCGACGACCTTGCCGGTCATCAGTGACGCGCGCGCGATCGGCGCCGACAGCGTCGTCTCCAGCGTACCGCGTTCGCGTTCGCCCGCCGTGATGTCGATGGCGGGATGGAACGCGCCCAGCATCACCATCACGATGATCACGAGGGGCAGGATCTTCGAAAGCAGGTAGCCGCCCATCGCCTTGCGCGGGGCTACACCCTCGGCGGTGACGGCGTAGGCGGCGGCGCAGTCCCTTTCCGCGCCGGCCGAGAGCGCCTTCTCGACGCGTTCGCGCGCGGTGCGCGAGCGCTCCTGCGTCTCGTCGAACAGGATCCGCGCGGACGGCGCGCCCGCGGCGGCGCCGGCGGGTGAGGCCAGCACCACGGCGGCGTCCACGCGCCCGCCGCGCACCTCCTCGGCCGTGGCGGGCCCGGCCGGGAACGCGAACTCTTCGCTGCCGTCGCGGTTGCGCGCGGCGAGACGCGCGCGCAGCTTGTCGGCCAGCGCCGGTGGACCGGCGATCACGACGCGGGCGGGCGCCTTCTCGCTGCGGCCGATGCGCGCGGCGAGCACCTGCACGGTCGCCAGCGAAACGAGCGGGTAGACGACGAGCGGGAACAGGATCATCACCGCCAGCGTCCGGCGATCGCGCAGGGTCTCGCGCAGCTCCTTGCCCGCCACCAGCAGGACTTCGCCCAGCTTCACGCGCCGACCCCGACCAGGCGAAGGAACGCCTCTTCCAGGCTGGGCGCGCCGCCGGCCGCCGCGCGCAACGCCGCCGGCGTCCCCTCGGCGAGCAGCCGCCCGCGGTGGAGGAGGCCGATGCGATCACAGAGCAGCTCCGCCTCGGCGAGGTAATGGGTGGAGAAGACGACGGCCTTGCCGCGGGCCCGCTCGGCGCGGACGAAATCGCGCAGGAAGTGCGACGCCAGCACGTCGAGACCGGCGGTCGGTTCGTCGAGCACCAGCACCGCCGGATCGTGCAGCACGGCGCGCGCGATCGACAGCCGCTGGCGCTCGCCGGTCGACAGCGACTCGCAGCGACGGTCGAAGAATCCGTCCAGCTCGAGGGCCCGGGCGAGCGTCGCGATGCGGGTCGCGGCGGCGTCGCGGTCGAGGCCGTGCAGGCGGGCGAAGTAGTCGAGCAGCTCGCGGCCGGAGAGGCGCGGGTAGAGGCCCGTCGTGTTGGTCAGGAAGCCGAGGTGCTGGCGCACGCCGAGCGGCTCGGCGGCGACGTCCAGCCCCGCCACCCGCACCCGCCCGCGCGTGGGCAACAGGATTCCCGCCAGGATCCGCAGCGTCGTCGTCTTGCCCGCGCCGTTCGGGCCGAGCAGGCCGTAAATTTCACCGGGCGCGATCGCGAACGAAAGCTCGGCGACCGCCGCGGTGGCGCCAAAGTCCTTCGACAGCGAATCGACCTCGACGGCGGGCGCGGTCATCGGCCGCGGAGAATAGCCCGCCGGCACAGCGAGCGCTTCAGGCGCGGTCTGGACGGGTCTGCCCGCAGCCGATCAGGGCGGCAACTGCGGGCTGGGGCATTCGAGGTTGAAGCAATAGTAATCGTTGAACTTGCGCGTCTTGCAGGGGCCGGGGATCACCGCCTTCATCACCGGATCGTAGGTCCCCGTGCAGGCCGGGGGCGTCCCCGGTCCGATCGTTCCCGGCTTGATGGGGTTCTGCTGCTGGACGTATACGCGCAGCGGCGCCGACACGCTGATGTTGTTCGCGTTGTCGGCGGTCTGGACGGCGATGCAGGCCCAGCTGTTGTCCGTGATGTTGTTGGCGAGCGTGTCGAACTGCCTGCCGAAGCACCACGCCGGATTGATGTCTTCCAGCGTCCAGATCGCGGGCTGCTTCGCCTGTCCCGTGTAGCCGATCGCGATCGTTGGTTCGAGGTCGCAGAGAGGTTGGGGCAGCGTGGGTGCCAGCCCAGGGGAGCAGAACGCGTTGGGCAAGGCGGAATCGCTCATGAAGTTTGCCCCGCCGGCGGGCTTCACCGGTGCGAGCCGGATCTTCAGCACCTGGTTGTTGTTCGTCGGTGGCTCCGTGGTCGGGACGAGCAGCGGGTTGATCGCGTCGCACCAGCCGTCGCCGTCGGTGTCGACGATCAGCGCCTGCGATTCGTCGTCGAGGATGTAGACGGCCGTCTTGTCGGGATCGACGAGGGAGATTGGCGACCCCTTGAGACCCGGGGCTTGGTTGCCGTCGTCCTCGATGCGGGCCCGCAGATCGAAGATCTGCGGGACGATATTCCGGTCACCGGGCATGTCGCCCGGGATGGCGTTGTTGCTCAGCGGATCAAACTCGAACGAGCAGCGCACGGTGTCCTGAATCAGGTACGAGCGCATCCTGGGCGGATCGAGATCGGCGACCGGTGCGATGTTGTCGACGCTGAAGACGTAACCGACGGCGCTTTCGTTGCCGAGGTCGTCCGAGGCGCGGAACGAGACCGTCGGATAGACGATGCACATCTCGGAGGCGCTGGGCGGATCGGGACAGCCGGTCAGCTTGCGGGTGTCGAACAGGACGCTGTAGTGGCCGACGCCGTCCGGTTTGAGCGTGACCGTGAACTGGTCCGCCGGTTTCGTATCGTCGCCGATCACCGCGATCACCGACGAGTCGAGCACGCCGGCAGGATCGGTGATCGTCGCAGAGACCTGCATGAAGTCGCCCACGATCTCCCCGGGCGCCGGCGTCGTATTCGTGATCTGGGGGCCCGCCTCGTCGATGACGAACACCACGTGGACGTCGACGCGCTTGTTGTTCATGTCGGTGGCCCAGACCGACAACAGCTGCTGGTCGATCAGGCGCGGCACCACGTTGGGTGGCATCGGATCGTCCAGGTTGAAAATCCCGCGATAGGTGTTGTCGGCCGCGTTGCCCACCTGGTCGAGCTGGACCGGATAGTTCGCGACGGTGGCGTGCGGGCCGTCGAGCGGCCCGAACATGCCCGGATCGGCCACCACCTCGATGACGAGCAGGCCCTTGTAGGAGTTGAGCGGCAGCGGCGTGCGCACGAACAGCTGCGGGCCAGCGTCGATCTGGAACGGCAGCGGATCGCTCGACCCCTTGAGGCCGCCCGAGCTGACCGCCGACACCGTCAGGAAGTAATCGCCGCTCGGGTGGTCGCCGATGCTGACGCGCCCGGTGAACGTATCGTTGCCCTGGGCCGCCAGCAGCGTCGACTCCAGCTCGGCGGTGTCGTTCTTCGCCGTCACGACCGCCTTCACGGTCGTCGGATCGATGACGTCGGTCCCCTGGTCGACGCGCGCGGTGACGCTGACCGGGAGGAGGGAGCCCGTCAACGCCAGGGCGTTGGCCGCCGGCATCTGGATCGTGACCGTCACCATGCCGCTCGGCGGCGGCGGGGGCGGTCCGCCCACGCCTCCGGTGCCGGTGCCGACGGCGCCGGTGCCCGACGGCGTCGGATGCGGGTTGTTGTTGTCGTTTCCCTTCGTGCACGCCAGCGCGCCCAGCGCGCAGGCGAAGCCCACGCAAGCGAAACGCACGCAGGCGGAACGATAGATGGCCGGCGCAAACCGCGGCGAGATCACGGCGCGCTCGCGATGGCCGGGCAGATCAGATTGCCGTTGAGGCTGCAGCAATCGACGCGATCGTCCTGGGCGATGTTGCATGCGTTGCCGGTCAGTGCGGGGGCGCCCGAGACCGGGCACGCCAGGTCGCTCGCCACCAGGCAGCCGTTGCAGACGTAGACCGGATAGTCGAACGGGTCCGATTCCATGCTCTGCGACTTGGTGTTGCCGAAGATGCGCACGCGAATGTTGACCAGCATCGAAGTCGACGAGTTGGTCACGTCGCCGGTGGCCAGCACGCGCTGCGCGAGCTCGACGGGAAACGCGTCGACGCCGGCGGCGATCACGCCACCACCGGAGGAGATCGTCGCTGCCCAGGGCAGGCTGTAATGGAGAAGGGCATAGTCCGGCGCGTTGGGATCCTGATTGAGCGTTTTGAAGAGATCCTGCACTTTCGGGGGCAGATAACTCTGCTTCGAGGTGCCGATGTCGACGGCGAAGCTGTTGACGGCGATCTCGTTGGGGTCAGCGCTGCCCGATGACGATGCCGACAGGTTGTTGATGACCAGCGGGAACATCAGGTACGCGGTCGAGGCGCTCGGACTGACCAGGGAAAGGTCGAGGTGACCCTCGCCCCGATAGAGCATCCGATTGGTGTCGATGGTGCAGCCGCCCATCGGCACCTGGTTCTGGATGACCTCGAACTGCCCGGGAATGCGGCCGCAGGCGGCGACCGTTCCGGCGAGGAGGGAAAGGGTCACGACGACCAAAGCCCGCGAGCGGGGCTCGTGAGGAATCATGGGCGCTCCAATTGAGAGATGGCGAGTTGCGATTCGCCGGCTCATGAGTTCGACAGATGACGGCAAGACGGACGAACGGGATGACGAGTATGCGCTCTTCGCCCACTCGTCGGAAATCATTCTCGTCGTTTGTTGATGTTTTCGGCGTGCACGTCAACATTCTTTACGAGCGACAAACTTTACGAGTCGAAAACCGCGTGCGACGCTTGCCGCTGTAAGTGAACGCTCACCTTGTCGGATGCTGTGCAACAAGGACACGAATGTCGGAGGAAACTGTGACGTAGCCGTCGAATTTTCTTCCCGGCTAAAGGTCTTTTGGCTTACGGTCGAGGAGACAAGACGTAACGTGCATCGCGGCCCACAGGGGGGTTATGCGGAGCTTGCGTCGTTCGGACACGCAGACCAGAAGGAGACACTCATGCTCAAGAATCTGATCAAGCTCGTCAAGGACGAGGACGGCATCACGGCCATGGAGTACGGATTGCTGGCGGCCGCAATCGCCGGCGTGCTCATCCTGGTGGCGTTCTTCTTCAGCAACCGTTTGGGCAACGCAATCAACAACGTCTCGGCCCACATCAACTAAGACGGACCGGTCGTCGACCGTGTCCGGTCGTCGCATGTTTTGCCGACGGCCCCGTGGGCAGGGAGACCTGCTCCGGGGCGGCGGCGAACAGGCCGGCGCCGACGGTCGGGACGAGGTCGGGGCGGAGGCGTTGGGCAACAAAGGGTTCGAGCAACCGTCAACGTTGGGGGGAACTTGAAACAGAGTCTTCGTTCAATTCGTTTTGGTTGGTTACGAACTAGAGGCGTCGAACGAGCGAACGAAGCGGCTCTAATCAAGCTGCTGAACGATGAACAGGGCATTACGGCCATGGAATATGGCCTGTTGGCGGCGGCAATCGCCGGCGTCCTGATCATCGTCGCATTCTTCTTCGGCAATCGGCTGGGCAATCAGATCAACCGGATTTCAGTTCACATCAACTGAGCGCTCCGCGCGGAATTCAGGCCGCCGCGAGCGTACAGTCGGCTACAATGTAGCAACGCTCCGCGCGCCGTCCGATGGCCCTTCCGCTTCCTCATCTGATCCCTCTCGGCATCGGGATGCTGGCGGCGGTCGTGTACGACCTGCGGAGCCGCCGAATCCCGAACATCGTGTCGGGCTTCGTGCTGCTCAGCGGGCTGCTCACCGACGGTGCCGACGGCGGCGTGCGCATGGTTCTGAGCGGGCTGGCGTCGTTCGTTCTTCTCGTCGTCGTGATCTATCCAGCCTGGCGATCCGGCGGCCTCGGAGGCGGGGACCTGAAGCTCGCCGCGGCGACCGGCATCTGGGTCGGCTTGCCACACCTCCTGTGGTTCATCCTGGGCACCGCGGTGGCGGGGGGCCTGGTGGCGGGGATCTGCTACCTCGTCGCGCGGGCGCCCGCGCGCGCCGAGGTGCGAGCCAATCTCATGCTTGCCGGGCTCCGGGGCGAGCTGCCGGCCGTTGCGTCTCACCGGAAGGGACACCCTTCCGTTCCGTATGCATTCGCGATTGCAGCGGGCGCAGGGGTCGCGCTTCTCGGCATATAGGTATAAAATGTGGGCGCTTGCCGCGTCACTTCGCAGCTTCGTCTAGCTCAATCCAAGCTGTGGTCCGTCGATGAATCCAATGCTCAGCGTCATCCCCATTGGGCGAGACGTTTTTCAAGGAGATGCCCTTGGCCATCAATGAAACCATGGGGGGCCCGAACCGTCTCCGTCGCGCCGCGGAACCGACCGCGCGACGATCCGGCACACGGGCGGCCCTGTTCTGGGTGTTCGCGCTCGTCTTCGGCCTCGGCACCGCGCTGATGCTCGCGCGCTACATGGACAAAGGCAAAGGCACCGCGGCGGTCGCGACGTCCGGCGTCGTCGTCGCCGCCGCAGACTTGCCGCTGGCCGCCAAGCTGAAGATCGAAGACCTCAAGGTGATCGAATGGCCGGCGGAGCACATCCCGCCCGGCGCCGTCAGCGATCCGAAGGAGCTGGTGGGCCGCGTGACGATCTCGCGCGTTCTCGGGATGCAGCCGCTGCTTCCGGGGATGCTCGCGGCGAAGAACGCCGGCAGCGGACTGGCGGCGCTGATCCCGTCGAACATGCGCGCGATCGCGGTGCGCGTCGACGATGTCGTCGGCGTCGCCGGTTTCATTCACGCCGACGATCGCGTCGACGTTCTGGTCACCATTCGTTCGATGCATGCCGGCGGTGAATCGACGACCAAAGTGTTCCTGCAGAACATCAAGGTGCTGGCGGTCGGCCAGGAGGTCGACAACGGCGACAAGACGCGCCTGCACGCGACGCCCGCCACGGTCGCGACGCTGCTGGTGTCGCCGCAGGACGCGGAGCGCCTGGTCCTCGCGCAGTCCGAAGGTCGCATCATGCTGACGCTGCGGAGCTGGACGGACTCGCAGCCCGTCGTCACGGACGGCGCCAACCCGTCGGGAATCCTCGGCGAGAATCCTCCGGTCGCGCAGAAAGAGAACGGGTCGGCCGGCGGCGCTCCGTCGCATCCGGCCGGTCGTCGCGGGAAGGGCGGCAAGGCCGCCCCGCCGCCGCCGACGTTGGCGGCCGAACAGCCCCAAACGGACAAGGTCGAGATTCTGCGCGGCGATCGTTACGAGTCGCGTAACTTCCAGCGGGGAGAGAAGCGATAGTGACGCCCCGCTGGCTGGTCGGAGCCATGACGTTTGTCGCATCGCTTTCAACCTCAATCGCATTCGCGGCGCCCGCGCCCGAGCACCTGGCGTCGCCGCCCGCGATCCGGATCGATCGCGAAGTCGGCGCCGTGAAGAATCTGGCCCTCGAAACCGGGCAGAACCGCCTGTTGCTGCTGTCGGAGCCGATCGGTCGCGTCTCGGTCGCCGATCCCAAGATCGCCGACCTCAAGGTGATCACGCCGACGCAGCTGCTGCTCACCTCGCGCGGGGTCGGGTCCACCGACCTCACGCTGTGGAACAAGAGAGACGAGGCGCTGGTCATCGCGCTGCTGGTGACGCGCAACCTCGATCGCCTGCGCTCGCAGCTGCTCGAGTTTTTTCCCAACGAGAAGATCTCCGTTTCGGCGGCGGGCGATCTGATCGTGCTTTCGGGCGAGGTGTCGGACGTGCGCGTTCCCGAACGTGCCGCCGAGGTCGCCCAGTTGCACTCCGACAAGATCGCGAACCTGATCCACGTCGTCGGCAACCAGCAGGTGCAGCTCGAGGTGAAGTTCGCCGAGGTGTCACGGAACGGCCTGCGCGAGTTGGGGCTGAACGTCTTCCACCCGGACGCCGGCGGCCGCTTCGTCGCCGGGTTGAACCCGCCGACGGTTCCATCGGACCAGTTCTTCAACATCCCCGGCACGGGCAGCACCAGCCTGCCGAACGTGCCCGGTCCGGCGATGGGCGGCGGCTTCACGTTGTTCTTTTCCGGTCTCCCCAACTTTCCGTTCAGCGCGATCCTGACCGCCCTCGAATCCAGCGGCCTCGCCAAGCTGCTCGCGGAGCCGACGCTGGTCGCGCTGTCGGGTCAGGAGGCCCGGTTCCTGGTCGGCGGCGAGTTTCCGATTCCGATGTCGACCGGCCTTGGCCAGGTGTCGGTGCAGTGGAAGAAGTTCGGCATCATCCTGAACTTCACGCCGACGGTCATCGCGGACGGCGCCCTGCACCTCAAGCTGCAGACAGAGGTGAGCGACGTCGACGCCACCCGATCGGTGACGATCGGCGGTTTTTCGATTCCGGGGCTGACGTCGCGCCAGAGCGAGACGACCGTGCGCCTGGCGGACGGCCAGAGCTTCGCGATCGCCGGCCTGCTGTCGGACCGCGTCCGCTCGACCATCAACCGCGTTCCGTTCCTGGGCGACCTGCCAATCCTCGGGGTGCTGTTCCGATCCGTTCAGTACCAGCGTGACGAGTCCGAGCTGCTGGTGGTCGTGACGGCGCGCCTGGCGCGTCCCGTGTCGCCGCACGAGGCCCCGCGCCTGCCGACCGACAACGAGCTGAACGATCCGAACGACATCCAACTGTTCCTGTTCGGCTCGACCGGGGGCGGCGGCCAGGCATCCAGCAGGCACGGCGACGAGCAGTCGAGTCTGGATAGCGACGACTTGCGGCGGCGCACGGCGAGTCGGACAATGATGGACCGGGGACCGAGCGGGGAGCTGGGCTTCATTCGCTGATATCAGGTAGGACAATATGTCGAGACCGACAGTCTTATTGCTCGCCATGGACGACGCTCAGCAAGCCGACGTCCGGCTTGCGCTCAAGGACATCGCCAACGTCGTCCGTTCGAAGACCCCCGCCGAGCTGATCGCCGACGAGTACCGCAACCTGAATCCGGGCGCGGCGATCGTCGCGGTCCGGCCCGACGCGCCCAACCGGTTCGGCCTGATTCACAACGTCTCGGCGGCGGGCGGCGTCGTCATCGTCATCTCCCCGACCAAGGATCCGGAGCTGATCCTCCGGTCGATGCGCGCGGGCGCGCGCGAGTTCGTCCTGGAGAGCGACCACGAGGAGCTGCGGCTGGCGGTGCGCACGCACGCCAAGATGACCGTATCCGGAGGCGACATCGGCCAGGTGGTCACGATCTTCGGCGCCAAGGGCGGCGTCGGCTCGACGGCGATCGCGGTCAACCTGGCGGGGTCGATGCAGCGGCGCGGCCTGCGTGTGGTCCTGGTCGACCTCGATCTGCACCTGGGCGACGTGCTGTCGTTCCTCGACGTCGCGGGGACGTATTCGATCACGGACGTGCTCGCGAACATGAGCCGCCTCGACAAGGACCTGCTCGCGACGTCGGTCACCAAGCATCGTTCGGGCATCAGCGTCCTCGCGCAATCGAGCAAGGTGGAGGAGGCGGAGCAGATCAAGGCGGCGGACGTCTCGGCGTTGCTCGAGTTCCTGCGGCGCAACTACGACTTCGTGATCGTCGACGGCGTGCGCGGCTTCGACGAGCTGTCGCTGGCCGCGCTGGACGGCAGCCAGCATGTCTTCCTGGCGCTGACCCAGGACGTGCCCGCGGTGCGCAACGGCCAGCGCTGCCTGGAGCTGTTCGGCCGGCTGCAGTACGACCAGCAGCGGATCAAGATCCTCCTCAACCGCTACCAGAAGGCATCGAAGATCACCGTCGAGGTCGTCAGCGAGACGCTGGGGCAGCCGCTGACCCACACGATCAGCAACGACTTCATCCTGCTGATCGACGCCATCAACCGCGGTGTGCTGCTGGCCGACGCGGCGCCGCGCGCCAAGATCACCCAGGACGTCGAAGGTTTGATCCCCCACCTCTTGCCCGAGCGGACGCCGCGGTTGCGTCGCCCGAGCCTGCTCGGAACGTTGTTCGGCAAGAAGGTCGCCGATGGGACTACGTGATCGGCTGAACAAGCGGCCCGAGCAGGCGAGCGGGACCGGCTCGTACGCGACCGGTACGGCGGCGACGCCGACGCGGCAGATGGTGCAGCTGCCGGGGCAGACCGCCGACGCGTACCACGAGCTCAAGCACGAGCTGCATCAGAAGCTGATCGAGAAGATCGATCTTCAGACGATCGAGAAGCTGCCGCGCGAGCAGCTGCGCGACGAGCTGCGCCTCATCTTGAACCAGCTGCTGGCGGTCAGCGACCTGCCGCTCAACCGCGTCGAGCGCGAGCAGATGGTCGAGGAGCTGCTCGACGAGGTGACCGGCCTCGGGCCTCTCGAACCGCTGCTGGCCGACACCACCATCTCGGACATCATGGTGAACGGCTATTCCATCTGTTACATCGAGCGGTTCGGCAAGCTGGAGCTGACGCCGGTGCGGTTCCGCGACAACGCGCACCTGCAGCAGATCATCACCCGCATCGTCTCGCGCGTCGGGCGCCGGATCGACGAGTCGTCGCCGATGGCAGACGCCCGTCTGCCCGACGGCGCCCGCGTCAACGCGATCATTCCCCCGCTGGCCATCGACGGACCGGTGCTGTCGATCCGGCGTTTCGGCGGATCGCCGCTGCGGGTCAAGGACATGGTCGCCATCAACAGCGCCACGCCGGAGATGCTGGCGTTCCTGGCCGCCTGTGTGAAGGCGAAGCTGAACGCCCTCGTGTCGGGCGGCACCGGCACCGGTAAGACGACGATGCTCAACGCGTTGTCGTCGTTCATCCCCGACGGCGAGCGCGTCATCACCATCGAGGACGCGGCCGAGCTGCAGCTTCAACAGAAGCACGTCGTCCGCCTGGAGACGCGGCCCCCGAACATCGAAGGGAAGGGCGAGGTGATCGCCCGCGACCTGGTGAAGAACGCCCTCCGTATGCGCCCGGACCGCATCATCATCGGTGAGTGCCGCGGCGGCGAGGTGCTGGACATGCTGCAGGCTATGAACACCGGCCACGAGGGGTCGATGACCACGGTTCACGCCAACACGCCGCGCGACGCCCTGTCCCGCGTCGAGGCGATGGTCGGCATGGGCGGCGTGCAGATGTCGGAGGCGCTGATCCGCCAGACGATCGCGCGGTCGCTGAACGTCATCATCCAGCTCACGCGCGGCACCGACGGCAAGCGGCGCATCACCAGCATCTCGGAGATCACCGACATCCAGGCGGGCGTGATCACGATGCAGGAGATCTTCAAGTTCGAGCAGCACGGCGTCGACGCCGCCGGCAAGATCGTGGGCGACTTCCGCTTCACCGGCATCCGGCCGCGCGCGCTCGACCGCATCGAACGCTACGGCATCAACCCGGCCGAGATCATCAAACCCTACCTGTGAAGACCGAGCGATGAAGTTCATTCTCATCGGGGTCGCGGCGGTCACCTGCGTGGCGCTGCTGGAGGCGCTCGTCCACACCCTTCGCTTCGTCAGCGACCGCAAGAAAGACGAGCTGAAGCGGCGTCTTTCCGCGCTGGGCAGCGGCTCGGGCGGACCCCAGCTGACCAGCGTCCTGCGCGCGGGCAAGCTGGCCGCCAGCCCGGCCCTGGACGCGCTGCTGCGGTCGTTGAAGTTCGCCGCCCGCCTGGAGGCGCTGCTGGAACAGACCGAGCTGGAGATGACCGTCGCGCAGCTGGTCGGCTACATGACTGGCGGCGGGTTGCTCGGCTTTCTGCTGGCGGTGTTCGGCTCCAGCAGCCTGATGTTCGTGCTGCTGCCGCTGCTGTTCGGCCTGCTGCCGCTGTTCTTCGTGATGTGGAAGCGCAACCAGCGCAGCACCCGCCTGTCGCAGCAGCTCCCGGACGCGCTGGAGATGATGGCGCGGTCGCTGCGCGCCGGTCACGCGCTGTCGAGCGCGTTCAAGATGGTCGCGACCGAGATGCCGACGCCGGTCAGCATCGAGTTCGCGCGGGCGTTCGAGGCCCAGGAGCTGGGCATGCCGTTCGAGAAGGCGGTGGCCGACATGACCCGCCGCGCGCCCGACAACCAGGACCTCAAGATCTTCGCGCTCTCCGTCATCGTGCAGAAGGAGACGGGCGGTAACCTCGTCGAGATCATCGAGAAGATCGCGGACACCGTTCGCGGCCGCGAGAAGTTCCAGGGCAAGCTGCGCGGTCTGACCGCCGAGGGACGCATGTCCAGCTACATCGTCGGCGCCCTGCCGTTCGTCTCGTTGCTGTTCATGCTGTTCGCGAACCGCCAGTACATCATGCCCCTCTTCACCGAGGACGTCGGCCATTACATCCTGGGCTACGCGATCGGCAGCTGGCTCATCGGCTTCTTCTGGATGCGGCAGATGAGCAAGGTGAAGATCTGAGATGAACCTGCCCGCCGGCCTGGATCCGACGATGCTGGTCGCCGCCGTGGGCGGCCTGGTCGTCGTGATCGCCATCGGTATGGGCGCGCGCGCGATGTTCGGCCGCCGCAAGGACGAGGTGATCGAACGCCTCGAGCGCTCGACCAGCACCGGGATGGACGTGAGCGCGTTCGAGCGCGACCGCCCGCAGGAGAGAAATTTCACGGTCCTCGCCAACATCCTGCGGCCCCTCGCGCGAATCGTGAAGCCGTCCGGGGGCGAGGAGCTGTCGCGGCTGAACCGGTCGCTCATTCACGGCGGCTATCGGACCGACAACGCCGTGGAGATCTTCCTCGGCATCAAGCTGTTGATTCCCACCATCGTGATCATCGGGCTCTGGCAGATCGATTCCCACCTCGAGAAGCCTTTCGAGCTCGCCCCCGCGATCTCGATTGCGTTCATCAGCATCGCCATCGCCTTCTTCCTGCCCAACATCTGGCTGCGCGGCCGGATCAGCGAGCGCCAGACCGGGATCTCCAGCTCGTTGCCAGACGCCATGGACCTCCTGGTCACCTGTGTCGAGGCGGGTCTGTCGCTGGACGCGGCGATGGCGCGCGTCGGCCAGGAACTGGAGCTCGTCGCGCCGGTTCTGGCGCAGGAGATGAGGCAGACGATGCTCGAGATCCAGGCGGGCGTGCGGCGCTCTGACGCCTTCCACCGCCTGTCGAACCGAACGGGTGTCGAAGATCTGCGAACGCTGTCCGCGATGATCATCCAGACGGAGATGTTCGGCACCAGCGTCTCCCGGGCGCTGCGCGTTCACGCCGAGGGGATGCGCACCAAGCGCATGCAGCGCGCCGAGGAGCTGGCGGCGATGGCGTCGGTCAAGATGACGATGCCGCTGATTCTCTGCATCCTGCCCTGTCTCTTCGCGGTCGTGATCGGGCCGGCCGTCGCGATGATGGCGGGTCGCTTCTCGGGGATGTGATGATCGCGCGAATCCGTCACAGCTGGCTCCTCGTCGCAGCGCTCGCGCTCGGCGTTGGCTGCGCGAGCACCAGCGGCTCGCACAAGACCAGCGAGGCGGGCTACGCGGCGCGCAACCGCCTCGCCAAGGAGCTGGTGGCGCGGGGCGACTGGGCGCGCGCGTTCGCGATGCTGGACGAGCTGCACCGCGAGCGCCCGGAAGACACCGAGGTGCTCACGTTGCGCGGCATCGTCTTCCGCGAGCGCGGGCTGTTCTCGGACGCCGAGGCGGACCTCAAGGCGGCGCTGAAGAACGCGCCCGACTCTGCCGACGCGCACGCGGCGCTGGGGATCCTCTACGACGTGCAGGTCCGTCCCGAGGCGGAGGCGGAGCACCGGGAGGCGGTCCGCCTCGCCCCCAAGAATCCGGCCTACCTCAACAACCTCGGGTTCTCGCTCTACCTGCGGCAGCACTTCAAGGAGGCCATCAAGATCTACGAGACGGCCGCGCGGCTGGCGCCGATGTCGCCCCGCGTGCGGACCAACCTCGGTTTCGCGTACGCGGCGTTGGGCGACCTGCGAAGCGCGGCGCGTGAGTTCCAGATGGGAGGGACGGAGGCCGAGGCGAAGAACAACCTCGGCTTCGCGTACGAACGGCGCGGCGACATGGCGAACGCGTACGATCTCTACGTCGAGGCGCTGCGGCTGGATCCGAAGGTCGCGCGCGCGCGCTCGAACCTGGTTCATGCCGCGCTGGTGCTCGGGCGCCCGTTGCCCCCCGAGGCCGCGGCGCCGCCACCGCCAGCGACGGAGCCCGCGGCCCCGCCGGAGCCCGCCGCTCCGCCGGCGCCCGCGTCGCCGCCGACGACTTCGACTTCGACTGTCACGACGAACCCGACCGCGAAAACTGGCGAGGCACCCAAGCAGGAGGCGCACCCGTGAAGAAGACCAGACTCTGGCTGCTGTCATTGATGGTGATCGTCCCGGCCTCGTCGCTCGGCGCGTGCGCCCGCGCGCACCTCAGCAGCCAGTACGGCGAGTCCTACTCGGCCTGGTTCGGCGCGCAGCACGCCAAATCGAAGGCGTCGCCGGAGGACTCGCGCCGGGTCATCGAAAGCCTCGACGCCGGAGAGGCCGGCGCCGTGTCGAAGAACTATCGCAAGGCGCGCGGCGTCGACGAACAGTCGGCGCGCATGCTGACGATCGGCACGAAGGCCGGCGGCGGAGAAGCGTACATACCTCCGGCGTCCTCAGGACCGTAGGCGCTCCGCTCGCTCAGCTCTTCGGCGGGGGCGGGAGGAACGGCTGTTCGGTCGTCCTCCGCGAGCAAGCTCGGAATCCCGTCGGCCGCAACGATCCAAGCGGCCGCCTACGCT
>Ga0066395_10000200_pt1 | contig 22159 bp, 20 predicted proteins | sample PanSoiPlot1MoBio_FD_61218 | JGI IMG/M metagenome (GOLD analysis project Ga0066395, IMG submission 61218) | Tropical forest soil microbial communities from Panama analyzed to predict greenhouse gas emissions - Panama Soil Plot 1 MoBio | ecosystem: Environmental > Terrestrial > Soil > Tropical... | reverse complement strand
GGCAGGCGCACGGCCCGCCAGCGACTGTTTCCAATTGCGACTGTGCTCAACGGCAAGCGTGTCGCAGCGCGGACATAGCTCGAATTGGTCGAAGGCGTAAGTGCGGCAGGAAGGCCGTTGACCAGGATAACGGCCGCGTGGCGACGAAATAGCTCGGCCGCCATTGCCGGCAAGTGATCGTATTGCGCCGCATTGCGGAACTCGATGGCTACGTTCCGATTTTCGACATAGCCCAGTTCGATCAACCCTTGGCGAAAGCCCGCTAACTCATCGGCCTCCGGCTGGCCCCCTGCGCGGAGATATCCGATCAGCGGCACCGCTGACTGTTGCGCCCGGGCAAGCAGCGGCGGCGCGATAACCGCGCTGCTGAGGAGAGCGATGAACCTGCGCCGTCTCATTCGATCACCTCGTCGGCGATAAGCAGCATTTCGCGGGAGACTTCCAGACCGATGGCTTTGGCGGCCTTGAGATTGAGGACCAGCTCGAATTTCGTCGGAAACTGCACCGGGAGATCGCCCGGCTTGGCGCCGCGCAAAATGCGGTCCACATAGCCCGCCGCTGCTTGCGGTGCGTAGGCGACAAAGTTCGACGCATAGGACATCAGGCCGCCCTGCTGGACGTAGCTTCTGTCGTGGTAGATCGCAGGCAGCCGGTGTTTTGCCATCAGCCGAAAAAACCATTGGCGATCTATACCGATCAGGCCGGGCGGGCGGACGATCAGGCCTGCGTTGGGCTCCGCAGCAAACGCATCGACGGTACGCTCCAATTCGGCTGCGGTACTATAAGGAATCCTGATCGCCTGCAGGTGCAAAGCGGCTGCTGCCGCCTCGATCTCGGAAACGTAACCAGGCCCGTCCCTCGTCGGCCCGCCGTTGAGGCCGATGACAATCCCAACCCGGGCGACGCTTGGGACGGTGTCCTTGAGAAGGCTCACCCACTTGCCGCCGATCGACGAGTAAAGATTACTGATGCCCGTGGTATTCCCCTCTGGACGCGCCAAGCTTTTCACCAAGCCGCCCTCGATCGGGTCGCCCACTCCTGCGAATACGATAGGAATGGACCGGGTGCGCTGTTGCACGGCCCTTGTCGCCAGCAACGTGGTGGTAACGATCACCTCGGGCGCAAGCCTGACCAGTTCGTCCGCGTAGGAATCGACTGCTTTTGCATCATTGGTAAATCGCGCATCGAGCTGAAAGTTGCGGTCCTCAATCCACCCGAGGCTTCTGAGGCTGTCCCGCAGCGCACTCAGTATCGGGGGTGGTGCCGACTGTAAGCCTGGGAGTCCGAAAGACAGCACGCCGACCCGGCGGATGCGCTCGGCCTGTTGGGCACCTGCCGGCAGGCAAATTGTCGATATAGCCATGGCGCTTGTAAGCGCTGCAATGAAGTGCCGCCGCAGCATCATTTATCCCCGCGCTTTAGCGAACATCTCGCGATCCGGCTCCTACTGAGCTCCGCTAGCCCGGATAATAGAGCACAGCGGGACGTTGAAAATGGGTCAACCTCAATTGGGCGCCCTGCCCGCATCGCGAGCGCGCACGCCGCCTCATTCGATCACCTCGTCGGCGCGGGCGACAAGCGTCGGCGGAAGGTCGAGGCCGAGGGCCTTCGCGGTCTTGAGATTGATCGACAGCTCGAACCTGGTCGGCGTCTGGACCGGAAGATCGGCGGGCCTCGCGCCCTTGAGGATGCGGTCGATGTAGCCCGCCGCGCGTTGCATCGCGTCGCGCGTGTTGACGGCGTAGGCCATCAGGCCACCGCTCGGCGTGAAAGATGGGGTCGCATAAAGAGCCGGCAGCCGGTGGCGCGCGACCAGCGCGATGATCATATCGCGGCGCTCTACCGTGAAAGTGTCCGGGATCGCGATGAGGCCCCCACCCGGCCCCCGCGCAAACGCCGCAATTGCGGCTTCGATATCGCCGTCGCTGTGCACCGGCATGTCGATAATCTGAGTGGCAAGGGTGGTTGCCGCCGATTGAACTGAACGCAGGAACAATCCGGCGAACGGCGCCGTCTCCGGATTGTAGATGACGGCAGTGCGGGTGATCCGTGGATCGGCTTCCTTCAGCAGTTGCAGCCACTTTCCGCCAGTCGAAGCCTCGAAGGAGGTGAAGCCGGTGATGCGTCCTCCCGGCCGCGCGAGAGTCTGCACGAAGCCGGACTCGATCGGCTCGGCAACGTTCACGAACACGATCGGAATGGCGTCGGTTTCGCGCTTGAGCGCGGCCGTGAGCGGCGTCGAGCGCGCCAGCAGTACATCTGGCTTGAGTCCGACCAATTCCTTCGCGAGCACCCGAGCGCGCTCCACGTCGCTCCCCGCCCAACGAAATTCGATACGGATATTTTGTCCTTCGATCCAGCCAAGCTCCGTCAGGCGCTGCCGGAACGCCGCGACATCCGCAACGCCGGCGGGATCGTCCGGCAGAAAGGACATCAACACGCCGACGCTCCGTGTCTGCTCGCCCGGTTGGGCCAACGTCGAAAACGGCGCTGCCGCTGCGGCGGCTAACGCTGCTATGATCTCGCGACGGTTCATTCGATCACCTCGTCGGCACGCAACAGCATCGAGGGCGGGACCACAAGACCGAGCGACTTCGTGGTCTTGAGATTGATGACCAGGCGAAACTTGGTTGGGTATTGCACCGGCAGGTCGCTAACCTTGGCGCCGCGCAGCAGGCGATCGACGTAAGTGGCGGCGCCAAGGAAAAGGTCGTCGTCGACATCGTAGCTTATAAGCCCACTATGTAAAAAGCGATGGAATGAAACGAGAGCGGGCAGAGTGAATACGATGGGAATCGTCTTCGTCTGTTGTCGCACGGTGCGGAGTGCTACTCCAGATACAGTGACAATCACGTCGGGTGCGAGTTGCACCAAATCAGCCGCGAAGAAGCGCGTTTGAGCGGCGTCTCCGGAAGCAACACGGAAGTCTAGCTGCAGATTGCGGCCTTCGACCCAGCCGAGCCTCTCGAGGCGTTCGTGCAGCCGTTTTCGGATCGGCGGCCAGTCCGCGTCAGCCCCATAACTTAGCACGCCGACGCGCCGCGCCTCCTCTCCTTGCTGGGCGCGGGCGAGAAGCGGCCAAACAGCCGCTGTGCTCCCAATAGCTGCAATGACCTCTCGCCGTCGCATGTGTGATCACCAGGCCAGCTGAGCTTACACTATCATGTGACCTTCGCTTTCAGTCAGCGATTGTCGCGCGGATCACCACTGGTTTCCGGTTACGCACAATCGTTAGATCGGCGACGTCGCCAACCCAAAGAAGTCCCATCCGATTGCGCAGATCCGACGTATCCCGCACCGATATTCTGGCCAACTCCGACACAACGTCTCCGGCCTTCAGGCCGGCATCCTCTGCCGGCGAGCCTTTTTCGACCTTGACGATCACGGGTGCGTTCACCGGAGCCGACAGCCTCAGGCTGCGGATCAGTGCCGGAGTCGGATCATCAAAAGTAATTCCAAGCCGGCCTCGGCGGACTTCGCCGTATTTCAAGAGCTGCTCCGCGATAAAGCGAACCATGTTTATCGGGATGGCAAATCCCATGCCCGGATTGCTGTTGGTCGCGCCAATGAAGGCGGTATTGATGCCGATGAGCTCGCCGCGGAGATTAACAAGCGCTCCCCCCGAATTTCCCGGGTAGATGGCTGCGTCGGTTTGGATGAAATCCTCGTATTTCCCAATTCCCACATTCGTCCGGTGGAGTCCGCTGATGATACCCGACGTTACCGTCTGGCCGATCCGAAAAGGATTGCCGATGGCGAGCACGAAATCGCCAACCTCCAGCCCGTCCGAATCGCCGGTCGGCAGCGCGATCAGAGTTTCTGCTTGCATCTTGATGACGGCGACATCCGTACTGGGATCCGCTCCGACACGCTTCGCCGGTGCCTCGCGGCCATCGGCGAGGGTTACGATGATGTCGTCCGCGCCATCGATGACGTGACTGTTTGTGAAGATCAGTCCTTTTTGCGCATCGATGATCACACCGGAGCCGGTTGCCTCGGTATGACGCCCGGCTGGAAGGTCGCGTGTGCTGGCGGCCCGTCGCAGCCGTTGGGGGGAAGTCTTTTCCGGCCCGGAGCGGCGGACAGTAACCATGACCACCCCGGCTTTTATCTGGTTGAGAAGGGCGGCGAGCGAGGGCATGCCAATCATCTGCTCGGCCGGCAGCCGAACGCTCGCGTCGGCCGGAACATTGCCGCCCGCAATCGCGAGGCCTAAGGCCACCGCACCGAGCAGCCTATTCGTAATCCGTGTCGTCATGGTCATTATCCTCTTTCGGAGCGACATCACTGCGTCCGGTCGGTTATCAGACTGGGTGGCATGCTTCGGCTCAAATCATTGGCTGTTAGGCTCCTGAAAACACTATCGTAGACCGCAAGGGCATCCGCTACGTGTCCGTCGTAGCAGATCATCCGGGCATTCATCATTGCGACGATCGCATCGCTCAATCTTTCCGCGGAAATGGCGTTGCTGTCTTGGCGTTCTTCGATCAGCATGAGAATTTGCAGATCGCGTGCCGCACATCCGCGTGTGAACGAGCCCGCAGTCGCGCCGTTAACCGTTGCGCCGAGACAGAGGGCCGCTACAGCGATATTGAAGGAGAAGTTGAAGAAATGCATTCTCACGGCGGATCTCCGGAATCACTTTGCCCTTCGGGCGATATGGCGGTATTGGGCAGCATCATCGGGGGTTGACTGGGAGCGTTCGGGAAAGCGGCCAGTCCTGCGCTGGCCACCTTTTCCTTTTCCATGACGAGTTAATTACCGCGACCCCAGTCCCGCCGCAGCTCGAAGCGCACGCTGGCGTCCGGATCGGAGCCGACATACGCGCCGTGCACATCGTAGACATCGTTGCGGGGCTGGAAGCTCTGCTGCTTCGTTGCGGCCAGTGCGCCAGAAGCGGTAGCGAGCACGAAAACCAGTGCGAAGGTCGTCTTGGTGAACATGGTGAAGTCTCCTGCTTGAGTTTTTGTGGCTCACACCGTCCTGGTGTGCGCCAGCATCATGCTGGTGCGGAGGGGGGCGGGTAAATCAGCCCGACGTACTGCCGATGAGATGGCAGAAACCCGCGGTGCAGGGCGAAAGTGCCTGTTTGTCAGTGACTTTCTTCGTTTTGGCACCACGCCAGGCGGGGGGATGCTTCAGTCCTGGGAATGACGTACTGTTGTGTCTGATACGGACGAGGATGGGTGACGTGAAGATACTTGCAGTCGATGATCACGCGTTGATTCGAGAGGCATTGCGCGGCGTTCTCAAGGAGCTTAAGGGTGATGCGACCGTGTTGGAGGCTTCAAGTTGCAGCCAAGCGATGCAGGTCATTGCCCAGCATCCCGACCTGGAACTCATCTTGCTTGACCTGAACCTGCCGGATCGCGACGGCTTCTCCGTGCTTGCCGAGTTGGGCGAGCGCTATCCGGCTATTCCGGTGGTAGTACTGTCCGCCCAGCAGGACCGTGGCAGCGTTGTTAAGGCCCTCGATCTCGGCGCGCTCGGTTTCATTCCGAAATCGGGCCAGCGCGAGGTGATGGTGAGCGCGCTTCAATTGGTCTTTGCCGGCGGTGTTTATATTCCGCCGGAGATTCTCGCTCGCGATGAAGCATCGCCGCCGCAACGCGACGAGAAGCAGCCTGCCGCCAATCGACCAACTGTCTCCCCCACGGATCTGGGCCTGACGGAGCGCCAAGTGGACGTCCTCTCGCTGATGATGCAGGGGAAAAGCAACAAAGCAATTTGCCGCGTTCTCAATTTGGCGGAACCGACGGTGAAGAATCACGTCACTGCGATTCTTAAGGCATTGGAAGTATCCAACCGCACTGAGGCAGTCATTGCAGTTAGCGAATTGGGCTGGAAATTGCCGCCGATAACCAAATCATAGCTTCCCGGTGTTACGTGGGCTTATCTGTCGCGTTTTGGATCTCTCGCATCAGGTCAAAGTCGTATGGGGAAAGGATCAGAGTCGCACGTCAGACGCATTCGTCGATGTCTTCGCGGATCTCACCTGATCGCGACGCGTCGGAACAAAAAGTTGTTCGATACTCATTGCCGATTGACCTCAGCCACCTTTCGCTCAACCCTAAACGACGACCGAAAGCTCCTTCAACTATTTCGTTTTTAAGAGCCGATTAAGCATGGCGCGGAGTGTCATCGGGTCTACTGGCTTGTATAGCAAATGGAAACCGCTGGCTTGCGTTTCACGCAGTGGGGCCTGGCTGATGTCGCCGCTGACGAGGAAAGCAGGGATGAACTTAGGAAACGCACCGCGCAGCTCGGCAATTGCCTCAATCCCGGTCTTGCCATCCGACAGGCGATAATCCGAAATAATCAGATCAGGCGGTCCCCGCTGATCGGCAAGGGCAGCAAGCGCGCCACTGCCCGAATCAGCGGTTACGACACCGCAACCCCAACTGCGCAGCAGTCCGCAAGTACCGTCGAGTACAAGCTTATCGTCATCGATGAGGACGATAAGCTTGCCTTTCGTGCGATCACGCGAAACAGAGACTGCAGCCGATGGATCGGCGATTTTGTCCCTGCTGCTCACCTTCGCAGCCGCCGAATCGACTTTGGCAAGCTCTATCAATTCGTTGAACCGCTCCCTCAGGGCGGATGCCGCTGCGTCAATTTGTTCGACGATTCGCTTTTGTTCGACCTCACATACAAGGCCGCGCAATTGCGCGACGAATAATCCCAGCGCATGCATCGGCTGTCGCAGATCGTGGCTCGCGGCCAGAAGTTGCGTTCGGGCGTTGTTGGCGAATTGGAGTTGATGGGTGCGCTCGTCGAGTTCGTGTTCAAGCATTTGTATAGCTCGGGATTTCATTCAATTATACCACGCGCCCGACTGGGCAGGACTGGCGCGCGGCAGCAAACGAATCGCGCCATCGTGTGGAGAGCCATTTCGGCTTGATCGACGCTGCTAAGCCGGAACTCAAGTCGAGCCTCCAGGGGACAATGATCTACCTGATTTTGGGCCCGGCGGGCCGCAGATAAAATCAGCCTCAGGTCTTGGGACCGCTAGCTCATGCAACTACGCTGATTTCAAAAAGTTGTTTAAACTCAATTAATTATGCCGTCTACCGCTGCGCCAGCAAGACAGTACTTTAGTACTGGGGCGGGTCGGGCAGCTGATTCTTGAGGGCGATATTCGTTGTTAGCCACCACTCGTGAACGGGTCTCTATCCTTGCCGGACGCATCTGCGCCTACCATTGGAGAGTAGAGAGCGGCCGCCAGGCCAATTTGGACGTTCTACAGATCAGCTTTTTCTGCAGCATCCGGTTGTTGGAATGATTGGAAGATCTCTGACATAATATCAGTTCGATTCAGCCGCTATTCGTCCGAGGCTGTTATCGCCGCCGGAGGGCAGATTGTGGCTGATTGAACGAGAGCAGCACATAACCTCTGATGACCACGAATTTCGTTAGGGCGGCAAGTTCGATCGCGCTCGGGCCTGCCAGTTCCAATCTATGCAGCCGCACCGCCCAAGTGAGCGAATGATTGATCGCCCGAAGACGCCCACGCATCTCGCGCACGCGAGCAGTTGGCGCGAGGTCAACGGCCCGCTGTTCCGCAAGTATGTGGCACTGCTTCTTGCGATGGTATGGGTCGTACTTCTGATAAATGCCCTGTTCGAGGCCGGCTTCGCGTATCAAGAGCATAAAGCTTCACTCATTCGCATTCAACGCGAGCAGGCGCAGGCGGCAGCTGACAAGATCGGGCAGTTCATTAAGGAGATCGAAAGCCAGGTCGGCTGGACCACGCAGTTGCCGTGGTCGGCCAGCACTACCGAGCAGCGGCGCTTCGACAGCCTGCGGCTGCTGCGCCAGGTGCCGGCGATCACCGAGCTGTCTCAACTCGATTCCTCCGGCAAGGAACGGCTTCGGGTGTCGCGGATCGCGATGGACGAACTCGACAGCAATCGCGATTTTTCCAAGGAGCCGAAATTCACCGAGGCCGTGGCCAACAAGGTCTATTATGGTCCGGTTTATTTCCGCCGCGAGTCCGAGCCGTACATGACGCTGGCGCTCGCAGGTACGCGCCGCGAGGCTGGCGTGAGCGTCGCCGAGGTGAGTCTCAAACTGATTTGGGACGTGGTTGCGCAGATCAAGATCGGTGAGCACGGGCAGGCCTACGTGGTCGACGCCGAGGGACGTCTGATCGCGCATCCTGACATCAGCCTCGTACTGCGTAATACGGACATGACGCGGCTCCCTCAGGTCAAGGCCGCGCGCTCAGCGGCCACGGGCACACCAATCGAGCCGGTGCAGGTCGGCCAGGACGTAAGGGGGCGCAACGTGCTTACGGCATATGCACCGGTTGCCCCACTCGGCTGGCAGTTGTTTGCCGAGTTGCCGGTCAGCGAAGCCTACGCGCCACTCTATCAGTCGATGGCACGCTCTGGCGCGCTGCTGTTGGCCGGGCTCGCGCTTGCCTTCCTGGCCGGTCTGTTCCTGGTGCGCCGCATGGTGCTCCCGATCCACGCGATCCGCGCCGGCGCCGCCCACATTGGTAGCGGCGATCTCACCCAACGCATCTCGATAACGACCGGCGACGAGCTTGAAGCGCTCGCCGACCAGTTCAACCGCATGGCCGAACAGTTGCAGGACTCCTATGCATACCTTGAACGCAAGGTCGAGGAACGTACCCACCAGCTCGAACTCGCCAACCTCGCTAAGTCCCGCTTTCTGGCAGCGGCGAGTCATGATCTGCGACAGCCGCTGCACGCGCTCGGGCTGTTCGTAGCGCAATTGCGTGACCATATGAAATCGGCGGAGGGAGGCCGATTGGTGGAGCGGATCGATGCCGCCGTTACGGCGATGAACGAGCTGTTCAATGCGCTGCTCGACATTTCGAAGCTCGATGCCGGTGTGCTCTCCGCCAATCTCGTGGAATTTCCGATTTCCCAGGTGCTCAGGCGAATTGAGAGCACTTTTGCGGAGGCCGCGCGCGAAAAGGGGTTATCCTTCCAGTTAGTGCTGAGCAGCGCCTGGGTGCGCAGTGATCCAATTCTTTTGGAGCGCATCATCCTCAATCTCGTATCTAATGCGGTTCGCTACACCACGTCCGGCAGCGTCGTCGTGGGTTGCCGCAGACGGGGCGACACCGTGCACATCGAAGTCTGGGACACCGGGCCGGGGATTCCGGAAAACCAGCGGCGCAATATCTTCGGCGAATTCTACCGCCTTGCTGGAGACAATACCCATGGCGGCCTCGGCCTCGGTCTCGCGATTGTCGACCGCCTGTGCAAGCTGCTTGGCCATCAAATCCAACTGGTTTCAACCATGGGCAAGGGTTCGCGATTTTCCGTCGCGATGCCCATGGTGGCTGCGCGGGCGCAAATCGTGGAGCCGCAGCCGGCGGAGGTCGCAATCAATGCGACCAGGGGCAAACTCGTGATCGTGGTCGATGACGATGAGCTTGTGCTCGAGAGCATGGGCGGGCTGTTGCGTAGTTGGGGCTGCCGTGTCGTGGCTGCAGCGACGCCCGACGAAGCCTTGGCCGACCTCGGCCCCGGGGAGCGGCCCGATCTCATCATATGCGACTACCGCCTCGCGAACGGACAATCCGGTATTGCCGCGATTGCTGAGCTTCGCAAAGCCCATGGAGCGCCGGTTCCTGCGTTTCTCATGAGCGGCGATACCGCACCCGAGCGCCTACGTGAAGCGCGCGAGAGTGGACACCATCTGCTGCACAAACCATTGCGGGCGATGGCTCTGCGCACCATGATCAACCGATTGCTCAAGAACTCCAATGTGGCAGGCGCGGCGTAGCCGCAGCACATTTGACCGGGCACAATCCGGTATCCACGGCCGGTGTTATTGGATCGCCCGATCGAAGCCAGGCGATCCTGCATCGTGGGTGTCAAGCTACAGTAGGATAGATCGCCGGAATCTTGTGGCGTGCCGCCAGCTCCAAGATCTTATCGCGATTGCGCGGCAAGCCTGAGAAGACAGAATGGCAGCAACGACGCGCGCGGCGGCTCGTGAAGGCCAGCTCAAAGTCGCGATCGTTGCTGGCCTCGACGACAACGACCCCGCAGTCCCAACGAGCGCGCCGATGCAGGTATGTCGCCCGGATCACCGGCATCGCCGCCTGCTGCGCGCGTGCGCCAAGTGGCCATCCCGCGGCAGCGCCGAGCAAGGCCCGTCAGTGTTGTGGCGAAAGCCGTCTTGCCATGAACTGGGAAATTAGCACATTTCCTATTCGGCAATATGGTCGATTGCGCGTACGGCACATCGGAACTCCAGGGCTCGAAGACCGCCATGGCGTCGTCGTGGCCGCGAATGGTGATCTTACCCAGCGGGCGAAGAAGAGACTGGTCGCAGCGAGATGCGGCCACGGGTCCGATGCAGATCGAGGAGCCAAGCTTCTTGTTGGCGCGCTCAAGCCGAGCGGCGACATTTATGGCATCGCCGTGGGCCGTATAGTCAAGCTTGGCATGAATTCCGACATCGCCGAAGATGGCCGGTCCGGTCTCGATGCCGATGCGTGTGCGTCCAAAGCCGATCGTCGCAACCTCGGGGAGACGCCGGAACAACTCTGCCCAGCGACGGAGCGCAATCGCGCATTCGATGGCTTTCCTGGGATGGCCCTCAAGATCGTTCGGCGCGTTAAATAAGGCATGGATCCCATCGCCAACGATCTTATCGATCGTGCCGCCATGCGCGACGATGATGTTCGCCATTCCCTCGAAATAGTTGTCAAGGGTAGCCACGAGGATTGCCGGATCAGCGCGGTGCATCATTGCGGTGAACCCCTCAAGATCGGTGAACAGCGCCGTCACTTCGCGCTGCTCGCTTCTGAGCTTGGCCGAGTCGGGCGTTTCGAGGACGCGCCGCACCACCGCAGGCGCGAGAAGCTGTTTGAAGTGCGATCGCACTAATACTCCGCGGCGACGTGTTACCGCGTAGGAAATCACCAACTCGACCACGAAAACGGCGGTTCCGATGATCGGAGGCAGTAGCGGCGCAACCAGGCCATCAACGAGCGCGGAAATAATAAGCGACACGCCCCAGAGGCTAATAACAACGCCAACCATCGTGAGGACACCTGTAATGGGCGAGAGTGCTGCCCCTGCCTTGAACGCAAAGCCTGTGCCAGATAGCGATTTCATAACGCCTATCCGCAATTGTCAGGTCCGTCCTCTGTCCAAGCCGCGAGTAGGATCGGATACTGCCGCTCACACCTTGTTAGTGTGCGGCTGCATCTTGTTGGTGGGAGTGCAAAGGGTAAATCAGCCGGACGTATCGCGAATGCGGGTCGCCAGAAGGCGCTTCAGAATGCCGGAAGTCCCTGTCTACAAGGGAATTTTACTGTCCGGCGCGACAGCAGGCGGACGATGCTTTGGTCCTGGGAGTGAAGTATTGCGATGGTCCAGCCGGAAAGAACCCCTCAGGTCACGGGAAATGCTTTTGTAATGTTCGACCGGGTTGTCGGCGCAGACCTGCTCCTGCCATTGCATCATCAGGCGCCGGTAGGTGACAAGGACAGTCAGCGGCGCCGTAAACACGTTCGGGTCCTCCATCGTCAATCGAACTGCAGTCCCTTGAGACTGGCCCGGCGACCCCAAATTTTGAGGCACCGAGCAATCATAATCGGGATGGCCGGGACAAGCCCGGCCACGACCCCGGAGTGCAGGCTCCCCTGAGCTCGTGGTTTCGACTCTACTTCCCGTCAGAAATCCGGATGGTCCGCCTTGGGTAAGCCGATCCACTCATCCTTGTAATGTTCGACCGGGTTGTCGGCGCAGACCTGTTCCTGCCATTGCGTCATCAGGCGCCGGTAGGTGACAAGGGCGGTCAGAGGCGCCGTGAAGACGTTGGGGTCTTCCATCGTCAATTCGAGCTGCAATCCCTTGAAACTGGTGTCAGGAATGACCCCCGAGAACCTGGCGCCCCCTCCAACAATCCCCTCTGCTTTCTCATACTTGTCCTGCGCCGCCTTTGCTAAAGCACCATCGATCAGCCGATAGCGTTCGATCACATGCATCGCATTGCTCTGCGGCGTGCCAAAGCGGTCAACCGACGTAAAAGCGTCAGTTTTGATACCCACCGTGTCGATGACCAGCGCGTCGCCTTCCCAATGGCCGACCGAATCGCCCATGGGCGAAGGCACCAGATTCACGGGATGCGTGTCGTTCATACGAACGTGGCGAACATTGTCGCCCTGACCGTAAAGGATGACTATGTCGCCGTCGTTCTTCTGCAGCATCTGGAAGCTGAGTTGCATCGCGAAGGTGAAAGGCGGCGCAACCGGCCGGCACTGGTCTTGCGCATTGGGAAAGCCCTTGCCCGCAATGGCAAGCTCACCCTTTTGTTTTACAATCGCTGCCGCTTCGGGCTTGAGAATCGGATTGTAATGGTCGCCAACCAATTGGCCGGCATTGCCGGTGCCGTCTGGACGGCGGCTTAAATTCCTCAACGGCTGCGAGCCGGATGGCATCGGCTCGAAATTGAACGCGTTCTTGCCCCAGCGAACCCCCATGATACCTGCAGCGCCATCTACCGCATATGCGGGCCAAGTGACCATTACCGCTGCGAAAGCGCTGAAGAATAGAGTTTGGGGTTTCATCTCATACCTCCCTTTCTTTCGTTTTCTCAAAACCAGGTTACCGGCATAAGGTAGTGCAGTGGCTTGGCTCGCAGCGCGGTATGACCAAGGGGAAGCAATAAGACCTCCGGCAACGAAAACATTTCGGAATATCTGACAGCGAGCGCATTACTCCGGCTTTATGTTGGCTGCTCGGATAACCTTGCCCCACTTCTCGGTTTCGTCGGCGAGCAGCTTGCCAAACTCGGCAGGCGTGAGCACAAGCGCCGTGCCGCCCAGATCGGCAAACCGCCCGTTGATTTTGGGGTCAGCAAGGGCCGCGGCGATCTCCTTGTTGAGCCGATCGACGATCTCAGGGGGCGTGTTTCGGGGCGCGCCCATTCCAAGCCAATCGCCGGCTTCGAAGCCGGGCACGAATTCGCCGACAGTCGGGACGTCCGGCAGCGCCTCCGCACGCGTTGCGGTCGTGACCGCAAGCGCGCGCAGCTTCCCGGTCCTGATATACTCAATCGATCCGGCAATACCGGCGAAGGATATCATGACCTGTCCGCCGAGGAGGTCGGTCAATGCGGGTCCCGCACCGCGATATGGCACGTGAACAAAATCGACGCCGGCCGTCATCTTGAAGAATTCGCCGACCAGATGACCGGTCGAACCTATGCCGGCCGATGCCATTGTGATCTTGCCCGGATTGGCCTTGGCGTAAGCGATCAGCTCGGGAACTGTCCTGGCCGCTACCGACGGATTCGCCAGCAAGATCTGAGGCTGCCGGATCAAACTGGCAACCGGCGCGATGTCGCGAAGGAACACGAAACTGAGCTTGTCATAAAGCGTTGCGTTGACTGCGCTCGACGGGCCGATCATGAGGAGCGTGTAGCCGTCTGCGGGCGCGCGTACGACCGACTCGGTTGCAATATTGGTGCCCGCGCCCGGCCGGTTCTCGATAATGAATGACTGGCCAAGTCGCTCTTGGAGCCATTGTCCGATCAGGCGGGCACCGATGTCAGTGGAGCCGCCGGCGGTGAAACCGACGACAATGCGCACCGGCCGCGTCGGATAAGGCTGCGCGTTTGCAATGCGCGAGAGCGCCGGGGACGCGGCAGCGCCCGCAGCCAGACGCAGAAATTGTCGACGGCGAAGTTTCATTGCTCACCCTGATGCGCGTGCGATCAGGCTACATCATGCGCGCCGTCTTCGGAAGAACCTCAAATGGCTGCTGCGGAAACGCCGTCGTCAACCCGGCTATTGCAACACTGCCGTGATTCACCGCCGTCGCTGGTCCATCTCACGCATCGAGGGCGTTTCCAAGAGCCGTAAGCCAGTCATCATTTTGAACAACTCGCCGGCCATGTGTGATCCGGCGCACGATAACACCGCGCAGCGAGGCTTTTTCCGTCCTCCAGCCTCGCCAACAGCCGATCGGCTGCTATACTTTTTGTCTTGTGTTCGGGGTGGCTTCCGGGTGGCGCGCTCGGCGTCCGAGGGTTTCAACCGAACATCTGTGGGGCGCGGTGGCACACGGGAGATTTGAGATGAAGACTCTGGTGACCCGACGCCAGGTGCTGGCGACGACTTCTGCACTCGCGCTCGCCCCATTTACTGCCGGCGCACGCGCACAGGAGCCGGTCGGGATGCAGCTCATCCTCGCTGCCGATGTTTCCGGCAGCGTGAATGCGACGCGCTACCGGACCCAGCAAGACGGTTACCTGGAAGCGCTGGGAGACTCCCGTGTACTGAACGTCATTCGCGAGCTCGACCCGCCGGTCCTCGCCGTCACCTTTATTGCATGGGCTCGCGAACAGGAAGTCATGGTGCCCTGGACGCGGGTCCACGATGCCACATCGATGGATGTATTCCGCAATCGATTGAAAGATGAACAACGTCCGCGGATCGGCGTTAACACCCTGATCAGCAGAGCGCTCTTGTTCTGCGACCGGCAATTCGATCACGAGTTTGCTGGCGGCAGAAAGGTCATTGATGTCTCCGGAGATGGCGACGACAATCAGGGCATTTTCGGCCTTCGCGAAGTCCGGGACGCATTGGTTGCGAAAGGCATAGTCATCAATGGCCTGCCCATCATTGTGAAGCCGCCCGAATATATCTTTCCGCCACAACCTCCCGAAGGTCTCGAAGTTTACTATCGCAATTACGTCGTTGGCGGCGAAGGACACGTAACGATCGAATCGATCGGCTTCGATAATTTCAAGCAGGCCATCCTGCAGAAGCTGCTGCTTGAGATCGGATGACAGCGCGACGGACGGACAGCACCAATCACTTCCCCGGGATGGTGCTTTGTGAAAGTCCAAGCGTGCGACCGCGGAAGCCCCCGGCGTCGAAGTACCGGACCGTACCGACCACCTGTAGATCGAGAACGGTCCGCAGTCCGTTTTCAGCAGGCTCGGAAGCAACCGACCACCCCTTCACGTCCGGCATCACACCGCCAGGCATCGCCTCGCTCAATATGCGGCCGGTGAGGATGCCCTTGCCACGGAAATCAAGGCGCATGACTGCCGCGACGGTGCGGCCCACATCGGCATTGCTCGTGGGAGCTATATCGACAAATCCGGATTTGAAGTCGGGGCCAAGGACGGCCATGAAGTTCCAGGTCTCGGCCCGGCTGAATGATCCGTGCGTACCCTGCCCCTGTTGCAGGGCGGCGTCCCCAACCACAACGGGGCAGCGCACTGGCTCTCCGCACACCGTGTCAAAGGACCGGAAATTGACCACGATGGCGGGCGACATCGTCAATGCGGCGCCGTTGAGAGCAATGTCATCAAGCGACAACGTGCCGGGGAACGAGCCAAGCCGGCGGTCGACAAACAACCCGCTCACATAGTCCTGTATCAGCAGCGCGCGGATGACTTTGCCTGCAATCTCTTTGTCGTTGTCGGGGATGTAGATCAAGTCCGATCCACTGTTGGCCGCCACCACAACTTTCGGGCGGTCCCTGTCCCCACCAATCAGCGCATTGCCGTTCCGAGAATGCCCCTCGGCGACCCGAGCGAAGTTGTTATCGGGATCGATGAGCGCCATTCCGAGCGCCTGTGCGACATCGATGGCGAGAAAACCGCGCGGCAAGTGCCCGGGCGGGGTGTCGGGATAGCGCGCCCGGGCGGCCGCGCTGGTGGCGCTTTCCTTCGAAATCGTTGCGAAGCCGTGGTCCGCCGTGACGATGATATTGGTGTCCTGAGCGAGGCCGAGTTCAGCAAGCGTCGCTCGAATGCGACCGAGGTCGTCATCGGCATTGCGGATGCCGGCCAGAGAAGTCGGCCCATTGATCCCCGGCACCAGTGTCAAATGGCTATCGCCGGTGTTGTGCTGGGTACCGTCCGGATCGCGCGACCAGAAGACGAGGAGGAAGGGCTTTTTTCGTTCCGCAAACATCGGCAGCACCGCGCGGGTCGTAACCGCTGCCAGGTAATCCTGCTGCACCACGTTCGCTACCTTCGTTCCGGGAGTCGTCGCATCACCCGCGACACCGTTCGCGCCGCGCGGCAGCGTGGCGGCGGGAAGGCCCAAGGCTTTGATTCGGGCAGCCAGTTCCGGAAGTACCGGGATCCCTCGCTCGCTACCGGTGGCGTCGTCGATGACGATCGTCTGCGATCCGGTACGTTCAGTGTGATCTAACAGGAGCGTCGGGCCGTGCTTGCCGATCGCGGCGGTGCTGTAGCCCTTGTCGCGGGCGAGCTTCAGGATGGTGTCTTCGTTCAAGAAATTGCCCCCGAACCGGGCGTCAAGGTCGCCAAGCACGGCATCGTTCTCGATGAATGGCGTCGGGCTATTGGCTGCGCTGGGCACGGCAAATCCGGTGTACAACGTATTACTGAACACCCCGGTATCGCCGAGGTAATGACCGGTTGCGATGGCCGACGCGTTCGCCATGGTGAAAGTCGGGAACAGCGAATGGCTGTTGACGAAATAGACGCCTTGCTGGGCGAGCGCGAAAAGATTAGGCGCGGTGTCGTGGTTGACGCTACGCGAGCGCAGGCCGTCAGCGACGAAGATCACCACATTATGCGGCGCCGCAGAAGGGACAGGCGCCTCCGGGACCGTCTGCGCTAGCGCGGGTGCGATTGTAATGAAAGTGGCCGTCAGGCCGGCATTGAAGCAGACGGAGAACGTTGAACGGCACTGCACTACTTGATTTCGATAAGCGCGCACCGCGCACCTCCAGGATGTTCTGCGTTCGAAATTCTTGCCCGCGCGACTGCGCGGCTACCCCGCCGCCGAGACTTCAAGCGTGTGCGGCTTCTCAAGTTGAGGCTATATCAACTTCAGAGGCTTGTTGCAGGACAATTAAGTCGTCGGAACTATGGAAGCGCGCCTCGGGCGGTGTATCATGCGGGCGTTCTTGGCAGCCCAAATTGAAAACCCGTTTTGAGAACTCTTTGAAAACAGGGGAGGATCGCATGCGAGATCGTCTGGCATCAGTTGCGGCATGTGCTGGCCTGGTCATGGCCGGCGTGATCAGCGGGACAGAGATGCGGACGCAGGCACAGCCTGCGCCGGCCGCTCCGCCCGACACGGCAGCGCTGCGAGCCCAATACGAGCAGTGGCGGACAGAGTTCAAGACCTGGGGCAGGTGGGCCCCGTTAGGACAGGACGCCAAGGGCACGACGAGCCTCATCACGCAGGAGAAGGTCGCGGGCGCCATGCGGCTTGTTCGAGACGGGATCGTGGTGTCGCTCGCGCACGCTGAGCCGCAGACGGCAGCCGCCGATGTAGGCCCGCCCGGCGTCTTCCACCGCGCCACGAATGCCATTACCGATGTCGGCACGACCGACAACTACCAGGTGAGCTACCACGGCCAGACAGTCGCGCATATCGACACTTGGTGTCACTTCTTCGAGAACGGCCAGATGTACAACGGCGTCCCGGTCAAGGAAAACGTGACGAACGACAGCGGGTGCATCAAGGGAAGTGTGATGAACTGGAGGGAGGGCGTCACCACGCGTGCCGTCCTCTACGACATTGCACAGCTCAAGGGCGTTGACTCGCTCGACCCAACTGTGCCGGTCACACGCGCGGATCTTGAAGCGTGGGAAAAGAAATCCGGCGTGAAGATCGGTCCTGGCGACATCCCGCTGCTCTACAGCGGCCGATGGAAGAGACGCGCCGCGGTCGGTCCGTGGACGGGCCAGGTGGCGGGCTATTATCCCGATACGATTCCGTGGATGCATGAACGGTTGCCGGCCTTCATCGGCCACGACTTCAACATCGACTGGAATCCACGGCCCGGATGGGAAGGGATGCGCAACCCGGTTCACGTGGCGGTGCTGATCTGGATGGGAATCAACATCGTGGAGAACCTCGATCTCGAGGAGTTAGTCGCAACGGCGCGGCGGCTGAACCGGTACGAATTAGTGATTACGTTTGCACCGCTGCCGGTAGAAGGCGGTACCGGATCGCCTGTCAATCCGCTGGCAATTTTCTAGCGGCCTCATATAGCGTCGCAAAATGTCGCGACTATGCCGTTCACGTCGAAGTAATGCGCCGCGCGCTTAAAGCATTTTCCGATAACGTTGAGCGAGTGCCTCTTCACCTCTCCCGGAGAGGAGAGGTCAAGCGCGACACGGCAACCTCTTCGATTCAACCATATCGAAATCTGCTCTAGGTTCCGACTTGCCCAGCGATCCACAAACGCGACCGCCCACGCAGAAGGGCACCTCCAGCAGGCGGTCGCCTCGGAACCTCCGTGGGGAGCTCCAAGTTCCAGCTGGTAGAAGCGACGCAATTTACGGAGACAGAGTATGCCCGCCACGTTAAGGATCGCTTTCGCCGCAATTCTGGTTTTGGCACTTCCTGCGTCAGCCGCAGAGCCGCATCGCATCTCGGATCCTGACAAGTTTTGCGAACAAGTTACGCAGGCTATTTCCAGCAACGCGCGCGGCGAAGCAGTAGACCTGGTTGTCAATTCGATCGGAAAGCCGGAGTTGGTGAGTACTCTCACAAATGCCTTGCAAATATTTGACGGTAAGAATTTTGATTTCACCAGGAAGGTCATCGACAAAGACTACAATGGTGGACTACGTCAGATCGTTTACTATTCATATGTCGAAAATCTCGGATTTACCTACTTTCGGTGCAATTTTAAAATGACCAACACCGGCTGGGTTTTGGCGAACTTTGCATTCAAGGACGAAACGCAAGAGCTGTTTCCAAAAGATTTCATTGACCGATAAATACTGCAGCTCGTTATAAATGTTCTTGGGAGGTGATCGGCTATAGCCGGCCGGCGCTTGCAACCTGACCGCTCCCTTGAGCCAGCACGCTATCCATCATCAGGCGCGTTCTCTTGTAGATCCCGGGCGCTTCGCTCTCGCGCGGTCCACCGATGCCGAGCGTCATATGCATACCAAATCGTTTGCGTTGCGCTCGCAGCCACGCCGCAACTTGCGCAGCCGCATCTGGTTGGTCGATATCAACAACCAGAAGCGGCTTGCCGTAGTGGTTGGCCCATTGTTGGGCGCACCGCGTTCCTTTGGAGGCTGAGAGACCATCGCGATCGGTGATGATGAGTGTTGCGTCGCTGTCGCGCACGTTCCATTCGGTACGCTGCTCGGGTTGAGACGAGGGCGTTTCCGTGAGCTTGGGGTACTTTTTCAGGAGACCGGGCGGGTCAGGCAAGTCCTCGGCCCAGCCACCCTTTGGGCACCAGCCACCCCAGGACATGCCGCGCTTGATCGCGACATCAAGCACTGCGCGATCTACACCCGTTTGTCCGCCGCTGATGATCTTCACGGCGAGAACCTTCGGCGCAACTGCTTGCAGAACCAAAGCGGTGCCCGGTTTGAGTCGGCGCCGGTCCCTCCACCGTCGTTACCCACGGGCTTGACCTGCGGGTCCATCTTTTTGATGGATGCGCGTCAAGCCGCGCATGACGACGCGTGAATTAAATCGACCGGGAACCGCTTAGCGTTTGCCCCGCTCTCCTATCTCCTATGGACACCGGCGTCTAAACAGAAGCAGGCCGATGCGCCCGCAGGAAGGAACGTATCTGGCGAACCGCCAGCGGAATCCGCTCCTTGGGCTCCTTCCAGGGGAACATGCTCACTTCGGCGTTGGGCGCGAGCATCGCCGCCTCCATCGCGACGGCATACGGGTGCGCCGGGATATCATCCGGCAGGATCAGGACGGGCGTCTGGCAATTGCGCACGAAATCGCGCGTCACGGTAAAAACAAAGTCGGCGTTGGTGCGGTACATCCTGGTCAGGAACTTGTCGACCGTCTCCATCGTGAGGTCGGACCGCCGCTTCACCAGTTCCGGACCCCAGGTCTTCATGTTGCCTTCGTAGAAAAGATCGCGCGCCTCCGGACGCGACCCGCTGGGCTGCGCCAGCACGGCTGCGACGACACGATCGGGTGCCCGCTTCAACAGGTTCCACACGAATGGGCCACCAATGCAGAAGCCCATCACCATGAACTTGTCGATCCCTAAGTGATCCATCAGACCGATATGATCGTCCGTGTACGCATCCCATGGCCGGTCGATCTCGAGCGGACCGGTGGACTCGCCGCCATTGGCGTTGCGCAGGTCCGACGCGATGCAGCGGTACTCTCCCTTGAACTCCTCGATCGGATTAAATGGCCCGCGCGCCAAGGCGGAGATCGTCGAGTTCAATCCCCCGCCGGCGATGAGCAACAACGGGAAGCCGGAACCGGCCTCCTCAAAGCGGATGCGAACCGGGCCTCTTTCGTAGAAGCGGGCCGGCGCTCCTTGCTGCGCAAACACGTGCGGTGCCGCGGCCACCGCGGTCGCCGCGGCACCGGTTTTGAGTATGGTGCGTCTGATCGAATCCATGGCGTCCTCCTCCGCTCGTATCATCATGGGTGGTCTACAAGCGACCGAACTGATCCCCTTTTGCCTTGCGGCGCGTTACTGTAATGGATCACGTTCACCGGCGTCATCAGCCTTGATGCTGTCCGGGTTCTGTGAATTCCAAACTGGATGGTAGCCTTTTTCGGCACTGGCCGACAGTCCGCACGTGGCTTCCCGAGCTCCGGATTGTGGTGCGGTCACTACGCGGGGTCTCGACGGCGCTTGCTGCTCCCTCTCCCCGCAAGTGCGCAGTCCGGCATCTCCCCCCAACGGTCGCAAGCGGGGAGAGGTGAAGAGCTTGCGTCAAATCGTCGGAACGTGCACTAGGCGTGGGATAATGCAGGCGCAAAGCCAGGTCGCTTGGTTTCGCCCCGAGACACAGCTACGGCTCGTCCTCGCCTGCGACGAGAGCCGCCGGAAACTGTGCCGCGTAGCGTCGACGCCGGCGTTGCGGCGCAATGGGCTCTTCTTGTCGACGGCTTACGTCTGGCTCTACGACCTTACGATACAGATGCCAGGTCGAATGTCCAAGCACCGGCACCACAAGCGCAAGTCCGATGAACAGCGGGAGGGAGCCAAACAACAGAAGGCCGGCGACAATCAATCCCCACATCGCCATCGTCACGGGATTCCTGAGCACCGCCCTGACGGAAGTCAGGATCGCAACTGCCGCACCGACATCGCGGTCAAGAAGCAGCGGGAATGATACCACGCTGATCATCAACACCAAGACAGCAAACAGAAAGCCGACGCCGTTGCCGACGACGATCAGTGTCCAACCCTCGGGCGTTGTGAAGATCCGGTGGAGGAAATCCGGAATCGATTCCGGCGGGGCATAGCCGAAGATCGTAATGTAGATCGCCTGGGATACCGCAACCCAGAGAAGGAAGATAACCGCCAGCAACGCGGCAAGTGCAAGGATGCCGCCGATTGACGCCGAACGCCACACGCCAAAGGCATGGGTCCACGAGAGGTCAAGACCCAGTTCCCGCCGGCGGCTCAATTCATAAAGACCGAGGCCGGCAACGGGACCGATCAGAGCGAAGCCGGCCGCGAGCGGAAAGAACAGATGCATGAGGTTATTCAGGGTCAATTGGGCCAGCACCAGCGCAGCGACCGGATAGATGATGCTGAGAAAGATGGCGTGGGTGGGTACCGCCCAGAAGTCTTCGATGCCTTTGGCCAGAGCGTCCTTGAGGTCTGTCATGGTGATCTTCCGGATGACCGGAAGGGCATGGCTCGCGTCCGAGCCGATCGCGATGTCCAGGTGGGTCATGGCTAGGCCTCTCCGTGCGTTGTCGTCCCAGCTCTCGCGCAGCTCCAATGAATTCTTTCCGCGCCATGCCATCGGTCAGCGAGGGCAGGCCTTTCAGAGCGTAGTTGCGCGATGCTTGCTGGCCGATGGGATTGCCGGCGTTAATTCGTTGGACTTCGGCACATCCCGATGGCGACTGTGATTGAGATTAGACCGCTTCCCGTGTCGCCGCAAGGCCCGTCAATTCGTGGAATTGGCCCATTCCTTCCGCGGATTGTCCGGCTTCAACAGGTCGACGAAAGCAAAAGGGAGGCCAATCGCCGCGAGCGTTTCGGGCAGTGTGACCTCGCAGCAATCAGGGGTGATTGATTATCGTCCCTGAGCCGCTGCCGTCAGCGCGATCGCAGGCGCGTCAGGTCAGCGAGTTGCAAGCCAGGATGACGATGTTCGGCACTGGATGTACGCGACATCCGCCGCGCAACCCGCAGGCATTTTTTTTTGCCGAAGAGAAGATTTGGATCGTCCTGGCGGCTGTTGCGGCTCT
>Ga0066395_10000198_pt1 | contig 22269 bp, 28 predicted proteins | sample PanSoiPlot1MoBio_FD_61218 | JGI IMG/M metagenome (GOLD analysis project Ga0066395, IMG submission 61218) | Tropical forest soil microbial communities from Panama analyzed to predict greenhouse gas emissions - Panama Soil Plot 1 MoBio | ecosystem: Environmental > Terrestrial > Soil > Tropical... | reverse complement strand
GTAACTGGACGATTTGAGTGTGCAGCAGGAACTGGGACGGGACAAGTTACTGCGATCTTTGATGATGTGGATGTAAGGATGGCGGTGGTGGGAACGCAGGACGGGTATGACACCACTTTCTCAGGGACCGCAAACGATGTCATGGGCCTGCAGCCCTTCAGCTATCTCAAGCCTCCAAATGCACGCGACCTGCAGCAGTTTTGCAAGCACGGTGTGAAGTTTTTCCCGAACTATGGCAACCCGACGCAGTGGGCGGAGATCACGCCCCTGTTCGAGCGCGAACTACAGGATTCTGCGATCTACTCCAACAGATTTTTCCCGTTGCCCGGCAAGCCCTCGCAATATTTCCTGATGCCGGGTGCGTTCCTCGTGCTCTGTGTGACCCCTCCGCCCGATCAGGACTATCCGATCATGATTGATTACTGGTCGGTGCCGAATGTTCCTGCCGATTCGGTGGATGAATCTATTCCGCTGGTGCCCGCCTTCCTGCATCACGTCCTGCTGAAGCGGCTCGAAGCGCAGATTTTCCGCTACACGCTTGGGGAAGGTGCCGCCAAGTACCAAGCTGCGATGGCGGAATACAACATGCTCGTGAGTCGCTATCAGGGCATGGATGGCATGGTCCCCGGCGAACAAATCGACTACTCCGACGACGACGACTACGAAAGCCGATTCGCGAACTCGCAGAACGCAGTGCAGAGCACGGTGTAATGCCCCCACTCAAAGCGATTGAACAAGCCAGCTACGGCGGAGTAGATTCACGCTCCAACCCGGTGGTGCAGCCACCGAATCGGTTTCTCCTCTGCCGCAACTGGAGACCGCGACAGGATGGGCATCTGGAATTGCGCGATGGATATACGCTAGTCACACCTGTCGATGCGGGAGCTTTGCTGCCCGGAATCGGAGGGCCGCATTCGATCACCCCTTATATAGTCGCGACACCCAGCGGACCCGATGGAACCTATGCGCCCATCACCGGGTTTAACAATGGCGACATTTGCGTGTTCTTCTGGCGCGGCGGCGATGCCTTCATGCGGCGTGTGAGTGATGGACGCACCGTTAATTTAATGACGGCAGGTGTAGTGCGCGGCAACCCGATAGCCTCTCCTCATCGCTGGCAGTATGCCCTAGCCAAAGATGGCTTCCTCTACATGCACAACGGCACCGATGCGAAATTTTGGGACGGTGCTTACCTGCGCGATATTGGCTTACCGACACTGAGCGGCGCGCAGCTGGCTGGCATATCGACAAGGATAGGCTTTCACTCACCGGACGCCGCGACAGTGGCGGCAGCAACGCTAACATGGTCTGCCAGTGGAACATTCCACCCGATGAGTCAGTCGTATGTCTTCTATTACACCGCCTTTAACATCTCCGATAACAGCATCGCCCCTTGCAGTACTCCGATTGGAGGTGGCCCCGCACCAGTTGCTGCTACTGACTTGATGAAATTAACCATCAACGGACTGCCAACAGTCACAGATACAAACGTCAAAGGGCTGGTCGCATTCAATGAGAACAATGGTCCCGGCGCGGTCTTCGTTAACGTTGCCTGCGCTGACAGCACGAAGCTCAAGAAGATAAGCGGGACTATGGTGGGCAGTGGTGGGCCGGGCGGCACCGTCACGGTAACGGTAACATCGACTACGGCTTTTTCTGGTCCCGGCCCGCTCAATCACGGCCTAAGCGTGGGTGATGTGGTTGCAATCGACAACCCCAGCTATGCTTGGCATAGCAGTGGACCCTTTGCAGTTGTTTCCGTTCCTGATGTAACACACTTTACGTTCAAAGCTCCCGCTGGCGTCGATGCTTCGGTTTACACGATAGCCTCTCCCATCGACTTCCAGCATTTACTAACAGTGCCAAACAGCGTTTCGACTGTCACGCTCATCAATCAGGATGCTCTTACCCAGTTGTACTTTCAGGGCTGGGGGATGTCTTCTGATGGCTTCGTGCAAATGCCTTACGTGGAAGACATGGCGAGCGGACTACTCGCCGCCTCTGCCATCGGAGGGGCGCAGCCGGGCTATCAGTTCTATGCGTGCATTTATAACCCACTTACCGGGCACGTAGGCAATCGGACGCCAATCGGCGCACGCATCGTGAATCCCTCAGACAGTATCATCGCCATCTCCGGCCTCCCCGATTTCACTGCGCTTCTTACTGGTTTCTCCGCAATGGTGGCACCGCAGGCACGTTACGGATATTCGGCGCGAAACGTGCTGTGGGGATCGAAGGGCGGCACGCCTCCCATCACCTTGCCGCAGACCGATACCGAGTGGCGAATTCTGATTGGGCGGACAGGCGACGGTGGCGACGTTCCCTATGCGTGCATTGACGCTAATGGAAAGTGGATCACCACCTCAGTTCCAAACCAGACCTCCATCAACATCAATACTGGTCAGATCGACGGCAATTCCGAACTGCCCACGGAGAACTATCCGCCGCCCGCATTTGCTTCGTTCTGGCGCGAGGGTGACCGACTGTGCGGCTCGGTTGCGCTGCAGCCTTTTGTCTTTCGTTCTAGCTCCGAGCTTGATGCAACTACGGGCATCTTTGTCGGCAACCCCGCGCAGGCATGGTCGCCCATAAGGGTCGAGACTTTTCCGACCGCAGAACCTGTCATTGGCGGATTCGGTTACATGCAGGAAAGCTGGGTGTTCAGTAAAAGCGATTGTGGGCAGCTATCAGAACTGAGCGGTGAGGTTGCATGGAACGGTCCTTACAATTTTGGCATCATCGGGCCTTATGCTTTCGATAAGGGCTGGAACTCACTACCATTTTGGGTCTCGCAAGATAAGCAGCTGTGCACGATGCTGCCCGGTTCGACCGGGCCAATCCCGATCTCGACAGAATACGAAGCAACTTTGCTCGCAGGCATTGGCGATGCCTACCTGCAGGATGTGGAAGTTGTGTATTTTCGGGACCCGGCCCGCATGGTTGAAGTGTTGCGCATCAAGTGCTCGGACAGCACGCGAGCACCCTTCGTCGTGATCCATGATTTCAATTTGCGGGATGATGCCAGTCCGTATGGACAAGGCTACGAGGATGTGTACTTAGGTCCACTGGCGACTGATTTCACGCATGCGTGGATTCGAGATGCGGATGGACATGCGCGCATCTGGGCAGGAGCGCAAGACGAAAAATTGTACCAGCTGTACAGCGGCGGCGACGATGCAGGAGAGTACTTCGTGGCGGATGCGGTGCAGCTGCGATATATGGGCGGCGAGCGGACTGCAGTGAAAACGCTCGAATGGTATGGCGACCCGCTCATTCTTTGGTACATCTACGAAGGGATGCTCGATGTCTATCCCGATCCCGTGTACTGGGTCAATCTCACATGGGAAGGACGGCCCGTGCCCGGCGATGAGCGCAACGGGCATTTTATGTCTGACCTGCAGCGCCCGGAGATGACGCACTGCTACTTGTGGGCGCAGCTGACCGCGCATCCTAATGATGCGCTCGATCCCACCAATCCCATGGCGCTGAGCACGCCAATCCCGCACATCCCGCTGGAGGTCTACGGGCGTCTCTACCTGTCCGCGCCGATATTAGGAGATTCAAGAGGGCGATGAAAAGCACTCTCCCGCCGCAACTCGGAGCAAAGCATGGCGAGATGATGCAGGCGAGAGTGCGGGCTGTCACGCAAGTGCGAACTCACGGAACCCAGCGCCTTCCAGCCGCTCCACGCGCAGTAACTGTGCAACCCGCTCAAGGTGGAGCCCTCGTGATATGGCACCTGCCGCAGCGCTATGACGATGTGACCGGATACCGCATCTATGTGGGCACGGAGAAAAACCTCTCCATCCAGATTCGGGATCGCGGCACTCGACAGGCATTCGTTCCATTGACGGGCGGCGCGACTCCGCCCAAACAGAACGTGTTCGTCAGTGTAGTAAATGGATTCCGCGAAAGCGGGAGACTGCAGATGCAGACCGCCGCGCTATCGGATACAGCACCAGCACTGGTGCCCCAGCCTCCGGGCGATTTCCTGAATGTGTTTTCTGGCGGTCTCGACAAAACCCAGAGCGGCCAACCCAGCGGCAAGAAGACTCCTTGAAGGTTCAAGTTTTTCAACTCTTTTTCAAATCAGATGGGAATAACGGGCTGATGCCAGTGGACGGCGATCTCCATGCCATTGCGGTGAAGTATGCAGCGGAGAATCTCGCCGATCCCGTCGACTTCACGAACTTCAAGAATGTTTGGGTCGCGTGCGAAGTGGATGCCGAAGGGAAGCCACAGCGCGCGCTCGGTGTCCTGTGCATGGTACTGCGCGCAGATTTTGCAGTGTGCCGATTCACAGACAATGCAGCCGTAGTCAAACTCGTGCAGCGTGCCAATGACTACTTACACGATAACGGCTTGCGCGGAACTGAGGCGCTGATTCACATCAAGCAGGATGAACCGCCCGAGGCGCGGTGTCCGAACTATCTCGACTGGATGCAGGCATATGAACTCCAGCCTGCAGATCGCTGGATGATTAAGGTGCGGTGAGGAGGAAGCCATGGGCGGCGGCGGAACAAGCGGTAATCAAAAGAGTCAGGCGGCATGGCGGCAGAACTGGACCGGGCAGACAGGGATGCAGAACTCGCAGCAGCAATATGAGGACATGCTGCGCACGCAAGGGCAGGTGACGCCGTTTTATCAGGGCCGCATGAACAATGGCCTGCCCTTCTACCGCAACATGACCGACTACAATTCCGGCAACATCGCGCAGGCTTTCGCTCCAGCGCGAGCGGATATTTATCGCCGTACCTCGCAGTACACGAACCTGCCCTCGGGCTACCGCGATGCCCTCATCAACAATTTGAACGCACAACAGGGGCGCGCCTTCGATTCGAGCTTGACGCAGGCGATGATGGCGAATGAGATGGCGAAGCAACAAGGCGCTGCGGGCCTGATGGGGCAGGAACAGTTCGCAGGCAATCAGGGTCTCCAGTATGCCGGGCTGGGCGCACAGGCGAATCAATCATTGTTGGGTGCACCGCAAAAACCGAGCGTTTGGGGGACCGTTGGCGGTCTCGGAATGCAGGCATTGAAGACACTGCCAGCGGCGCTTGCAGTGTAACGGAGGTGAGTTTATGGGAGCAGGTGGAGCTAACGGCGGAATGGGATCAGGCGCTCCAACGCTCGACCCAACGACGGGCTTGCCAGTTGGCGGCTTTCAGACGGGCGTGAGCATGAACAGTCCGATGGGGCAGACGGCGAACCAGATTGGCATAGATGCGGCAGGGGGTAAGCTCAACCAGCCAAGCCCATGGCGCACTGGGCTGAAGAAGGCCGGGCAGATCGCAAACGCATGGGATCAAGCAGGCGGGCAGATGGGAAGCGGGCAGCAACAGCAAGCGCAGCCTGTGAACTTCAACGTTGCGCCTATGCCTTTCATACCACCGCCACAGATGGGACCGGGATTCTACGGAGGCTGAGATGGCTTACGGCGATGGCGTCACAATCGACGATCTAACCTCTGACAATCCCGATTTGCTTTCCGCCGCCATGGGGCTATCGCGCAGGCGCTATCCGTGGGATGAAAAGGGACCAATCGAACCGCCACGAGCGGCAGCTGCTAACCCAACGTCTCCCACCGCCGCTCCAGAGACTGCCTATGATCCGAGTCTCTTTGTGGCAGGTGGGCGAGTAGGTGCGCCTGCTCCTGCTGCTCCGAACGCGGGACCAATGCCCGAGGGTTCAGCGCCGGATGTGGGCGCGGAGAATCTTCCGCCGCTCGGTCCAGTACTGCAAAAAAATCGCTGGGCACTGACGCAAGCCCCCGGCAACTACGAGCAGGTTCCAAACTACGGAACGGCTGCAGCGAATGTCGCCGCAGGCACGCCCGGCACTGGTAGAGGTCTCACCAAGCTGGGTAAGGTGCTTTCAATCCTGCAGAGCTTAGGACAAGGTGCGATGGTGGGATCGACGCAACCTACATTCGGCACGGGCGCGCTGAGCGCGAATGCCTTTGAGAATCAGCAGATCGCGACCGGACAAGAGCAGCAGCAACGCGCGATGGGTCTGCAGCAAGGGCAACTGGGGCTGGAGCAGGCGCGCCAGAATCTCGCGATGATGCCGATCTATCGCGCCATGCAGATCGAGCAAATGCGCGCGATGCAGAGCTACAGGCAATCACAGGAAGACCTCAACCGTGCCAAGACCGAGCGGCAGCGGCAACTCGCGGGGCAGGTAGGCAAGCCGTTCCAATCCGGCGACCGGATGATGGTCTACAACCCCGACAGTGAGAATGCGGACGAGAATGGTTATGTCGACGTTGGTCCAGCGAAGACAGCGGCAGCGAAGCCCGAGAAAGTAACGCCAGAGCAAGAGACGTTCGATTACTACACCCGCCCAGTGGAGCAGGGCGGCAAGGGATATACGCCGGGGCAAGCATTCGCCGCGATGCACCCGCACGAGTGGCAGCAACAGCCGGGCGGGGGAGGCGGAGCGAATATGCCGCCGCTCTCAATGTCGGACATTCAAGGCCGAGTGTCGAAATTCCCGCCCGACCTGCAAGCTGCTTTCAGTCGCCTCAATCCGCAGACACAAGAATCATTGCTCAAACTTGCGGACGGCGATCTCCCGAAAGATGCTTGGTCACCGCGTGGAACATACAAGAACATTGGCGGTCTGACGCAGGAGCAGGCGACGGGCTGGGCGAGCGCCATTGCGAATGCGGAGGGCCGCAAGTGGAACGCGCAGATGTACGGCAACAAGAACAAGCTCTATGAGCGCTACAACAACGGCGACAGCAAGGAAGGCGGGCAGATCAACGCATTCAATAACTTCTTCCTGCACGCTGGTGATGCCGAGAAAGTGATCGACCGATGGGACAATGAGCGCCTCCAGAGCGGAGTGCCGTGGATCAATACACCGATAAACAAGCTACGCGACAAGCTTGCGGGCGATCCTCTGTACTCGCAGCTGATAGCGGCGCTCGCGCCCGTGAAAAAGGAGTACATGAATTTCCTCAATGCGAACCGAGCGGAGCATTCGCAGGACATCGAGGAGATGAACAAGATTATGAACGACACCGAGACTCCCGCGCAGCTGCGCGATGTACTGAAGCAGCTGGGCAAGACAGCGGTGCTGCGGCTCGATTCGCTGAATGAAACCTATCGCACAGGCACAGGCGGACAGGATTTCCCGAACTTGATTCACCCGAAAGTCAAGAGCGACCCCGGCGTGATGAGTCTCGGCTTCGGTGATGATCTCGCGAAGTACGGCAGTGGCGGATTCATGCCCGGCTATGCAGCGCCTCAAGGCCCGGCGCAAGCTGCACCAGCTGCGCCTCCCAGTCCAACGACTCACAACTGGAGTGCGACTGCTTGGTCCGCCGCACATCCGGGGGAGGATGTGAAGGCAGCAATCGCTGCGGCGAGGCAACAGGGGTTCAATGTGTTGCCCTAGATGTCTTCGCCATAGCGAATGTGGCGGTAAACGGCGTGCACGATGAATGGAATCAGGAAGAGAAGTATTCCGCTGGCGATGATGACCCAAACACTAAAGAGTTTCAGAGCGAAGTGAACCATATCCACATTATAGCGCGTTCCTAGAGCGGAACACATGGCAGACCCCCAACCCGGCCAAGCGGCTCCCATTGATCTGAGCGGCGGCTTCCAGCCCAAGGGCATCGACTTGAGCGGCGGCTTTCAGGCTAAGCCGGATACAGGTGTGAATACGCAGGGACAACCGGGATTTATTTCTCGCGCATGGGACTGGGCGAATCGCGGGCTGATTTCTGGGAAGACGTTAGTTAACGCTGCGGGCGCGATGATTCCAAGGCCAGCCGATATGAAAGAGGGTGAGTCAACTTACGACTACCTCACCCGGATGCAGGATAAGATCGACCCCGACCATCCGTACATGAGTGCGCTGCGCACGGGCATGGCGGGCGTGACTAAGGATGTTTATGACACTGCATCGAGCATGGGCACATCGCCACTCGCGATTGCTACTTTCGGCGCAGGGCCGCTTATCGAAAGCCTCTTCAAGGGCGCACAGGGAACGCGCGCAACAATCAACGCAGCCAAAGCTCTGCGCACGGCGCACGTTGCTGCAGGTGTAGGTTTCGGCGGGCAGGGTCTACACGAGGCTTACGAGGCTGCCACCGACCCGAATAAATCAGCATGGGAAAAAACGGCGGGCATCAGTGGCGGGCTGGGGCAAGCGATTCTCGGCGGAGTAGGAGCAGGCGAAAGTTACAAAGGTTCATTTGCTCCAACGGGAGTGGATGCGCTCAATCGCGGGATACAGGCAGGAAAGGGTCTCATTGACCCGCTTTCAAACATGACGCCTGCTGAGATCATGTCGCGTGGAACCAAACCGCGTAACCAGCTGCGCGACATTACGCCCAAGATTGAGCAGGCGCTACCTCATGCGCGTGCCGCAGCCGACCAACTGGGCATCGACATCAACACGATGGGGCATGACGAGGCGCTCGCCGCAACCCGCAAGGCGAAGCAGAATGTCTGGAACACGCTCGAACAAAACCACCTCGGGCCTGCCTCATCTTTTGTCCGCGATACGACTCCCGTTGCTGACCGTATCCAAGCGGTTGCCGATGGCATGAGCGACATCGCCAAGGGACGCAATCGCCCCCTCGTCGATTCCATCGACAACGCTGCGAACGATTATCGCGGGCAGCAGATGTCGGTCGCCGATATGGAGCAACGTATCGAGGAACTGAACAACGAACTCTATGCGGAGCAGAGCAGGCTGAAGGTGCAGCAGGACACGCTGAAGCGTGATCCTTCGTATGGCTACAAGTTCGCGGAACTGGAAGGGCTGCGCGGCGCTTTGAACGAGGCGCTCGATCAAATCACCGGGCCGGGCGCTGCGGAGCTAAAGAAGACATACGGCAGCCTGAAGGCGATGGAGGACATTCTCGACCGGAGCCGCAACGTGGCGGAGCGCCCCTCGCCAGTTGGCCTGTTCGGCGGTCTAGGCAAGATGGCCGGAGTTGGCAACCTTGCCGGAGGCGTGTGGCAGACTGTTACCGGACACCCAGAAACAGGCTTGCCACAAATAGCGAAAGGCGGCGCACAAGCATGGTATGGGTCAAAGGCCGCGCAGCTGAATAATCGCAATTACCTCGTGGGCGAAGCCTTCCGGCGCACGACTCCCGCAGGCGCACCGCCCGCACCCTCGCCAATCGCACAGGCTGCAGCCGGATTCGGAAGTATCCCGCCAGCGAACCCCGCGAACGTCCCACCGTGGACGGGCGCAGGGCAGGCACCGATCCAGTTCACGGGCGGGACGAACGTGCCAGCGCAGGCGACGCCGCCAGTTCCGCCCAGTGCTACACCAACCGAACCGCCGACTCCGAACCTGCCACTATTCCGACAGGCGCAGGTCCAGCCAGCAGCGCCCGGCGCACCGCCAGTCGAGATGCCGGGCGTCTCTCCCGAGGGCGTGCAGGCATTCCAAGAGGGAGCAAGGCAGACCCCTGCCCCCTCAGAGAACGTCGCCCCAGAGGTTCCCAAAGCGCCGGAACAGGCACCTAAGACCTACACCAGCACCCCGGAGCGCAAGGCTGCACGGAATGCGGCGACAGCGGAAGCCGTATCGCAACTGCGGAAGGGCAACGTTGACCGAGCGACCTATGACGAGATTCGTAACCGCTCTTACACGCCCGAATTAGAGCCGGAACACCTGCACGGTATAAGCCAGTCACCCGACCGCAAGGGAGAGTCTGGTTTGGATACGAGGGAAGCATCGCAGGTCAATGGAGAATACACCCCGGAACGCAAACAGATGCACAAGGACCGGGAACTGCAGGTACTCGGCCCGGACAAGGGACCAGAAGAGAACCCCGTAGTGATCTTCCAAGGCGGCGGGGCAGCATCCGGCAAGACCGAATCGCTTGGAAAAGAGATGGAAGCGAAGTATCCGGGCATTCGGACGATTGACGCCGACGTACTCAAGAATGGTGATGAGAAAAAGGGCATTGAAGGTCTGCCGGAAGCGAAGTACCTCCGAGAGTCCGATCCTCTCGGCGCGGCTGCGCGAATGCATGAAGAGTCAAGTGATCTCTCCAAGCAGATTCAGAACGAGGCGCTGCGCAGAAAGCAGAGCGTCATCATTGACACGGTAGGGTCGAACGCCAAGAAGATGATGAGGACGATGCAAGAGTTTAAGGATCGTGGCTATCGCGTCGAAGTGCATTACGTCGATAAGGATTTTGCAGCTGCCGCGAAGTCGATGGCGAACCGCTTTGAAAAACCATTCACTAAGACGGGAGAGTGGGGTCGCTGGGTTCCTCCGCATGTCGCCGAGCCAGCCCATCGTGGCGCTGCAGCTGCCTACCATGCCATCGCGGAATCCGGTATTCCAGACGAGCATAGTCTGCGCATGGCGAACGCCAAGGGCGCGGAAGATGTGACCCGGACCACATACACAACCGTGCATAAGGATGGTAAAATTACTGATGATGTTCTTTACCGGAAACACCGGGAGAAGGGGGGTCTCGACAATGGGGGACATGGACGAGAATTGGACCGAGGAGGACTTCAAGAAACTGCACGAGTCGGGACTGGAGGGGGACCGTCGAGCGAAGTTGTACCGGGAGAACCGGGAACAGTGGGAGCGGGAGAAGAAAGCCCGAGAGGAACAGCCGAAGCCGCCAAAGAAGTAGCTCCGCCTAGTGAGCCAACACTGCCCGGCATGGAGCACATTCCCGCCGAGCGCGCACAAGCAGCTGCCGAGGAGCAGGGTAGGCAGATGACCGAGCAGATGACCGAGCCGCCGCGCTCGGTCGAGTCTGCAGCTGGCGAGATGGAGCGAAACTCGCCGTTATTCCGAGGCAGCGAAGCCAGCCCACAAAATGAAATGTTCGCGCCGGGAGGAGCCGCACCCGAGCCGGATGAAATCGGCAGACCCTCACAGGTGCGACTTGTCAAGACCGCCGATCTCCACGCAGACCCAAAGCGCTTCCAGTGGCGCGCCGTGCCGCGAGCTACGATTCCCGAAGGCGCGGCATGGGATCAAGCGAAGGCGGGACCGATTGACGTATGGCGCGATCCGGCAGACGGCAAGCTCTATATCGTCGACGGACACCACAGGCTGAATCACGCGATCAATACAGGAACGCCGGAGGTGGAAGTACGGGCGCACGACTTCGCGAATGCGCAAGAGGCGAAGACATACGGCGCGCTGCGCAATCTGGAGCAGGGCAATGCTTCGCCCTTCGATGCAGCCCTCTACCTGCGCGAATCCGGCATCAAGCCGCAGCACCTCGCCGAGAGGGGCATCAACCTCACAGGCGATGTACTGCGTAAGGGCAGCACGCTCGCGAACCTCTCGCCCGAGATGTGGGAGCAATATCGCACAGGGCAAATCGACGAAGCCAAGGCCGCTGCTATCGGAAGCCTCGATGATCCGGCACAGCAGAAGGCCCTCGCCGAGGTCGCGAAGAATCGCCGCCTGAGTGCTGCCGATCTCCAGCAGCAGGCGCGCAGGATTCAACAGCAGGGCAATACCAGTCATTCCGAGATGGGGCTATTCGGCCCGAGCGAGACCTCGGTCTCGAACGCGATTGCTACCGGACGCCTCTCCACCAAGATCGAGCGCGCCCTCGCTGCCGATAAGAACGCGCTGAAGTTTATCGCCAATGCCGATCAGGCGCGGCGCGTCGCACTGGAGCGGGGAAAGAACATCGTCAATGTGGAGGAGTCCTCGCAGGAAGCAATGATTTCCGCCGCGCTTGCCGAGCACTACCAGAAAGTGCAATATAAATCTGGCCCAGTTGGCCGTATCCTCGAAGACGCTGGAAAAAGGATCACGCAAGGTGAAAACGCCGATACCGTTTTTAAGGAAATCTATCCTCAAATCAGGGACGCAGTTGCCTCGGAAATCGGGCAGCGATAACCCGATCTCTGACCGTGTAGCGAAGGCACTCGCACAGGCGCGCGAAGACGATCAACTCAGGGCGCGCAATCCGCAGCGGTGGGCTGCGAAGGTCAGAAGCAACACCCCGCGCATTCATTGAGGAATCATGGGAGCCGGAGCAGCAAAAGCATTTCCCACACCCGGCCTGATGGGCAATGGCTTAGGCAATAATGCCGTTGCCCAGATACAGGCTCCAGCCAACCAGCCCAACCTGCGACCCATGCAGCCCCTGCAGGCGATGAAGCCCATGACGCCCAGCATGGGAAAATCCCTGCAGCCGGGACAGGCCGCGTTCCCTACAGGGCAGAGTCCAATGAATCCGTGGGGAATGAATCGAGGGGGAAGCGGAATGATCCCCCTCTATCGCAGACCGCGAACCATGCCGGGCACCACGCTCGACTAGTTGGCACCAGCCGCTACAACCAACTCCACTGTGTCTTTCCGCTTGTTATACCGAAACCACTTGCGATTGTTGATGACCGTTGTCTTGACGTTCGCAACGTAGCGGTTCGGTTTCGCTGGATCGCCCATCTCCACACCGCCCGCCCGCAGTGCAGTCATTAAAGTATCGAAGGGCACAGGCTCATCGAAGTTCGAGAGAAATGCCTGCACCGAATCCCTGATACTCATTCCCCGCCAACGTCCGTTCGCAACTCCCAGTGCGTGATTCCCGTTCCCGTTCCGTGCTCGCCCCTTCTTGCCTTCCGAGGGCTTTAGTTTTTTCAGGTTTTCAATCGCACGCAGAAGCTCCGCCCGATCCCGCGCATGCTGCTCGTCTATCTCTTCCAGCGTTTTTTCTAGGGACGCAATCGCTTTCGACATCGGTTCCCTTTTTGGTTCCTGTTCCATACGCCCGCACCTCGTTTCTCCCAAGCAGTAACCGGGAACCATCTCCCAGTTTAGTGTTCCTAGGATGAAACAGCGCGCATAGCTTGTCAATCAAAACAGAAACAAAGATTTTTTGGGTAGCGCCAACTTGCGCCAGAGGGGGCAGGTCTGTTGTAAAGGATGTAAGCTCGATTCAGACGATTTCCAGAATGTGATAGGATTCGCAACTAAGAGCAACCTTTCGTTCCTGACATGGAACAAATCGAAGTGCGGACCCTGCGCCACGTCGAATTTTATACACAGGGAGCAAGCGATGGTCCCGTTGTTACCCAGCAACGAATACTTGTCCGCAATCCACCTCACCATTACGCAGTTCCATTACCTGCGAGTGCTGTTCTATAACAGTGGCCCCCTACCTGACATCTCGCCGAAAGAGAAGGAGGAATTGCTTGATCGAAATCTGATTGAGGATGGACATGGCGATCACCTCACGCGGCTAGGCAGAGGCTTCGTGAAGGCGATGGGCGACATCCTGAAAACGATGAGCTAATCCATCCACTCAATATGTACTTCGTGGTCGGTGATGAGATTGCGATAGCGGCAGGGTTTGCTGCAATCTTCTTCATCGCATAGCACTGGCATCATGCCCACGCTGCCGTCGAGGACTGCCTCGAAGCTGAGCATTAGACTCCTGCGATTGTCGGAACCCAAGAGCACGATACCCTCGACTGTGCGCCCGGTAGTAGTAATGCGGACCCTTTGACCATGAAAGCTCATTCGGCAATATCAACTGGGAAATCAGACAGGGGGTACTGTCAATTTTGACAGGGGGTCTCAGTCCCGGCATTTCAACTCCACGATGGAATTCTCGAACGGTGTCAGACATGCCTTGATCTCACGGAGGTCGCGCGCATTCGCGCCACTCAGGACAAACTGGAAGCGCGACTTCTCGGTCGCATACTTCTCTGCTTCCGCGATCTCCAGCGCTTCATGGATCATGCGCCCGATTTCCCACGGAGTGTGCTCGTGCAAAGCGTGCTGCGCGAGGTGGTCGTAAAACTTAACGAACCATTCTTCCATTGTTCCTCTCATACGCTTCCAGCGCAGCCTTCGCCGCCTGTCGCGGCGTCATGCCTTCAGGGTCCAGACATGTTGATCCCGGCACGAAGCAGCTGCAACGCCGCTCGATGTGCGCGACGGAGCCGAAAATCCCGCGCAGGAAGCACTCGCGGTGTTCATAGATTCGGCGAAGTTTATGTTCGTCGATGTGGATCATGCTAAAGCCGGGCTCGCCGCCTTCAATCGGCTCGTCGCAGTGCTCGCAGTGCTTACCAATCGGAATAGGAATCTCTTCCAGATCAGGATGTGTAAACCCAAAAACCTTCAGCTTGCCGTCATCTCTCATTGCCACCATCTCGGCACCATCTCGTTGCGCATCTCCATCGCCTCCATCCGCTCGGGCTCAAAGATCAACTTGCCATTCTCCCAGCGGTACATACAGATCACCCCACAGTCTTCTACCTTTGGTCCCATGCCGCTCACAATGATGAAATCGTTGCGCAACTCCAGCGGCAGACCCGCGAAGCGGTCAGTGTTGTAGGTCCGCTTCATCCACTTGCGCATTTTCTCGTGGAAGTAGTCGGCCTGCTGCGAGGTGCGCGGAGGGTTCAATTCCATCACCTTCGCAATCTCGTCGGTATCGACCGTTGTGCCCACCATTCGTATGATGATCGCCTGCGCGAGAATCGTCCTGCACATCTCCGATACTGCGTACATGTGCGCGTGCTTTTCTGCCGTGCCCTTGAATCCGATACGCACCGTTGGAGCTTCTTCGCCCCGCGCTCCAAAGACCGTCAACGTGGTGCAAAATTTGCTCTCGTCGCTCGACTCCTCTGGCCCGCACGCCTCCAGTTCCTGCTTCGCAATCTGCATATAGTGCGAACAGCGCTCCTTTAAAATATCTTGCGTGATGATTCGCTCGACGCCACCCTTCACCACCGCCTCCGCGATGATCTGTTGCAGCACCTTCAAGTCTTCGCGTGTTAATTTCTCATTCACTTCTTCGTCCAGCCTCCTGCCTCTGCCATGCGCTCCAGTTCGATCAAATCCCTTTGCGATTGCTTCACCAGTTCGCACGCCCGCATGTGCCCGGCGATGGCATCGTCCTTCGACGTGTACCGATCCATCCACTGTTCCTCTTTCAAATGGAGTACTCTGCCGCTAGGGAGAGTTACATCCTTCCCGCCCTGAAAGATCATTGTCTCCCAGAGCACAGGTGGACCCTCGTTCGAGTAGTTGTGATCGAGACCGAGAAACACCGTGCTCACGAACGCATCCCCGATATGATCTTGCTGCACGATGCGGTCACAAGTCTCAAACCACTGCGCCCACTTCAGCGTGTCGCGCTCCAGCTTGGGATTGCCATCGTCGTCGAGGATGTAATTCCCGAATCCCATTGCGCGTACTATAGCAAGAACGGAGACAGATTTGCATGAGGTGATGGATGGGGTATAATCGAACCCGCAAAGCGACTCCTACCGTAAGGCTGGATCGCTGTGCTCCTTGGGGCTGCCTTCGCTGGGTAGCCCCACTATTTTTGTGTACAAAGGCTGTACACAACTCTGTACCATCGTGTCCATCGTGTCCATCATGCCCTTTGCGTAATGTGCAGGTTACTGAATAGGCGCAGTGCACCTGCGTTCGATCCCGACTAGCTCCACCACCCCGAAACCCGCGTCCAGCAAGGCTTTCAGCGCATACCACAAAAGACTGTACAATAGCTGTACACAAAGTTATACTGTTTTTGACAGGAATCACCTGTAGGAGCACAGCGAATGAACTCAGCCGAACTGGCTTTCGAGCAGCAGGCAATGCGCGAGCGGGCAGCTGCAGCCGCAGCCCCTGCACCAGAAAAAATCAAGCCAATTAAAATCCCGGCAGTCATCCAAGCGACTGCTGCCGAAATCAGCAACCGTAGCACTGACGTTGCGGTGTACGTGCGCCACATCGACTGCAAGTACACCGACCGTGAGAGCAATGAGAAATGCGGGTGCCCCTTTTGGCTGTACGACAAGCTCAGCCGTAAACGTTGCACGGCTCGCACGAACATTCGCTCCAAGGCGGAAGCGGAAGCGCAGCGCATCATGGACTCGCGTGATCCAGTGAAGCGCAAGATTGCGGAACTCGAAAAAAAGCGCGAGTACGAAACGGTTCTGATCCAGACTGCATTAGAAAAGTACATCATGGATTGCGAGCAACGAGGACTCGCACCTGAGACTCTGGAAGCATACGAATGCGCCGTCGAACAGATGCGTGACTATGCACACAGCCAGCGCGTGTTCGCCCTCGGTGAAATCACGCCGCGACTCCTGAAGGAGTGGCGTGCTGCATGGCCCGATAAGCGGAAGACCTCGAAGCAGAAAAAACAGAACCAGATCAAAACCTTCTTCACTTGGGTATGTGAAGAAATGAAGTGGCTCGATCTCAACAACAATCCGGCGCTCGGTCTTGGAAAAATTGGCGGCAAGCATGAGGTCACTGCGGTGCCGTTCACTGAAGCTCAGTACAATGCGATTCTCGACGCGACGTACATCTACGAAAACTCGAATCGTTTTCGCGATGCTGCAGCCCGCTTGCGAGCCTTGATTCAGTTGCAGCGCTGGAGCGGTCTCGCGATTCGCGATGCGCTCACGCTGCCCCGCTGGAAGATTAAGGACGGCGTGCTGCAGGTGCATCGTGCAAAAACCGGAACCCCTGTAACTGTTCCATTGCCGCCGAAGGTTCTTGAAGACCTCAATGCCCTGAAGAACGACAACCCGGAGTACTTCTTTTGGTCTGGTAGTGCGAAACCTCGGGCACTGGTTGGTGACTACAACCGAATGTTCTCTCGATTGTGGAAGCTGGTAAAGTGGCCGACTCCGGTCGTGGATGGTCATCAGAAACCAGTCTCACCACACTCGCATATGTTCCGCCATACCTTCGCGCACCATTGGCTGCAGACTGGCGGCGACATTCGCGACCTGCAGTTACTTTTTTTTTTTAATCAACCGGCGACCACCGAGAAGCATTATGCGGGATTCATGCCAAACGAAGCAGAGCGGTTGAACACTGAAGTTCGCGCCCGATGGGCAGCACAAAATGCGCCGGGTGTTGCCAAGCCGGAAGCACCTGCGCCGCCAGAACCGGAGCACCACATCAGAGTGCGAGTTCGGCAGCGCGCTAGTCGCCGATAAGATCGCGATAAATGCGTTCCGCAACAGATCGCGGGATGCGCCAGAAAGCATGATGCCGCTTGATCGGTCCAAACCGCGAGCGGCTTTTTTTTGAGAGGTCCACCAGAAGATGGGAATATCGGAGCAGTATCCGGCGCGCCGTCCTTGGATGGCAATTTAGATACTTCGCAAATTCGGCGACTGAGAGGTTGCCCTCATAGAGACTCATTGTGATCCTGCTCCCTTCTACCAAACCGCTGTTTCTACCTCGCACAGCAAACAAGTCAAGCCCGCGTAATCGCCATGACGATGGCAGCGCCCCATCTCATCGCTCGGCTGATTTGCTCTCGCCATCAGATCGTGTAGCTGTTTCATGGGCCGCAGGGATTCCGCAGGAATGTAGTGATTGATTACTCCATAACCGAAATCGCGTGTGGGTGCTGCAGCTAAGGCAGCGCGCACTTCCCAGCCCAGCAGTTCCGGCTCTATCGTGAACCCAGAAAACTTGCAGAGCACAAGGATGTCGGCAGCGCGCTCAATCTTGGTGGTCTCTACGATCAGATTGCCCGGCTTTCTCGCCGTCTTTACATCCACGGTGCCCAGCCCAGTGTGAAAGTCGATGCCGTCATCGCCGCCTAGTCGCAGCGTTCTATCTACTCGCAGCCCGAAGTCAGATGCGAACTTGCATTCGCCGAAAATGCCCAGTGCCTCGTAGTCTTCTGATAGCGGGCGGTGACTGCCTTGGGCTGCATGGGCCAGATTGCGCTCGGCTCCAAGGATCAGTGACAACACCGCAGCCTGCAGTACTTGGTCGCGATTCATTTGATAAAAAGGACCAATGGCCTGCGGCGATATGGTCGAACGGGTTTTGTTTTAGCTTTCGTGCTCCTCGATCCCACCGTCGAAGCGGGAGACCGGGATCGCTCCTCCCCGTAGGGAAGCGAGCCGGGAATCGTCTTCGACGGTGGGATCGCGAGGCACGCTCTCGCGCTGCGCAAGGTACTGCTCGCAGATGGCGTCAATGGTCAGTTCGACGGGCAGCTTCATTTGTTCTCCTTCAGTCCGCGAGGTGCAGGCGGTTGCACTATCGTCTTCACGCCACGATCTCGGCGTCCGGCAATTCCTTCTGGAAGTACTCGCGAATGTTTTTGATGGCATCGTATTTCCAAGCTCCGGCGTCTGCCTCAAACAGGGCGCAACTCGGGGTCTGCCCCTGTCGGGATCGCAAGCGCAAAATGAAATCGCTGCGCGGCTGGGCGACATCGTGGAAGGTGCGATACGGCGACAGGGAAACCCGTGGAGAGACTTTCTCTTCGTTCTTCGACACCATGCCCTGCCGGGTCACGGCGGTCTGGGAGAAACCATCGTCCTGCGAGATCGAGACCGCCTCCGCCGCAAGGCTGGAAACCAGCTTCACAATTTTCTTGTGGTCGGTGCCGTACTCGGAATCCTCGAACAGGGTCATCAGTCCAATGACGAAATTCTCCGGGTCCATCCAAGTGCCGAACTGGAAGCGCGGCGTGTCGTCGGGCAACTCGGCACGCACGAACCCGGCGCGGCGGTTCCATTCATCCGTCTGCTTGGCCACCAGCCACACGTTTGCGTAATTGTGGATGTGGATGAAAGCGGGCTCGCGGTTATCGTGCAACTTGTACAGGTCACGGAACCCGGCGAGGGTGTGCACCTCGACCGGAGTCGGCAGCTGCACCTGCACCTCACGCAACGGCTTATCGCTGTACACCCGGCCATCTTCTTCCACGCGAACGCTCGGCTCGGCGAGCGTCACAATCTTGTTCACGAACTCTGCCAGCATGCTTTCCTCCTCGTTGGCTGCCGCTCCCAGACTGCGCGGCTGGAACCGCTGCCTCAGTCCTCCGAGCGAATTGAATTGTGTGGCTCCCATGATCCCGGCTGATACTGTGCTGTTGCCATCCGCTCCGTGCATGCCCATTTAGCCCCCTGCTCCCGCCGTCTTGCCATCCGGCGAGCTTTCCTCTTCGCCTGCGAACAGCATCTCCTGCCGCAGGTCGCGCGAGAACATGGTGAATTTGCCGTTCTGCTTGGCGATGTAGACGCTATCGGTTACTCCCGACAGGTCCAGCCCCGCGAGACCCTCTCGCGCTTTGCATTGCACCGTCGCCCCGGAGCGATCTGGATACGGCTTGAAGGTAAAGGTCAAGGTCAGCGTGCGCGGCTCGGAGACCGAGGTGTTCGGGTCCGCGATATTGGCCGCAATCTTGGGTATCTCGATCCTGAAAGCATCCTTCATGCTTTTCTTGCAGATCGTTTCCATGGTGGTCTCGAACGCTTCCATTGCTCAGCTTCTCCTTTTAGTGAACGGTGCCCGTCGCGCGGTGCAGCATGTCCATCTCGTTCTGCATCACGTCAGCGCCCACTGCCAGCGCCTCGAACAGGGCGATGAACTTGATGCCGTTCGTGGTCTCGTGCCTGTCATTCAGCATGGTGAGAATCTCGTTGCCCAGTTCGTGCGCCTCGTACAGTTCTTCCTTGCTCAGCCCCAGCAGGCAGCGGTGCGCCCAGCCGTGTATCTCGACCAGCTTGTCGGCAATCTTGCACTCGTCGTCATGCCGCACGGTTGATCCCACAGGCCAAGCGAATCAGTTCCCATGCCCGCTTGGCATCCTGCTCGGTATCGAACTGCGTGGCGTGGAACTTGTCTTCAAGCTCGACCAGTCGCACGAAAGGCGACACTTCGCCCTCCGGCTTCTCGCGATCCTTGAGCAGTTCCTCGAAATCCCAGCCGCCCCGCTTGGAGTAGGTCGCCACGATGAACCGCATGTAAAATGCGGTCTCGGCGGCGACCTTCACCTTGACCCTCGCGTCCTCGATAAACCCCGGCTTGCCTGTCGACCACAGGGCCTTGACCTCGTGCGCTTCGAGCACATGGTCGCTTGCCCCTACCAGAAAATCCGGGGTGAAATAGGTTTTGTCTGCGAGGCGAATCTTGATGGGCTCGTAGACATACCAGCGAATCTCGCCCACCTGCTTGCGCGATTCGAGGTACTGTTCGTACTTGCGCTCGACGTGGTTCATCTCGCGCTCATGCCCGGTTATGATTGCGTGGACCCGACCCATTCCATGATCTCCCTTCGCTTCCGGTAATCGCTGCGAAAGCTGGCTTGCGTGATCGTGCCTCCGGCGATCCAGACCGTAAGGCGATGGTCGATATTCATGTGGTCGGCGAGTTCTCCCCAGCTGTCGAACCACTCTCCACAGGGCCTGCTGCGCTTGGCGGATCGCAGGCCGCATCGAAAGATCGTTGTGCTTGTTGCAGTGGCCGCAGGAACTCGGTCAGCGGCTCCCGAAAGGCTTTCGCGAGGCGCGCCAGTTCGGTGAGTCTGGGGTTCTTGCGTAGTTCCTCCATCTGGAACAGGTTGGTATGTGCCATGCCCGCGCTGCGCGCGAACTGCCGCAACGAGAGATTGGTTTCCTTGCGGCGGCGGCTCAGATAGATTCCGAATCGTCCCAGCAAATCCTGCCCGCCCGGCTTGCGTGGTTCCTGCCTGCCGATGCGGCTCCGCCTCTTGCTTGCCTTGCCGTTCTTTCTTGCCTTCACCTCCAGCTTTCCCATCTCCCTGACCCCGCCGCTCAATTTGCTTGCTCATGCGGCTTCCACTCAAAACTCCAGCGTCCGCGCTCGGGGTGGCGCGGACGCAATTCGCCCACCGCGCTTCTCCCTGCACCGTGGAACGAAAATTCGTTCCCCGCAAAGAGGCAGCGCTACTCGCCTTGGATGTGGTAATCGACGCCGTAAAACTCATGGGTCTTGTCGCTCTTGTCTCGAAACGTCAGTTGACGGTCATTGGTTTCCAAATCCGTGCAGCTGTTGAATACTTCCTTGCCGTCCGTAGTGAAAACCGTGATCGTGTATCGCGGCTCGTTGTCATCGTCCATGTGTCCCATTGCTACCTCTTGCGGTTGGATTTCCCCTTCGGGGGATCGAAAATGTTGGCGACGCCGTGCTCGGCCAGTTCTTCCTCGCTGAGTTCAGGCTCAGAGGGCGGCTGTGTCAGACCGCCCTCCGGCTCAGCAGGGTGACCTGTCGGGATGTCTGTGGAGACATCGCGAACCCCCTGCTGTTCTGTCGGGGCGGCGGGTGGTTCCGCTGCTGCAGCCGGAACCGCTTCCTGCGCTGATGGGGGCGCGGACTCGGTTGTCGGCGGCTGGCTTGCCCCGTACTTCTCGGCGACCGCTGCCTTTTGGCGCTCCGCCTCTTTGCGCAGCTGCTCCGCTTTCTCGGGATCAGTTTCAGCGATGGTGGCAGGCTGCGCGTATTTCTCCTTGATCTTTTCGAGGTTCTCGCGGCTCTTTTCCGCGAGCTTCCGGTCGTCACTGGGCTCGGGCGCGAAAGCCTGCTGCGCGCTCATGCTCTCCTCGCGGATCGCGTTATAGACCCCCCGCAGCGTCACGAGGTGATCGAGCGAGATGTCCTCCACGCCTTTAATGTTGAGCTTCGTCAGTATCTGCTCCCGCTTGACGCCCATTAGCTCGAAGGACTTGAGCATCATCACCCGGCGCGCATCGAGAGTCTTGATGTCGCCCGCGACCACTTGCCGGGCCTGTGCGTAGAGCTTCCGCCAGATCGCTTTCGGGATGCCGCGCAGGATGGCATTGCGCAGCGCAATCGAGCAGGCCGCGTTCGCTGTGGTCGCGATCATGTCGGTATTGAAGCGCTTGCCGTTTTTGTCCGTGATCCTGCGCTTTACCTCGTAGCCGATTTGCACGTTCTGTTCGAGATCGAAGAAACTGCCCTGCGCGGTGACAAACTCCTCGGATTCCTCGGTGACGCGAGCGCCGCAGCGAGAGTTACCCCACGAGTAGGCGAGCACCTCGGCAAAACGCACGCTCGGGCCTTCGATAACCTTGCCCCCGCGCGGCAGGGCATAGATCATCTCGTCTGCCGTCTCCACGTCTGCGGTTACCAGCTGCCCGGCTGTCGACATCAATTTGGTCATCGAGCGCGGGTAGCGTTTCGCAGTCGCAATCTGCTGGTCGATCTCGGATTTCTGCAGGGTCGCGAGGGTGCGCGAATCGAGCGCAGTCTCGGTCACCTGCGGCGTAATGAGTTCCTGCTCGTGGTCTTCCATTTCATCCGGCAGTATTGCCATGTGCTTCCTTCCTTCGTTGGTCCTCGCGCATTGCCCGGCGCGTCACATGGACGCCCGGTATGACCTCCGCGCGCAAAATGTTATCGAGCGCCCTCTCCAAGCCGACGCCATGATTACGCCCGCCGCAAATGCAGTCGCAGCTGCCAGTCTTGGCGTTAAAACAGCGGGCGTCGCACCTGCGAGTTACGCCCCCGATTCTTTGAGTCAGTAGGATCACAATC
>Ga0066395_10000197_pt1 | contig 22280 bp, 20 predicted proteins | sample PanSoiPlot1MoBio_FD_61218 | JGI IMG/M metagenome (GOLD analysis project Ga0066395, IMG submission 61218) | Tropical forest soil microbial communities from Panama analyzed to predict greenhouse gas emissions - Panama Soil Plot 1 MoBio | ecosystem: Environmental > Terrestrial > Soil > Tropical... | reverse complement strand
CGACGCCCTGGCCGCCGAACGCCGGCGGATGCCGTGGATGGCGGTGGAGAAGAAATACGAGTTCGACGGGCCAAAGGGTAAGGTGAGCCTGCTCGACCTGTTCGAGGGCCGCCAGCAGCTGATCGTCTATCGCGCCTTCTTCGAGCCCGGCGTGTTCGGCTGGCCCGAGCACGCCTGCCGCGGTTGCTCTCTGGGCGCCGATCAGGTCGGCCACCTGGCCCATCTCAACGCTCGCGACACCACCCTCGCCTACGCCTCGCGCGCGCCGCAGGCAGAGATCGCGCGCCTGAAGGCGCGGACGGGCTGGGAGATGCCCTGGTACACTATCACCGACAGCTTCGACGCGGACTTCGGCGTCGACGAATGGCACGGCCACAACGTGTTCTTCCGCGACGGCGAGCGGGTGTTCCGCACATACTTCATCAACAACCGCGGCGACGAGGCGATGGGGACCCTCTGGAGCTACCTCGACATCACGCCGCTCGGCAGACAGGAGACCTGGGAGGATTCGCCGGAAGGTTACCCCCAGACCGCGCCGTACAAGTGGTGGAACTGGCACGACAACTACGACGTCGAGGCGTCGCCCGACTCGAAATGGGTCGAGGTGTCCGACGCTGGGGAAGCCGCCTTCCGAAAGCGCGACGCAGAGGACCCAAAGCCTGTGCAGCAGGGGAGAGAACGATGAAAGGCATCACAAGAGATGAACTTGGAGCGCCCAAAATAGTCGATCGGAGCACCTTCCAGGCGGAGCTGGACGCATTACGGGCTCGAGAGAAAGCTCACACAAAAGAAGGCGATGCCATTGCGGCCGTCCGGCGGCTGCTCCCCATGGTCGAGGTGGACGGCGCCACACCGCTCATTGGCGAACATGGCGCGGTGACACTATTGGACGCGTTTGAGGGACGCCGGATGCTCATCGCCTACTACTTCATGTGGCGCACCGGCCACCCTGCGCCGGAACAATGCGAGGGGTGCACCTTCCTATACATCGCAGGTCCGCGAGTTGTCCTTTATTCATTCTCGCGACGTCACTTACGCCACGTTCTGCCAAGGCCCGTACGAAGAGAGCGCCCGCTATCGCGAGTTCATGGGCTGGGAAATGCCTTGGTATTCGGCCCCCCGGGAGTCGCTCGACATCCTCTTGGTTGGACGCCGGGTGGGCATGATGCACATCGTTTGCTACCTGCGGCAGGGATCCAATGTCTTCGAGACTTACTGGACGACGATACGCGGCGTCGAGGCGATGGACAACAGCTACCGGTTGCTCGACTTGACCGTCTATGGGCGGCAGGAGAGGTGGGAGGACTCGCCGACCGGTTGGCCACAACGGCCGAATGGCGAGCACAATTACCGTACCGATGGACGCCCCATCGCCCAATGGCCCCGGCTGACGGCCGGGTATTCCGACGAACTGAGAACCGGCGCGCGCTGACCCGGAGACGACCGGAAAGTCTCCGCGCCCATGTTCGCGGAGTGCAACGACAGCTGGGTTAGGTTCCTGCGGAGCCTGAAAAGCAAGGGCCGGCCCTGGCCGAATCAAAATCGCACAGAACCATGGAATGGGGGTGAAGTCCCGTTCGCACCACCCGTACTGAACGATGGTGTGTTCTGCGCGGCCGCTTTACGACGAGTCAAGGGAGTTTGCTGAGTATGAAACTCTACATCTTTCCGCCATCGTCACGTGCGCTCGGCATCGTGGCCTTGAAAAACTATCTTGCGCTAGACTGTGAGGTGCAACCGATTGACCTCGGACGTGGCGACCAACTTACTCCGCAGTACCTCGCTCTGAACCCCAATAAAAAAATGCCGACGCTAGAGGACGACGGTTTCGTGCTTTGGGAATCGAATGCCATCTTGTTTTACATGGCGGCCAAGCACCCCAACAGCGGACTCTGGCCCTCCGATTTGAAGGGGCAGGCGGATGTCCTGCGCTGGCTCGCATGGGAAAGCGCGCATTGGGATGCCGAGTCATGCGGTATGGTCGCGTACGAGAAAGCCTCGAAAGCGGTGCTCGGCCTTGGTCCCCCCGACCCCGCTTTTATCGCGCGCGGGGAGCAGAATTTCACCCGCTTCGCGGCAGTGCTCAATGATTCTCTCATAGGTAAGACTTGGCTCATCGGCGAGCGGCTCACGATCGCGGATTTTTCGATCGGGGCACTCGTGCCTTCAGCCGAACGCACGGGGCTTCCCATCGGAAACTTCCCCGAAATCCTTCGCTGGTACAAAGGGCTCACTGCGGTACCGGCTTGGCGGGAAGCCCTAGCAGCCAAAGACGCGGCCATGGCCAACTGGCCGACGAAAATTCGAAACCTCCGTGTGGTCGAATGATTCCCTATCGGGGACGCGCATGGGAGCGAACCCAGCGGCAAATGTCCGTTTATGACCCAACGAGACATTGGGGCCGCCGATTCCTCCGATAGCTTCGGTTTGAATCTCTATACGGCCCAGCAACACTCACAGCGATCTTACCAGCCATAGACGTCATAGTAGCCGTCGTAGGGGCCACCGTAGCCACCATAGCCCCCCCTACCGTAGCCGTAACCACCGTAGCCGTAACCACCGTAGCCGTAACCACCATAGCCACCACCATAGCCACCACCATAGCCATAGCCGCCGCACCCGCCGCAGCCGCAGCTACCACACCCGCCGCAGCCGCAGCTGCCACATCCGCCGCAGTTGTAACCGCACCCGCCGCAGCCGTAGTGTCTCGGGTAATAGCTGTGATAATACCTTGGGTAGCACGGCGAGCGATAGCAACCACCCCCCCACCCCGCCTCAGCAGAGCTTGACAGACTCCCCAGCGTCAGCGCTCCGAGCAATCCGAGAAATGCAGCGCGCTTCAGCATGATACATCCCCTCCTTTGGACGCACATGTTAACCGAACGTATACCTTGCCCGTCTGTGGGAATCAGGCAAGCCTTCGATTGAAAATTGGTTAACGCCGGTGAGCTTGGACGCCCGCGTCCGCAAAAAAAGCACGGACGTCCGTGATCGGGGCTACCCTCATTGCCCTCGCATCGTGAGAACTGTCATCCTAAATCTCTGGCCAACTCATGGATTTAGGGGTCATACGCCTTAACGTTGCGCTTCTGATCGCGTCGCCCCGCTGCTGGTCGATCCAAGCAAGCCGAATAGAAGGAGAGGCGGACATTTGAGCGCCGATGATTTCAGGGGGTGAAAACGGTGGCTTCAGTTATTCCCGGTTCAGCAAAGATCAACGTAATAGTCTATCCTCCCGTTAACACTCCGGAGGTGCCGTTCGGCGGCACGCCGCTGACCGGAATGAAGGCCCAGCCGAAATTGGCGGGCTTCACAGCGGCCAGATATCGCTTTCCGGAGAAATGATGGTTGATGGCGACGCGACGGATGAGTTGGCAGGCAGCATCAGGTCAAATTTACAAAGCCGTCGCGATCGCTTTCACGATCGCGACGGCTAAACGCGTACCTGGCGCCCTCGAAGGCTTGATCCGCGATCACGACCTGATCAGATGACCTCGTCAGCAGGCCGAACCGTGGCAAGGCACCGCCATCCCACGATCGGGGTTCCGATAAACGGCACGGGCATGGGCGGCATCCGTGCGGGTCTTCACCCCTGCAATGTTCGGCGCCTGGCCGTATGCGGCGCCCGGATAATGCATGACCCGATGCCCTGTTCGTGCCGATGACGCGTCGGTGGCGGCAGCAAGGGCGGCCACAGCGACGATGACCATAATGCTGGTTTTCGACATGCTCATGCAACCTCATCTCAACGGAACTCGAGCGGACGGCTCGATTCACATATTACTAACTCAGGCGTGCGATGGGCGTTCCGCCTTGTGTTGCTTAACTGAGGGGCGCGATGAGGGTTCCGCCTTGGCGGCTTCGCGTGGTGCCCAATTTCAGCCCTGATACGAAAGCGTGCGGCGCCAATGTTGAGATCGGGACCAGCGCAAAGTCCGGCACTTCATCCTGCGATAACTTCCATACCGGCAGTATGTTGGCCAGGGAGAAGCAGTATGCTGGCTGCGAGGAAAAAGTTTTTTGGCGTCGCATGGGCTGCAAACGAAATACTGGCTTGAGCCGACAGGCTATCAAAGGTCAAGGACCATCCGACCGATTCTGCGATTGCTTTGCCAGCGTAGGGATTGTGGCGCCGAGCGGTCTGAGGCCGAAATGCACGACAAGAGAGGTGGTCAGTTGATCTGCCGTATAGGGCTTCAACAAAAAAGCTGAGTTCTCCGCAAAAAGTTCTTTCATGCCATCGGTGACCGCCTGCGCCGACGTATACAGGACGGCAAGATCAGGCCGCCGTTTCACCGCCTCCTGGGCCAGCGTCAATCCTGCCTGAACGTCGCCCAATAATCCGACTTCGGTGAAGAGCACGTCGATGTTCTTGTCACTCTCGATGAGTGCCCTCGCCTGATCGACGGTGCTTGCAGACAGCGTGTTGAAACCATCCGCCTGCAGAATAGACTCCGCTAAAGTTCGAACGGTATCGTCGTCCTCCACGCACAAGATGTCAGCCACTGGCAACCCCCTCGCGCGCGAATGGGAAAAACGACCGCTGGGACAGATATTTGCTCCGCCATCAATGCGCCAAAAGAATGACCGCCGGCGACGAGCAACAGCGATGCGAACCGGCTAGCTTTGTGCTAACCCTCGCCACCCGCGATCGGGCGCGTGGTGCAGTTCGCCGTTACGTGCACGCTTCAGAGCTGATTTTCGGTCGCGTTGAGTCACTTACCGCATCGAGTTACTTACCACGTCGTCCCCGGGCTCGTCCCCAGCGGCGACGAATTTGAAGCCACAGAGCAAAAACGATCGAGGTAGCCGGGACAAGCCCGGCCACAACCGGGGAGAGCGTGTGTTCAAACCTGACGGGACCCGGTCCGGTTACTGGCTCGAGGCATTTTCATAAAAAGCGACGTAAAAAAGCCCGCGCCAACCGACGCGGGCAAGTGCACATGAGGTTGATCACCGCCGTCGGCGGCGATCGATGTCACTGGTGCGCCGATTGATAGGCTCTCAATCGGATCCCAGCAATCCGCCGGACGCGGGTATACCGGACGGCGAATAGAATCCCTAGACCAACGGCTCGCGTGCCCTGTCGTTGCATGTTGAGCCATCACGAAATTGTGCCGGAACCGTCGCACGTACAATGAATGCGGCATCCATACTGGAAATAGCGTGGTCGGCGGCACGCGGGCGTTGCAGTGCACTGCAAGCCATCATGCGATCAAATGCTCCGCGATCGAGCGCGCCGACCGCCTCAGCCCCGCACGACATCGACGCTCGCCCGCAGATCCAGACGACATACAGGGCAGCCCCAGCGGAACGCCATTGAGGGTACGGCGTTGGTATCACCTAACTGCGAGGACTGAGATGACGCGCGTTTCCTTTGCGACCGGGGCCCTGTTGTTCACCACTGTTTTCGCTGCCGCAGCCGTCGATCGCGGCGACTACGCGGAGCCGCAGCTGAACTGGGTAATGGCTGAGGCATCCGGCATGACCGTCGATTATCCTGCTGGCATCTTCACCGTTGACGCCGGGCCTTCTGACAAGGGCCCAGGGCGAACCTTTCGTTCGGCCGACGGCACTGCGGGTTTCATGTTTTACATGCAAGCAAACGAGAAGCTCGATACTCCGAGCTCGTTCTTGAGATCACGATTGAGTGCTCCGCACACCAAGATAGATTACAGAAGAGTTACGGATCGTTTTGTAGCGGTATCGGGTGTGCGGGACGGACGCATCTATTACAGCCGGTGCAACTTCCCGCAGGGAGCGGCCGGGCCGATGCATTGCATGGAGATGGTTTACAACGAAAGGGAGAAGCGGTTCTGGGATCCGGTTGTGACGCGAGCCAGCCTGTCACTGCGCTAATCATCGGGTGCAGGCCGCAGGCGGCGACGGTGCCGCTTAGCAACCGCTATTTTTGCCCCTGCTGTCATTCATTTGCAACAGAAGCGCGTGAATTCTGTGCGGCAATCGCTGCCGAAGCTCGTATGTCGCCCTAAGCTCCTGCCCGATCGTCGTTCGAACGATGCGGTGATAGAAGCTTACCTTCCAGGACTCCGGGACCTCTGATTTGCGGTCTTGGCGAGGGCGCTTCGGGTCGTCGGACATGTCGGACACTCGACATTGCTGTCCCCCATACCAGCCAATTCCGGAAACCGCGACTTGTTCCCTGGGAACCCGATTGGGCTCTCCAGACCATCCGACCGATTGCAGCTCGGGGACGAGGCCGTGAGCATAACCAAACCCCGCTCATGAGCGTCGGTGAACGATTCATCATCAGAAAAGGCCCAATGACAGAGACGTTCACAGCATCCCGCAATGGCGCAATCCGCTCGTCCACCCATTGAATCGGCGTGGCCGACTATGCGATTTTGATTTTGGGATAATCGCCGGGGCAGCAGTCGTGGACCGCTACACCTTCACTGCTGAAATCGTCAAAGCGATCACATCAATGATTGCGGCATTTGCCTTGCCAGTCGCATTGGTCATATCCGTTTGGCTTTTCAAGGAAAAACTCGGAATGCTCCTGCTTCTGTTCCGGGTGAGGCACAAGGACTGGGAAGCCTCTTTCCGGTGGGACAAGGCCGAAGCGGAGGTAAAGAGGCTCCCCGCAACACCGTTTGATGCTGATGCGCAGCCAACGCCCGAGGAAAAAAGCCGCTTTGAGCAGATAGCAAAGCTGTCACCCCGAGAAGCAATCCTTGAAGTAGGAGCGCAGCTTGAGGAGATCGTGCGTTCTTACGCATCGGCAAACGGATTTGCCAAATACAGCCGCCGCTTCGCTTTGCTGATACGGCTGCTGCGTTCCAACAGGCTGATTGATGCCAACACGTCAGCGCTCCTTGATGACCTGCAGAATATCGCCAATGCAGCTGCCCACAACTTAAGCGATCCGACCGAACTTGAGGCCATACGCTACAAAAAACTGGCCGACCAACTTATTCGACATTTCGACCACTTGACGGAAATCTCTACCAAGTGGGCGGAATCAAAGGCTGACTTTCCGTAAAGCAGTGCGACGTCAGATCACGCAACGAATACCCGATTGACTTGCACGTGAGGGCGACCGACGCTGCTGCAGCGACGGTCGCTGCGGGCGTTACAGATCAATTGGATTTGGCCTGATTGTTTTGCTAGGTTGTGGCCGTTTCACAACATGGCTCGGCAGCAGAACATTCCGATCTGTGCTATCCCTCGGCAATGTTCGTTACAGCGAGGCGAACAGCTATCCACGAAAGTAGATATTCACGAAAGTAGGTATTTACGAAAGAGCGATCATGAACGAGGAAGCCCTCAACACGAGCGTGCGCAAGTTTCTCAAGACGTTCGGCGTCACCGCCCAGCGGGAGATCGAAAAGGCAGTACGTGATGCTGTCGCGAAAGGACTGTTGAAAGACAACCCGCGCCTGCCGGCGAAGGCGGTCGTCACAGTCGGCGGCATCGATCTCAAATTTGAGATCGAGAGCGACCTCGAAATGGCCTGAGCGGGCAGCAGGTTTAATGCAACTTTATGCGATCAAAGCAGGTGCACGAGGCACTTAGCGGCAGCTCTGAGCGATTTTCGGCGCAGAGACGACGCCCGCGTCCCGACAGAGTGCACCTGCTCTTGCGCAGGAACAACAATGTGGTGGCTTTCATTCCGTCATGGCAATGTTGTTGTCATCGAGGCCTCAACACTGGTCCATGCGCGGCTCCTCGCTGCGCAGAAGGGGTTCGGCCGCCCCTCGCATTTCGTAGAGGGCTACTTTATCGATCGCGCACGTACATCGGTTCCGCGTGAATACGTCGGCCGCATGCTTTCGCCCATCGAAGCGCGGCAACTCGGCGAATTGCTGCAAGATGAAGTTGGAGGGCGCGGCACTGAGCGCAGCCGGAAGCCAGGAGCGCTATTGTCGCGGCGTCGAGTTTGATGCTCCGCCTCGATTCATCAAAAGATTGATGGAATAGAGATCACCCCCAAAAACATAGCATGTCCGGCCAGCTCGTCCCCGCTTTCATAAGCGCCTCTGATGGACTCCGCACTTGCCGATATTTTGTAAACGCCGCCTTCGCCGAGCATGAAGAAGCGCAGCCCCGAGGTATCGAAATCACGCAACGGCGCGATCAATATTTGCGAACAGCCGTATCACCGACGTATTCGCCGGACTCGTCCGGTCGAGCCTGAAACTTGAAGGCATTGAGCAAAGAATCAGGTGCGGTGGCCGGGACAACTCCGGCCCCATCTGAAGAGGGCTTCAAGAGAGCTTCGCGCCCGTGCTGCCGATTCAGGTGCCCCCGGCGATCGGCGTCTGGACTTTAATCACCGCGGCCGCTCACCACCCGTATCGTCCCTGTTTGCTTCAGTCGGCGCCGTCCTTTGCGCGCTGCACAGCCATCGTTCCTGACCGTGAACCTTTTGGACGCGCAGCAATTCCAATCGACATCGCTGCGCCCGCGTACCAGTTGTCAGTCTTGAAAATCACCCGTCTGATCTTCTTTTTGACCGGCCTTGCATGCGACACAGATTTCCTGGCGTTCGTCGTCGACCTTGAAGCGCTGTTCTTGCCCATCCTGCACCCACTACTCCCTGTACCCCGCTCCTCGGCATATTAGCAGGCGTGCCACCGCTGTCACAGAGGCGTGAGAAAAAAGCCGTTCGATTGCAGTGCTAGGATTAACTGGTTAACTATCTGAACTTAAACGATTTTAGGCATAAGACATCGGCCTTGCTTTGACCGCAGCGCTATGACGCAACGGAATTTTGTTCTGAATTGCGGCTCGGGTAAGCAGCGACGCCATTGAGTGTAGACCGCCAATCGTTTTATGGCTGTGCAGCGGCGGGGAGCCCCAGCATCGGCTGACAAGATGGAGAGCACGACAATGAATTCGCGCATCGTCGCGGGGATTATCTTATCTGCTACCCTGGGTTGCGGGCTTGTGACGGCCACAGGCGGGGGGGCTCAGGCTCAATTTTTTTGGGATCCTGAGCGCAACTCCGGCCCGGTTGGACGAAATTTCGGGTTCGGATCTTCGCCGATCCCGCGCACGCTTGTGAACTGGTCCGGCCCCTATCGGCCGGGCACAATTATCATCAGCACTTCTGAGCGACGGCTCTACCTGGTCACCGCGCCCGGGCAAGCGCTGGCTTACGGCATCGGAGTCGGGCGCATTGGCTTCACCTGGGCCGGCACCCACACCGTATCGATGAAAAGGGAATGGCCGGACTGGACGCCGCCGTCGCAGATGTTGCATCGGCGCCCCGATCTGCCGCGCCACATGGTCGGCGGCTTAGACAATCCGCTGGGCGCACGCGCCATATATCTCGGTTCTTCGCTCTATCGCATTCACGGTTCGAACGAGCCCGAGACCATCGGCCAGGCTGTGTCGTCGGGGTGCTTTCGGATGACCAATGAAGATGTGATCGACCTGTACGATCGCGTCCGGATTGGCACCAAGGTGGTGGTGCTGCGGTGAACCGGAATGGTTCGCTGCACCGCCCGTTTTTAGGGCGGATTTCGATCAGCTGAATCGCACACCCGAGTCGTCGCCGGGCTTGTCCCGGCGACCCCGACCTTTAACGCGCAGAGTTGGAACGATCGAGGTGGCCGGGACAAGCCCGGCCACGACCCGCGAGAGCTCCACGTCCTGCCCACTCTACCCCCGCCCGTGCGGGTCGCGGGATAGCCCTTTGTCGGCAAGCTCGTCGAGATAATCGCGCCACAGGCGCTCCCGGTCGCGGCCGAGCCGGATGAAATAGTCCCAGCTGAAGATTCCGGTAGAATGCATGTCGTCGAACACCAGCCGGACGGCGTAATTGCCGACCGGATGGACTTCGATGATCATGACGTTGCGCTTGCCGCCGACCGTTTTGCGCTCGGCGGGAGAATGCCCCTGGACTTCGGCGCTGGGGCTGTGGACGCGCAGGAATTCGGCGGGGAACTCGAATGTCTCGCCGGTGTCGAACGTGATCGTCAGCGCCGTCTTGTCCTTGCGCAGCCTGACCTCGGTCGGCCACGCCGAGCTTCGCTCCGGTGCGGTCGCCATGCGACCCTCCTGACTTGCCGCAATGCCGGTGGGAGCGCGGGCGTCCCGCCCGCACTTTCCTAAGATGCGGGCGGGATATCCGCAGATGCGGGCGGGATGTCCGCGCTCCGGGATCTCCCCATTGCGGGCTCCATGTACTATATTCCGTATCACATCCTTGCCATACAGGCGGTTCCCTGGAACAACCAGCGTGCGTAAATGCAGGTGGTACAAATGTCGGGTCACGAGCGGATGAGAGCGGATGAGTTCGAGCGCGCCGCAACGGTTGCGCCGCAGCCGCTGGTCGACCCGTTCGGCCGCGCCATTACGTATCTTCGCGTATCGGTTACCGATCGTTGCGATTTTCGCTGCGTCTATTGCATGTCGGAAGACATGACCTTCTTGCCCAAGGCCGACATTCTCTCGCTCGAAGAGCTTGACCGGCTGTGTTCTGCCTTCATCGCTAAAGGGGTGCGCAAGCTGCGACTGACCGGCGGCGAACCGCTGGTGCGGCGCGGCATCATGACGCTTGTGGCCTCTCTCGCACGCCATCTCGGGTCAGGCGCGCTTGACGAGTTGACCTTCACCACGAACGGTTCCCAGCTCAGGAAATATGCGAACGAACTGGCAGCTCACGGGGTCAGGCGCATCAACGTCTCGCTCGATACCCTCGATCCCGCGAAGTTCCGAGCTGTGACCCGCTGGGGTGACCTCGACCAGGTTCTCGACGGCATCAAGGCCGCGCAGGACGCGGGGCTCGCTATCAAGATCAACGCTGTGGCCCTCAAGGGCGTAAACGAAGATGAATTCACCACGCTGATCACATGGGCCCACGGGCAAGGGATGGATCTGACGTTCATCGAGGTCATGCCGCTTGGAGATGTCGGCGAAGGTCGGCTCGACCAGTATCTGCCGCTTTCCCTGGTGCGGGCGCGGCTTGCCGAGCGCTTCACCCTCGACGACATCGATTACCGGACCGGCGGACCGGCCCGCTACATGCGGGTTGCCGAAACTGGCGGGCGGCTCGGCTTCATCACGCCGCTGACGCACAACTTCTGTGAATCTTGCAATCGTGTGCGCATCACGTGCACCGGCACCCTGTTCATGTGCCTCGGCCAGGAAGATGCCGCCGACCTGCGCAGCGTACTGCGCGCCTCGGAGGGCAACGAGCTCCTCTATGCCGCCATCGACGAGGCTATCACCCGCAAGCCCAAAGGCCACGACTTCGTGATCGACCGCCGCCACAAGCGCCCTGCGCTGGCGCGGCACATGAACGTCACCGGTGGCTGAGGCGGATCGCGACGGGGACGGCGCAACCTGACTGCGGATTCCACACCGCGGCCTAAACTTTCCATTGACGCTTTGCGCAAAATCCGGGTTAAGCTGGACCCGAAGGCCGCTGCACAGCAAAACAAAGCGGTCACGCCGCGGCTCCGCGCATCGGGGGCGCGTGGGGAGGTTTGGATTTGAATTTTCTCCTAAATCTGAGCCGCGCCATCGACACGGTCAATCGTTCAGTGGGGCGCACGCTGAGCTGGCTGGTGCTCGTGGCGGTCCTTATTTCGGCTATCAATGCCGTCGTCCGCAAGATGTTCGGGGTTTCATCCAACTCCTGGCTCGAACTCCAATGGGTCTTGTTCAGCGTCATCTTTCTGGTCGGCGCGTCGTGGACGCTGCTCGACAATGAGCACATCCGCATCGACATCATAAATAATATGCTTCCCAAGCGAGTGCGCGACACGATCGACCTGGTCGGGCATGCCTTCTTCCTGCTGCCGTTCACCATCGTCATGCTCGTCACCTCGCTACCGTTCTTCCTCGTTTCGTACCGGATCAATGAGCAGTCGGGAAATGCCGGCGGGCTGCCGCAGTGGCCGGCAAAATCGCTGGTCTTCATCGGCTTTGCGTTCCTGCTCACACAAGCGCTTTCCGAACTGATCAAAAGGATTGCAATCATGCGCGGCCTGATCGCAGATCCGCATGCCGCCGCGGCGCATTCGGCGGCGGAGGCGGAGGCGGAGCGTGTGCTGTCCGTAATGAAATCCGAAACCGAATAGGGCATGCGGGGATAGGCCCATGGTGGAGCTCTTTATCCAATACATGGCGCCGATCATGTTCGGGTCGCTCGTGGTCCTTCTCCTGCTGGGCTATCCGGCGGCCTTTTCCCTTGCGGCGAACGGGCTGATCTTCGCCCTGATCGGCATCGAGCTCGGCCTGTTTCGGCCGGATTTTCTGCAGGCATTGCCCGAGCGCGTCTACGGGGTGATGAACAACGACACCCTGCTGGCCATCCCGTTCTTTACGTTCATGGGGCTCATTCTCGAGCGCTCGGGAATGGCCGAAGATCTGCTCGACACCATCGGTCAACTGTTTGGCGCCATTCGCGGCGGGCTCGCCTACGCCGTGATCTTCGTCGGAGCGTTGCTCGCGGCAACCACCGGCGTGGTCGCAGCGTCGGTGATCTCGATGGGGCTGATCTCGCTACCGATCATGTTGCGTTATGGCTACGACCGGCGCGTCGCCTCCGGTGTGATCGCCGCGTCCGGGACATTGGCGCAAATCATCCCGCCCTCGCTCGTTCTTATCGTCATGGCCGATCAGCTTGGCCGGTCGGTCGGCGACATGTATGAGGGCGCATTCATCCCTGGTCTCGTTCTGGCCGGCTTGTATGCGGTTTACGTTTTCCTGATCACGCTGGTATTTCCTCGGTCGGTGCCGGGGCTGCCGGCGGAAGCGCAAAAGATCAGCGAAGACCCGGGGCGATTCCTTCAGCAGAGCCTGTTTGCCGTTATCGGCCTGTTCGCCGCATACGCGCTCATTCCCTTCGTCGGTCAGATCGCATTCAGCCTTTACAACACGATTGCGTCAGAGGTGTCTCTGCCCCCGCTCGAATCAGGCTCGGAAGAAACTTCCCTGCGTATCCTGCAGGTATTGGCCTTCATCGGCTTCCTCTACCAGCTGATCAGAACCGGCCCGGCGGCGTTCGGCGCCAACGCGCGATTGAATTTGCTTGGTTTGGCGGCGATCGCCGGCGTCGTGGCCGTGTTCATCATGATGCGCACCGACGTGAAAGCGGGGGCCGATTTCGTCGTTTTGACGATGTTCTTCGGCATCATGTTCGCGTTTGCCGTCGCCGTGCTCAACTGGGTTTGCGACAGAACGCTCGGCTTTCGTTTTCTCTCCCGCATGGCGGAACAGGTCACGTTCGTGATGGTGCCGCCGCTGTTTCTGATCTTCCTCGTGCTCGGCACGATCTTCGTCGGGGTCGCAACACCGACCGAGGGCGGCGCGATGGGCGCGACGGGCGCCCTCATCCTGGCAGCGATCAAAGGACGCCTCAAGTTGGATCTTGTGCGGCAGGCGGTGCAAGCGACCGCCAAGCTGTCCTCATTCGTGGTCTTCATCCTGATTGGAGCACGGGTTTTTTCATTGACCTTTTACGGCGTCGATGGTCACCGTTGGGTCGAAAATCTGCTCATCTCGCTCCCCGGCGGACAGATCGGCTTTCTCGTTTTCGTAAATGCCTTCGTGTTCGTGCTCGCGTTTTTCCTCGATTTTTTCGAACTGGCGTTCATCGTCATTCCATTGCTTGGTCCGGCCGCAGAGAAACTCGGCATCGACCTCATCTGGTTCGGCGTGATGCTCGGCGTGAACATGCAGACGTCATTCATGCATCCGCCATTCGGATTCGCCTTGTTCTACCTGCGCTCGGTCGCGCCTAAGGAGGCTTATACCGACCGCGTGACCGGCAAGCAGATGGCGGGGGTGACGACCGGGCAAATCTATTGGGGCGCGGTGCCGTTTGTCCTCATCCAGCTGATTGCCGTCGGCCTGGTGATCGCGTTCCCCAGCACGGTCATGCACTACAAGAGCACCGGCTCCCAAGTCGATCCCAGCAAAGTCAATATCGATATTCAGCTGCCCGACATGCCGCCGCCGCTGGATTTGAAATAAGGACCTGCGACCGGCGAAGCGCCAAAATGATCCGCAGCTATGAAGAGATCGTGGCCCGAGTAGCTCGAAATTGCTATCCGGGTCATAGACGAGATCGCGTGGCTTCGACGGAAGGATGTAGGGGCGACCCTTGTGGTCGCCCTGTGGCCGGATGCGACGAATGGGGCGACCACAAGGGTCGCCCCTACAGCAGGCGATGTGGAAGGATCAAAAGGACTGCATGGAGGCAAGCACCCCGCTTCTCCTCGACGGCGCCGTTCTGTCGTGGCCGTGGTCACTGCCGTTCATCGGCTTGCTCCTCACGATTGCGACAGGGCCGCTGTTGTTCCCGGGTATCTGGAGCCGCCACTACGGCAAGATCGCTGTGGGCTGGTCGGCGCTGACGGTTGGTGCAATCGCCTTCGCGTTCGGCGCGGCGACGGCGCTCGATGCATTTTTGCGTGCGATGCTGCTCGACTACATGAGTTTCATCGCGCTTTTGTTTTCGCTTTACGTTGTGGCCGGCGGCATCCTGTTGACCGGTAATCTCCACGGGACGCCGGCCGGCAACGCCGGCATGCTTCTCATTGGTACCGTGCTGGCGAGCCTTGTCGGCACCACGGGCGCCGCCATGATTGCGGTGCGCCCGCTGATCCGGGCGAACCTTCACCGCCGACACAATGCGCATGTCCTGGTGTTCGCAATATTTCTGGTGTGCAACGTCGGCGGCACGCTGACGCCGCTCGGCAATCCGCCGCTGTTCGTCGGCTTTCTGCATGGCGTCGATTTCTTTTGGCCGGCGCAGCATCTGTTTTCACCGGGCAGCCTCGTTGTCGCGATGGTCCTAGCGATATTCGCAGCAATCGATTTCTGGTACTACCGCCGTGAACACCACGAGGTCTTGTCACGTAATAAAACGGAAGAGACCGTCATACGCATCCGGGGGGTCGTCAATATCTATCTGCTTGGCTGCATCATCGCGGCCATCCTGCTGTCGGCGACATGGAAGCCGGACATTACCTTCACGATTCGTGGCATCACTCTGGAATCGCAGAACCTTGTGCGGGATGCCATCCTCGTTGTCGTCGCCTTCGTTTCGCTGAGGCTTACGCCGGCAGAGCATCGCGAGGCGAACGGCTTTTCCTGGGAGCCGATTCGGGAAGTGGCAAAGCTCTTTGCCAGCATTTTCGTCTGCATCATCCCGATGCTCGCGATGTTGAGCGCCGGACCGCGCGGCGCATTCGCGTGGGTCGTGGCGCTTACGTCAACCGGCGACACCAACCATGACCTCGCCTACTTCTGGCTCAGCGGCATGCTCTCGAGCTTCTTAGACAATGCCCCGACTTACCTCATGTTCTTCGAGCTTGCCGGCGGCAATGCGCACGATCTGATGGGTCCGCTCGCCGGCACGCTTGCGGCGATCTCGCTCGGTGCAAGCAGCATGGGGGCAATGACCTACATTGGTAACGCCCCGAACCTGATGATCTACGCCATCGGGGTCGAGCGCGGGATCGCGATGCCGAGCTTCTTCGCCTTCATGGCCTGGTCAGGCGCGGTCCTGCTCCCGGTGTTCTCGATCGTTGGGTGGATCTATTTCGGCTGAGATGCTTGACGAGGTTACGCCGTCCAAGGATCAATGACCGGTATAGACAGATCACCGAAATGCTTTGCATTTCGTGTCGCAATCGCGGCCCGTCTTGCCAACGCAATGCCGGCGATTTGAGTGTCGCGAATGTCAATTGAGCGCCCCTTCCGCCGACGCTCGGCCGCAAGTGCTGCAGCCGCTTCAGCAGCGGCAAGATCGAACGCTACGATCCTTCCTTCCAGGTCTTGCTGGAGAAGCGCGGCAAAAGCCTGTTCGAATTTCGCGCGGCGGCGTCCTTCCGGCATCGTGAGCAAGCCGAATCGAATCTCCAGCACAGTGACGGAGGTCGTCCAGATCGAGACGGATGATTGACGATCAAGCCACGCCACGACCGGGCGATTGTCCTGCGGCCTCATGAGCGTCGAGATTACGCAGGTGTCAAGGAGAATCATTCCTCGAAACTCGTGGGCTTAAGCCGTTGCCACGGCAATGTGGGAAGTTCCCCCTCCTTCAAACGGAGTGCCGCAAAGCGCGAAGCGATACGCGTGCCGAGCGCGCCTTGCTGCATCGACTCCTCTTTTGCTGCGTTACGGAGAATGTCGCGTACTTCCGCTTCAAGGCTGCGGCCGTGCCGTGCAGCGCGGTTCTGGAGACGCGTTTTTACATCGTCTTCCAAGTCACGAACGAGGAGCTGAGCCATGAGAGTTCCGCCATCTGTGATATCAAGATATCACAGATGGCGGGCACCGTCAAAACGCGTTTTCTGAGCGTGTTTTTCTGACCGCCATGTCTTCTGCTCGGGCTCGGCGAACATTAAGCCGCCGACCGCGTGTTGCCCGCTCACACCTTCGTGCGGTTGCGGATCAGGAACGTGTCGTAATTGTACTCTGCCACCTGCCACCACAGATACTGGTCGCCCCGGAACGCGATCATCGAGTCGTAGACCTTCTTGAAGTCCGGATTGGTGGCAGAAATCTCATGGTAGAGATCAAGCGCCGCGTTGAGGCAGGCTTCCATGACCGGCGTCGAGAACGGCATCAGCTTCGTGCCGGCCGCGAGCAAACGGCGAAGTGCTGCCGGGTTGACGGCATCGTACTTCGCCTGCATCCAGGTGTGGGCGGTGTCCGAAGCCGAGCGCACGACCGTTTTGTAGGTCGGGGTGAGCGAATTCCATTTGTCGAGATTGATGAAGTTGTGGAGCATCGCCGAGCCTTCCCACCAGCCCGGGTAATAATAGTATGGGGCGACTTTCTGGAAGCCGAGTTTCTCGTCGTCATAGGGGCCGACCCACTCCGCCGCATCGATGGTGCCCTTCTCAAGCGCCGGATAAATATCACCGCCGGCGATCTGCTGCGGCACGCAACCGAGCTTCTGCAACACTCGGCCTGCGTAGCCGCCGATGCGGAATTTGAGGCCATTGAAATCAGATGCTTCCTTGATTTCCTTGCGGAACCAGCCGCCCATCTGGCACCCGGTATTGCCGCACGGAATGCCATAGATATTGGCCTTCTTATAGAAGTCGTTCATCAGCTCCGTGCCGCCGCCGAAGGCCATCCAGGCGCTCTGCATCCGGCTGTTGAGGCCGAACGGAACCGCCGTCGCAAACGCGTAGGTCGGGTCCTTGCCGACGTAATAGTAGGAGGCGGTGTGACACATTTCGACGGTGCCATTGGTCACGGCATCGGCGGCGTTCAATCCTGGCACGATCTCACCAGCGGCGAAGACCTGAATTTGGAATTTATTGTCGGTCAGTTCTGCCACCGCCTTGGCGAAGACTTCGGCAGCGCCGTAAATGGTGTCGAGCGACTTCGGAAAGCTCGAAGTGCAGCGCCACTTCAGTTCCGGCATCGACTGTGCAATGGCCGGCATCGCCACGGCCGTAGCCGCGGTGGCGGCGCCAGTCAGCCCGGCGGCTTTGAGAAATTCGCGACGTTTCATGGGTCCCTCCAGAAAAGCCCTTTGTGAACGGGGCATTGCGATTGTGTAATGTTTGGTTATCACGATCCCGGGAAATGTGGAAATCTCCCATGATCCCCCGGGTGCGCCATTTCCGCCTACGCGGATCGCACGACACAAAGGCATTTGGATACGGTACGCTGCTCCCTCGCTGTCTTCGGGAAGGGAGAAGAGTTTCCGGCCACGGCTCTCCTTGTAGCCCGGATGGGCGCAGCAAAATCCGGGGCCGCCTTGCCTCAGCGATTTGCCGTGTTGGTGCGCGGTCCCGGATTTCGCTGCACCCATCCGGGGCCGCAATGGCTACCCCACCTTCGCTTGCCGCAAGCTCATGCCCGCGGCCGGGTCCGGATCATGAAAGTGTCGTAACCGTATTCAGCGACCTGCCACCAGAAATATTCTTCGTTGCGGAAGGCCTGCATCGAATCGAGCACCTTCTTGAAATCGGAATTGTTGACCGCGGTCTCGGCGTTTACCTCATTCGATGCCTTGAGTGCGGCCTCCATGATCGGCTGCGAGAACGCTCGCAACTCTGTGCCGCTCGCAATCAGCTTGCGCAGGGCGGCGGGATTGCGGGAATCGTACTTGGCCAATTCCTCGGCATTCGCATAGGCCGCAGCGCCCGCAACGATCGATTGGTAGCGCTTCGGCAACTCATTCCATCTGGCGAGATTGATCATCAGGTGATTGGCGGTCGCGCCCTCCCACCAGCCCGGATAGTAGTAGTACTTCGCGACCTTGCTGAAGCCGAGCTTTTCGTCATCATAGGGACCAACCCATTCGGCCGCATCGATGGTGCCACGCTCCAGCGCCGGATAGATGTCGCCGCCGGCGATCTGCTGCGGCACGCCGCCGAGCTTCTGGATCGTCAGTCCGGCAAACCCGCCGATGCGGAACTTGAGACCGTTGATGTCGGCCACTTCCTTGATCTCCTTGCGAAACCAGCCGCCCATCTGGCAGCCGGTGTTGCCGGCCGCAAGCGAGTAGACGTTGAACTTCTTGCCGAACTCGTTCATCAGCTTCATGCCGTCGCCGTCATAGAACCAGGCATTCTGCTGGCGCGTGTTGAGGCCGAACGGAACCGCACAGAACAGCGCGAAGGTCGGGTCCTTGCCGAAATAGTAATAGGACGCCGTGTGGCACGCCTCGACGGTACCATTGCTGACGGCGTCCATGGCGTTGAGGCCGGGAACAATTTCGCCGGCCGCAAAGGTCTCCATCTGGAATTGCCGGTCGGTCGATTCCGAAACGAATTTGGCGATCGTTTCCATTGCCCCATAAAGGGTGTCGAGCGATTTCGGGAAGCTCGACGTCAATCGCCATTTGATGGCTGGGCTCGTTTGCGCGATGGCGGGCTTGGCGACGGCCGTTGCGGCAACCCCGATGCCTGCCGCTTGCAGGAACTCACGACGTTTGAGACGTTTGAATTGACGAGGATTCATGGGCGCTTCTCCTTGGGGACCGGGGCTATTCCCAGCCGCCCAGTATGCATGGGTCCAGGATGGCCCCGAACGATCCGCAAACGCAAGCCGGTGCGTAGCAGTTTCAGGACCGCGGGCGTCCAGCCCCCATCTTTCTTTGCGTGAAGCGGGCGGGACGCCCGCGGTCATTACGCCTCAATGACAATTCTCGGCGCGGCCCTGTCCGCCCCGACCGCGATCTGATCTCGCACCCGTGCCGCGATACCGCGATAGATCTCCGCATCAGGTCCGTCCGGCGCCGTCGCCACCACCGGCAGGCCGGCGTCAGACCTCTCGCGAATTTCCGTCCGCAGCGGCACTTCGCCGAGGAACGGTACCCCAAGGCGCTCTGCCTCGTGGCGTGCGCCGCCATGACCGAAAATGTCGGACCGCGTGCCGCACTGCGGGCACACGAAGTAGCTCATATTCTCCACAACACCGAGCACCGGAACGTTCACGCGTCGGAACATGGCGACGCCCCGTCGCGCGTCGATCAGAGCGAGATCCTGCGGAGTCGACACGATAACGGCGCCGCGCAACGGCACCTGCTGCGCCATCGTCAACTGGGCGTCGCCCGTACCGGGAGGCATATCGACCACCATCACGTCGAGTTCCCCCCACTCGACCTCGCGCAACATCTGGGTCAGCGCCGACATCACCATCGGACCACGCCAGATCATCGGCGTTTCTTCCTCAACGAGGAATCCGATCGACATCACCTTGAGCCCATAACCATCCATCGGGATGAGGCGGGTGCCGCCTCTGGTCTGCGGCTTGCCCCGGATGGCAAACAGCTTCGGCATCGAGGGGCCGTAGATATCGGCATCCAGCACGCCGACCTGGAGCCCCAGGTCGCGCAGGCCAAGCGCGAGATTGGCGGCCAAGGTCGACTTGCCGACCCCGCCCTTACCGGACGCCACCGCAATGATGGCGCCGACGCCCGGCACGCCGACGGTGCCGTGCGCGCGCTGTGCGGCTGCCGCCGCAGCTGGCGAAGTCGCCCCCTGAGGCCGCGCCGATCCGGCCGCGCGTTCCGCCGTAAGCGCCACCATGACGGAGGAAACGCCCGGCAGCGCTTTGACGGCCGCCTCGGCTCGCATGCGCACTGGCTCCCAGGCACTCACCACGGCGGCATCCACCGTGATGGAGAAGAAGACCTTGCCGTCGGAAACCACAATGTCGGACAGGGCACCGGTCTTGGGCAACGCAATCCCACCGGGACCTGCAACACCTTCAAGGCTTGCGAGAACATCGCTCTTCGTCAGTGCCATAAGGCTCTCCCTGGCCGTCGCGAGCCAAGCTTCGCGGGTCGGAATGTCTAGACACAAAATAGGAGCCCGCGCGTGACGGTCAACCAAATGCCCCGGTTGACGCCGACAGGGGTAGCAGCGCATCAAGGAGCCCATTTTGCGCCACTGATCTCGTGACAGGAGACTCGGTATCGACAGATTAGGCCGCTTCCGGCCGCAGGGAGGAGCTTCATGGCAAAGGTTGCGTTTCTCGGGCTCGGCGTGATGGGCTATCCGATGGCCGGTCATCTCAAGACCAAGGGCGGGCATGACGTCACCGTGTACAATCGCACCGCCGCGAAGGCCGAGAAGTGGGTCGCGCAGTTCGGCGGGCGTTCCGCACCCACCCCACGAGCTGCTGCCGAAGGGCAGGATTTCGTCATGGCCTGCGTCGGCAACGACAATGATGTGCGCGAGGTCGCGCTCGGAACGGATGGCGCCTTTCATGGGGTTGCGCAGGGCGCGGTATTCATTGACCACACCACCGCGTCCGCCGAGATCGCCCGTGAGCTCTATGCCGCCGCGCGAAAGGGCGGCTTTGATGCCATCGACGCCCCAGTGTCGGGTGGCCAGGCTGGTGCCGAGAACGGCGTTCTCACCGTGATGTGCGGCGGCGATGCGGAGCCGTTCGGGCGAGCGGAAAAGATCATCGCGGCCTATGCGCGCGCCTGCAACCTGATGGGTCCCGGGGGAGCCGGCCAACTCGCCAAAATGTGCAACCAGATCTGCATCGCCGGCCTTGTGCAGGGGCTCGCTGAGGCGCTGCATTTTGCCAAGCGCGCCAATCTCGATATCGAGAAGCTGATCGCCACCATCTCCAAGGGAGCAGCGCAATCCTGGCAGATGGAAAATCGCTACAAGACCATGGCGGCCGGCAAGTTCGACTTCGGCTTCGCCGTAGACTGGATGCGCAAGGATCTCGCAATCTGCACGGCCGAGGCGCGCCGCAACGGCGCCCATCTCCCCGTCGCCGCGCTGGTCGACCAGTTCTACTCACAGATCCAGAAGATGGGCGGTAAGCGCTGGGATACGTCGAGTCTGATCGCGCTGCTGGACCGGTGAGGTTTAATCCCAAGGATATTCAGACAACTCACGTGCCGCGTCTAAACCACTTCGCCGCGGCACGTATGATCAGGCGTGGTCAGTTGCAGACCTGCTGGCCGTTCTGAACCACGCATCTCCGCCCCGCCGCTGGAGGCGGCGCCGGCCGCGCCGCCGCTTGCGGAGGTGGCGGAGCCACGCGCGCTGCCGGAGGCGGCTGTGGTGCGACGCGCGGCGCTTGGGGTGGCGGTGGTGGCGGCGCCACGCGCGCCACGGGCGGTGGAGATGGTGGCGCCACGCGCGCTGCTGCGGGCGGCGGAGCCACGTGCTCTGCTGGAGGCGGAGGCGTACGTACAACAGCCGGAGGCGGCGGTGCGGCCGGAGGTGGCGGCCTGTTCACGACCTGCGGGCCCCGTGGAGGGGGCGTCTGAGGTGGCGGCGAACCGATTTGCCGGTTGAATTGCGGTGGGGGTCCTGCACCGGGCCGTGGGCCAGTTGGTCCCGGTGTCGTGGTTGCGGTCGCTGGCCCGGCCGGACGTCGACCGGCAGGAGAGATTTGCTCCTGCGGTAGATGAGGCGTGGTCGTTGCCGTGTTCGGGCCGATCGGGCGTCCCCCGCCAGGCTCAACTGAACCCGAAGGAGGGATATTGGGTGTGGTCGTCGCCGTATTCGGGCTAGTCGGACGAGGCCCGCCCGGCGAAGTCAGTCCCTGAGGTGGCCCGCCGCCCGGCGTGGTCGTTGCCGTGTTCGGGCCAGTCGGGCGTCCACCGCCGGGCGAGATCAGCCCCTGGGGCGTCCCTCCACTGGGCGTGGTCGTTGCCGTATTCGGGGTGAGCTGACGCTGGCCAGGCGTGACTGCCCCCTGAGATGTCCCTCCGCCGAGCGTGGTCGTTGCCGTATTCGGGGCGAGCTGACGCTGGCCAGGCGTGACTGCCCCTTGGGGCGTCCCTCCGCCGGGCGTGGTCGTTGCCGTATTCGGGGCGAGCTGACGCTGGCCAGGCGTGACCGCCCCTTGGGGCGTCC
>Ga0066395_10000196_pt1 | contig 22292 bp, 19 predicted proteins | sample PanSoiPlot1MoBio_FD_61218 | JGI IMG/M metagenome (GOLD analysis project Ga0066395, IMG submission 61218) | Tropical forest soil microbial communities from Panama analyzed to predict greenhouse gas emissions - Panama Soil Plot 1 MoBio | ecosystem: Environmental > Terrestrial > Soil > Tropical... | reverse complement strand
CGACCACCGGGGGCCCGCCCACGCCGACACCGACGCCGACCTGCACGACGGGCGGCGGCGGCGCCGCGACGTAGACCCCCGCCGAAACCACCGGCGCGCCGACCACGGCGTGCGCCGCGAAGCCCGGCCCGCCCGCGATGATCTCGCCGCGGAACGCGGGCGGCGCGACCGTCACGTCGACGACGGGCCGCGTGTAGACGACCGGCGCGTAGGCGTCGTTGATCGCGACGTAGCGCGGGCGATCGCTGTAGTAGGCCGGATCGTAGTTGCCGACGTACCAGTACGCGCCGCCCTTCATCTCGAACTGCGCCTGCGGCGGCGGCTGGTACCAGTGGTAGTGCGGGCCGCGCAGGTAGCAGTACGTCGGCGTGCCGAAGTTGACCTCGGCGTCCGCGATCGGATGCGGACCGTAATACGAGTAGCGAGGCCCGTCGTAATCGTACGGCGCCGGATCGCCAACGAAGTAGTTCTGCCCGTCCATCTGGCGATAGAGGCGCGGATCCGACGGCTCGTAATCGTGAAAGTGAGGGACGTCGATGTAACAGAAACCGTGTCCGATCTTTTTCGGTATCGGATGCTTCGATACATATCGCACAGGGTGCGCGGCTGCCGCAGTTGTCACACCTAACAGCGCCAGGACAAATGCGGAAAGAACAACGGTTCTGCGCATCGCATCTCCTTCGTAACGAGTCTCGATCATACGCGAAAGGCCCCGAAGGGATACGTACAAATCCCCTAGGTGCGTGCGCAATCACATCAAACGAGCGCGACCTCGCAGAAAACGTCTTGATTAATCACGCCCGATTTTGCACGGTAGGGATTCACGGTTCGCAGCAGCGAACGCATCCGCAACGGCACGAGGAGGGGGAGCATGGCGCAAAAGACGGTCTTGTTGGCTGAAGATGATCTCGAGATTCGGGACATCCTCCAGGACTTGCTGGAAGCAGAAGGGTACGACGTCGTTCCGGCCAGCCACGGCCGCCAAGCGCTCGAGTTCCTGCAAGGCGCACGGGGAGAGAAGCTTCCCGACCTCGTCGTGCTGGACCTGATGATGCCGCTCGTCGACGGTCACCAGGTGTTGGACAAGATGAAGAGCGATCCGGTGCTCGCGCCGATTCCGGTCGTCGTGCTGAGCGCGGTCGCGCGCGAACGTCCGATCGGCGCCGCGGCGTTCCTGCGCAAGCCGATCCCGCTGCAGAAATTCTTCGACACCATCAAGGGCTTCGTCGAGGCGGGCATGCCCCGCCCGGCCGCGGTCTAGTCCGCACCCCGAAACTTTAACGGGTTCTAAGCGGTGCGGCGCCTGTCGCTCCGACCGAGAGCGTGGTCGTGTACGTGGACGTGGACGTCGTCGTAGACGCAAACGTAGCCGTAGTCCAGGTCCACGACCACGTACACGACCATGTTGGCCCCAGCGACAGGACCGTGCAGCGCCCGGAGCACGGCCCCGCTTCGAACAGCCGCGATGAACCGGCTAGTTGTGCGGAAACGCCGGGCCGCTGTAGGGGTCCGGGTTGACGACGGGCGCGGGCGGCTTCTCGCCGGCCGCAGCCATCTCCGGCAGCGCGGCGACCGGCTGCAGCTGCGACGAGAGCGCGTCCTCGTTGTCGAGCGCGGTCTGAACGTTTTGGGGCGGCTCGCACAGGCCGCGCAACGCGCGCGCCTTCGCCAGCTCGCCGAGCCGGTAGTAGGCGACGACGCGCCAGAAGCAGGCTTCCTGATCGTTGCGCGAATCGAGCTCGCGCAGGTGAAACAGCACGGTCCACCAGCGATCGGGCTGTCGCTCGGCGCGCGCAGCCTGCTCGGCGTCGACCAGTGAATCCCGCCGCGTCGCCGCCAGCGCCTTCTTCGCGTGGCCGGCGAAGCTCGGGAACGGCACCACGTGCGCGTCCTCGTTGATCTCGTGACCGACGTTGACGGTCAGCGCGCCGGGACGAAGCGTGCGTGTCATCTTTGTCGGATGGGCGGTCGGCTTGTCGCCGGCCTTCTCGATCGCGGACGGCTTCTTCTTGCCGCCCTTCTTCACGGCCGTCTTGGTCTTCGCGGGCGCGCTCGCGTCCTTCTCGGCACGGACGGCCGCGGGCGCGATCACGAGAGCGCACGCAACGAACAGAGAAGCCAATCGCATCACATCAACCTCCGGGCGCCTGGGGGATACCGAACACGTCGCGCAGGCGAGGATAGCGCTCTTTCGGGACGTCCACATCATGCAGTCCGATGCGGAGCGATACGGTTGTGCCGTCGCCCCACGGCCACCAGAGGCCGAACGCGCCGGGCGCGTCGTCGCCGCCGCCCCAGAACAACAGCTGCGCCGCGCGCAGGCCGCCGCACTTCCCGACGAGATCGCGCTGACCCTCGCCGGCCGTCGCCAGCGTCTCAACGGAGAACGACGCCGGCAGAGCTTCCGCCATCGCCGCCCGTGCCTCCGCCTCGCGCGCCAGCGGGATCGACGACGCGACGCACTTGAGGCGCCGGTCGTAGCTCCAGTCCTGCGATGGCCAGGCCGCGCGCAGGCGCGTCAGGGCCGCGAACACCGACTCCCAGACTTCGTCCGAATTCCCCATTGCGTCAGAGCGTATCCGTTCCCACGATTCCCTGCAAAGTAGTAGGATGGATGAGATGGGTGCCGACGTGCGACTTCATCGCATGCGCCTGGTCGCGGCGACCTCCGACGAGTCGGAGCTGGCGCGTGACACCGAACTGGCGCGCGCGCTGATTGGCGGCGCCAGCCACGCCGCCGAGATGGCCTGGGAGCGCTACGCCCCCCTGGTCCACCGGATCGTCAGCCGCGCCATCGGTCCCGACGCCGAGGTCGAGGACGTGACGCAGGAGATCTTCTACCGGCTGTTCTCGCGGATCGGAACCCTCCGGAAACCGGAGGCGCTGCGCAGCTTCGTCATTTCGTTCGCCATCCGGATCGTCAAGTGGGAGCTGCGGCGGCGGCGGGCCCGACGGTGGCTGACGCTGTCCGAGACCGGCGACGTCCCCGAGGAACAGATGACCGTCATGGACGCCGAGAGCCGGTATGCCCTGCGGCGTCTTTACAGCCTGCTCGACCGCCTGAGCACCCGTGAGCGCCTGGTCCTGGTCCTGCGGCACATCGAGGGCATGACCCTGGAGGAGATCGCCGAGGCGATGGAGCTTTCGCTGGCCACCGTCAAGCGGGGGCTGCGGCGGGCCACCATGCGGGTGTCACAAATGGTCGAATCGGATGACCCGAAACGGCGCCTGGGCGGCACTGCGATTAAGAGGATGACGAGGCGGTCGTGAGTGACGAGGATTTGAGCCCAGATATTGCCGATCTGGCGCGGGTCGCCCGTCGCACGCTGGGCCACATGTCGGAGACCCAGTACGCTCGGGGGCTCGAGGCGGCCCGCGGGCACGGGGCGCGCCGCCGGGCCGCCCGCATCCGGAGGTGGATGGTCATCGGTGGGGCTTCCGCGACCGCCGGCATCGCCGCGTTCGTGCTGACCCCTCACGTGCTGCAGAGGATGCACCAGGGCGCGCCGCCGCTCGCGCTGCAGGTCGAGAGCGGCGCGATCGCCTCGGGCGGCGCGATCGTCGCGCGCGACAACGAGCAGGCGGCGCTCCGGTTCGGGGACGGCACGGTCATCAAGCTGGGAAGCGACACCCGCGGGCGTCTCGCGGGCGTCGACGGGCAGGGCGCCCACGTCGCGATCGAAAACGGCAGCGCGCACGTCAGCGTCGTGCACAAGCCGCACGCGCGCTGGCTGATCGATGCTGGTCCGTACCAGATTACCGTGCACGGCACCGTCTTCTCGGCATCGTGGGACGAGAGCCAGCAGCGGCTGGACGTGAAGATGGAACGCGGCCTGGTTTCGGTGTCGGGCCCAGCCACGAACGGACCGATCGCGGTGCGCGCCGGCCAGGCGCTGACCGTGAAGCAGAAGCGCTCGCAGGTGCTGCTGCGCGATCTGGACAAGGACGACGTGGTTGCGGACATCGACGCCGATGACGACGTCGCCGCCCAGATCGACGATGAGAGTCCGCCGGCGGTGGCGCCGCCCGCGCCCGCGCACGCGCGTCCCGCCGCGAAGATCGCGCGGGCGCAGCGCGCGAAGAGCTGGACCGCGGCGCTGTCGGCCGGCGATTTCGATTCGATCCTCGACGATGCCGAGCGCGACATCGGGCACGTGCTGGCGACGCGCGGCACCGAGGACCTGGCCGCGCTGGCCGACGCCGCCCGCTACCGCCGTCACGACGACGTCGCGCGCCGGGCGCTGCTCGCCCAGCGCCGCCGTTTCCCCGGCTCGCCGCGCGCGGCGGACGCCGCCTTCTTCCTCGGCCGCCTGGACGAGAACGGCGGCCGCGGGCACGGGCCCGCCCTCGCCTGGTACGAACGCTATCTCGACGAGGCGCCGCGCGGCTCTTACGTGGCCGAGGCGATGGGCCGCAAGATGATCGCCGTCGAGGAGCTGCACGGCGCAGCCGCCGCGCACAACGTCGCCGAGCAATACGTTCACCGGTTCCCGCGCGGAAGCTACGCCGGCGCAGCGCGCGCACTGCTCGGCGCGCGGTGATCGCGTGAAAGCGGCGCGCCGCCGCGCCGTCCTGGCGGCCGCGCTCGTCGCGACGGCGCTCTCGCCCGACGCGGTGCGGGCGCAAGGTCTGCCCGCGCCCCGCGTGATGCTGCTTCGCCCGCCCGCCGCGCCAGGCGCGGTCAGCGAGGCGCTGGTCCGCCTGCAGGCGGAGCTGAAGGTCGAGGGGTTCGACGCGCAGGTGACCGACGTCGACCTCGGCCCGGACGTGCGCGCGTCGCTGGAGAAGGTCGCGCCCACGATGGCGGCGACGGCCGTGGTCGCGGTGGTGTCGGCCAGCGACCCCGCCAGCGCCGAGCTGTGGGTCGTCGACCGCATGACCGGCAAGACAGTCGTGCGCCGCGTCCACGCCGATCCCAAGGAGGCGGCCCGCATCGCCGAGGTGCTTTCGGTGCGCGCCGTGGAGCTGCTGCGCGCCAGCTTCCTCGAGCTCGCGATCACGTCGCGGCCCAGCCCGGATGTCGTCGACGTTCCGCTGCCGAGCGCGCCCGTCGTGACCCGCTTCGCGACCGAGGCGCTGGAAGAGCCGGACTGGAGATGGGCCGTCGAGGCGGGGGGCGGCGGCGTCGGCGCCATCCAGAGCGTGTCGGGCGGGACGACGCTGCTGGGCGAGTTCTTGCCAGTGGCGCGGGTGCAGCGCGCCCTGAGCGCGCGGTTCTGCGTGCGGGTGACGATCGCGGGCCTCGGCACGCAGGCGCGCGTCGACATACCGGGCGGCTACGCCAACGTGGGGCAGACGATCGCGCTCGTCGAGGGGCTGATCCGGTTCCGGCGCGGGCACCGGGTGGAACCGGTCGTGTCGCTCGGCGCGGGCGTCCTCTACCTGACCGCCGAGGGCCACGAGACCTCGCCCTACCTCGGCGACAATTCCTGGCACGTGTCGGCGGCGGCCGATGCGGGCGTCGGTCTTCGCTTTCCGATCCGCCCGCGGCGGGTCGAGCTGGGCGTCGAATTTCACGCCCTGCTCGCCGAGCCCTATCCGATCGTGCGATTCTTCGACACCGAGGTCGCGCGTGCCGGCCGCCCGTCGTTGCTGGCATCCGTGACGCTGCTGGGAGGAATTTGATGAGGGCCGCGACGAACATCATCGCAGCACCGGCCTGGGTTGCGTTCGCTGCGGGCGCCGCATTGGTCATGGGCGCGGCCGGCTGCACGTCGGCGTCGGTCGGCGTGGCGACGCTGGCGCCGGGCAGCCTGGCGACGGGACTGGTTGGACACTGGAGGTTCGACGAGACGGCGGGCGCGACCGCGCACGACAGCTCCGGCAACCTGCGCGACGGCGCCGTGCTGAGCACGGGCGGGTTCGGTCCCGGCTGGAGCTGGACGTCCGGGCAATTCGACGGCGCGCTCCATTTCAGCGGCATCGACCAGGTGACGGTCGGCTCGCCGCCGTTCCCGCAGTCGACCGAGAACTACAGCGTCGCCGCCTGGTTGCTCGTCCAGTACACCGACGTCAACCCGCCGCTGGCGGCGGTGCTGAGCACCGAGGGGTTCAACGGGGGCTGGTCGATGAACTTCGCGCCGCCCCCGCCCGGGCCCGGCAGCGGCGGCTCCTATCGCTTTGCGTACCCGGACCCCCTCGTTCCCGGCGGTTACATCCACGCCGAATGCGTCAATTGCTTCGTCCCGGGCGAATGGACGCACATCGCCGCCGTCATCGACGCGTCCACGGAGACGCTCACGCTGTACATCAACGGCGTCCCGGCAGCGGAGGTGGCGGCCCCGCAGGCGATCGGGCCGCACCAGGGGACGCTGTTCATGGGGCGGTGGCCCGGGCCGGGGCGCAACCTGGCGGGCGCCGTCGACGACGTCGCGATCTACTCGCGCGCCCTCGTCGCCGCCGAGGTCATGCTGCTCGCGACGTCGCCCGCGCCCAACCCGATGTGAGCCGCCGGGCCAGGGGGCCTGAAAAAAGTTTGGTGGGGCTGTCGAAACGGAACGCTCTCGTTCGTCGTCCTGGCAGGAGGCAAAGACGATGAACACCTCAACCGACAATTTCGTATCCAGCAAGCGCATCTGGGCCAGCCGGATCCTCGGCGGCCTGCCGATCGCATTCATGACGCTCGACGCGGCCATCAAGCTGGCGCGCCTGGCGCCCGCCGTCACCGGGACGGTCCAGCTTGGCTATCAACCGAGCGTCGTGTTCGGGATCGGCCTGGTCGAGATCCTGTGCGTGCTCGCCTACGCGATCCCACGCACCGCCGTCGTCGGCGCGGTGCTGCTGACCGGCTACCTGGGCGGCGCGATCGCGACCCACGTCCGCGTCGGCGACCCGATCGCGACGCACGTCCTCGCACCGATCTACGTGGCTGCGATGATCTGGGGCGCGCTGCTTCTGCGCGGCCGCCTGCGTGGCCTCTTCGCCGCGCCGCCTGCCCGGGCGGTCGCATAGATGTTCCGCCGGAAGAGACGCCGGGACGCGAAGACCCCTCACCCTGACCCTCTCCCCGCTCCGCGAGGAGAGGGAATCAACCAGGGCGCGCTCAGCTCCTGGCGCTACGTCACGCTGCTACTCGGCCGCGGGGGCCGGCGCGGCGAGTGAGGCGAAGTCGGCGAAGAACTCGCGCAGCTTCTGCTTGCGGTCGTCGGGCAGGTAGTCGAAGTTGGTGCCGCGGTCGACCACCTCCCAGAAATCCTTCGACGTGATCGCCAGCATCTCGTCGCGGATCGACCGCAGCCGCTCGGGCGACTCGCCCGCCATGTCGTCGTAGATGCGCCGCGCGCGCGCCGGCTGATCGTGCAGCAGGTAATACGACGCCAGCTTGGCCTGCGCCTTGCGCACGCCGCGCAGCGCGCGCTCTTCGGCCTGCGTCTCGGGTTCCTTGTCGATCTCCAGGAAGACCGCCAGCAGGCGATCGTGGCAGGTCGCCGCGGACGCGCTCGCTATCTCGCACAGCGCGCACAGATCGTAGGCCGCGGTCTCCATCACGAACCCGAGGCCGATCCCGTGCGCGAGGCGCGCGTAGTACTTGAAGTGCTCGGCGATGTCGACCAGCACCGCCTGCGGCCAGGCGTTGCGCGTCGCCAGCAGCGCCTCCGCGAGCTGGCGATACTGGTTCAGTGTGTTGTAGGCCGTGCGCACGTCGCGCCCGTTCAGCGCCGTACGCAGGTAGGTGTTCATGAACTTGATCGTCAGCACCAGCACTTCGCGATCGGACGCCGCCAGCGCCGCCTCGCCGACGTAGCGCGTGTCGATCGCGACGACGTGGGCCATCTCCGGCATCGTGGTCAACGCCGCGCCGAACACCTCGCGCAGCTGGCGCATCCCCTTCCATTCCAGCCAGGTGCGCCGGGCCGCCAAGTCGTCGAGCGAATCGGCCGCGAGCGCGACGAAGTCGGGATCGGTGCGCAGCACGCTGCCGATCGCGAACCAGTCGGCGTCCAGCGCCCCCTTCCGCTGCTGATACTCGACCAGCAGGCGGCGCAGCGCCGCCGAGGCGTCGGTGGCGATCACCTTGTCCTTCTGCCCGAGCGCGTTGACCGCGATGTCGGCCAGGTGCGACAGGCCGGAGAGCGCCAGCGTCTGGCGGCCGGCGGCGTCGGCGGCCGCGTCGCCCGACCGGGCGTGCTTGCGCGACGTCGCGCGCTCCAGCGTTTCGGCCCCGATGCGCGCGATCACCTTCTCGGGATCGAGGAAGTCGAACACGTAGGCGAAGTACGGCACCAGCCCGAGCAAGCTGGCCGACGCCATCACGACGCTCGCCGTGATCGTCGCCTGCGGAACGTAGTGCGTCTGGACGGTCAGGCTGACCCAGAGCGCCTCCAGGCAGGCGACCACGAAGAACCCCATCACGGCGAGGTTGATCCGATCGCGGAAGAACATGTCCGCGACGCGCGACGTGTAGCGGGTCGCCGCGAGCTGCACGACGATGGAGACGACCGTGATGGCGATGCCCAGGACGGCGGCGATCACCTGCGACAGGCTGCCGAGCGCGTTCTGCATCGTCTCGGCGTCGAATTCGACGAGCTGACCGAGCGGCCCCGCCTTGCCGTGCTGGCCGGCGTCGATGACGAAGTAGTCGAGCAGCCAGAACGCCGCGAAGGTCGCGATCGCGAACGCGGCGAAGAAGCCGAGCGTCACGAGCGAACGGCGGCGCGGCCGCGAAACAGCCATGGCGCGCCATTGTACCCCTGTCGCGCCCCGATTCCGCCGCGCCGGCGTGCGTGATACGTTCGGCCTCCTTCGGTCCACCGGATTTTTTCTTACCCGCGGGAGAGACCATGAAGACGAGACTCGCTTTGCCCTTGGCCCTGGCGCTCGCGACGGGCGCGTGCGTCTCCGGCGAGGGCGCCGACACAGGGACCGGCGGCGCCGCGGGCGGCCAAGGTGGAACGGCCGGCTCGACGGCGGGCACGAGCGGCACCGGCGGCGCGGCGGCCGGAGTTGGCGGCGACGTGACGGGAACGGGCGGCAGCGGCGGAAGCAGCGCGGGCCGCGGCGGTGATGGCTCGATGGCAGGCGCCGGCGGACGCGGCGGCGGCGCCGCAGGCACGACCGGGACCGGAGGCACGGCGGGAATGGCGGGCTCGTCAGCGGGCGCGGGCGGGCGCGGCGGTCAAGGTGGAATGGCCGGCGCGGCGGCAGGCGCGGGCGGACGCGGCGGCGGCGCGGGCAGTGGCGGCCAGGGTGGAACGGGCGGCAGCTCGGCCGGGCGCGGCGGAAGCGGCGGCGCGGGTGCAATGGCGGGCACCTCGGCGAGCCGCGGAGGAACGGGCGGCGGAAGCGCGGGCGCCGGCGGCCAAGGTGGAACAGCCGGCACGACCGGCACCGGCGGCACCGCCGCCTGGCTGACCGGCTACACGGCGACGATGTTCGGCAATCACACGGCGGGCGATTGCAACGGCCTCGCCAACTTCAGCGACACCACCAACATCTCCGGCGCGACCTGCACGCACCAGGGCGTGACGCTCGCGACGTACATGTCCGGCGTCGCGAACGACTCGAGCTTCTACGGCGCGCCCGGCGACGAGAGCAGCATCTGGGTCGGCCCGACGTGCGCGTGCCAGCCCGGCCAGACCGAGAACAGCACCGGCATGTGTCCGTCGGCGCCCAGCTGCAACATGGAGCAGGACTGCGGCAAGTGCTTCCAGATCAAGTGCGATCCCAACGGCACCGGCACCTACAGCAACGGCGACACGCGGATGGGGGCGCAGTACTGCAATCCCAACCAGTCCGTCGTCATCGAGGTGATCGACGCCTGCCCGCACAACCACCCGAGCAACACATGGTGGTGCACCAATCAGCGCAAGAATCACATCGACGTCAGCTGCAGCGCGATGAAAGGGATCATCGGCACCAGCCAGATGGCGGGCTCGCTCGGCTGGGTCAACGTGCAGGTGCGGCCCGTCGACTGCAGCGTCGGTCTCGGCGTCAAGATGCCTTAGGCGCGCGGAGATGATGCTACGCTAGCGCGCATGCCGAGCGACGGCGCATTCCTGCTGGCCATCGACGTCGGCAACACCAACATCTCCCTGGGCCTTTTCGATGCGGCTCGCCAGCTGCGCGCCGACTGGCGGCTGGAAACGCGCAGCGGGCGCACCGCCGACGAATACGTCGCGATCCTGAGCGAGCTGTTTCGCCGCGCGGACCTCGAGCTGTCCGCGGTGAAGGCGGTCGCCATCTCGTCGGTGGTGCCGCCGATCGTGGCGCCGCTCGAGCGCTTCTGCCGCGTCTACTTGAATGTCACGCCGCTGGTGGTTGGCCCGGGAACGAAGACCGGCGTGCCGGTGCTGACGGAAAACCCGCGCGAGGTCGGCGCCGACCGGATCGTCAACGCCGTCGCCGCGCACGATCGCTGGCCGCAGGGCGCGATCGTCGTCGACTTCGGCACCGCGACCACGTTCGACGTCGTGAGCGCGCGCGGCGAATACCTGGGCGGCGTCATCGCGCCGGGCCTCACCGTGTCGGCCGACGCGCTCTTTCACGCGACGGCCAAGCTTCCACGCGTGGAGATCGCGCACCCGCCCGCCGCGATCGGCCGCAACACCGTCGCCAGCATGCAGTCCGGCCTGGTGTTCGGGTACGCGGGCCTCGTCGACGCGCTGGTCGCCCGCATCAAGGCCGAGGTCGACTTCGCCCCGCGCGTCGTCGGCACCGGTGGCCTGGCGTCGCTGATCGCCGCCGAGGCGCGCAGCATCGACGAATGCGACGACATGCTGACGCTGCGCGGGCTGGCGATCATCCACGATCGCAACCGGTGATGAATTCCGTACGCGCGCTGCTGGGCCTGCCGGGCCGCATCGGTCAACTGCTGACAGCGCCCGATCGGGCGCTGTCCCGCGCCGATGCGGAGGGCGGCGGCATGCGCGACGCGCTGACACTGGTCGCCGCGTCGGTGATCGCCTTCCGCCTGCCCGAACTGGTGCATGCGCTCATGATGATCGCGGGGCCGGCGTCGGGCTCGTTCATGCGCCTCGTGGCGCTGTTCGCGGACGAGGCGCGCCACGCCGCTTGGTTCGTCATTCCCGCCGCGGTGGCCGTCACCGTCCTGGCCGGCGATCGGCGCGACGCCGGACGCGATCTCGATCTCGCCGCCGCCTGCTATCCCGCCGCGTTCGTGATCGCGGGCCTCGAGCGCGGGCTGGCGGCGCTGATCGGCCCCCGGCCGCACGGCGGATCGATCGCGAACGGCGTGGCGGCGGTCGCCATCGCCGCCCTCGCGTGGCGCGCCGCACGTGTCGCGCGCGCGCGGCCGGCTGCGAAGCCCGATGCCGCGAAGCCCGATACGGAGAAGGCAGATTCGACGACGCCCGACGCTCCACGTCCCGTCGGGCGATCCGCCCGCGTGGCGGGCGCCGTGGTCGGCGCGCTCGCGCTCGCGCTCGCCGGGCACGGTGCGCTCTGGAGCGCGCGCAACGTCGAGCTGTTGCGGCCGATGGCCAGCGGCGCGTCAGCGCCAGACTTCGCGCTCGCGCGCGTCGACGGGCCGGGCGGCTCCGTCGCGCTGGGCGCGCTGCGCGGCCAGGTCGTGGTGCTCGACTTCTGGGCCACCTGGTGCCCGCCCTGCGTCGAGATGATCCCGGTGATGGACGGTCTGGCGAGCGCCTGGGCGGCCCGCGGCGCCAGCTTCGTCGGCGTCAACTCGGACGTCGGCGCCAGCGACGACACCATCAAGGCGTTTCTCGCGGCCCATCCGTTCTCGTACCCGGTCGTGCGCGACGTCGACGGTGAGGTCGGCGGCCGCTACCACGTCGAGGCGCTGCCGACGATCGTCGTCGTCGGCCGCGACGGGCGCATTCGCGCCAGCTTCATCGGCTATACGATGAAGGGCACGCTGGAAAAGGCGCTCCGCGACGCGGTCGACGCGCGCGACTGAGCTTCAGCCCGGCGTCGCAGCGTCCACCGGGCAGATGCAGAGCGCGCCCGGCGGACAACACGTACCGCAGCTGGTGCACGAGTCGTTCGGGCTCGGACAGACCTGCCCGTTGCAGACGCGGCCGCCGGCGCCGCCCGCTCCGGTCGCGCCGCCGCCGCCGCCCGCCCCGCCCTTCGCGTTCGCGCCACCCGACCCGCCCGCGCCGCCTCGACCGGTCGTCCCGGCCGCGCCGCCGCCGCTACCACCGGCTCCGCCGCGCGCGCCCGATCCTGCCGTGCCGCCGCCGCGACCACCGGCGCCGCCTCGACCGTCGCTGCCGCTCGCGCCGCCTCGACCGTTCGTTCCCGCCGCGCCCGCCACGCCGCCCGCGCCCGTCGTCCCCGCTCCGCCGCCGACGCCCGTCGTCCCCGCTCCGCCGCCGGCGCCACCTTTGCCGGACGCGCCCGCGCCCGAGCCCGCGCTGCTGCCCGCCGTGCCGCCGTCACCGGTCGGGGTAACGCTGCCGCACGCAAACAGAATCAGCGTCGCGCCGAAGCAGAGCCACGGAGCCCGTACCGCGCGCATGCCCGTCACCTTCATCCCTCCCGGCGTGCCGTCTCTTCCGTGAAGTAGGCGCTGCGATGGCGCGCGCCGGGCAGATGGCTGTCCCAGCACGACGCCGAGCAGAACACCAGCCTGACGCGGCCCGAGTTGCATGTGCTGACCGAGCACTTGATGACCCTGGCGCCCACGGCGATCGGCTTGCGACACATGGAACAGACGAAGGCGGGGGCCGACACGACTCCAACGTAACAGGAAGAGGCGTCCTCGATCGGATAAATTTGTGCTGCCGTGCGCCTCCCCGGACATGTGACGACCGAACTTTGCCTGGCCGCCGCGCTGATCGGCGCGGGCAGCTTCGGCGCGGTCAAAGGTGCGCGCATCCTGCGCCGCACGGCCGTCACCCAGACAGTCGCGCCGCCGACGTCGAACGCGCCGCTCGGCGCGCGCGACGATCTCTCCACCCTGCCCGACCTTCGTGTCGCGCTCGAGACGACTGGAACATTTCTTGGCATGTCCGACGAGCTGTTGCTGGATCGCGTGCGCAACCAGCCGGTCGCGCGCTTCAAGCTGAATCACGGCGGATCGTCGCTGTCGTTCCGGGTCGACTTCGCGGACGGATCGCGCGCGGCCTGGAAGCCGATGCAGACGAACACGCAGAGCATCCCTCGCAAGGAGGTCGCGGCCTACCGACTGAACCGGCTGCTCGGCCTGCACGCGGTGCCGCCGGCCGCGCCGCGCGCCGTCACGCGCGAGGAACTGTTCGAGCACCTGCACCCCGACACCCTGGTCGCCCTGCCGCGCATCAAGGCCGAGACCGTGTTCGGCCCCGACGGCCGCACGATCGGCACGGCGTCGTACTGGATCCCGATCATCAAGGACTCCGGCTTCGACACACCCGAGGGGCGCAAGCAGACGCAGACCTGGCTGACGGTCGGCCAGGAGATCCCCGCCGAACGGCTGTCGATGGCCGCGCAGGTCTCGACGCTGATCGTGTTCGACTTCCTGACCGCGAACCCCGACCGCTACTCGGGCGGCAACATGAAGATGTCCGAGGACGGCAAGCAGCTCTACTTCATGGACAACACGATGTCGTTCTACGTCGACGGCAACGAGAAGACCCGCGAGGTGTTGTTCAAGACGCAGCGTTTCTCGCGCGCCCTCTACCAGGCGCTGGACAAGGTGACCATCGCCAACCTGCAGCGCGCGCTGGCCGAAGAGCTGGGCACACCTTACGAGATCCTGACGCCCGCCGAGATCGCCGCGGTGGCCTCGCGCCGCGCGGTGGTCCAGCGCTACATCGCCGACCTGATCGCCCAGCACGGCGAGCGCGCGGTGCTGTACTTCCCTTGATCGCCGACGCGGCGACAATCACCGCACCCCGAAAGTTCCCGGAACCTTCGCGCGCCGGCGGCTGTCCCGAGGGACATGAAGCGCGTCATCGTCCTGGTCGCGGCGGCGCTGGTCGGCTGCCAGTCGAATCACCCTTCGCCACCTGCCGGCGACAGCAAGCAGGCGGCCGCGAAGCCGCCGCACCCGGAGGCGGGTGCGCGCTTCTTCGCGCGCGGCGCCCCCGGTGACGAGCGCGAGCTGAAGCTCGAGAAGCTGACGGTCGACGTCAGCCCCGGCCCGGCGACGGTCCGGTCGCGGCTGAGCATGGAGGTGGCGTGCCCGGGCGAGGGGCAGTCCGAGGCGATCATCCGGCTGCCCGTCCCGCGCGGGGCGGCGGTCACCGACGCCTTCCTCTGGGTGAACGACAAGCCGATGCGCGGCGCCTTCGTCGAGCGCCAACGCGCGGCCAGCGTCTATACGTCCATCGTCACGCGCCGGCGCGATCCCGCGCTGGTCGCCTGGGACGGTCCGGGATGGATCGCGCTGTCGATCTTCCCGCTGGAACCCGGTCACCCACGCCGGCTGGAGCTGGAATGGGTCGAGCCAGCCGCCGTCGCCGACGGCCGCGTCCAGTACCGCGTGCCGATGGTGGCGGAGGGAGACCGGATCGTCGGCCGCGCCGCGGTCAAGGTCGACGGCCGGCGGCTGCCGGCCGACCCGCGCGATCTGATCGCCATCGGCCCCGCCGATCCGCGCAAGGTGTTCACGCGCCGGGCGCCGGGCGATCCGTTCCAGCAGATCCTGGTGCCGGATCCGGGCGCGACCGGCGCCCCGCACTTCGTGCTGGTCGTTGAAACATCGGCCGCGATGACCGGCGGCGATCGGCGCCGCCAGCGCGCCGTGCTGGACGGACTGCTCGGCGAGCTGCCGCGCGACGCGAAGGTGACGATACTGGCCGCCGACTGGGACGCGACGCCGATCGTCGACGAGGCGGGCGCCGCCGCCTGGCCCGACGCGCTCGCCGCGATCGACGCCGTACCGTCGGCGGGCGCGCTGCATCTGGAGCGCGCGTTGCGCGAAGCGGCCGCGCGCGCCAAGAAGACCGGGGCCGCGGCCGTGTTGTTCGTGGGACACGCGCACGACGGCTTCGGCGGCGACGCGCTGTCCGGCCCGCTCGCCGAGCTGCGCGACGCGCACATCCGGCTCTCCGCCGTCGAGGTCGCCGTCGGCGGCCCGCCCAGCCCGCTCGCCGAGGCCGCGGCGGACACGGGCGGCGTGGCGATCTCGGCGCAGGCGCTCGACGAATCGGTGGCGGAGCTGATCGATGCTCTGCGCCCTCACCCGGCCCATCCGGCGCTGGCGGCGCACGGAGACGGCGAGTGGCACGTGCTCCGCACCGTCGCGGGCGGCGCGGTCTGGATCGGACGCGCGCTCGGCATCGACGCTGCGCCGGAGCGGGAGACGGAGCGCACGGACGCCGGCTCGCCCCTCGCGGACGATCTGGCGTCGCTGTGGGATCGGGCCCGCCTCGAATGGCACGACGGCGCGGCGGGCGAGGAGATCCCGCGGGTGCTGACGCCGGTCACCTCGCTGCTGGTTCTGGAGAGCGACGCGGATTACCGGCGCTTCGGCCTGGAGGTCCCGGCTCCCGTCGACGTCGCGCAGGCGTACGACCCCGCGCGCCGCAAGCAACGCCTTTATGGCCTGAACGTCCCGGATACGCCGCCCGCCAAGCAACTCGCGGAGGAACAGGCCCGCAGCGCCGGCATCCTCGACACCCTCAAGCAAGATCCGGGCGTCAACTCGGTGTTCGGTCGGGACACCGCGCTCGGCAACGACTCTTCGACGGTCCTGGGTGGACTCGTCGGCAATCAGATCGGCGAAGCGCACGGCGTCGGCGGGCTGGGCCTGGTCTCGAGCGGTAACGGCGAAGGGACCCTCGGCCTCGGTAACCTCGGCACGATCGGCAAGGGCGGCGGGGGCGGCAACGGGTCGGGCTACGGCCGCGGCGCCGGCGGTCTCGGCGGCAGGCGCGCGGTGGCGCCCGACGTGATCCCCGGCCAGGCCAACGTTCGCGGCAATCTGGACAAGGAGATCATCCGCCGGATCATCCGCCGCCACCTCAACGAGGTGAAGTACTGCTACGAACAGGAGCTGGCGCACCGCCCCGGCCTCGGCGGCCGCGTCATGGTGCAGTTCACGATCGCGGCGTCGGGCCAGGTGATCGCGTCGACCCTGCAGAATTCGACGGTCGGCGACAGCCGCGTCGAAGCCTGCACCGTCCAGGCGGTCAGGCGCTGGGAGTTCCCCAAACCGCTCGGCGGGCAGATGGTCATCGTCAGCTACCCCTTCGTGATGACGCCGGCCGGCGCCGGCGAGGAGCCCGCCGTCGCCCCCCGCATGGCGGCGGCGCCTCCTCCGTCGCAACCGCGGACGTTCGACGAGGCGCTGGCGCTGCTGGCCAAGGGCAAGGGCCCCGATCAGATCGAAAAGATCTCGGGCCTGCTCGGGCTGCACCGCACGTCCAGCGCGCAGGCGCTGGCCTGGACGATCGATCGGCGCAGCGGCGGAACCGACATGCGCCTGCTGGTCGCGCGCCTGCTCGAGCTCGCCAAGCGCCACCGTGACGCCGTGCGCGTCCTCTCCGAGCGCGCCTACGCTGATCCCCAGGCGATCAGCGCCGAGATGCGGAAGCTAGGCGCCGACGACGACGCGGCCGAGGTGCTGCGGCTCGCCAAGCGATGACGTGGTAGCCTTGCGGGCTTTCCGCAGGACCCTCCGCGTCAAATGAACGTCCACTTCGTATCGCTCGGCTGTCCCAAGAACCGCGTCGACACCGAGGTCATGCTCGGCCACACGGCCGACGCCGGGCACAGCCTGGTCGCGGCGCCCGAGTCGGCGGACGTCATCGTCGTCAACACCTGCGGCTTCATCGGCGAGGCGAAGCAGGAATCGATCGACGCGATCCTGGAGATGGCGCGCCACAAGCAAGCGGGCACGTGCAAGCGGCTGGTCGTGACCGGCTGCCTGTCCCAGCGCTACCCGAAGGAGCTGGCGGCGGAGATGCCGGAGGTCGATCAGTTCCTCGGCACGGACGAGGTCGGAACGATCGCGAAGGCGATCGCGGGGACCGTCACCCGCCTGGCCGTCGCCGACACGCCCGCGTACCTGTACGACGATGCGTCGCCGCGCCGGCGATCGCAGGCGGCGCACAGCGCGTACATCAAGATCGCCGAAGGCTGCGACCGGCCCTGCGCGTTCTGCATCATCCCGAAGCTGCGCGGCCCGCAGCGCAGCCGCGCACCCGAATCCGTCGTGCGCGAGGCCCGCGATCTGGTCGCGGGCGGCACCCGCGAGATCTGCCTCATCGCGCAGGATCTGACGACGTACGGGACGGATCTGCGGGGCGCGAAGCAGACCAGCGCGGCGTCGGCCGGCGGCGGCGAGGCGCGCCTCGCGTCACTGCTGCGCGATCTCGGCGCCGTCGACGGCCTGGCCTGGATTCGCCTGCACTACGCCTACCCGACTGCGTGCACCGACGAGCTCTTCGACGTGATCGCCGCCGAGTTGCGCGTCGCGAAGTACCTGGACGTGCCGATCCAGCACGTCGACAGCGACGTCCTGAAGTCGATGCGCCGCGGATACGGCGAGAAGGTCGTGCGCGATCTGGTCGAGCGTTTTCGCGCGCGCGTTCCCGGCGGCACGCTGCGAACGACGTTCATCGCGGGCCACCCGGGCGAGAGCGACGCCGCTTTCCAGCGGCTGTGCGATTTCGTGCGTGACGCGGAGCTGGACCACGTCGGCGTCTTCAATTTTTCGCGCGAAGAGGGGACGGTCGCGGCGCTGCTGCCCAGGCGCGTCCCACAAAAAGAGATCGATGCGCGCCGCCGGGAGCTCCTGCGCATCCAGCGTCAGGTGTCGAAGAAGAAGCTGCGCGCGCTGCACGGGCGCGTGCTGCGCGTGCTGGTCGAGGGCGCGTCCGACGAGAGCGAGTACCTGTCGATGGGACGCCACGAGGGACAGGCGCCGGAGATCGACGGTCAGGTCTACCTGTCGCTGCCGCCCGAGGCCGCGACGCCGGCGCCCGGCACGTTCGTCGACGCGCGCGTCACGCACTCGGCCGAGTACGATCTCGCCGCCGAGCTCGTGACCTGAGACGGCGCCCGCGCCGCGCCGATCTCAGAACCGACCGGCGAGCGCGAACGACGCGCCGCCGCTGGTCGGGACCACCAGCGGCTGGACCGAAGCGCCGCGATCGCGCTCGACCGGCTCGCGCGCGAGGACGGCGCTGTCGACGATCATCGCCGCCAGCGCGCCGGCCGCGACGCCGAGCATCCCGCCCACGACCGGACAGGGGACCTCGTCGTCGATGCCGGGACCGCAAGCGGCGGCTCCCGCGAGCACGCCGACGAGGATGCCGGCCGCCGGCAACCCGAGCCTGACGACCAGGCTGCCGCCGAAGCTGTTCCAGTTCCCGCGCTGCGCGTGCAGCACCGGCCCGCCGAGCACGTAGGCCCCGACGCCCAAGATGGCCGTGAGGTTCGCCATGTCCTGGTACGTCTGAAATGACCCCGACGTGTACTTCGCGTCGCCGAGATACGCCGCCGCGGCCCAGAGCGCGATCGCCGTCCCGTCGGACGCCATCGTCTCCCAGCCGTACCAGCGGGTCTCGCCGCTTGCTGGCGCGGCCGCCGGCTCGTCGGCGCGCGCGGCCCGCCCGGCGCCCGCAACGGCGGCGAACGCCAGGATGATCGGCCAGGCGGCGCGCGGGCGGCGAAGGGTCGCGTTCGTCATGCCGGTCCGTGAAAGCACGGCGCGGGCCAGCACGCGGGCTGCGTATTTCCGGTGTGTTGCGCGCGGCGCGCGATCCGGCCCGTCGAAAAATGGACAGCCGGCGTCAGCGCGTCGCGCGGCGAACCGGCGTGATGCGGCGGTGGCGGCGCGGCAGCTTGAGGACGACGACGGTCGCGTCGTGCTCCGCGGCGTGGGGCAGCTCGCGCCGCACGCGTCCGACGCCGTCCCGGTCGCGGGAGGTCTGGAACGCCTTGAGCCGTCGGTCACTCGATGGCTGGGCGACATTGAGCAGCGCCGCGCAGATCGACTCCGCGGACGGTCGCGCGAGCGCGAGCTCGGCCAGCAGGCCCGCCTGCCCGAGCGGGCTCGACGCGGTCCCGAGCGGGTCGGTGATGCCGTCCGTCACCAGCACCAGCGCATCCTCAGGCTCGAGGTCGAGGCGCGTCTCGGCATACGACTGCGCGGGCATGATCCCGAGCGCCGCGCCTTCGTCCATCAGCAACTCGTGCGCGTCGCCGTCGGCGCGCTTGATGAAGGGCCCGAGATGGCCGGCGCTGGCGGCGGTCACGACGCCCGTCTGCGGATCGACCTGAACGCAGACCGCGGTCACGAACAGATCAGGTTCGTTGCCGGCGACGATCGATTCATTGAGCAGCTTCAACACGGCGCCCGGCGTTTCACCGCACGCCAGGTGCTGTCTCACCAGCCAGCGCAGGCGCGACACGGGCACCGCCGCGCTCGGTCCGTTGCCGCACACGTCGGCCAGCAGCGTCGACACGTGACCTTCGCGATGCTGGATGATCTCGAAGAAGTCGCCGCCGCCGTGGCCGACCGGTCCGCGCTGCCGGGTCGCAATGCTGAGCTGGCTCCAAGTCGGCAGATGGACCAGTTGCGGCCCGCGGCGTGGCGCGCGTGGGTCGAAGAACCGTGGAGCTCCAGCTGCTGACAAAGTTGGATTCGCGGAAAAAACGCGAGTCATCCATTGTCCTGGCTCGACCATTTGTTTGCAATCGAGATCCGGTATCTTTCGATACGTTTTTTTGTTTCGCATCTGTTTCGGGTCGCGCATGTGTGCGGGGCCGCCTTGCCGTCGGCTGTTGCCCTCCTAGGTTTCCATCAGGGAAGCCCATGATCGGATTGGGGAAAACGCTACTGGTTGTGATCGGGCTGTGGGCTGCTGGTCAGGGACCGGAACCGGAGGGGATTCCGATCGATTCAAGGGACGGCCGCGACATCATCCAGTCGCCCGCGCCGCCGCCCGCGCCGCCGCCCGCCCAAACACCCGGGCCACCCCCTAAGGCGACCGGCCCGACGACGCCCGCCACCGCTCCCGTGACACCGGGAGCGACGGCGCAGACGCCCACGCCGCAAACGCCAGCCGCAGCGCCCGCCCAGGCGGCCGCGCCGCAACAGCAACAGCCCGCGCCGGCGCCCGCCCAGGCGGCCGCGCCGCAACAGCAACAGCCCGCGCCGGCGCCCGCCCAGACACCCGCGCCTGCGCCGTCGGCGCTGATCCAGACACCCGCGTCCTCGCCCGATGCGGGCGCGCCGCCCACACCCGCGCCCCCGCCCGACGGCGGCGCGCCGCCCGCACCGGTTGCACCGCCCGACGCTGGCTCCGCGCCCGTCGCCGTTCCGCCACCGCCGGCGGAAACGACGCCTCCGCCCGCGGCTCCGGCAACGAGCCCCACGGCGGCACGGGCAGCGACGACCTCCGAGCTCTGGCAACGGACGCAGCCGGGACCCGATGGCACCGCGCCCGCAGTCCCCGTGTTCTCGCCCGTCGTGGAACCGCCCGTTCCCGGAGCGCCCGCCGGCAGCGCCGAGCCTCCCAGGTCGCCGGACGATGAGCGGCAGCCCGGACGGATCACGTACATGCCGATCATCGAGTCGTCGTTCGATCACGAAGACATCATCGACTGGCACCCGGCGAATTCGACGTTCGACTACCACGACAAGATCGACTACCACCCGGTACCGTGAGTGGCGCCGCTTCAGCGGCCGAAATTGGGCAGCGGTTGCGGCTCACAGCGCGGACGGCAGTTTGTGTCCCAGACGCAGCGATCACCAGACGGGCAGGCCATCGCTGCACACGGATCGTCGGCGCATGAGGAGTTCGGCGAACGGGAGATCGGGAACGGCGGGTTCGGGCACCCGCCCAGCGTGACGCCGACGGCGAGCGCGAAGATTGCCATCGCTCGTCGGCACATTCATCCTCACGGACCCGCGCGTGCACCCGAGAGATGTCCGCGCACTTAAAAAAAGGGGCCCGCCGAAGCGGACCCCTTTCGTGTTCGATGGTGCGTACGACTTGTGAGGCCTAGAAGTCTTCGTCGCCGCCCATGCCGCCCATGCCGCCCATGCCGCCGCCGCCGCCGCCGTGGCCGCCGCCGGCCGCCGGGGTCTTCTTCTTCGGCCGCTCCGCGACCAGCGCCTCGGTCGTCAGCATCAGCGACGCGACCGACGCCGCGTTCTGCAGCGCCGCGCGCACGACCTTGGTCGGGTCGATGACGCCGGCCTTGACCAGGTCCTCGTACTCCTCGGTCGCCGCGTTGAAGCCGAAGGCGCCCTTGCCGCCCTTGACCTTCTCCACGACGATCGAGCCGTCGACGCCCGCGTTGCCAGCGATCTGGCGCAGCGGCTCCTCCGCCGAGCGGCGGATGATGTTGACGCCGTACTGCCGGTCATCGTTGAACTTGAGACCTTCCAGCGACGAGATCGCGCGGATCAGCGCGACGCCGCCACCCGGAACGATCCCCTCTTCGACGGCCGCGCGCGTGGCGTGCAGCGCGTCCTCGACGCGGGCCTTCTTCTCCTTCATCTCCGACTCGGTCGCGGCGCCGACCTTCACCACGGCCACGCCGCCCACCAGCTTGGCCAGCCGCTCCTGCAGCTTCTCGCGGTCGTAGTCCGAGGTCGTGTCCTCGATCTGCGTCCGGATCTGCTTCACGCGCCCCTCGATGTCGGCCTTCTTGCCCGCACCCTCGACGATGGTCGTGTTGTCCTTGTCGATGGTGACGCGCTTGGCGCGGCCCAGGTCCTTGAGCGTGATGCTCTCGAGCTTGAGGCCCAGGTCCTCCGTGATCGCCTGGCCGCCCGTCAGCACCGCGATGTCCTTCAGCATCTCCTTGCGGCGATCGCCGAAGCCGGGCGCCTTGACGGCCGCCACCTGCAGCGTGCCGCGCAGCTTGTTGACGACCAGCGTCGCCAGCGCCTCGCCGTCGACGTCCTCGGCGATCAGCAGCAGCGGGCGGCCCGACTTCGCCACCTGCTCCAGCACGGGCAGCAGGTCCTTCATGTTGGAGAGCTTCTTCTCGTTGACGAGGATGAACACGTCCTCGAGCACGACCTCCATGCGCTCCGCGTCGGTCACGAAGTAGGGCGACAGGTAGCCGCGGTCGAACTGCATGCCCTCGACCACGTCCAGCGTCGTCTCCATCGACTTCGCTTCCTCGACGGTGATGACGCCTTCCTTGCCGACCTTCTCCATCGCCTCGGCCAGGATGTCGCCGATGACGGTCTCGCCGTTGGCGCTGATCGTGCCGACCTGCGCGATCTCGGTCTTGCCCTTGGTGGGCTTCGACTGATCCTTCAGGTTCTCGACGATCTTGGCGACCGCGGCGTCGATGCCGCGCTTGATGTCCATCGGGTTGTGGCCGGCGGCGACCAGCTTGCTGCCCTCGGCGTAGATCGCCTGCGCGAGCACGGTCGCGGTGGTGGTGCCGTCACCGGCGATGTCCGAGGTCTTGGA
>Ga0066395_10000193_pt1 | contig 22362 bp, 21 predicted proteins | sample PanSoiPlot1MoBio_FD_61218 | JGI IMG/M metagenome (GOLD analysis project Ga0066395, IMG submission 61218) | Tropical forest soil microbial communities from Panama analyzed to predict greenhouse gas emissions - Panama Soil Plot 1 MoBio | ecosystem: Environmental > Terrestrial > Soil > Tropical... | reverse complement strand
AGCTTGAATCAAACCGAATTCAGCGAGTCAAGGGCTATTCGAAAAATGTTATGACTACATAATTAGCCCGCCCCCAATAAAAACAACCGCTTAGCTCAAAGCTGGGGAAAGTTCGGTCTAGCAGCTCCTGCTGCTCGGACGCGCGCTGTCTGATCATCGGGTATCGCTGCAAGTCGCGCGCGCCTCTGCGCCACAGATCGCCGTGACGCCGAGGCCGGCTATCTGCACCTCGTAGCCGAATGGATCGTCCACATACACACTGAATGGGCCGCCATCCCGCACGTTCTTGACGCCAACCGCGGCCAGCTGCGCTTTGGCCCGCTCTCGGTCGAAATCAGCAACCGTAAAAGCGATGTGATCGATCACCGCGTTGGCCTTGCGCCGCGGCGGGCCATTGCCCGCCGACGCATCGAGCGGCCGTGTGCGGCAGATCATGTGGGTCAGCGGCACGTCGTCGTCGGTGACGCCGTAAGGCTTTTCACCCCTTTTGCCGAACGGCAGGGCAACGTCGCGTGCGCTGGCACCAACCTGGTCAAGATTGAAGACCATCGAGTACCAGTCGGCGGCCCTGCGAAAATCCGGGCAGGTGTAGGACACGTGATTGACGAGCGCGGCATCGAGTCCTGATTGCTCGGCCCCGAGAGCGCCCTTTCCCGCATAGGCGGTGGTCGCGGCGAATGTGAGGATCTCGACCAGCCGGCGGCGGCTGATCTTGCCGTTCTGATAATCATGGACCTGCTTTGCGACAAACCCTTCCATGGCAATTCTCCCCTCAGCGTCTGAAAGCGTTTTCGGCGGCTGCGGATGCGATCTGCACATCGTAATCGAACGGATCATAGACATGCAGGCTGCCGTCGCGCCCCGTGACGTCGAGCCCCTTCGCTTTGAGTGTCGCGCGCACGCGCGCCTCGTCCCAGTTTGGAATGGTGTAGCAGATGTGGTCGATGACGGCCTCGGCTCCTGGCTTTGCGCCGGCACTACCGCTCGCAACATTGCCGGGATTGCGCGTGACAAGGAACGAACCCCCTTTACCGGGCTCCGGTCCGAACATCAGGTTGGCCCGTTTGCCGTCATCCCGCGTGGGCTCGCTCTTCATGTTGAGAACCGACGTGTACCAATCGCGCGCCTTGGTGTAGTCCGGGCACGTATAGGAGAGGTGGTTGACGCCGATGATCTTAAACCCGCGTTGAGCCTGGGCCTGCGCGGCATCGCCCGCGCCATAAACCGCCGCGGCGAGCGCTACGGCTTTGCAGAACTCGCGACGATCGATCCTACCGCTATCCAGGCTTTGGACCAGATCGGCGATGACGCGTTCCATGTGAGCCCTCCCTATCCGGCACCATTACGGCGCCGATCGGCATCGAGGCTACCAGCTTGCTCCTTTGTGCGAAAGCGAGGGCGGGCCGCGAGTTTTGCAGCGCCGCGGTCTGCTTAGAGCAGGTTTCGATATGGTTGAATCGAAGACGGTGCAGCTCTTCACCTCTCCCCGGAGGGGAGAGGTGAAGAGGCGCTCGCTCAACGTTATCGGAAAATGCTCTAATTTCAGAAATCCGGCTTGTCCGCGGTCGGCACGGCGGTGTGCTTGCCGGGGAAATGTCCATCGGGGTTTTCGGCGCAGACCATCTCCGGCCACTCGCCCAGAGGGCGCCGATAACTTATGGCGGCCGACCACGGCTGGGTGAAGACGCCATCGTCCTCGACGGTGAATTCGAGTTGCAGGCCTTTGCCCTTATAGCTAGGGTTGCGTGCAAAGCCAGGATCGCGGCCGAAGCGGCTGAGCTCTCGCTGACCGCGTTCTTCCACTCGTTTCGCTTCTTCGTAATCGAGCAGCCGATAACGCTCCACCACGTGGAGCGCCGGACTGTGCGGTGTTCCGTACATATCGAGCATGGCGAATGGGCCAATTTTTACTCCCACCGTGTCGATCACCAGGGTGTCGCCTTCGTAGCGGCCAACGGAATCCCCATACCAGGACGGCGGCACGTCGGCCGGATGAGACTGGTTCATGCGCACGTGGCGGACTTCGTGATTATTGGAATAGAGAATCGTGATCTTGTCCGGCTGCTGGAGCATCTGCATTCCGATATTGTAGAGGACGAACGGCACCCCTCCTGGCCAACATTGATTGCTCGGGGTCGGATAGGGCACCCGGGTCAGCGAAACATCGCCATATTTTCTCACGATCTCCGCCGCATGCGGTTTCAGGATCGGATTTGTATAATCGCCAACCAGTTCGTATGCATCGCTGGCGCCGTTGCGACGTGATCGGTTCGTCACCGGGCCGGGGCCGGCCGCCGGCGGCTCGAAGTCAGGCCAGGTCATATGGGCCCATATGCCGGAGAAATCCGGGATGGACGCAGCGCTTTTGGTACCGCCTGCACTGGTTGTTCCAACCGCCGGCGCCACGTCTTGCCCCAAGGCAGGCGTCACCACTACCGCCGCCAATGTCACCGACAACAGGAAATCCCACCGCATCGACCCTCTCCACACTTTCACGGTTCCTGGCAGTTCCTCAGCCAAAGCTACACTCTTTGCGCGTGCGCCTGGAAGGGGCAGGCTGTGTCTGGGCAGGCCGCCTCTGCACATGGCTTGACCCTACTGACTTGAAGCCTTGCGGCAACTCGGCGGTTATCTGAGATACGGCAGCCAAACACACTGCCCACTGGCGCCCATATCGTCTAAGGACGGAATTGCTTGATTCATCGAGGAGAAGGTCATGCGCGACGGCCGGTTCTTTCGCTTCGCCATCATCACTGTTCTGGTGCTGCTGGCCGCCTCTGTGGCCCAACCTTATGTCACGCACCTTCTACTGTCGGAGACCGCTCCGCGGTCCGTCACGGCGCGTGGCGACCTCTCCGACGCCGAGCGGTCCACCATTGCGTTGTTCGAGCAAGTATCACCCTCAGTCGTGCAGGTGGTCGGGCGCCAGGGCGGGACGGGCGCATTTGAAGAGGAAGGCGGGGGCGTGCAGTCCGGCACGGGATTTGCCTGGGACGGCGCCGGGAACATCGTTACCAACAACCATGTGGTCAATGGTACGACGGATGTCGTGGTCCGCCTTGGCACCGGTGAGGCCGTTGCGGCGGACATCGTCGGCACGGCGCCGAATTATGACCTCGCCGTCATCCGCCTGCGCAGTTCCCAGGCGATTCCTAAGCCGGTGGCCATCGGCAGCTCCGCCGACCTCAAGGTTGGCCAATTCGCTTTCGCGATCGGCAATCCCTTTGGACTTGACCAATCGCTTACCTTCGGGGTGATCAGCGCGCTGCATCGCCGCTTGCCGACGAGTTCCGGGCACCAGATTTCCAACGTGATTCAGACCGACGCAGCGGTAAATCCCGGCAATTCCGGAGGGCCTCTGCTCGATTCGAGCGGACGGGTCGTCGGTGTCAATACCGCCATCATATCGCCGTCTGGAACCAACGCGGGGATCGGATTCGCCATTCCGATAGACATCGTCAACCGCGTTGTGCCCCAACTCATCCGTGATGGCCATGTACCGACTCCCGGGATCGGCATCGTCGCAGTGAGCGAGCAGGACGCAACGCGGCTGGGAGTCGAGGGCATTCCGATCCTGCGTACGCTCCCCAACTCTCCCGCCGCGCGCGCCGGATTGCATGGCGTCGACCTGCGCGCCGGCGCATTGGGCGACGTCATCGTTTCAGTGAACGAAAAACCGGTGAGGCGCCTTTCTGATCTGACAAACGAATTGGACGAGATCGGGGTCGGCCACGAGGTGAAACTCGGTATCATGCGCAACAATCGCAACGAGACGATCAACGTCGCAGTCACAGATGTCGGTCAAAGTCGATTGACGCCCTGAGATTGAGGGAACTGGAACCGCGCTACCACTATTCAACGGCCAAGTGGCATTCGCGGTCGAGCGTATCGCCTGTCTGCCGGTGATTCGATTTTGCTAAAGCGGTTCCCGCTCGATTTAATTCGTACCGCCGTCATCTGCGGGCTTGACCCGCGCATCCATCAAAAAGATGGCACCCCGGTGGCGGCGGTGGATGGGCAAGCGCCCACTCAAATCGGTCAGGAACCGGGCGGCCATGGCTGCCGCTACTGCGATCCGCTCTGACCGTCCACAGAATGCGACGTTTGGGTCGCGCGCGTGGGCGGCAATATTTGGCCGGGCGGCAGCATGACCTGTGCGGCTGCGAGCCACGGCAGCCACGCCATCTGCACCGCCTGCGCCCAAAACGCCAACGGGTTGGCGCTCTCCACAAAGCGGCCGAAGGCCTCGAAAGAGGGCACGGCCTGCAGGCTGATCGAAATCTGCTCTGCATCGCCGCCTGGTGACCGGCGGTGGACGATCTCAATATCGAGGTTTGGCAGGCGCGCGGTCGCCTTGGTGGCTTCAATTTCGCGCTGTGCAGGGTCCTCAAAATCGGACAATGTTCGTCTCCATCAAAGTGGTTGCCATAGCCGTATGCGCCCGGTTGGTTCGAATAATGGCCGCTGCTACGCCCCAATCACATCCCGCTGCCGGCGAGGATTGCAGAACCTTGAGCCCGCGGCCGTGTTTTGACGATCCTCCCAGGTGCGTCCACAACGGACATGGCCCGCATGGCGACAGCATTCAAGTGTCGGCTGTCGAATCGGTTTCGTCGTAGACTTCCCGTGTTGACGATCCGCCAAGGAACTTCACTGTTCCAAGCCGGAAAGCGTGATCTACCGACGGGAGAGCCACAATGCACGATCAGCGTAACGCAGTCGCGACCATCTGTCGGCGGGCCGATGTGATTGGGCGGCATGACGACGCCGGCCCGGTGTCTCGTCGTGATTTTCTGAGACTGGGCGCCGGAGTGGTGGCCGGGGAAGCCACGGCTCAAGTGCTGCCTGGCAGCGCCGCGGCGCAGGCTATCGGCGCGGCGTCGCCCGATGCGGAGTTGACTCGCCTCCAGGGGCAACGCCGCATTCTCCTCAAAGGAGGCGTGGTACTGACGCTCGACCCTGGGGTCGGACATTTCGCGCAGGCGGACGTGTTGATCGAGGACGGCAAAATCTCGGCGGTCAGGCCGAATATTGAGGCGTCGGCGGACACTGCGGCGGTGATCGACGCCGCAAATCGCATCCTCATTCCGGGGTTCGTCGACACCCACAGCCACTCCTATCAGGGTATCCTGCGCGGCATCATGACCAATGGCGTGCTCGACCCTGACTATAATCGTGACATCCAAGCCAAATTAACGCCGGCCTTTCAGCCGGACGACGTCTATGCCGGAGTGCTGATGACGGCGCTCGGCCTGATTGAGATGGGCACTACGACCATTATCGACCTGTCCCAGATCAGCCACACGCCGGAGCACAGCGACGCCTGCCTTCGCGCGCTGCAGGACTCCGGCATCCGCGCGGTCTATGCATACTCTCGCGGTCTCGGAGCGACGAGCCAATACCCGCAGGACATTTTACGGCTGCAGCGCTCCTATTTCGCCACAAAAGAGCAGTTGCTAACGCTCGCACTCGGGGTTGCGCTTGATGCCAGCGCTTTCGCCCTCGCCCGCGATGCCGGGGTGGCGGCCGTGCTGCATTTACGCAACAACAGCGAGGGATTGCTGGCGCTCGGGCGAGCGGGGCTGCTGCGGCCCGGCGACGCGTACATCCACTGTACGAACCTCAATCACGAAGCCTGGCAACTGATCAGGGACACCGGCGGTTCTGTTTCGCTGTGCCCGCAGATCGAAATGTCGATGGGGCATGGAATGCCCGCCGTCCAGGATGCGCTTGACCATGGTGTGCGCCCGAGCCTGAGTTCCGACCATAGCGTGACAATCGCGCCGGACTTTTTCACTGTCATGCGGACTGTGTTCACGTTTCAACGCATGCAGGTTTTTGCCCGTGCGCGCAGCGGGGCACAGAACCTGCCACCGCTGCTCACCTGCCGTGAGGTGCTCGAATTCGCCACCATCGAGGGTGCGCGCTGCGCCGGCCTGGATGGCAAGATCGGCACGCTCACGCCGGGAAAGGACGCCGATATCGTCATGTTGCGGGCTGACGGCTTGAGTTTGTGGCCGCTGAACAATGCGCCCGGCGCGGTCGTAAATCTGATGAACCCCGGCAATGTCGAAGCTGTTTTCATAGCCGGGCAGGTAAAGAAGTGGCGAGGCAAGCTGGTGGGACCGGACGCGGCGCGTTTGATGCGCATGGCCACTGAAGCACGCGACGCGGTCATGCGCCGAACCGGTTTTTCGGTGAACTTTCTGGGGTGATCACGAACACCTCTGCCGTCCCTGATGCCTCCGATGGGCCATGCTGCAAGCTCGGAGACGACACCGTCATGCGATTCAAAGCGATCGAAATCTGCGGTATCACCACCGTACAGACATCGCCGGCACGGCGTGATATTTTGTGATCATGAACAAGATTTTCACTCCCCCATCTCAGCGCGCGACCACGCGTGCGGCCGAAGGCTTGTCGCGCTGGCGTTGGACCGTGGCGGAGATCGAGAAGATGTCGGCCGACGGCTATTTCCATGACGAGGAACGGTTCGAGCTGGTGGGCGGGGAGATCGTGCCGATGTCACCGAAGGGGAGGCGTCACGAAATCATTCGTGGCGAATTAGCGTTCCGCTTTGCCCGACTGGCGCCGGACGGCGTATTCGTGGTTTCGGAGCCACAGTTTAACTTGGCGGATGACACATACCTTAACCCTGACATTTTGGCCCATCCCGCCGCTATCAAAACGCCCGACGCGCGGGGAGGCGACGCCTTGCTGGTGGTCGAAGTCGCCGACAGCAGCCTGCATTATGATCTGAACACCAAAGCGCCGATTTATGCCGCCAACGGGGTACGCGAATATTGGGTCATCAATGCCGGAACACTGGTCACGATGGTGCACAAGGAGCCGTCCGGTCAGACCTATGGGTCGGTGAAAGAGGCTGCGCCCGATGCCATGCTCGCGCCCTCGCTCGTGCCAGCATTTTGCGGTGTCGCTCGGCGAGCTTGAACTCGACTGAGTTTTCGGAAACTGCGACGCATGCCCGCGCCCCTCAGCAGTGGACGTTCGCCGCCGCGCGCGCCACTATCCGGCGCCTGCCGCGCCAGGCGATTCGGTTAAAACTCGGGTCATCGGGCGGCACGCCGCTCGACGGAGGATAGTGCTCCATGGACATCACGGTCGGCAAAAAGGCGATCGCCGAGGCGTCGGAAAAGCTGAAAAACTGGGGTCGCTGGGGCAAGGACGACCAGATCGGCACCCTCAATCATGTCCGACCGGAAGACATCGTGAAAGCAGCTGGCCTGATCAGGACTGGCAAGGTGTTTGCGCTGGGCATCCCGCTCGACCGCAAGGGGCCCCAGACCGGCCTGTTCGGCGGCCGTTGGAATCCGATCCACACCATGCTGGCAACCGGCACCGATGCGGTGGCGGGCCGGCATGACGTGGTCCCAAACATTCGCTACGCCGACGATGCCATCAACATGCCGGTGCAATGCGCAACCCACTGGGACTCGCTCGGCCACATCTTCTATCAAGAGACGATGTACAATGGCTACGACGCGCGGCTCGTCGACTGCAATGGCCTCGGCAAGCTCGGCATCGAGCATTCGCGCAACAGGATGGTCGGCCGCGGCGTGCTGCTCGACGTAGCGCGGTTCAAGAATGTGGACTGTTTGCCCGACGGCTATGGCATCTCCAATGCCGAACTCGACGCCTGCGCGCGCGCCCAGAACGTCGCGGTCGGCCGCGGCGATTTCGTTATCATCCGTACCGGGCAACTTGAGAAATGCCTCAAGGAGGGCTGGGGCACATACGCGGGCGGCGACGCGCCCGGGGTGAAGTTTGAGAACTGCTACTGGTGCCAGGAGAAGGAGATCGCTGCCATCTGTTCCGATACGTGGGGCGTCGAGGTACGGCCCAACGAGACCACTGAGGCAAACCAGCCCTGGCACTGGGTGGTAATCCCCGCCATGGGGCTGACCATGGGGGAGATGTTCTACTTGAAAGGGATTGCGGAAGGCTGTTCCGACGACGGCACCTACGAGTTCTTCTTCTGCGGCCCGCCGCTGGTGATCACCGGCGCGACCGGTTCGCCGATCAATCCGCAGGCGATCAAGTGATTTGCGGCGGCCCCATGAGGCGCCAGGTTGGCGATCACCCGCCCGGGATCATCGCGTCGAACCGTGCGGCACCCGCCTTGGTGAACGTCACGACCCGGGAATTCGGCACCCGCTTTGCCCAGCCGCGATCATAGATGCGATTGAGCAGTGCCGCCCCGAGCGCGCCGCCGAGATGATGTCGGCGTTCGCTCCAGTCGAGACAGGCGCGGCACAACGTGCGTCGCCCGTTCGCGATCGCATCAAGATCGATGCCCGATGCGGAAAAAAACCGTTCCCCCGCCTTAGTCAGACGCAGCGCGCCGCCGGTTCCGATAATCATGCCGGCCGCCTGCAGGCGGTCATACATCCGCACCCCGGCATCGCCAGCGAGATGATCGTAGCAGACGCGGGCGCGCCGCAATTCCGGGTCACGCGGACCAGTGCGCACCCGCAAATGCCCGGTGCGGGCCGCTACGCCCATCAGGCTTTCCAGCACACCCGCAATATCGGCGCCGGACAGGCGGAAATAACGATGGCGACCCTGTTTCTCGATTTCGACGAGGCCCGCGTCCTCTAGCTTGCCGAGATGCCCACTCGCAGTCGAGAGCGCCACGCCCGCTTCCTGGGCAAGCTCGGTGGCGGTGAGGGCCTGGCCGTGCATGAGCGCGGTCAACATATTGGCGCGCGCCGGGTCACCCAGGAGCGCCGCGATGGCGGCGATGTTCGGTCCGTCCTTCATAGTTTGATGTTAACCGAAGTATGATCGCAACGCAAGCCGCTAAAGGTCGCCGTCGAGAAATCACGGAGACGCCGATGCGCTCAGCCGCCATCATGACGGGTATCGCCAGCAACACGCGCGAATACGTGCTCCTGCTTGTGCTGGCGACCCTGTGGGGTGCGTCCTACACTTTCATCAGGCTCGGCGTCGCCACTATTCCGCCGGTGACGCTGATCGCGGCGCGGACTTCGATCGGCGGCGCGCTGCTGTTCGTGGTGCTCGCCGCACGCGGCAATACCATGCCGCGCGATATGACGACGTGGTGGCGGTTCATGTTGCAGGCGCTGCTCAACAGCGTGATCCCGTTCACATTGATCGCCTGGGCGGAAAAGACCGTCGGGGCGGGCCTCACCACGATCCTGTGTTCGACTTCGCCGATCTTCACCTGTCTCATTACCTTCGGGATCACCCGTCATGAGTCGGCGACCCCCACAAAATTGTTCGGCGTCGTCAGCGGAATTGCCGGCATCGTCTTGATCGTCGGCGTCGAGGCATTGAGTGGCATCGGCAATCAGGTCCTCGCCGATTTCGCCATTATTGCCGCAGCGCTATGCTTCGCCGGCGCCGCAATTTTCGGGCGCGGCTTCGGGACGCTCGATCCGATGCTGCCGGCCGCCGGGTCAATGCTGTGCGGAAGCTTGGTGCTGATTCCGATCAGCCTCGTGGTGGAACGACCATGGACGATCGCGCCATCGGCGATATCTGTGATGGCCCTCACCGCACTGTCGGTATTTTCGACCGCCTGCGCGTTCGTGCTCTATTTCCGCCTTGTGCGGACGCTCGGTTCGGTCGGGGTCACTGCGCAGGCCTATATCCGCGTTCCGGTCGGTGTCGGCATGGGCATCGCATTCCTGGGCGAAAGCCTGGCCCCCAGCGCGCTGGTCGGCTTGGCTTGCGTGATCGCCGGCGTTGCCGCCATGATGAGGCCGGCCCGGGCGTAGCATGAATGCGGCATTTGCGCCGACACCTTGGCGGATTATAACGGTCCGATGTCCACCCTTCTGCATCCCGATGGCCGGTGTCGCTGCCCGTGGTCCCAAAAGGATCCCCTCTACATCGCCTACCACGATGACGAGTGGGGCGTGCCGGAGTTGGACGACCGTGCGCTGTTCGAGAAGCTCGTACTTGATGGCTTCCAGGCCGGGCTGTCGTGGATCACAATCCTGCGCAAGCGCGACAATTTTCGCCGTGCGTTCGACGGATTTGAGCCCGAGGTGATCGCGCGCTATGGCAAGCGCAAGGTGACGGCTCTGATGAACGACGCGGGCATTGTGCGCAATCGCGCAAAGATCGAAGGCGCGATCCTCTCAGCCCGCGGTTATCTCGAGATCATGGAGAAGGGCCCCGGTTTTTCGTCGCTGCTGTGGGACTTCGTCGACGGCCAGCCGCAGGTGAACCACCGGCGCCGGGTCGGCGAGGTGCCGGCGGAAACGCCGCTCTCGCGAGCCATTTCCAAGGAGCTATCCGGGCGCGGCTTCAAATTCGTCGGACCGACCATCGTCTATGCCTTCATGCAGGCGGTCGGGATGGTAAATGATCACCTGGTGACGTGCTATTGTCACCCGGACAACCGGGTATCCGCTCAGGATAGCCGGTAATTCGGTCCGTGCTGCGCGGGGGATGCTCACCTCGCCTTCGCCGCCATTGTCACAGTGCGCCGCGCTGCCACGATGACCTCGGGTATGGCTGTGTCGTTTCCAGGCGCCATGATGTGGACGCCGGCGACACCGGGGATGAGGCTTAATTCTTCGATCGTCTCGATGCAGATTTTGCGGCCTTCCGCCGCCGCATCTTCGGCCTGCTCGAGGCGGGCCACCATGGTGTCTGGAATAATGGTTCCGAACAGATGGCGCCGCATCCACGCGGCGGATCGTGCCGAGCGCAGCGGATTGACCCCAATCAACAGGAACACCGAAAGTCCGGCGTCGGCGAGGCCGGCGGCGTAGCGGCGTACGATGACCGTATCCATGCAAAACTGGGTCTGCACGAACTGTGCCCCGGCCGCGACCTTTGCCTTGAGGCTGGCGGGCTCCCAACCCGGTGGCGGATCGATCGGAATGTCGGCCGCCCCGATGAAGAACGGCGCCGCACCCGCTACCTTGGTGCCGTGCGGGAGCTTTCCATTGCGGATAGCATGCGCTGTCTCGGTGAGACTTCGCGAGTCGAGATCGAACACCGGCTTGGCATCTGGCTGGTCGCCGGCGCTCGGATCATCGCCGCGCAGCAGCAGGAGATTTCTTACCCCGAGCGCGGCGGCGCCCATCAGCTCACCCTGGAGCGCAATGCGATTGCGGTCGCGGCAAGTGAGCTGAAGGATGGGCTCGATCCCGGCGGCCAGCAGCAATGCCGCCGCCGCCGTTGCACCCATGTGGGTATGGGCGCCCGCGCCATCAGTGACGTTCACGGCATCCGCAAGTCCGCGAAGTGACAGGGCCTTGGCGGTGAGGTCATCGGGATTGCACGATACCGGCGGCATCACCTCGGCGGTGATGACGAACCGACCGGCCGCAAGGCGCTGCTCCAAGCTGTTGCCTTGCGGTGGCAATGGCTGCGATGACATCGAGGTACCTGAGTTGGGACATGGAGGGCCGCAAAGGCGTGCTTATATACGATGAGGCCGTCAAATCTGAGGACTTGCGAGTGAAATTCCGTCAGACCTGAAATTGGCCAGCGGCGGGTGCGAAAAGACAGTTGGCTCTTTGTCGGTACTCCAGCGGGGCTTTGTGGACACCCGCACGGTCCGCGGCTAAAAGAGCGCTGAATTGAGAAAGCCGGAGCGGATTCCGGTCATACGGAAACGTCGTAGGGTGGGCAGAGCGGAGCGTGCCCACCACGACCGAGCCCCGGTGGGCAAAGAGCGCGCCTTTGTCCACCCTACAAGTGAATTCAGTCGATCGAATCCGCTGGCAGGTCAGGGACAAGAAGGTTTCATGAGCGGCGTCAACGACATCCGTGCGGCTTTTCTCAACTATTTCGCGGCCAATGGTCACGAGATCGTGCCGTCGTCGCCGCTCGTGCCGCGCAACGATCCCACTCTGATGTTCACCAATGCCGGCATGGTGCAGTTCAAGAACGTGTTCACCGGCATTGAGAGACGCCCTTATGTGCGCGCCGTTACGGCGCAGAAATGCGTGCGTGCCGGCGGCAAGCACAACGATCTCGACAACGTAGGTTACACGGCACGCCACCACACTTTCTTTGAGATGCTGGGCAATTTCTCGTTCGGCGACTACTTCAAGGATCGCGCCATCGAACTGGCCTGGAATCTGATCACCAAGGAATTCGGGCTGCCGCGCGAGCGGCTCATCATTACGGTGTTCGCCGAGGACGACCAGGCCTTCGACCTGTGGAGGAAGATTACAGGCCTTCCGGAATCGAAGGTCATCCGCATCGCGACGTCGGACAATTTCTGGGCCATGGGCGACACCGGCCCCTGCGGCCCTTGCTCGGAAATCTTCTACGATCACGGCGAACACATTCCGGGTGGCCCGCCGGGCTCGCCCGACGCGGAAGGGGATCGCTTCATCGAGATCTGGAATCTCGTGTTCATGCAGTACGAGCAGGTCGCACCCGGCCGGCGACTCGAGCTGCCGAAGCCCTCGATCGATACCGGCATGGGGCTGGAGCGCATTGCTGCGGTGCTCCAGGGCACGCACGACAATTACAAGATCGATCTGTTCGGTGCGCTGATCCAGGCGGTCGCCGACCGCACCGGTGTCGATCCCGACGGTCCGCACAAAGCATCGCACCGCGTCATCGCCGATCATCTGCGCGCCACCTCATTCCTGATCGCGGACGGTGTGCTGCCATCGAACGAAGGCCGCGGTTACGTGCTCCGGCGCATCATGCGAAGAGCCATGCGGCATGCGGAGCTGTTGGGTGCCAAAGAGCCGTTGATGTTCAAGCTTGTGCCCGTGCTGGTTCGCGAGATGGGCCAAGCCTATCCAGAGCTCGTTCGCGCCGAGGCTTTGATCACTGAGACCCTTAAGCTCGAGGAAACGCGCTTCCGCCGCACGTTGGAGCGCGGACTTGCGATCCTTGACGAGGAAAGCCGCAATCTCAAGCGCGGCGACAACCTCAAGGGCGAGATCGCGTTCACGCTCTACGACACGTTCGGGTTTCCGCTCGATCTCACTCAAGATGCGCTGAAATCCCGCGGCATCGGGGTCGACCTCACAGGTTTCAACGCCGCCATGGAGCGGCAGCGCGAAACAGCGCGAGCCTCATGGGCCGGCTCCGGCGAAGCGGCCACTGAAACCCTGTGGTTCGCGCTGCGCGAGAAGGTCGGCGCTACTGAGTTTTTGGGCTACGAGACCGAGACTGCGGAAGGCGTGATCGCCGCGTTGGTGCGCGACGGCAAGGAGGTCGCCGCGCTGGCCAGAGGCGAGTCTGGGGCCGTGGTCGTCAACCAGACGCCGTTCTATGGCGAATCCGGCGGTCAGGTCGGGGATACCGGCATCATGACCGGGGAAGGCGTGCGGTTCCGGGTAACAGATACGCAGAAGAGGGCAGGCGACGTGTTCGTCCACGCGGGCGTGGTGGAGGAAGGGACGCTGAAGCCCGGGCTGCCCCTCACGCTCGATGTGGACCACGCCCGGCGCAGCAACATCCGTCGTAACCACTCCGCCACCCATCTGCTGCATGAGGCGCTGCGCCAAGTACTCGGCGATCACGTGGCGCAGAAGGGGTCGCTCGTTGCGCCGGACCGACTGCGATTCGACATCTCCCACCCCAAGCCAATCAGCGGCGAGGAGATCGAGCGGATTGAAGATATCGTAAACGACATGGTGTTGCAGAATTCGCCGGTGACGACCCGGCTAGTGGCGGTCGACGATGCCATCGCCTCGGGCGCTCGCGCGCTATTTGGCGAGAAATACGGTGATGAGGTCAGGGTGGTGGCGATGGGGGAAACCGACCGCGCCGGCGGTAACGCGCTCGGCTGGTCAGTCGAGCTGTGCGGCGGTACCCACGTGCGGCGGACTGGCGACATCGGCTTGGTTTCCATTATAGGAGAAAGCGCGGTCGCGGCCGGCGTGCGGCGCATCGAGGCCTTGACCGGCCGTACCGCGCGCCACAACGCAAATCGCATCGCTCAGCTTGCAAAGGCCGGCGCGGCCGAACTTAAGGTTCAACTTGACGAGTTGCCGGAGCGCATTGCTGCGCTCATTGACGATCGTAAGCGGCTTGAGCGCGAAGTGGCCGATGCACGTCGCAAGCTTGCCATGGGGGGAGGCGAACGGGCGGGCAATGACGGCGTACGGCAGGTCGGCAACGTCAAACTGCTCGCCCGTGCAGTGTCCGGCATTGAAATCAAAGATTTGAAGAGCCTCGTCGACGACGGCAAGAAGCAGGTCGGCTCCGGCGTGGTCGCCATCGTTGGCATCACCGGCGAGGGCAAGGCGGGCCTTGTGGTCGGCGTCACGGCCGATCTGGTGTCGCGCTTCAATGCGGTCGATCTCGTGCGCCGCGGTGCCGAAGCGCTGGGCGGCAAGGGCGGCGGCGGTCGCCCCGATATGGCCCAGGCCGGCGGCCCGGACGGTGCCAAGGCGCAAGCCGCGCTCGACACGATCGCGGCGGCGATCGGGGGCGGGTAGCGTTCCGACTACTTGATCCGCGTAAGGTCGTCGCCACCGCAAATGCCGAGCCAGCAGCCTTCAACTCGGATGCTCGACGGGCCCTGCTCGATCAAGTGGCCCGGATAGGTCTTCCCGTCATCGTCATTGTAGAGTTGTCCGGACCACTTGGCGGGTCCATCCTGCTGCATCGAGATCAATATCTCGACACCGACCAGTGGACGGTTGCGTTTTGCCGGGTCGGCGTTGTTCTTGTCGGTCATTGGTCGGCCGGTTGCGGGATCGAGTTGAGGACTCGGCTGCACGATGAAGCCGCATAAATTTCGCCCACACTGGGTTATCCGTATTTTCGCGCCGTCTTTGGCAAGCCACAGGCCAATCGGAGAACCAAATCCTGTCTCACCACTCGCCGCGAGACCGGCCACAGCGAGTGCCACCAACGCCCACATTTTCATGTACGCCCCCGGAAAAGAAAATTGTGCCCTCTGTTGCTATGAGTTTGTGGGGAGCGGCTGCTCCGATTGGTTCACTGGTTCCGATGCGATCGAACCAGCCTTCCATCCTAAGGTCGTGCTTGTCGCGGGCATCCACGTCTTTCTTGTGGCACTTCGGCTGCCAACGCGTGACGGCAGGATAAAATCTGGGACAAGCCATCGCCACGACTCTGAAGAGATGCCTTAACATGACCGGAATCCGATCTGGCTTTCTTCGATCAAGGGCGCTGGAGCTTTGAAAGCGCATGAAAACCCGGAACCGCTTGGCGGCTTGGCGTCATCGCCTCTACGAACTCCTCGAGCATGGGCCGGTGGGCGATCGGTCGATGCGGCTTGTGAGCCGCCTGCTGATCCTGCTGGTGCTCATCAACATCGCGGCCGTGGTGCTTGAATCCGTGCCGCGCTACGAAGCGGATTTCGGGGGGATTTTCGTTGCGATCGAGATGGTCTCGCTCGTGGTCTTCACGGTCGAGTACCTGCTTCGCATCTGGGTCGCCGCAGAGCATGCGCCTCACCGCGATCTGCCGCCGTTGCGTGCGCGCTGGCGCTACATCGTATCGACCAACGGACTGATCGACCTCGTGTCGGTATTGCCGTTCTGGCTGGCCTTCGTGGTGCCATCCGAATTCCGCATCGTCCTGTTGTTCCGAATCGTGCGTTTCCTCAAGCTTGCCCGCTATTCGCCGGCGCTGCGCTCGCTTCTGGAAGCGCTTTATGTGGAGCGACGGGCGCTGTTCGGCTGCGTCGTCATCCTGGCTGGCGCGACGCTGGTCACTGCGTCCTTCATCCACATCGCCGAGCGCGAGGTGCAGCCGGAGAAATTCGGCACCATCCCGGACGCCATGTGGTGGTCGATCGTGACGCTAGGCACCATCGGATACGGCGACGTGGTGCCGGTGACGCCGCTCGGCAAGGTGATCGCGGCGGTAACGATCCTGTGCGGCCTCGTCATGATCGCGCTGCCGGTCGGCATCATCGCGACAGCGTTTTCCGAGCAGATTCACCGCCGCGATTTCGTGGTTACATGGGGAATGGTGGCGCGTGTGCCACTGTTTGCCGGGCTCGATGCGGCGGCGATCGCCGACATCATGCGCCTGTTGCGGGCGCAGACGGTCGACGCCGGCGACGTCATCGTGCGCCGGGGCGACCGCGCGCATTCGATGTATTTCATCGCCGGCGGCAAGGTGGACATCGATTTTGCCGGCCGGCACGTCAGCCTCGGCGTCGGCCAATTCTTCGGCGAAATCGCCGTGCTGCGCCGCGTGCGGCGCTCCGCGACCGTGACGGCGGCCGCCCGCACCAATTTGCTGGTGCTCGACGCATCCGATCTTCACATGCTGATGGAGCAAGACAAGCGGATTGCGGAGCGCGTCCATGCGGTGGTGAGCGAGCGCGAAGGCTTTGAGGCCGTGTCGCCCAAGGGCGATATCGCGGCTGGTGAATTGAGCGGCGCGGCCGAGGAACCGTGACCGGCAGCAGCGCCGCTGGCGCTCAATAGGAGGTTCGTGAAGTTAAAGATTACCGGTTTTCAGCGTCATGTAGATCACAAACTCTGCGCCCGGTACCCGGCCGGTGGATTTGCCATGGTTCGATTGGGCGGCCGGCAGGAAGGGGCGGGCGGATCGCGATAGCATGAAAGCGATCTCGACGACGCGTAAATCCCCATGGGTTTTGTTATAAGTCCTTACGCGAAGGTGCGGCCACCCGAAATAGGTGACGATGGCGACCAATACGAGACCGGAGGTGGCCAAGAGGGGCAGCGAGAAATCGAAGGGCATGGGTTACTCCCCCGTACGCTAAGTGGGCTTGTAATTTTAGATTACAGAAAAAATTACAGCTGTCAAATCCATTGGTACGAATTAACTAAGCTTGACAGGCATTCACCATTAATTAAAATTCCACGCCAACCACCTTGCCGATGCTGTAATTTAAGATATCCTATCGGGCTGTAATTTTACTTTACGCGGCCTCAGGGCCGGACCGTGGCGTCGCTTCGCGGGGAAGGGCAATGACAGTTTTGCCTGATGCAGTAAGGGCTTACGAGCAAGAACTGTTGCAAAAGGCCGACATGCTGGCGCTCGGTCTCAAGGGCTTGAGAGCCGCGGCACCCGAACGCGCCGCTGAACTCCTTGAAGATATCGCCGCTCGGTTGGATGCCGCGATGGCGCGAGACGGCGGTGCCTTCGTCCCATCAAGCGCTGACGAGCGGGGTCGCGTCGAGCCGCGGCGCCTGGCCCCGGTCGTCGTCGCTGCGCGCGGCGGCGGCGCCGACGACATCGAGGATTTCATCCTGGATATTCTGGCGGAAAATCCGGTCGGCCTGTCGGTGCAGGATATCGTCAGCAATCTCGACGAGGCGCAACTCGACATAAAGCGCAAGACGCTCGTGGTGCGCCTGCATCGGATGGTCCATGCCGGAAAACTGTCATCGCTTGCACACGGGCACTACATTTTAAGCGAGGCGGAACGCAGCCGCAGACGGGCGTAAATGCCCACGTAGCCCGCATGGAGCGCAAGCGAAATGCGGGGCCGCCAGCACCAACTTATACGGCGATCCCGGATGGAAAGCCGGCAAGAGCCGACTTGTAATCCAGGCTACAAGCTACTTCTTCAAAAACACATAATCCGCCGCATAGGGCGCCGCGAACATGGCGCCAACCTTGTCGCAGGCACCCTCGAACTGGCCGCCCTTGGTGTTGATTCGCTGAATCGTGGTCACGCCGGTGAGCGCACCGGCGCTGCGCGTCTCCACCGCTTCAAGTTTGAGCCAAGGGATATCCTGGGCGGTCGCGCCGTTGGCGCGGGCGACCAGCTTGCCGACAACCCGGCTGCCGTCTGCATGCTCCCAGGTTGGTCCGGCGTAATGCCGTCCGACGGTCTTGCCGTCCTGGATCAGAGTCGCGATCGGCTCACGGAATTGCCAGGCGAGCTTGCCGCCGTCACCAGCCTTGCAATCATAGACCTGTGCGCCCACGGCATGCACCGTCAGCACCACCGTCTCGCCCTTGGCCGTGATCGCGTCGGGAATTTGGATCGCCGTTTGTGCGGCGACCTGCCCGGTTTGCCCCAGTGCTGCCGAGCAGCCGACCAGGATGGTAAATGTGAAACGGCTTGTGATCATCATGCGGCCCCTTCGGCACGGCCAGGTGCGAACCTGCGCAGATGCACGGCGAATCAGCGTCATCCGCCCTTTCGCGGTCGCACGGCGGGGTTAGGGGAACTCCCCTGCGGACTCATGCCATGGCCCTCTTCAAGTTTTCGTCGACCTTGTCGAGGAAGCCCGTGGTGGAGAGCCACTTCTGGTCTGCGCTCACCAGCACCGCGAGGTCCTTGGTCATGTAGCCGGCCTCGACGGTGTAGACGCAGATCTTCTCCAAAGTATCGGCGAATTTCGCCAAGGCGGCGTTGTTATCGAGCTTGGCGCGGTGCGCGAGACCGCGCGTCCAGGCAAAGATCGAGGCGATCGAATTGGTCGACGTCTCGCGGCCCTTCTGGTGCTCGCGGTAATGTCGGGTGACCGTGCCGTGGGCGGCCTCCGCCTCCACCACCTTGCCGTCCGGCGTGGTCAGCACCGAGGTCATCAGGCCGAGCGAGCCGTAGCCTTGCGCCACCGTATCGGACTGCACATCGCCATCATAGTTCTTGCACGCCCAGACGTAGCCGCCCGCCCATTTGAGCGCGGCTGCAACCATGTCGTCGATCAGGCGATGCTCGTAGGTGATGTTGTTCTTCTCGAATTCGGCCCTGAACTCGTTGTCGAACACCTCCTGGAAGATGTCCTTGAAGCGGCCGTCATAGACCTTGAGGATGGTGTTCTTGGTCGACAGATAGACCGGGTATTTGCGGGCGAGGCCATAATGCATCGATGCGCGCGCGAAATCGCGGATCGAGTCGTCGAGGTTGTACATTGCCATGGCGACGCCGGCGCCAGGCGAGTGAAATACCTCGCGCTCGATCTTCTTGCCGTCCTCGCCGGTGAAGCTGAGCGTGACGGTCCCCTTGCCCGGGAAGATAAAGTCGGTGGCGCGGTACTGGTCCGCATACGCATGGCGGCCGATGATGATCGGCTTGGTCCAGCCCGGCACCAGGCGCGGCACGTTGCGGCAGATGATCGGCTCGCGGAAGATGGTGCCGCCGAGGATATTGCGGATGGTGCCGTTGGGCGAACGATACATCGCTTTAAGATTGAATTCCTTCACCCGGGCTTCGTCCGGCGTAATCGTGGCGCATTTCACACCGACGCCGACCTTCTTGATCATCTCGGCGGCGTTGATCGTGACCTGATCATCGGTCTCGTCGCGGTGTTGGATGCTGAGATCGTAATAGAGCAGCTCAATGTCGAGGTAGGGATGGATCAGCTTGTCCTTGATGAGTTGCCAGATGATCCGGGTCATCTCGTCGCCGTCGAGCTCGACGATCGGGTTCGTTACTTTGATCTTGGCCATTTATTGAGCGACCTTTGTTCGCGCGCGCAGATACGCGGAGCCGGCGCGCGCCCGCGGATGGCGCCGCGCCCCGTTCGGCGGGCGTGCCTATAGCACAGGAGTCGGGAATCAGACATCCGCGCGATGAGGAGTCAAGGATGCGTTGATTGTGGGCAAATCGCCGTCAGGCCTGCACAAGTTCGACGGCGCCGCGCTATTTTTGTCCATCCTGCCGGTTCGCATAGCGCGCCTCGACCGCCTTGCGGAGATCGGGAAAGCGATCGTACTGGTGACAGATCGGGAAGAGGTGGCCGTCAGGACTATAAATGAGCGATTCGCCGTCGAGCCGGTAGAGCGCGCGCGGCTCCAGAGCCATGGTGGCGATGTGCTGATGGTTGTCGACCACGATTCCGTCGATGGCAGAATCGAGGTGTACAAGGTAATTGTGAATGGCTTGGTCGTAGCCGTGGCCGATCCGGCGATAGATGCGCCAGGGCATGGTGCGTATCCGCGCCACCATGCGCTCCAGATAGGCGATGATGGCGGCGGTTCCCCCGATGGTGATGCCGCTGCAGCTGATCCGGCAAGCTGCGAGCCGTTCCGCCTCAGCGGCCGAAAAGCAACCGCGCACCCACCGCGCATTGGTCGGATCCTCCCCGATCGTCCGCGTGACGCTTTCGAGATAGAAATGACATTTCGGGCTCGCGATGCCCTCGAAGGGATTGCGCTGGAACACGACATCGCGCACGTCGGACATCATGACCTGGTCGTAACGCGACGATCGGGTGCGCAGATAATCGAGGTAGATGGCATAGCGACGCGCGTGCACCGAGCGGGTGAACGAACGAGTCTGGAACACCCGGATCACGTCGACGCCATGGTTCTCGAGGTAGCGCGCGACCCGCAAGCCGGGCCAGCGGATCAGCAGCAGCACCTCGCCCGCATAATTGGCGCGCAGCGATTCGACGAAGACCCGCACCTGCTCAACATCGAACCCGATGGCGGCGCCCAGTACCAGGCGGCGGCCATCGCCAATGGCTGACATGGCGGCAGACGCGCCGGCAATCGGCGCAGGCGCAGATGACGACAATGCAGCTCCTGAACTTACGCGCGCCCCCGCGCGGGCGCCGATCGACGGTCCCGGAACTATCGTCCTTTGGGCCCATTTGCAATGCCGGCTGGTCAGACATTCCACGTCCGATGTGATTGAGCTGTTCAAATTAGACGGACGAGGGCGCAATGAAATGGAACCGGTATGGCGCTTGCCAATTTTCCAGTGCCATTCCCGCCAAAGCGGGAATCCAGTACTCATCAGCATCGCCGGGATTACTGGATCGCCCGCCTTCGCGCATAGAGCGCGCGACGACCCGCGTGATTGATTCGGTCAGGACGACATCCGATCCAGCGTGCGGCGCACGCAGAGGAAAAAATGCCAGGAGCGGGAACCGACCACACCAGGGAATGGAGCGCGTTCGGCGGGCCGGTCGTGGTGCTGGTGGAGCCGCAGCTTGGCGAGAATATCGGCACCGCGGCGCGCGCCATGGCGAACTTCGGTCTCACCCGGCTACGGCTGGTGCGGCCTCGCGACGCGTGGCCCAATGTGCATGCGCGGCGCGCCGCCTCGGGCGCTGACGCGGTGCTGGAAAACGCAGTGCTGTACGACAGCCTGCAGGCGGCGCTGGCCGATTGCAGCTTCGTGCTGGCGACCACCGCGCGCGCCCACGATCAGGCCAAGCCCGTAATCGGCCCGGCGGACGCCGCGGTGGAGATGGCGCCGCGGCTTGCGGCCGGCGACACCGTTGCGGTGGTGTTCGGGCGGGAACGCTGGGGTCTCATGAACGACGAGGTTGGGCTGGCCGACCGCATCATGACATTTCCGGTCAATCCGGCGTTTGCTTCGCTCAATCTCGCGCAGGCGGTGCTGATCGTCGCCTATGAGTGGTTCAAGGCGGCGGGCGGTGGGCTGCCGTTTGCGATGCCGCAGCGCTCTCCGCCCGCCCGCAAGGAGCAGCTGTTCACCTTCTTCGCCACGCTGGAACGCGAACTGGAGCGGGTCGAATTCTTCCGACCGGCCGAAAAGCGCGACACCATGACGATCAACCTGCGCAACATCTTCATCCGCCTGGCGCCAAGCCAGCAGGACATCCAGACCTTGCACGGGGTCATCACGGCGATCGCCGAAGGGCGCAAGGGCCCGGCCAGGGGTGGCATTCTCGACAGCCGGGAGGCCGGGATGCTGCGGGAGCTGTTGGCCGAGCACGGCGGCGGCCGGGTGCCGGGCGAGCGCGGCCCCGTGCGCGGCCTGTCGCGCCTGCTGCGCCGCAATCCGACCGATGCGGAACGCACGTTGTGGGAGGCGCTCACCCGGGACCGCCGCTTCGCGGGCCGCGGCTTCAAGCGTCAGGTCCCGGTCGGGCCGCATATTGCAGACATCGTGTCGTTTCCGCTGCGCGCCGTAATCGATCTCGTTCCCGATGACGAGAGTGCCGAGGCAGCGCAGACCCGGGGGCGCAAGCGCGCATGGCTCAAGGTGCGGGATTATCGGGTGTGCGAAGTCACGGCGAGGCAGGTCGAAGCGGACGTGGAGGCGGTGCTCGATGGGATCGCGGGGAAGCTTGGCATCGGTGGCGCGGTGTGAAAGCCCGCGCGCTCAGGTTCCTGAATGCCGCGTCACGGCGCAGGTCGTCGCCGCTCCTTACTTCCTTGTGGGGCATTTCCTTGTGGCCGGGACAGTCGCATATGCGCAACGGTCACCTTCCCCCTGGGGGGGAGGTCGGCCCGCGTCAGCGGGCCGGGTGGGGGTGACGGTCGTGCCGCATTTGCTCAGACGCCGTCGCCCCACCCCGGACTGCCTTCGGCAGTCCGACCCTCCCCTGAAGGGGTCTCGTCCCACAAGGGGGGAGGGAGTCGCAGCGGCACAGCACAGCGTAAGTTATTAATCGGTACATAAGTAAGTGGACTTTTCTTGACATGTCGACACGAATATGACTCGCGTTGTGCATGAGGGCAAACGATGCACGACGACTGGATCATACCACGCTGGAGGCGATG
>Ga0066395_10000189_pt1 | contig 22494 bp, 16 predicted proteins | sample PanSoiPlot1MoBio_FD_61218 | JGI IMG/M metagenome (GOLD analysis project Ga0066395, IMG submission 61218) | Tropical forest soil microbial communities from Panama analyzed to predict greenhouse gas emissions - Panama Soil Plot 1 MoBio | ecosystem: Environmental > Terrestrial > Soil > Tropical... | reverse complement strand
GACGCCTCTGCCTGCGCCACCGCCGAAGACGAAGGTGGAGATCTCGCTCGATTCGAACCCGCAGGACGCCCAGGTCGTTCGCGAGGACACGGGCAAGGTCGTGGGGCGCACGCCGCTCACGATCACGCTGCCTCAGGCGCGCGAGGTGATCTCGTTCCGCTTCGAGAAGCCCGGACACACGCCGATCAGCTACAAGGTCATCCCCGATCTCGACAAGTCGGTGCGGGCCGAGCTGACCCCCGAGCTGGCGGAGGACACGAAGAAAACGCCTCCCGCGCACCATGCGCCGCCGGCGCGCGGGCACGTCGCGGGTCCGCACAAGGACGCGCATCCGGCCGCGTCCGAGTCGCCGGTGGCGGTACCGGATCAGTCGCGCGGCTGCTTGCTGTCGGTGGCGTCGTTCCCGTGGACCGAGCTCTGGATCGACGGCAAGGACACCGGGCAGCGCACGCCGGTCGTGCACTACCCGGTCAGCTGCGGCGCGCACCGGCTGAATCTCAAGCGGCGCGACCTCAGGCTCGACCGCGTCGAGCAGGTGATGGTCGCTCCCGACCACGAGCTGAAGCAGCACTACGAGCTCGGCGACGAATACGGCGGCGAGTGACCGGCCGCGCCGTCGGGCAGCCGACCGCGCTCAGAGCTGAAACGCGACGCCGACGTTCAGGTCGGCGTTGGCGGTGAAGTTCGGCACGCCGAGGAGCCCGCCAATTTCGGCGACGATGCCGACCGCGTCCGAAACGCCGTAGCGAAATCCGACGCCGGGTCCGAACAGCACCGGGCCGGCGGCGACGGTGTCCTTGCAGACCTCGACGCCCGAGCCGCACCTCTGTTCCCCGGTGACCGTCGAGACGTGGCGGATGGTGCCGCCGCCGGCCGACAGCGAGAGGTAGGGTTGGAACGCGCTTCCGGGCGCGGTCAGGAACCAGGTCGCCTTCGCCAGCGCGGCGATGGCGCCCGTGGCCGGCGAGCAGATGTTGTCGCTGCCGCATTCACCGGCGGCGGGGTTGGAAGGGTGGTAGGGCGTCGCGCCTCGCACCAGCTGCAGGCGGCCCTGCACGCCCAGCATCAACTGCGGCGTGACGAAGTAGCCGATCTCCGGCGCCAGCTGCCCGGTCGGCGTCCAGTCGACGCCCGACGAGGCGACGCTGTTGCGTGTCTCCTCGCCGGTGCCGCTCACCCACCCGACCCCGGCGCCCCCGAGGAGGCCGAAGAACAGCCGCTTGTCGGAGGTGGTGGGGCGCGCGGGGCTGGCGGTGGCCGTCACCGCGGTTGTCGCGGACGTCGTGCCCGCCAGCGCCACCACCAGCGGTTCGGCGGCGCTGCCGCGCGCAACGATCACCGTTCCGTTGGCCCGCCGGGCTTCGATGAAGTACGCGACCTGGTCGCCGCCGGTCGCGGACGCGGGGATCGATCCCTCGAACGCCCCCGACGCGTTCTTCTGCATCGTCACGTCCGTGAACGCGTACGAATTCGCCGCGCGGTAGCGCAGCACCACCGCGCTCGCTTCCAGGTCCTTGTCGGGCATGACCGTGATCGCGACCGGCTTCGCAACCTGGCCGGTCCGCGCCGGCTCGTGAACCAGCGCCTTCTCCGGCGGCAGATCGGATCCCGTGCCCAGCGTGGCGATCGCCTCGTCGAACGCCGCCTGGATCTCGGGATTGGCCAGCCCAGGGCTGAGCCGCACCTCGGGCTGAATCTGCAGGGCCTTGCGGAAATATTTCACGGCCTGATCGCGCTGCTTGAAACCACCCAGCGACACGATCCCCAGCGTCACGAACGTGCGCGCCCGGATCGGGTGCTCGGTCAGGCCCGCGCGCTCGGACTGATCGAGCGCCTCGTTGAGGATGCGCATCGCCGTCTCGAATTCGAGGTGCTGATACGCATCGACGGCCTTGCGATTGAGCAGGGTGATCTTCCCGACCGCCGCGCTGTCTCGCTCCTGCGCCCGCGCCGGTTGCGCGGCGAGCATCGTCGCCAGCGCGACGGCCATCATCGCGACTGCGCGCGGCGCGACCACGCGCGCCACGGATCCCTGAGGCCCGCTGTTCACGCCGGCGCCGATTTGCACGATTCTACAGTACCGCCGAACGGCGCCTTTCGCCCAGTCCTGAATTGATGCCCCGACGATGCGAGATCGCGGGGCCGCATTTGTGTGCGCAGAAAGGCACACAAGGTGTGTGCGCCCGCGGCCGTCGCGGTCAGGCGTGCTCGCGGAGCGGGGTCGCGCTGGTCGCCGTCGTGGCGTCAGCACAATGGCGGCAGCAGTAGACGCGCCCGCGCGACTCGATGCCGTGGCCGATCACGTGGCAATGGCAGTGGCTGCACCGGGGCGCCAGCGCCTCGATCGCGCACTCGAAGCAGTCGAAAACGTGCGTCTGCCCGTCCAGCGACACGTGAAAAGCCTTCTCGTAGGTGTTGCCGCACGTCTCGCATTGCGCATGAGCCATGTTCGCCTCCCCTCGCCTTGAAGTTAAGGCTCGGGGTCATGCTCGGGGTCACACGCGGGGCCACGCTCGGGGTTTTGGCCCGCGGTCGCGTCGGCCTGCTCGATCGCCTGCCGCAGCACCTCTTCCGGCTGAGCGCCCGCCACCGCCACCCGCTCGCTGAACACGAAGAACGGGACCCCGCTGATGCCGGCAGCGGCGGCCGCGCGCGCCTCGTCCCGCGCCTCGCCGAGCGCCCCCGCGTCGCCGGTGATGCGCGCCACCTCGTCGGCGCTGAAGCCGTGGGCCGCGGCGACGTCCGCCAGCACGGCCGGGTCGTTGATGTTGCGCGCCTGCTGGAAGTAGGCCTGGTAGAGCGCACGCGACAGCGCGCGCTGCGTACCCTTGGCGTCGGCGGCTTGCAGAAGCGCATGGGCGCGAGCGGTCGGATAGCTGAGGCGTTGCTTCGACAGATCGAGCTCGAGCCCCGACTTGCGCGCTTCGGCTTCGAGGCGGGCCCACAGTTGCTCGGGCGGAACGCCGTACTTGCGCTGCAGCCGGGCCCGAACGTCGTCGCCCTCCTCGGGCGTGTTCGGGTTGAGCATGAACGGGTGATGCACGACCTCGGCCGGCCGCCCGAGCTCCGCCAGCACCCGCTCCAGGCGCTCGCCGCCGAGGAAACACCAGGGGCAGACGATGTCTGCGAAGAGGTCGATCCGAAGCGGCGTCCTTTCCTCCGTCGCTGCCATGTCGCTTCGATGTCCCGGCAGCCGGGACGTTACACGGCGCTCAGGGCCCGCAGGTGCCGACGCCGGCGGTGACCGTGCACTTGTCCCGGTGGGCGCAGTCGCCGTCGCCAGCGCAGCTGGTGTTGCATCCGGTCGGCGCGGCCGTGTTGCATCCGTATGGCGTGCAGCTCACCTTCATCGGCTGCGTGCAGCTCCCCGCCGCGCATATGGCCGCCGGGTGATAAGCGTCGTTGCCGTCGCACGAGGCCGTCCCGCAGGCGGTCCCGTCTCCCGAGGGCGAGCAGGTTCCTTGCTTGCCGGTGACCGCGCAGGAATTGCAGACCGGGCAGGTCGCCACCCCGCAGCAGAATCCCTCCGTGCAGAACCCGCTGATGCACTGGGCGGGCGAGGTGCAGGGGGCGCCGTTCGGTTGCACGTTCGTGCAGGAGTATCCGAGGCAGTTGAAGCCCGTGGCGCAGTCGCTGATGCTGGCGCAGGAGGTCAGGCAGGCGTTGTTGCCACAAATGTAAGGCGAGCAGTTGACCGAGGTCTGCTTGCAGGTCCCGGCGCCGTCGCAAGCGCCGATCGGCGTCGACGTCGATCCGGTGCACGACGCCGTGCCGCAGGCGGTGCCCATCGCCATGAACCGACAGGCGCCCGTGCCGTCGCAGGTCCCGTTGGTGCCGCAGGGCGGGGAGGGCTGGCAAAGGCCGTGGGGCTCCGCCGCGCCAGAGGGGACCGGGGTGCACGCGCCCGCGCTGCCGGTCACGTTGCAGGATTTGCAGGTCGCGCAGCTCGGCGCCGAGCAGCAGACGCCGTCGACGCAGTTGCCGCTGTCGCACTCGGCGGACGCGGCGCAGATCTGGCCGAGTCGCTTCTTTCCGCACGAGCCGTCGTTGCAGACGTTGGGTGGCGCGCAGTCGTTGTCGGAGGTGCAGGCCGCCTTGCAGGCGGTGCCGTTGCAGTTGTAAGGCGTGCACGACTGCATCACGGGCGTACGGCAGGCGCCCGCGCCGTCGCAGGTGCGCGACAGGGTCGCCGTCATCGACCCGACGGGGCAGACGGGCGGCACGCATTCGGTGCCCGCCGCGTAGAGGCGGCACGCGCCCGTGCCGTCGCAGACGCCGTCGGTCCCGCACGAGGGCGCGCCCTGATCACGGCACTGGCCGGCGGGGTCGGTCCCGCCCATCGGTACCGGGGCGCAGGTGCCGGCGCTGCCCAGCAGGCCGCACGACATGCAGCTGCCGGTGCACTCGGTCTTGCAGCAGGTGCCCTGGGCGCAGATGCCGCTCTTGCACTCGGTGCCGTCGCCGCAGATCGCGCCCTCGGGCTTGAGACCGCACGATCCGTTCGTGCAGACACCGGGCGGCGCGCAGTCGGCGTCCGCGGTGCAGGTCGACTTGCAGGCGGCGACGCCGCAGCGGAACGGGAAGCAGGTCGTCGCCGACGGCGTCACGCAGGTCCCGGCGCCGTCGCAGCTGCTTCCCGGGGTGAGGGTCGCGGTTCCGGTCGGACAGCTGGCGGGTTTGCAGGGCGTCCCGAGCGCGTAGCTCTGGCAGGCGCCGGCCTGGCAGCGGCCGTTGTTGCCGCAGCTCGGGGCGCCGGCGTCCAGGCAGGTGCCGGCCGGATCCGGCTGTCCGTCGGGGACGTTGATGCAGATGCCCATCGACGTCGGCAATGCGCACGACTTGCAGACGCTGGCGCAGGCGGTGGCGCAGCAGACGCCCTGCGCGCAGTTGCCGGACTGGCATTCGACGCGGTCAGCGCAGAACGCGCCATTCATCTTCAGACCGCAGGAGTTCCCGGTACAGACGTTTCCGCTCGAGCAGTTGGCGTCGGCCGTGCACGCGACGAAGCACTTCGCGCCGTTGCAGGCGTACGGGGCGCAGCGCGCGGCGTCCGGCGTGACACAGGCGCCGGATGCGGTGCAGAGCGCCGGCGGCGTGTAGACGTTGGAGTCGCAGTGCTCGGCGGCGCAGACGGTCCCCATCGGGTAGACGTCACAGCCGGACGAACCGTCGCACTTGCCGTTGGTGCCGCAGCTGCTCGCGCCCTTGTCGACGCAGATGTTGCGCGGATCGGCGGCGCCGGCTGGCAGCGGCGCGCACTTGCCCATCGACGACGGCAGCGCGCAGCTCCGGCAGGCGCCCTGGCAGGCCTCGGCGCAACAGACCTTGTCGACGCAGAAGGTGCTCTTGCACTCGCTGCCATCGGCGCACGGCGATCCGTCGGACTTGGGACCGCAGCTGTTGTTCTGGCAGAACTGCCCGGCGACACAGTCCATGTCGCTGTTGCAGCGCGGGAGACAGGCGCCGTCGCTGCAGCGGTAAGGCGCGCACATGTGCACGCCCGGCGGGCGGCAGGCGCCGATGCCGTCGCAGGTGCCGGCCGTGTTGAGGATGTCGCCGCTGCAGGACGGCGCCACGCAGACCGTCTCGGCCGCATACAGCGAACAGCCGCCGACGCCGTCACATTCGCCGGTCTGCCCGCACGAGGCCGGTCCCTGATCGTGGCAGACGTGGTGCGGATCGTCGTTGCCGGCGTCGACGGGCCAGCAGGTGCCCTCCCGCCCGGTCTGGTTGCAGCTGACGCACGGTCCGTGGCAGCTGGTGTTGCAGCAGAGGCCGTCCGTGCAGAACCCCGACGCGCACTCGGAGTCCTTGGCACATTGCGCGGCCCGCGGCTTCGGCCCGCAGCTGCCGTTCACGCAGCTGACGCCGGTGACGCAGTCCGAATCCGACTTGCACTTGTCGACACAGGCGCCCGTCGCCGGATCGCAATCGAACGGCGCGCAGATCGTCGCCGGGCCCGGCTTGCAGTGGCCTTTACCGTCGCAGACGTTGACGTCGACGACGGAGGCGACGTCGCACGAACCCGCCTTGCAGACCGTTCCCGCGATCTGATTGCGGCAACCGCCGTTGCCGTCACACGTGCCGTCCAGTCCGCAGGTCGAGACGTCGGCCGCCGGGCAGGCGGTCGCCTCGCGCGGCGCGCCGCCCGCCGGGACGAAGCTGCACGTGCCAGGAGATCCCTGGACGTCGCAGGACTTGCAGCTCTCCGTGCAGGCGGTGTTGCAGCAGAGGCCGTCGACGCAGAAGCCGCTCTGGCACTCGCCGGCGCAGCCGCACGCGTCGCCGTTCATCTTGCTGCCCTTGCCGCCGTCGCCCTGGCACTGTCCACCGTCGGTCTTGGCGTCGATGCGACCGCTGTCGGTCGGATGCCCGGACGACCCGCACCCGCCCATCGCGACCGCGATCGCGACCGCGACGAAGGCGGCCGCGATTCCCGGAGCTCTCAAGAACGAGCTACCGCCGCGCACGCCCCGAGACTGGGGGGCGGGCCGCCGATCGGAAGCGGACGAGGTGCAACTGACCAATCGCGCGCATCATATTGTTTTGCGCGCGCCGCGGCGGCCCAAAAATGGCGATTCCGGCCGGCCGTTGTCGTTTTTTTCCTGCCTGAGGTCGGGCGCCGGCGCGACTCGTCAACCTTCCGAGATGACCTCCGGCTCGATGTTCGGCAGCCGCACCGCGTGGAGGCGCCGGATGCGTCGGTCCCGGACGGCCAGGACGGTGAAGCGGAAGCCCCCCGCCGCTATCACGTCGCCGGGGACGGGCGCCTCGGGGAGCTGGGTGATGATGAAGCCGCCCAGGGTCTCGATCTCCGGCGGGACGGCCGGGAAGGCGACCCCGATGTCGCGGGCGGCGACGTCTAGCGTCAACCGGCCGTCGACCTCGAAGCTGCCATCGGCGTTGCGGACGATGGGCGGGATCTCCTCCGCGTCCTGTTCATCCTGGATCTCGCCCACCACCTCTTCCAGCAGGTCCTCGAGCGTGACGATGCCCGCGAAGGTGTGGCCCGGGCCGAGGATGATCGCGATGTGGACGCGGCGCCGCTGGAATTCGCGTCGCAGCCACTCGAGGCGCGTATCGTCGGAGGCGTAGATCGGCTCGCGCACCAGCTCGCGCATGAAGGCGGGCCGCTTGCCCGACGCCAGCGCGCTGACGATGTCCTTGAGGTGGATGTACCCGACGACGCGGTCCGTGCCGGGCTCGACCAGCGGATAGCGGGTGTACTGGTTCGCCAGCGCGATGCGCAGGTTGTCGTCGAACGGGATGCCCGCGGTCAGCGTCACGACGTCGCGGCGCAAGGTCATCACGTGGCGCGCCACCCGGTGGCTGTAGTCGAACACGCGATCGATGAGGCGCCGGGCGCCCGGGTCCAGCTGGACGTGCTGGATGACCAGGCGCAGTTCGTCCGGCGAGTGCAGCATCTCCGCCGACGACGCGGGCGGCAGCCGCAGGATCCGCAGGACCAGGCCGGCGGCGACCTTCAGCATCCAGGTGATGGGAAACGATATCAGGTAGAACGCGCGGAACGGGACGGCGGCCCACATCGCGATCGATTCAGTGCGCTGGATGGCGATCGCTTTGGGCGCCAGCTCGCCGAGGACCGTGTGCATGAAGGTGATGACGGTGAGGCTGAGGGCGACGGCCAGCGTGTGCACGGTGGTCTCGGAGGCCGCCATGCCCGAGAGGTGCGGCCGGATCTGCCGCGCGAACGCCGGCTCGCCGACCCAGCCCAGAACCAACGACGCCACCGTGATGCCGAGCTGGCTGGCCGACAGATAGGCGGGCAGCTGGCCCGTGATGCCGAGGAGCAAGCGGGCCCTGACCCGCCCCTCGCGGGCCAGCTGCTGGAGCCGGGTCGGCCGGATCTTGACGAACGCGAACTCGGACGCGACGAAGAACGCATTCGCCAGGACCATCACCACGGTGATGAGCACTGCGACGGACGGATGCATGGTCGAGGAGGATCGCACAAATTGGTGCGAACCTCCCGCAACCGCCCAGGATTGCTGGTAATGTCCCGGAATCATGACCGGTTGTAAGTCACTTCTGCCTTTGACGCGGGCCGCGCGGGCCGGCGTCTGGATTTTCGGTTCGCTCTTTCTATCGCTTGCGGCCGCGGCCCCGGCTGCCGCCCAGGTGTCGTCGGCCGAATGCAACACCGACAACCTGCTGGCCGGGAAACAGCCGGTCGGCCGCCAGGACATCCACGGCGACCCCCGTCTGGTCACCGACGGCCGGGCCGCGCCCGAGGGCGCCCAGTGGGATGCGCCCGGGACGGGGTTGTTCCTCGACACCGGCGCCGCGTCGATCACCTACGACCTCGGGGTCGTCCGGTCGGTGTCGACGTTCATGCTCCAGGCGGACGCGAACGACACCTACAAGATCTTCGGGGCGATCGAGGACGCGCCCTCGGCGTACAAGCTGCTGACCGAGGTCGACAGCGTCGTCAACGTCGGCCACGGCCTGCGCACGCGGCCGATCCACATCGATCCGACAGCCGTCCGGTACATCAAGATCGGCGAGCCGCTGGGCGACGGGTCGTATTCGATCTCCGAGTTCCAGGCCTACTGCCAGCAGCCGAACCCGTTCCCGCCCAAGCTGCCGACGGTCGAGGCGCCGCAGGCGACCGTCGTCACCGCGCCCTGGTACGAGTTCAAGTGGTTCGCCAACGACGAGAGCGCGCGGTTCGAGATGCTCCTGGCGTTCGGCGCGATGCTGCTGCTGGCCTGGGGCGTCCGCCTGGACCGGCAGGGGCGCTCGAACCATCGCCGCGTCTTGCGCGACGTCCTGCTCGGGTTCGTCGGGGTGGTGTCGTTCTTCTGTTACTTCAACTTCGGGTTCTGGCACTTCCCGAACCGCGTCCACCAGTGGGACACGTTCCACTATTACGTCGGCTCCAAGTACTTCAAGGAGCTGTCCTACGATCGGCTGTACGAGTGCGTCGCCGTCGCCGATTCCGAGGCGCCCGGGCTGCGCCGGCGGGTCGAGCTGCGCAAGGTGATGAACCTGCGCACCAACATGATGGAGGGGACGCAGCAGATCCTCGCCCACCCGGAGGACTGCAAGAAGCACTTCACGCCCGAGCGGTGGGCGGCCTTCACGAAGGACGTCGCCCACTTCCGGGGCAAGCACGACACCAAGCGCTGGGAGGAGGCGCAGACCGATCACGGCTACAACGGCACGCCGGTTTGGAACATCCTGGGGACGACGCTGGCGAACACGGGACCCGCCAGCGACGACCAGATCGGCTGGATCACCTGGATCGATCCGGTGTTCATCCTCGTGATGACGTTGCTCAGCATGTGGGCATTCGGCTGGCGAACCACATGCGTCGCGTTGGCAGTGTTCGCCACCAACTTCCCGTCCCGCTTCTACTGGACGGGCGGGGCGTTCCTGCGCTGGGACTGGTTGTTCTACTTCGTGTGCGGCATATGCCTGGTGAAGCTGGAACGCCCGCTGCTGGGCGGCTTCTTCCTGGGTTATTCGACGCTGCTGCGCGTGTTCCCGCTGTTCGTCTTCAGCGGGCCGGCGATCGTCGCCCTGCAACAGCTGTGGGGGACGCACGGGCCCGACGATCCGCACTGGATCGTGCGCCTGCCCGACATCGGCTGGCGCGTGAAGACCAACCGGGCCGGCCGCCAGGTCAACGTGCCCGAACTGGTCTGGATGCGGGTCCGGATCTACAAGCCGCAGCCGTTCACGACGCTGCGCGCGTTCATCGGACGGATCGATCGCCGGTACATCCGGCTGTTCATCGGCGCGGCGCTGGCGATCGCGACGCTGATGCCGCTCAGCCTGGCGACCAGCAACGGCGTCGACGGCTACAAGGCGTTCATCTTCAACACGCGCAAGCACAAGGAGACGCCGCTCACCAACCACATGGGCCTGCGCACCGTGGTCACGTACAGCACGTCCGAGGCGGGGCGGTCGCTGCAGAACTCGCGCGACGAGGATCCGTGGGGCGTCTGGAAGCGCGCCAAGGTCGCCACGTTCAAGCGGCGCGTCCCGCTCTACCTGCTGTTCTGCCTCGGGTTCGCGGGGATGCTGTTCGCGGCGCTGCGAGCGAACCCGGAGCCGTGGGTCGCCTGCGCGATGGGCTCGATGATGATCGCGATCGGCATCGAGCTGACCTGTTACTACTACGCGTTCCTGTTCGCGACGGCGTTCCTGTACAGCAAGCGAAAGGAGGCCGGCGCCATCTTGCTCGCCGTGACGGCCTTCACCGGCTTCATCGACTGGGCCCCCACGAAGTATCTTCCCAGCACCGGACCGCTTGCGGGCTTCCGCATCTCACAGTGGCTCGACGAGCAGTACATGTTCATGTCGGTCGGGACGCTGGTCGGCTTCGTCTGGATCATGTACACGCTCGCGACGCCGTCGCCGACGCCCGAGCTCGCCGAGGAGCGCAGCGCGCGCGGGTCGGGCGGGGGAGGCGGCGGCAGTGGCGGAGGCGGAGGCAACCGCGGCAACCGGGGCGGCGGCCGCAACCAGAAGCGCAAGCGCCGCTAGCCGAGGAGGGCCTCGGACCTCGGGCCTCAGGCCTCAGGACAAAAGAAAAGGGCCGCGAGCGGGATGCCGCCGCGGCCCTTCGTGAGACGAACGAGAGCGATTCGACTAGCGGCGCTTCTTGCCGCGCTTCGCCTTCTTCTTCTTGCCGCCTTTCGCCTTCGTCTTCCGCGCCTTCCGCGAAGCCTTCTTCTTCGCGCGCGCCGTCTTCTTTCGTTTCTGCCCGCCCACGGCGCGCTTCGCTCGCGCTACATCCCCGTCACGATCGACGAAGTAGATGTAGTTCGTGTCCATCTCGAAGCCACCGTCGGCAACCTTTTCGGGGCGGCCCTTCGGAACCCCGGGCTGTTTTCGCTGTACCTTCCAGACCCCTCCGTCCTTCACGTAGTACATGAAGTCCTTCTCTCGCGACACTCCCAGCTTTGCGACTTTCTCCGCCATCTCGGCAGCCCTCCGTCAGAAAGTTTTTACCCGAAAATCTCGGTCATCGTATCGGGGGCCAGGATCGTGTCAAGGGGAAATCCCCGGGGTTTCCGACGGTGCAAAATCTCCATAGTGGTTTTTTTGGTTTATTTTTTTTGCCTGCCTCGCGCGCGCCGGCCGCGCTGCGCCGTTCCGCGCCGCAGCAAGTAGACGTGCTGTTCGGTCGGCGGCGCGAGCGGGCGGCCGTCGAAGCCGCCCCAGCTCGCGATCAGGGATAGACCCGCACCCGCAGCGAGGCGCCTGATCTCCCCGGGCTCGAGCAAGCGGTGCGCGAGCTCGACGCGCCGGTCGGCAGCGCCGCCCCGTTGGCCCCGCCCGACAGGGTCGTAGTGGAAAGTACTGACGAGGATTCGGTCCTCGAGTCGATAGCTCTCCGAATATTCGAGTCGCCGGCCGGTGGTGGGGTGCCGGAAGCGGGTGCGCGCCCAGCGCCGATCGCGCGCGGCGTTCGCGCGCGCGAGAAACTGCGCGTTCGGCGCGAACGTGTCGAAGGCGAACCAGCCGCCCGGCTGCAACACGCGGGCGACCTCGGCGAAGAAGTCGCCCAGCTCGCGATCGGTCGCGAGGTGCTGGATCGTGTGAAACGCCGCGACCGCGAACGCGAAGCGCTGCACGACCGGAATTCGGCGCAGATCCGCGCGGAGCAGGAGCGCGCGCCGACGCGCGCGGGGCGACAGGCGGGCGAGCCGCGCCGCGGCCCGCGCCAGCATCGCCGGGCCGCGATCGACGCCGACGACGGTATGGCCGGCCCGCAGCAGCGGCAGCATCAGGCGTCCCGTGCCGCAGCCGAGATCCAAGATCGGGCCGCCGCGCTCGTCGGCGAGCGTGCCGTAGAAGCGGACGTCGTCGCGCCGCCGTCGGTACTCCCAGTCGTACAGCGCGGCGTCGTCGAATGGATCACGGACGTTCATGCGGCGATGTCGATGTAATGTACGCGCATGAGTGACGCGATAGTGCTGCTGTCGGGCGGCATCGATTCGGCGACGGCCCTGGCCATGACCCGCGCGATGGGCCGGCGATGCCACGCCCTCAGCTTTCGGTATGGGCAGCGCCACGCGGTCGAGCTGGCGGCCGCGGCGCGCATCGCGACCGCCCTGGCGGCGGCGTCTCACGATGTCATCGACCTCGATCTTCGCGCCATCGGCGGTTCGGCGCTGACCGCGGACATCCCGGTGCCGAAGGGACGGGACGAGGCCGAGATCGGCAGCGGCATCCCGGTGACCTACGTGCCCGCCCGCAACACGATCTTCCTCGCGTACGCGATCGCCCTCGCCGAGGTGCGGGGGGCGTCGGAGATCGTCGTCGGCGTCAACGAGCTGGACTCGTCGGGCTATCCGGACTGCCGGCCCGAGTGGCTCGCGGCGATGCAGGAGGTCGCGCGGCTCGGCACGAAGACGGGCGTCGAGCGGCGGCCGGTCACGATCCGGGCGCCGCTGATCAAGATGTCGAAGGGCGAGATCATCCGCGCGGGCGTCAAGCTGGGCGTCGACTACGCGCTGACGCATTCGTGCTACGACCCCGCGCCGTCCGGCGCGGCGTGCGGCGGCTGCGATTCGTGTCAGCTCCGGCGGCGCGGCTTCGAGGCCGCCGGCCTGCCGGATCCGACGAAGTACGCCTGATCGGCGTCAGTCAGCGCGGGAGCTCCAGGGGCCGCCGAAGGCGCCGGTGCCCAGGAAGGTCGGGCGGAGGGGGGCGACCAGGCTGCGGGCCGCCGCGGCGAGCGAGCCGAGATCGGTCGGGATCGCGGGCGGCAAGGGCGCGGGGCCGCCGCGGCCGCCGCCGTGACCGTGACCGCCGTGACCGCCGTGACCGCCGCCGCGAAATCGCGGAGGCTCCGGCGCGATCGTCTCGGCGGCGTCGACGATCTCTTCCAGCTCGACCTCGCTGACGGGCGGCGTCCCCTCGGCGATGATGGGCCGGCCGGCCAGGTTCGCTTCGGCGGTCTCGGCGTCGGAGACGATCTCGGCGAGGCGAAGCGCCTCGTCGAGGAACTCGCGCGACGGCGGGCGCCCGCGCTTGCGCCCGCTCTTCGACACCAGGATGTAGCGCAGCGCGAGCAGGATGTTGCGCGTGATCTCGGTGTCGCGCCGCGAGGGCCGCAACCGGTCCAGCGCCTGCGCGAACACCTGGCTGACCAGCTGTCCGATGTCGCGCACGCCGTTGGTGTCGGGGTCCAGCGCGTCACGCAACCGCGGCAGCACCAGCACGGCCAGCAGCAGCGCATTCGACGGCGGGATCGGCCTCACCGCCGACGAGCGATCCAGCGCGGCCATGTAGCCCCAGAACCGGCCGCGGTGCAGGGCCGCCTCTTCCGATTCGCCGTCGGCCTTGAGACCGCGCACCAGCTCGGGGGCGAGGATCTCGAGCAGCTCGGTCTCGATCAGAAGCTCCATCGATCGCTTGGCCGCTCCCGCCCGCAAGAGGCGGTAGAACTCCTCGGAGACGCGCGCCTGGGCGCACTTCGCGATCTCCAGCCGGTGCTCCATCATGCGGCGGTAGGTCTCGGGTTCGATGGTCAGGTCGCAGCGCGCGGCGAACTTGACCGCGCGCAGGATGCGCACGGGATCCTCGCGGAAACGGATGTCGGGATCGCCGATGGTGCGGACGACGCGCGCTTCCAGATCGGGCGTTCCGCTGACGTGATCGATCACCTGCTTGGTCTCGAGATCGTAGAAGAGACCGTTGATCGTGAAGTCGCGACGGCGGGCGTCTTGCTCCGGGGTGCCGAAGACATTGTCGCGGCGGATCAGCAGATCGCCGCTCTCGGTTTCGGCCGTTTCGCCCCCTTCCTCCTCCTCGATCTCCCGCGGGTTGGCGCGAAAGGTCGACGTCTCGATGATCTTCGGTCCGAAGAAGATGTGGGCGAGCCGAAACCGCCGGCCGATGATGCGGCAGTTCCTGAACAGTCGCTTGATGTCGTTCGGGGTCGCGCTGGTGACGACGTCGAAGTCCTTCGGCTTGCGACCGAGCAGCAGGTCGCGGACGCAGCCGCCGACGAGGTACGCGGCGTGGTCGTAACGGCGGAGACGCTGGATGACTTTGGCGGCGTCCGGATCGATCGCGGTCGGGTCTATCTGCATTCGCGGTTAGGGGTACCACACCAACGCCGCGAAATCACGCAGCTTTATCAAATCGGGAACCCTGGGAGGGTTCCCGAACCCTCCCGCGATGGTACGCGGCGAGCAAAGCTCGCCGGCTCCCCACGCGATCGGCGTCTCAATCCGACGGCGCCATCGTGGCGTCCGGATCCTCGGCCGCGGCCCCCTTCTTGTGGGGCCGAGCCGGCTTGGCCTCGCCGCCCGACTCGTCCGCGGGCGGGGGCGCCGGCGCCCGCGCGGCGGCGTGACGAGTCGACGAACCGGCGGAGCGGTGCGAGTGCCCGCCCGCCTGCTTGACGGCGGCGGCTCGCGGCGCCGGGGCCGGCGCCGGCTCTTCGGCGGGTTTCGGCGCCGCGGCCTCCGGTTTCGCTTCCGCGGCCGCGGCCTTCGCAGCGGGCGCGGGCACTTCCCCGGACTGCGCGGCTGCAGGCGCCGGCTCGGCCGGCGGTTGAATCGGTGCGACCGCGGGCGGGGCCGCCGGCGCCGCGGGCGCGGCTGCGGTCGGCGGGCTCGGGTCTTCTCGATGTCCGCCGTATCGCGACCAGGCCCAGAGGCCCCCGCCGACGATCGCGATTCCGGCGAGGAACGCGATCGTGTTCTTGAGCTTCCGCGAGGGCGGCGGATCGACGAGCTGGGTCTGCGAATCGACGTCGAACGGCAGGTGAAAGCGCTCGATCGGCTTCGCAACCGGCGGCGCGAGCGGCGGAATCACGGGAGGCTCAGCGAGCGGGAAGGGTGCCAGCGGCGGCGGCGTGCCGTCGAGAAAATGCGGGGCCGAAGCGACCTCCACGTCCACGTCGTCGTCGGGGGAGTTGACGTCCGGCAGGTGGATGCTGCGCCCGAACAGCGTCCCGCGCGCGAGATCGGCGGGGACCGTCACCGGCGCGGCCTCGTTCGGCGTCGCCGGGCTGCGCCCGATCGCGGTCGCGCGGTTCTGGGGCGCGTAGAGAAGATCGTCCGCCGCGGTCGCGATCGCGGTCGGGCCGGAGCCGAGATCGATCTCCGGTCCCGAATCGAGCGGGACCCCGCCGGGGTGAATCGGCACCCGCTCGGTCGAGGCGCCGTCGGTGACCGCCTGGGTAACGCCGGTCAGCGGGCCGGGCGGCTTGTCGAGCGACCGCAGCTTGCGCAGCACCTCCTCGACCTTCTTGTCGTCGACCACGGTCGGCCCGGAATGCAACCCCTGCGCGTCGTCCTCGTCCGCGATCAGGGGCGCGGCGTCTCGGCTCAGAGACGGATCCTCGTCGTCTCCGACGCCTCGGAACGTTTTCCCGGCCACGTGGGGATTTTACCGGATATCGCGGCAAACACACAGTGCGCGATACGCGCTACGCTGGTCCGAGGTAGGTCCATATGCGCGTCTGCTTCGTCGTGAACAACCCCCGCACCCAGCGCGCGAGCTACACGACCTTGCACCTCGCCTTCGCGGCCTACCGGCGCGGGCACGACGTCGCGTTCGCGTCCGTCGACGCGTTCTCGCAAGGTGAAGGATCGGACATCGTCGCCGAGGTCGTTCGCCCCAAGCCGGGTCGGCTGCGTGACACCGCCGGCTACGTGAAGGCGCTGACCGCCGCCGACGCCCCCCGCGAGGCGGCGCGGCTGGTCGACTTCGACGTCATCTTCCTGCGCAACAATCCGAGCGCGGGCGCGGTGGAGGTGGACGCCTTCAACCCCGCCCTCGATTTCGGACGGCGCCTCAAGCAACTCGGCGTGCTGGTGGTCAACGATCCGGACGGTCTGTCGCGGGCGGGGTCGAAGATGTACCTGGCTGGCTTTCCGGTGGAGCTGCGCCCGAAGACGCTGATCACGCGATCGGTGGAGCGCGTGCGGGCGTTCCTGCGCGAGCTGGACGGGCCGGCCATCATCAAGCCGCTGTCGGGGTTCGGCGGGCAGAACGTCTTTTACGTCGCGCGCGGGCAGGCGGCGAACCTGCAGCAGATCATCTCGACTGTCCGGCGCGCCGGCTACGTCATCGTGCAGGAGTATCTGTCGGCGGCGGCGAAGGGCGACAAGCGGGTGCTGCTTCTGGGGGGCGCGCCGCTGGCGGTGGACGGGACGGTGGCGGCGTACAAGCGGATGCGGCCCAAGGACGACATCCGCAACAACATGCACGTGGGCGGATCGCGGCGGCGCACGGAGTTCCTGGAGGCGGAACGGCGGATCTGCGATCTGCTGCGGCCGCGGCTGGTGGCGGACGGCCTCTACTTCGTCGGCGTCGATCTGGTGGGCGACAAGATCCTCGAGATCAACGTCTTCGCGACCGGCGGCGTCGCCAACATCAACGAGCTTTACGGCATCGACGTCGGGACGGCCGTGATCCGCGATCTGGAACGGAAGGTCGAGCTGCGGAGCGTGTACCGCGAGCCGATTCCGCCGCACGTATTCATGCGCGCGTAACGCAAACCGCGAGACCCCTCACCCTAACCCTCTCCCCGCTTCGCGGGGCGAGGGGACTCAGACTCAGACCTGCAGGTGCAGCGGGAGGTTCTTCTCGAGTGACTCCGTCACGCCGTCGCTGACCAGGTGCCAGATGTGGCGAAGCTGCGCCTCGATCACGGTCCCTTCGTCTTCCTCTTCCTCCTCGTCTTCTTCCTCTTCCTCTTCGTCTTCTTCCTCGGCGTCGACGTTCAGCTCCTCGCGCATCTCTTCCAGCACGTCCAGCAGCGCCTGCGACGAGGCCACCCGGTAGTCGCCGACGGTCACCCGTCCCTCGAACTCGACCGGCACGTAGATCTCGGCGCCCAGATCGTGGGCGTCGAGCCGGTCGAGGAACTCCATCAGCGCCTCCTCGGAGAGTCGCGCGGCGATCGTATGCGAGGCGTGCTCGTCGGCCTTCTCGAACGAGGGCGCGCCGGCCTCCGAAAGCAGCCGGCCGAGGGTCTTCACCTCCTCCTCGTCGAGGCGGTGCGACAGCGGAGCCAGCTCTATCTCGGCCATGGGCGATAACGTGCTACACGCACCGGCTGCGGTCAAACGACGAAGTGCGGTTCGGGCTTCGCCTGACTCGTGCCGCTTGAACGCGGCCGTTCTGGTAATGTCTTTTCCGACAGATGGCCGACGGAGTCGCCCAGCAATTCGCCGCCGCCCGGGAACGGGCCGCCGCGGCAGCCCGCGCCGGCGGGATCGTCCCGGGCACGAACGTCGGCATCGAGGCGGCGCGCAAGTTGTCGGCGGACGTCGACGAGATCATCATCGACGAGGCCGGCCGCGAGGTCGCGAAGTGCAAGACGCCGGTGGCGATCTTCGCGACGGGCGGTTTCGGCCGGTCCGAGCTGGCGCCCTTCTCGGACCTCGACCTGCTGGTGTTGTGCGCGAAGACGCCAGGCAATGACGTCCAGAAGTTGGCGGAGGCGATCCTCTACCCGCTCTGGGACGCCAAGGTCGACGCGGGACACGCGGTGCGGGCCTACGACCAGGCGCTGGCGTTGCCGGCCAACGACCTCGCGGCCGCGACCGCGCTGCTGGACGCGCGGTTCCTGACCGGCGATACGGCGCTGGCCAACAAGTTCCTGGCCGCCTTCCGGGCGCGCGTCGAGAAGACGGCCGCCGAGGACTTCGTGGCGCGCCTGCGCGCCGAGCAGAAGGAGCGCCACAGCCGCTTCGGCGACACGATCTTCCTGCTCGAGCCCGACCTGAAGAACGGCCCGGGCGGTCTGCGCGATCTGTGCGTCGGGCGCTGGGCAGCGATGGCGCGCTTCGGCACCTCCGATCCGAAGGAGCTGTTGGCCCAGGGCGTGATGACCGGCCGGCTCGCGCAGGCGTTCACGGCCGCGACCGAATGGCTGATGCGGGTGCGCATCCTGATGCACGCGACGGCGGGCCGGCGGCAAGATCACCTGCGCTTCGCGCTGCAGGAGGCGATCGCGCCGACGCTGTACCCCGAAGCGCGCGATCGCGGCGGCGTCATCCGACCGGCGGTGCACCCTGCCGTCGAGGCGCTGATGCACCAGTATCACGCCCACGCCAAGCTGATCCGCAACGAGACGGAGCGCCTGCTGCAGCGGGCGACCGTGCGCGAGGACAAGCGGCGCAAGACCAAGCCGGTGTTCATGCTGGCGGGGGGCAAGTCCGCCGATCCGAACTTCGTCGTCCGCGACGGCGCGCTGGAGCCGCTGGAGCCGACCATCTTCGAGAAGAAGCCGTCGGAGATGATCCGGATCTTCCAGGTCGCGATCGGTCTCGACGTCCCGCTGGCGCTGCGCACGCGCGAGCAGCTGGGCGAGCTGGCGGCGTCGCATCCGGAGCTGTTGCGCGAGGACGTCGAGGCGGGGCGGCGCTTCGTGGAGCTCGTGTGCGATGCGCGCGATCGCGCGAACCCGTCGCGGCTCGAGCAGATGCAGGACCTCGGCCTGCTGGCGGCGCTGATGCCCGAGTGGGAGCCGTCGACCGGCCGCGTGCAGCACGACATCTACCACGTCTACACCGTCGACCAGCACGCGCTGTACGCGGTCGGACGGCTGCACGCGCTCCAGCGCGGTGATCACGCCTCGGTCTTTCCGATCCCGAGCGAGACCGTCCGCGAGGTGACCCGCCCGGTCGCGCTGGCGGTCGGGACGCTGCTACACGACGTCGGCAAGCCGTACGGCAGTCCGCACAGCGAGATCGGCGCCGGGCTGGCCGTCGCGATCTGCCAGCGCCTCGACATCGACGAGGAGGACACCAAGCGGGTCGAGTTCCTGGTGCGCCAGCACCTGGTGATGGGCCAGATGTCGCAGCGGCGCGATCTCGAGGATCTCGGCATGATCTCCGACTTCGCGGCGCTGTGCGAGAACGAGGAGAACCTGCGCGAGCTGTACCTGCTGACGTTCTGCGACCTGGCGTCGGTGGCACCGGACGCGATGTCCAGCTGGAAGGAGACGCTGCTCGCCGAGCTGTACACGCGCACGATGGCGTTCCTGAGGCGCGGGCCGGACCTGCTCTCCGCCGAGCGCGCGGAGATCGTTGCCGAGCGGCAGAAGGGCGCGGCCCGCCTCCTGGGCGAGCCCGAGCCCGAGGTGGGCGATGCGCCGCTCGGCCGTCTGTTCGCCGGCTTCCCGAGCCGCTACTTCGCCGAGAACACGGAGGCGCGCATCGCCGCGCACGTCAGTCTGATCCGCTCGCGGCGCGAGCAGGGCAAGAGCTCGGTCATCGACGTGTCGCACGACGCGCGCCTCGGCATCACCGAGATGGTGCTGGCGGCGGCCGACACGCCGGGCCTGCTGGCCGACGTCGCCGGCGTGCTGTACGCGAACCGGATCGAGGTCGTGGACGCGGCGATCTATTCGCGGCATCCCACCGATGCGAGCGAATCGCCGGAGGCGCTCGACGTCTTCCGCGTGCGCGACAGCATGGGCCGGCCCGTGACGGCCGAGGCGCGCTGGACGAAGGTGCGCGAGGATCTGGAGGCCGTCGTCTCCGGCCGAATCAAGGCGGAGGTGTTGACCGCGGCGCGCCCGCGCACCGAGTCGGTGGCGGCCTGGAAGACGCCGGTCGTGCCGACGGAGTGCAAGCTCGACAACAACGTCAGCCGCGACTTCACGGTCGTCGAGGTGATCACCGAAGATCGCCCGGGCGTCCTGTACGCGATCGCGCGGGCGCTGTTCGTCGCCGAGCTGGACATCCACCGCTCGAAGATCGCGACGGAGGCGAACCGCGCCATCGACGTGTTTTACGTGCGCGACAAGGCGACGATGGAGAAGATCACCGACCCGGACCGGCAGACCAACCTGCGCGAGACGCTGCTGTCGCTGCTGGCCGGGGCGGAGACGCCGAAGCTGGCGGGCAGCGCATGACCACGGGAGGGCGACGACGATGCCGATGACGATGCTGATGCTCGTGGTGCTGTCGCTGGCCGAGGGCGGCGGGGCGGCGCCGCTGCTGGAGAAGGGCGAGCGGCTGTTCAAGCAGAATGACATCGCAGGCGCGATCGCCGCGTTCGACGAGGCGGCCAAGGTCGATCCCAAGGACGCGCGCCCGCACTACCTCAAGGGCGTCGCGCTGGAGAAGAAGGGCGACAACCCCGGCGCGGTGACCGCCTACAAGGCCGCGATCGCGCGCAAGGCCGACTTCGCCGAGGCCCACAACAACCTGGGGGCGCTGCTGCTGGCGCGCAACGATCTGCCGGGCGCGGCCGCCGAGCTGGAGGCGGCGGTGAAGGTGAAGCCCGCCTACGCCGAGGCCCAGTACAACCTGGGCGTCGCGCGCGACGGCCTCGGCAAGAAGCAGGAGGCGGTCCTCGCCTACAAGGAGGCGGTGCGGCTGAAGCCGGAGGACGCTGTCTACCGGATGAACCTGGGCGCGGCCTTGCGGCGCACCGGCGACGTACCGGGCGCGCTGGTCGCGCTGAAAGAGGCGACGCGCCTGGCGCCGCGCGACGCGACCGCGTGGGCCGACTACGGCATGGTGCTCTCCGACAACAAGAGCTACGACGACGCGGGCGTGGCGCTCGAGAAGGCGACCAAGCTGAAGCCCGACTTCGCCCTGGCCTGGAACCGGCTGGGGCGGGTGGCGCTCAAGCGCGGCCAGCCGGCAGCAGCGGTGACGGCGCAGGAGAAGGCCCGCAAGCTCGAGCCGAAGAACGGCGCCTTCGCGGCGGATCTGTGCCGCGCGCTGATCGAGCAGAAGGAGGCGGGCCGCGCCGTCCCGGAATGCCGCGCCGCAGTCGACCTCGACCCCAAGAACCCGCTCGGGCACTACGAGCTGATGAAGGCGCTGGTCGCGAAAGGCGACTGCGCGGGGGCGAAGACCACGAACGCGACCTTCAAGTCCCTGCCGGTCAAGCCCGAGGCGAAGCAGCAGGCGGACGCGATCCTGGCCACCTGCAAGAAGTAAGCACAGCCGCCTTGCCGGTTGCGGTGGCGCTCTGCTAGTGTCCCGAGATGCTGCCGGACGGTCATCTTCGGGAAGCGCTCACCTTCGACGACGTCCTGCTGGTTCCGGCCGAAAGTGACGTCGTTCCCAAGGACGTCGAGGTCCGGACGCAGCTGACGCCGGGCATCCGGCTGGCGATCCCGATCGTGTCGTCGGCGATGGACACCGTCACCGAGGCGGCGACGGCGATCGCGATGGCGCGCGAGGGCGGCATCGGCATCGTCCACAAGAACCTGACCATCGCCGAGCAGGCGCTGGAGGTGACCAAGGTCAAGAAGGCGGAGACGGGCGTCGTCGTCAACCCGGTCACGGTCGCGCCCGAGCAGAGGCTGGCCGCCGCCGTCGAGCTGATGCGGCGGCACGAGATCTCCGGGCTGCCGGTGGTCGCCGCCGACGGGCGGCCGGTCGGCATCCTCACCAACCGCGACATCCGCTTCGAGCGCAACCTGGACCAGCCGGTCAGCGCGATGATGACGAAGAAGCTGATCACGATCGGCGAGGGGACGACGCTGGAGGCGGCCAAGGAGCTGCTGCACAAGAACCGGATCGAGAAGCTCCTGGTCATCGACACCGCCGGCCTGCTCAAGGGCCTGGTGACGATCAAGGACATCGAGAAGGCGCAGCAGCACCCATACGCGGCGAAGGACGACTTCGGCCGCCTGCGCGTCGGGGGCGCGGTGGGCGTCGGGCCGGATCGCGACGAACGCGTCGACGCCTTGCTGAAGGCGGGATGCGACGTCATCTGCATCGACACGGCACACGGGCACGCGCGCGGCGTCGTGCAGTCTGTCGCGGACGTGCGCCGCAACTTCCCGAAGGCCCAGATCATCGCCGGCAACGTGGCGACGGGGGAGGGCGCGCTGGCGCTATCGAAGGCGGGCGCCGACGCGGTCAAGGTCGGCATCGGCCCGGGGTCGATCTGCACCACCCGCGTCGTGGCGGGCGTCGGCGTCCCGCAGATCACGGCGATCGGCGACTGCGCGAAGGCGCTGGCGTCGACGAGCACCAACATCATCGCCGACGGCGGCATCAAGTACTCGGGCGACGTCGCCAAGGCGATCGCCGCGGGCGCGCACGTGGTGATGATCGGCAGCCTGTTCGCCGGCACCGACGAGGCGCCGGGCGAGATCATCCTCTACCAGGGCCGCAGCTACAAAGTGTACCGGGGCATGGGATCGATCGGCGCGATGCGGGCCGGCAGCCGGGATCGTTATTTCCAGGCCGAGGTGACCAGCGACGCCAAGCTGGTCCCCGAGGGGATCGAGGGGCGCGTGCCGTACCGCGGGTCGCTGTCCCAGTCGATCTACCAGCTGATCGGGGGCCTCAAGTCGGGCATGGGCTACACGGGATGCCGCACGATCGACGACCTGCGCACGAAGGCGCGCTTCATGCGCGCGACGGCGATGGGGTTGCGCGAATCGCACGTGCACGACGTCATCATCACCAAAGAGGCGCCCAACTACCGCGTCGAGCAATGACAACGTGACGGCCAGACGCGACCTGATCCTGATCCTCGACTTCGGCGGGCAGTACACGCAGCTGATCGCGCGCCGCG
>Ga0066395_10000187_pt1 | contig 22529 bp, 10 predicted proteins | sample PanSoiPlot1MoBio_FD_61218 | JGI IMG/M metagenome (GOLD analysis project Ga0066395, IMG submission 61218) | Tropical forest soil microbial communities from Panama analyzed to predict greenhouse gas emissions - Panama Soil Plot 1 MoBio | ecosystem: Environmental > Terrestrial > Soil > Tropical... | reverse complement strand
GGCTGGGGCGCCGCGGGCAGACAGGCCGATGCCGGCGTCGCCGGCGCGGTGGCAAACAGCGCGGCGAGCAGCGCGGCGGTCATTCCAGCCACGCGCGGCGCAGATCGAAGCGATCGCCGACGGCGGCCAGGCCGTGCACGCGGCCGGCCACCAGCGCGGGCACGTCGTACCGATAGAGGAAGATGGCCGGCTGATCGTCGGTCAGCAGGCGCGCGATGCGGGCGAGGATCGGCGCGCGCGCGGCGGGCCCGGGGGCGTCGCGCGCCTGGTCGAGCAGGCCGTCCAGCGCCGCCGATCGATAGCCGCCGTAGTCGAACGCGCCGTCCGAACCGAACAGCGCGGCGGGCACGCCGTCGGGCGTCCCCTGCCAGGTCATCGGCGCCAGATCGAACTCGCCGCGTTTGAGCCGCTGCATGATCGTCGCCGCGTCGGTCGCCACCAGGTCGACGAGGATACCGGCCTTGCGCATCTCCAGGACGAACGCGCGCGCCTCGACGTTGAACAGCTTGTTGCCCGCCGGTTCCAGCATGGTCAGCCGGATCGGCTTTCCGGCGTTGTCGCGCACGCCGTCGGCGTCGCTGTCGCGGTAGCCCGCTTCTTCCAGCAGCGCAATGGCGCGCGCGCGATCGAACGGCGGCGCCGGGATGTCTTCGCCCATCGGCGGGCCGCCGATCGGGCGCGCCAGCTCGTCGTGCAGCTCGCCGGAGAAGCGGTTGCGATCCCACAGCATCGCGATGGCGCGCCGGAAGCGCGCGTCTGCCAGCGGGTAGTGCGCGTGGTTCAGGACCAGGAACGAAAAGCGACCGGAATGCAGCCGGTAGAGCTCGGCGCCGCCATGAAGGGTCGTCGGTTCGACCTGCTCCGGGTAGTGGACTTCCAGCACGCGCGCCAGCACGTCGATCTCTCCGCGCCGCGTCCGGTTCAGCGCCCGCACGGCGTCCGGATCGACGTCGAAGATGATCTCGTCGAGGCCCGGCGCCGCGCCCCAGTAGTCGGGCGCGCGTTCGAGGCGGATCCGCTTGCCTCGCTCCCAGCCGGCGAAGCGGAACGGGCCGGTGCCGACCGGCTGGCGCGCGATCGGCGCGGATTCGACCCGGACGTTGCGGATGATGTGATCGGGGAGGATCGGCACGTCGCACAGCGCGCGCAGCGCGAGGTCCGACGGCCGCTTCAGCACGAAGCGGATCGTGCGCTCCGTGACCAGCTCGAGCGAGGCGACGTCGGCCAGCTCGGCGCGCAGCGCGGCCGCGTCGTTGCCCTTGCGCAGGAGCGGTTCGATCGTCGCCTGCACGTCGAGCACGCCGAACGCTCGGTGATCGTGCCAGCGAACGCCGCTGCGCACGCGCACCGCCAACCTCATCCGATCGTCGGAGACGTCCCAGCTTTCGGCCAGCGCGGGACGGTAGCTGCCGTCGCTGCAATCGAGCAGCGTCTCGTAGATGAGACCGGACGTCACCTGCAGCGCGGACGCCTCCACGTCGCCGAGCGGCATCAGATTGGGCGGCTCGCCATCGAGGTGAAAACGCAGCGCGCCGCCGCGGTGCGGTGGCGCGGGCACGGCGGCGGGCGGCGGCAGCGTCGCCGCGGGGGGCGGCGGCGGGCGCACGGGTGACAGCTCAGCCGAAGCGGCGGAGCGCGCGTTGGCGGGCGGCGTCTTCTTGCGGCTGCGGCAGGCCCCGACGGTGGCGACCGCCGCCAGCAAAACAATCCACAATCTTTTCCGTTGTGACACTCGCGCTTGCCGGACGAAAACCACCGTGTTATTCAGGGCTAGCCGCATCGCGCGGCGGGAGAGGGTCTCCATGAAGCGATTGCCGACCGTATACCACCTCGTGCTCCCCTTCGCCGTGGCGATGCTTGCTCCGGGCAGCGTCCGCCTCGCCCACGCGCAAGGGACCGAGATGCCCCCGATCAAAGTGGATCTTCCGCCTCCGCCGAACTTCAACATCCAGACCGCACCGGAAAAATATCCGAGCGGCGAGATGTCGATCTACGGCCTCCGCAAGCACATGAGCCAGTACCTGGACAAGGACGTCCAGGTCAAAGCGTACCTGCTGCAGATCTACGAGTGCCCCGCCGAGCAGCGGAAGTGCAACGACGATCTGGCGGCGAAGTCGAAGAAGGAAAAGAAGAAAGAGCTCGCGGCGCTGAAGAAGGGCAAAGAGACGGCGGCCGCGCCGGCCAAGGGCGCCGAGCCTCCGAAGATGCAGGGCGGCTGCCGCCCCTGCGATCAGCCCCACTTCTTCCTGGGCGACACGCCGACCACCAAGCTGGATCACGGCCTGCTGGTCGCCGACTACCCGATCAAGGACTGGAACACGGGCAAGCCGAAGCCGCTGGTCGCCAAGGCTGGCGAGCAGTACGTCATCACCGGCATGTTCGCGATCAACTCGATCGGCGGGTTCGCGGCGTCGGACGGTCTCATCATCCACAAGAAGTTCCAGGACGCGTCTGGCAAGGTGATCGCCGAGGGCAACGCCGTGCTGCCGCCGGACGCGCAGGACATCAAGCTGGAAGGCAAGCCCGTCGAGATGGTCGGCGGCAAGCGCATCGACGCCGAAAAAGACGGCAAGAAGGGCAAGTAGGTCGGAAGTAGACGGGCAAGTAAGCCCGCCTCGGGTGCGGGCCGTCACGGCCCCACCCGACAGTCTGTTCAGAGGCGTCCGCACAAGTCGTTCAATCGGCGCGCATCCCGGGGCCGATCTGCGCGCCCGGCGCGTGGCCCCGGCATTGCTGTTTGGGCCGGGCCGTGGAGGCTCGCCCCCAGGTTCCGGGATATCGCTTCGGTTCACCGAATGTGATACGCAGGCTGCACGCGCTGTCGCGCGCAGCGGGGGGGCCTGGGGACTCGATGGGCGAATCCCGATCCGATCTCGGAGACACCGACGGTGACGCCGACGCGCGCGCCGACGGACGGGCACCCCTTTTCGCGCGCGGAACGGCGGTCAGTCGCTATGTCGTGCTCGAACAGCTGGGCGCCGGCGCGATGGGCGTCGTCTTCGCCGCCTACGATCCCGAGCTGGATCGCAAGGTGGCGATCAAGCTGCTGCGCGCGCAGCCGGCGGGCCCGGACGGCGATCGGCGCCGCGCGCGCCTGCAGCGGGAGGCGCAGGCGATCGCCAAGCTGTCGCACGCGAACGTCGTCAGCATCTTCGACGTCGGCGTTCACGACGGCCAGGTGTTCCTCGCGATGGAGCACCTGTCGGGCGGCACGCTCGCGCAGTGGCTGAAGGCGAAGAAGCGAACGTGGCGCGAGATCCTGGAGGTGTTCGTCGAGATCGGCCACGGTCTGGCGGCGGCGCACGCCGAGGGCCTCGTCCACCGCGACTTCAAACCCGACAACGTCTTGTTGGACCGCCAAGGCAAGCCGAAGATCGTCGACTTCGGACTGGTGCGCCTGTCGTCCGCGCTGGATGAATCGACGAGCGCGCCCGGCCTGCGCCCGGGCGAAGATTCGGCGGTCGCCCCGGCGGTCGCGGCGCTGGCCGCCGATCTCACGCGCACCGGCGCGATGACCGGCACGCCCGCGTACATGGCCCCCGAGCAGTTCCTCGGCCAGCCCGTCAGCGCCAGCAGCGATCAGTTCGCCTACTGCGTCGCGCTCTACGAGGCGCTCTACGGCGCGCGCCCGTTCCAGGGCGACAACGTGATCTTGCTGGCGGAGTCGGTGCTCGCCCACAAACTGACGCCTGCGGCGGCGGGCGCCGCCGTGCCGCCATGGATCCGCCGCATCATCGAGCGCGGCCTGGCGGTCAAGCCGAGCGATCGCTTCCCGACGATGGCGGATCTGGTACGCCGCCTCGATCGCCGGCCCGTCACCCTGAAGAAGGCGGGCGCGATCGGCGCCGTCGGCATCGCGGCCTCGGCCGCCCTCGTCATCGTCATCTCCGTGGTCGGCGGTCGGGCGCGCGCGCGCGCCGAGCTGGAAGCGACAATCTCGCGCAGCCGCGCGGAGACGCAGCGACACGAGGACGCCGCGAGCGCCAAACGCGCCGAGGCCGAGCGACTGCGCACACAGGCGATCCATTTCTTCGACGAGGCCAGCGGTCTCCTGCCGGGCGGCGCCAAGGCCGACAGTTGGTCGCGCGGCGAAACCGACTGGGCCAAGGCGCTCGAAGCGGGGGCGACTGCTCAATCCGAATACGCCCACGCGAGCACCGCCCTGGAAGCGGCCCTCCTAGTCGATCCACACCGCGCGGAGGTCCGGGAACGGATGCTGCGCGACATCGACACTCGGCTCTCCCTCGCCGAGGAGTTCTTCGAGCGCGATCTGGCGAACGAGCTCAAGACGCGGCTTCAGGGACTGAAGAAGGTGACGGTTGGATCTATCGCGTCTCGAGACGACGCCACGATCGCATTCCCTTCACGCCCTACGAACTTGCGGATCTCGATCGCGGAATACGTCGTCGACGCTGCTTCCGGGCGGCTTCGTCTCAGCTCCCCGCACCCTGTGGCGGACGACAGAATAGCGATCGCTCCGGGCTCGTACCTGGTGACCTGGACGAGCGACGGTAAGCACACCGTCCGATTGCCCGTGCTCCTTCAGCGTGGCCACGAGACCTCCGTCGACCTGATTGAGCCCGACTGGTCGGCGGTACCGAACGGCTTCGTCGTGATCCCCTCAGGCGAATCTTTGATCGGCTCCGACGAAGAGAACCTGCGCGCAGCTCTGGACGTGTCGCCGATGCACACCGTCGCTGTGGGGAGTTTCTTGATCGGGCGGTTCGAAGTGACCTTTGGGGAGTACATCCGGTGGTTGGAGACCCTGCCGGCGACCGAGCGTGCCGCGCGAATGCCTCAAAATCGTTCTAGGCCGGGAGCAATCGAACTCCGATACGCGAGCGATCACCGCTGGACGCTGATGCTTCAACCGACCGCCGGGCAGCATCACGTCGCCGTTTGGGGCGAGCCCGTCCGATACCCAGCCCGTGCCGAGCATTCAGTGCAGGACTGGCGAAGATTTCCGGTCACGGCCATTTCGTTCGAGGACGCGCAGTCGTATTCACGCTGGCTGGACAGCACCGCGCAGGTCCCAGGCGCTCACGTCTGTCGCGATGTGGAGTGGGAACGCGCCGCCCGGGGCGCCGACGGGCGTATCTACGCCAATGGCTGGCAGCTGCTACCGTCGGAAGCGAACCTGGACGCCACCTACGGCCGCCGTGACGACACCCTTGGACCGGACGAGGTCGGCAGCCATCCAGAATCAGCGAGCCCGTTCGGTGCGGAGGACATGGAGGGGAACGCAGGGGAGATGGTCGCCGCCGCCCGGTGGGGCGAGAAGACCGCGCTGCGGGGGGGGAGTTGGTACGACCAGCGCCTGGGCGTGCGGGCCGATAACCGTTTTCAGAATGCGCCGAGCTTTCGATATCTCTTGCTTGGTTTTCGTATTTGCGCGCCGGTGGCAACAGGAGGAAGCCAACCTTTCAAAGGAGAACGTCAATGAGAACTCTAGCCGTCTGCTCCATTGCGACAGCGTTGTTTGTCAGTGCCAGTGAGTCGGCAGTCTTCGCACAAAGTACGTGTGATCGCGGCGATCCCGATCCGTTCTGCCCCAACGGCAACGGCGATTACATCGCTGCTTACAAGGGCAAGAAGAAGCTGAGCAAGAAAGAACAGAAGAAAATGCAGGCGTACATCATTCCGTACGGGTTCGATAGCTGGCAGGGCATCTATCTCGAGGGAGCAGGTCTCGAGGGCAGACGGTTCACTGTGTCCAGCCCGGCCGGTAAGAAGCCCTACCCTCCCGAAGCGGGCTGGGTGCTCACGGACGAGGCAGGCTGCTCGAAGGGGTCTGCGCCACTCACGCTAACGATCTTACAGTGCGAATCCGGGACCACCGCGAGGGGTTGCCAGGTGACGGCCAAGGGGCCCCAGAACGGTACGATCTGCGGCCTCGGAGGGGGGAAGACCGTGGGTGTCGCCATCGTGCAAGGCTACTGGGACGCGAGCGGTGCTTGGCAGTTGCAGGACAATGGTACGGATGTCGTGACCGTGGCGTGTCTGGCCGACGCCAGTCAGATGGAAAAGCAGTCTGGCGCGTCGGACGGCGCGATCACCCGGTGCGTGCGGGATTACCGGTTCGAGCCCAAGGGGAACAACGAAGCGCTGACCGCGTGCATTCGAATGCAGCGCGCCGACTACTGCGCAGACGGAAAATCCCATACCTTCGGCGGGACGAACATTGACGTCCACACGCCCGAGGATCCCGTCGAGCGGAGTGTGCAGATCACGGGCTCCGGCGACAGCTTTGACGACTGCACGGACGGTAGATGCTTCGAGGCGACCTGGGACAAGGATGGCGCCATTTGCGTTGCACATACACGCTGGAAGGGGACCAACGATTTCATGAACGCGGGCTGCGTGGACACGAAGTTTCCGGATAGGTTCCCGGATTCAAAGACAGGCCCTGTTTATTGCAGGAGCGGAAGGACACCCTCGGCGAGCGACTACTTCACTCGGTCAAAGGTCCATGAGTGTGGCCAGCTGACGCAGGACTGTTCTGGCCCGCCCCCAACCAACCCTGACAAGTTTTGTCCCGGGTGCACGTCGACGACGGCCAAGAAACAGACGCCGGCGAAACAGGCTCCGAAGGCCAAGCCTTGAACGATCTCACTTCGCGAGCAACTCGAACCTCAGGGCGGTACAGGTCGTAGGCTCGAGCGTGAACGCGGCGGCGTCGCGATCGAAACGCGCGACGCAATTGTCATTGCGCGCCCAGATCTGCACGGCGTGGCGCGTGGGGCGCGGGTCGCCGGGCGGCTGAACGTCGATCTCCAGGCGGACCGCGGGCGCGCTGGCGGGTGGCGCGGCGATGAATTCCTGGGCGCGCAGCTCTGAGAGCGCGGTGACGACGCGGGCGATTTTGGCGGCATCGGCGGGTGCGCCGGTGGTGGTGTGCCAGGTGCCGCCGTCGGAGGTCGTCACCTGCTCGGTCGTGTTGCCGCCGGTGCGGACGAGGCGGCGCACGTCGAAGTGGGCGAAGGACAGCACGGCGCGATCGCGGAAGCGCAGCGGGTCGGGCGCGAGAAGCGCGTGGACGTCGGGCGGGGCGGAGACGTCGGCGCGCTCGGGGAAGTGGCCTTCGATGACCAGGTGACGGGCGTGAGGGCCGTCGGACTTCGTGGCGGCCTTGACGGCGTGCAGGCGCGTCAGCCAGTCGTCGACGGCGCGCGTATCGGCGGCGTACGGGACCTTCGGGGATTCGAACGACCATTCGCCGTGCACGCGGCGCAGGGCGAGGCGGGCGTGATCGTCGGACAGCTCGACGCGCGTGATGGCGTCGGGTGGCTGCACGACCAGACGATCGTCGCGCGCGGAGGCGGGCGCGAGCGAACGCCACGCTGTCTCGATCGCGTCGGCTGGCACGCGCAGTCGTTCGCCGTCGCGGGTCACCTCGCCGCCCGGCCAGATGTCGAGCGCGATCTCCGCCGGTCCGGCCGTTACCTTGAGTGTTCGCGCGCCGGCGGGCGGTCGGGGCGGCTCGGTGTCGAACTTCTCGATGCGGAGCGCGAGCAGCTGGCGCAGGCTCTCGGTGACGCGCTCGTTGGCGACCGATTCGCCGCCGCTCTTGTGCCAGCGGCCGCCGAGCGCGAACACGGCGCCCTGGGTGTTGTCGCCGCTCCATTTGATCGCGGTCACCGCGGCTGGGTCCAGCGGCAGCAGGCGGCGATCCCGGAACGCCTCGGGGCCGCGGTCGACCAGGTCGAGCAGGCGCCGGCCGATCACCCGGACGGGACCGTCGGGGCCGACGCGCGCGTAGACGCCCTGCCCGGTCACGTCGGCGCGTCCCAGCTGCAGCGCCATCGCGCCGCCCGGGGTCTCGATGTCCAGCTCCGCCTCGGCCGGATGCAGGCCCGCCGCCTCGGGCGACAGGTCCGCCGTCCGGTTGCTCTCGGCCAGATCCGCCGCGGCCACCAGGTCGTCGATCGCCGCGTCGTCGCCGGCCGGGGTGCCGGGGCCCTCGATCTGCCAGGCCGGCGCCGGGGCGGGCGCCGACGGCGACGGCAGATGCAGCATCGAGAACGCCTGGCCGGAGGCCAACCGGTGGATGGTGATGCGGCGGACCGCCTTGCGGTCGAACGGCGGCAGCATGCGCGCGCTCGCGGTCGGGCGCGTCTGCTCGCTTTCGCGCGACGAGCGGCGGCGGCCTTCCACGAAGATGAGCACGGCCATCCCCGCGGCGACGATCGCCAGCAGCGCGAGGCCTCGCCGTTTCATTCGCGGCGCCGCCACCAGGTCACGGCGCCCGCGATCAGCGTCAGCAACGGCAGGCCGACGACGAACAGCCACAGCGCGCGGCCGACCTCGGCGGCCGTCAGCCCGGGCGCGGTGCGGCCGATCGGCTTGGGACCGACGCCGGCGCGCTCCTCGCGCTCGGACAGCCATGCGATCGTCGAGATCACGAAGTCGGCATCATAGTCGCGCAGCGTGAGGCCGGCGAGGCGCACGTTCATCACCAGTCGCCCCGTCCCCAGAAAGACCAGCCGGGTCGGCTGCGGGCCGGCGCGCTCGGCGGCGACCGCGACGCTGACTGGACCGCGCTGGTCGCGGCCGGCATCGAACGCGAGATCGGCGTCGCCGCGGATGGTGGCCAGATCGGTTTCGCCCCACCCCTCGGGGCTGGTCTGCACGAGCGTCGTGACCGCGAGGCCGGGCGGCGCCGTTCCAGATGGCGCCACCTCGCGCGTGCGCGGCCAGTAAGTCAGGCGGCCGCCGAAGCGCTTGGTCAGCAGATGCGGGCGGTAGTTCCCGGGTCCCGCCGCCCAGACCGACGGCCCCTCGACGTCGCTGGCGCGCGACGGATCGACGACCAGGTTGTCGCCGAGGCGCATACCATATTGCGCGGCGAACGCTTCCAGGCCGACGTGCGCGAACGCGCTGCCGTCGCGGTTGAACACCGGTCCCGCCATCACCAGCAGCCGGCCGCCGCTCTCCACGAACTTGCGTAGCGCATCCGCTTCGGCCGCCGACAGCGCCTGCTGCGGTTCGGCCACCACCACCGCGCGGCAGCCCGCCGACGCGGCATCTCCCAGCCGCGCCAGGGCGCGCACCTCGTCGCCGTCACGCCGCAGCTGGTCCGCGAACGTCGCGTAGCCGCCGTCTTCGAGCGATTCGATGTCGGGCTCGCCATGCCCCGACGAGAAGCAGATGCGCAACGGCTCGTCAGACGTCACCGTCAGGATCGCCGAGACGAAGGCGTCCTCGCCGCGCCACGCGCGTAGCGCGGGCGTCGCGTCGCCCTCCTCGTCCAGCTCGGATTCCACCAGGTCCTCCCAGGTGACGACCTTCGAGCGCGCGCCCGACGCAAAGACGATCGCCCCCTGCCCCATCTCGTAGGCGCCGATGCCGTAACGCCGGCTGGCCGCCTCCGCGCGTTGCGGATCGCGGTCGGGGTCGACGAACTGCGCGGCAAAGCGATCGCCCGCGACGCGCCGGCAGCGCTCGACCAGCTCGCGCAGAAGGCCGGTGATCGCGCGCGATCGCTCCGAGTCGCGCAGCGGGTAAACGAAGATCGTCGCCTCGACAGGCCGGGGCAGCGACCGGAGAACGCTGGTCGTCCGCGGCGACAGGTCGTAAAGCGACGCGCGCGTCCAGTCGCCGCGCAGGTAATGCTGCCCGGCGAGGATCTGCGTCATCACCGCGATCGCGCCGATCAGCAGCGCGGCCAACCAGCCGGGCGCGAGGCGGCGGCGGGGCGCGTCCGCCGGGGCCGGCCCGCGCAGCCGCCCCAGGAGCGCGGTCGTCGCCAGCAGCGCCAGCACGGTGACCATCACCAGCTGCAGGACCGGGCGCGAATCGACGATGCCGTGCCCGAAGTCCTCCATCATCCGGAACAGGCTGGCCCCGTGCAGCGCCGCGGCCAGCGCGGGCGAGCGGACCTGCCCTTCCAGCGCGCCGACCAGCAGCGCCGCGAAGAACGCCACGAACGACAGCGTGGCGGCGACCAGCTGGTTGCGCGTGACCGCCGACGCGAGCAGCCCGACCGCCAGCGCCGCGCCGCCGATCAGCAGCGTTCCGAGGTAGCCCGCCACGATCGGCCCCGGATCCAGCGACGCGCCGACCGCGCGCAGATAGACGACGTAGAGCAGCGTCGGCGCCCAGCAGGCCGCGAAGAAGCCGAACGCGCCCAGCCACTTGCCCAGCACGACCTCGATCGGCGCGACGGGCGCGGTCAGCAGCGGCTCGATGGTGCCGCTGCGACGCTCCTCGGCGAGGAGGCGCATCGGCACGACCGTCACCAGCAGCGCCAGCGCGACCCAGTACAGCATCGTGCCGCCGAAGAAGAATTCCATGACGCCGCCCGGGGGCGCGTCGGGGCGGGCCAGAAACTGCACGAACATCCAGAACACCAGCCCCTGCAGCGCCAGGAACAACCCCAGCACGGCCCAGCCGACCGGCGTGCGGAAGTAGGCCGCCCACTCGCGCCGCACGATTGCCAGCGTGGCGCTCACGACGACGTCACCTTCGTTGTCACCTTGGCGAACACCTCGTCCAGCGTCGCCGCCTGCAGTTGCTCGCGCAGCGCCGCCGGCGTCCCGTCCGCGCGCACGCGTCCCCGGTCCAGGATGACGACCCGGCTGGCCAGCGCCTCGATGTCGGACAGGATGTGCGTCGACAGCAGCACGGCCCGCTCGCGCGCCAGCGTGCGGATGAGCGCGTGCGTCTCGCGGATCTGGTTGGGATCGAGGCCGACCGTCGGTTCGTCCAGGATCAAGATCGGCGGCTCGGCCAGCAGCGCGTCCGCCAGCCCGACCCGCTGCCGGTAACCGCGCGACAGCGTGCCGATGATCTGCGCGCGCCGTTCGCCCAGGCCCGCCGCGCCGATCGCGCCGTCGACCGCCGCGCGCCGCTTGCCGCGCGGGATCGCCTTCAGCGCGGCGCGGAACCCGAGGTACTCGCCCACGCGCATCTCGGGCGGCAGCGGCACGGCCTCCGGGAGGTACCCGAGCGCCCGCCGCACCGCGCGCGTATCCTCGGAAATTGAGCAGCCGTTCAGCACGGCCGTCCCGCGCGTCGGCGCCAGGAAGCACGACAGCACCCGCATCAGCGTCGTCTTGCCCGCGCCGTTCGGCCCCAGCAGGCCGACGATCTCCCCCCGCGCCACCTCGAACGAAACGCCGTCGAGCGCAGGCCGGACGTCACCCCCATGGCGGCCGCCGCCGTACTGCTTGGTCACACCCCGGACGCTGATCAATACCCGGGAAAGGTTACTCCAGACCGCGATCGCGCAATGATCCGTCGTCCTCGCCGCGCAGGTGGCCGACCTCGTGCAGCAGCGTCCGCGTGACGGCCTGGTCCAGCTCGGCGGCGTCGCGCACGGTCCGCAGCAGATTGCGGCGGTAGAGGACTATCGTTCGCTCGCCGGCGTCGCACTGCAGATCGCCCGACGGCGGAACCGACGACCGACCGCCGCCCGGATCCGCGCCGCCGCCCGCCGACACCGGCTGGGCGCGGCCCTTGCCGGCGCGCCCCGCCGGGCTCGGAACCATGCGATCGCTGTAGTCCAGCGGCAGACCGCGGAACAGGCCGAGGATGGTCGGGGACAGGGGCGGCTTCTCCGCGATCAGATCGTTGATGTCCGGCAGATCGGCCGCCTCGACCTTGATGCCGCCGAGGTCCCTGCGGATGTCGTCGGGCAACTCGGCGACGGCATGCTGAACGCGTGTCGAGAAGTCCCCCTGCGACATCTCGAGCGCCAGCGGGAACGACTTGTTGTCGGCCGCGCTGGCCGCCGCGAGATGGCGCGCCGCCGCCGCCTCGTTGCCCAGGCGCTCTTCGATCAGCCCCAGGTGATACAGGGCGTGGGCGTGGTCGGGCGTCGCCGCCAGCACCTTCTCGAATGTGCGGCGCGCATCCTCGAACCGGCACAGCTCGAACTGCGCGACGCCGCGCTCGTAGACCGCGGCGGCGAAGTGCGGCGCCGCCTTCAGCGCCACGTCGATGCGGCGCAGGGCCTCGCTCGCTCGTCCGAGATCGATCAGCGCCTGCCCTTCCAGCAGAGCCAGCCGCGCGACGCGCTCGCGATCGCTGCGCCCGACGTGCCGGCTGCCCCGGCGCGCGTACTCGAGGCCGAGCGCCGATCGATCGACCGACGGCGCCAGCTGGTTGATGTTCAGGTCGGCGGCCGCCTCCAGCGTCTCCGGATCGTCGGGCGCCAGAGCGAGCGCCAGCGCGATCGCGTCGCGCGCCTCGTCCAGGCGATCCAACCGCATCAGCGAGATGGCGCGGTTGTGGTGCGCCTCGACCGAGCGCGGGGCCTGGCGGGCTGCCTCCTCCGCGCACGCCAGCGCCCCGGCGTAATCGCCGTCGTCGAACAGCTCGGCGGCGCGGTCGAGCAGCGAGGCGACCGGCGCGTCCAGCCAGGCCGGACGATCGGAAAAGCAACGACGCAGCGGTCGCGGCGGCGGCTCGGTCGCATCCGACTGCGCCCCGCACGACGATCGCGCCGCGCTGGACGTCATCGCCGGCTGCGCCGTGGATCCGGACGCAGGCGCCGGCGTCGCCTCGCCCGCGCGCCCCGACCGACACCCACCCGCAGACGCCGCCGCAGCCATCGCAACGGCGATCACGGCGGAGGCGGCGGTCGGCTTCATGGGCGGCCCCCTATGATACCCGAGCCTGAGCCGTCCGTTGTTACCGGTCTGTCAATGCGCCTCGCCCCAGGTGGCGCCCTCCCCGACCTCGACCACGAGCGGAACGTCCAGCTTATGAACGCGTTCCATCTCGTTCTTAACCCATTGCTTGAACTCTGCGCTGCGGGCGGACGGCACCTCGAAGACCAGCTCGTCGTGGACGGTCAGCAGAAGGTCGGCCTCCGGGACCGGCGCGCTCCCCGCCTCGATCGCCCGATCGACGCGGATCATCGCGACCTTCAAGAGGTCGGCCGCCGACCCCTGAATCGGCGTGTTGCGCGCGATCCGCTCGGCGTAGGCGCGGTCCTGGGGGCGGGTGGCGCGGATCTCCGGCAGCGGCCGGCGCCGCCCGAGCAGCGTCACGACCTCGGCGTTGGCGCGCGCCTCGGCGATGCTGCGCTCCATGTACGCGCGGACGCCGGCGTAGCGTTCGAAGTAGTTCTGGATGTAGCTGCGCGCCTGGGCGCGCGGGATCCGCAGCACCTGTGCCAGCCCGAAGTCGCTCTGGCCGTACGACAGGCCGAAGTTGATCGCCTTGGCGATGCGCCGGTGCTCGGGCGTCACGGACGCGGGCGGGACGCCGAACACTTCGGCGGCCGTGCGCTGGTGAATGTCCTCACCCGAGCGGAACGCGTCGAGGAACGCGGGATCCTGCGAGAAGTGCGCGAGGATGCGCAACTCGATCTGCGAATAGTCGGCGGACACCAGCACGTGCGCGGGCTTGGCGACGAACGCTTGCCGGATGCGCCGGCCGACCTCGCTGCGGATCGGGATGTTCTGCAGGTTCGGGTTGCTCGACGACAGCCGCCCGGTGGCGGCGACCGCCTGGTTGAAGGACGTGTGCAGGCGGCCGGTGGCCGGGTTGACCAGGGCGGGCAGCGCGTCGATGTACGTCCCCTTCAGCTTCGACAGCACGCGGTAGTCGACGATCTTCGCCGGGACCGGGTGAAGCGCGGCCAGCTCCTCCAGCGTGTCGGCGTCGGTCGACGGACCGGTCTTGGTCTTGCGCACGACCGGCAGCGACAGCTTGCCGAACAGCACGTCGGCCAGCTGCTTGGGGGAATTGATGTTGAACGTCAGGCCGGCCAGCCCGTGGATCTCCGTCTCCAGCGCGGCGAGCTGCTTGCCGACCTCGAGGCCGATCTCGCGCAGCTTGTCGGTGTCCAGCTGGATGCCCCGCAGCTCGATGTGCGCGAGCACGTGCGCGAGCGGCAACTCCATGTCGCGGTAGAGCCCATTCAGGCCGGCCTTCTCGATCTTAGCGGCCTGCGGCGCCGCGAGGCCCAGCGACGCCGCCGCCTCGGCGCCCAGCCGCGCCCCCACCTCCTCGACTGAGATGTCCGCGCCCGGGATCTCCTTGGCGCCGGTCCCCATCCAGCTTCCCCGGCTGGCCGTCGGCAGGATGCCTTCCGTCCCGCTGATGACGTCCAGGTCGTAGCGCGTGCGTGACGCGTCCAGCAGGTACGCCGCCAGCATCGAATCCGACGCGACGCCGGCCAGCTTCAGCCCACGCCGCAGCAGCAGCACCTCCAGCGTCTTGGCGTCGTGCACGTGCTTCGCGATCTCCGGGGACGCCAGCAACGGCGCCAGCACCGCCAGCGCCTCGGCCTCGGGCAGGCAGGTGGGCGCGCCCAGGTAGCGGTGGCAGAGCGGCACGTAGGCGCGGCGGACACTGATCGCGGGACCCTCAGAGGGTCCCGCCCCCCCCGCGACGGGCTCGCGCGGGGAGACCCCGCGCTCCCCCACGCGATCCCACGCCAGGCCCAGGCCGACCAGATCGGAGCGCACGGCCGACGGACCGTCGTACAGCGCCGCCACGCCGAACGCGCCGGCGGTCCGGATCTCGGCGGCGACGGCCTCCAGATCGGCGCGCTTCGTGATCGGCGCGACCGGCGGTGGCGGCAGGACCGGCGCGATCGCCTCGGGCACGGCCGCCACCGGCAGCGGCGCCGGCGTCTTCTCCGCGTGGGGCGCGATCGCCGCCGCGCCCGAGGGCGACAGCTGGTCCGCCAGGCGCGAGAACTCCAGCTCCGTGAACAGCGCGCGCAGCCGCTGCTTGTCGGGATCGATCCGGTGCAACGCCTCCAGCGGCTTCGGCAGCGGCGCGTCGTCGCGCAGCCGCACCAGCTCGCGCGACACGCGGACGGATTCGCGCGCCTCGTTGATCGCGACGCCGCGCTTGCCCGGCACCCCGCCCGCGGCGGCCGCCGCCAGCAGCGCGTCCAGAGATCCGAACTTGTTGATCAGCTCGGCCGCGGTCTTGGGGCCGATGCCGGCGACGCCCGGCACGTTGTCGATGTGGTCGCCCATCAGCGCCAGGACGTCGCCCACGCGCTCCGGTCCGACGCCGAACTTCTCGCGCACCTCGGCCGGGCCGACGCGCCGGTTCTTCATGGTGTCCAGCACCGCGACGCTGCCGTCCTCCGTGCAGAGCTGGGTCAGGTCCTTGTCCGACGAGCAGATGACGACGTTCATGCCGGCCGCGCCCGCGACGCGCGTCAGCGACGCGATGATGTCGTCCGCCTCGAAGCCGGGCACCTCCAGCTGCGCCAGCCCGAACGCATCGATGACGTGCCTCACCATCCCGAGCTGATCGGCCAGCTCGGGCGGCATCGGCGGCCGGTGCGCCTTGTAGTCTGCGTAAAGCACGCGGCGAAAGTCGTCGCCTCCGCTGGCGTCGTAGACCACGCACAGGTGCGTCGGCTTCTGCTCGCGCTCGATCTTCAGGATCATCTGGCAGAGGCCGTAGATGGCGCCCGTCTGCGTCCCCTTCGTCGTCTTGAGCGGAGGCAGCGCGTGGAATGCCCGGAACAAAAAGTTCAGAGCGTCGATGATGTAGAGGCTGGGCTTGGCGCCCCCCGTGCCTTCAGCGGTGAACATTGGCGTGGGCCGCGGCGTCGCAGATCGCAATCCGGACGACACAGCCCGCCGCTCGTATAGCACGCAACCTCACATGTACCGCCGGGTACCCGTCACCCATTCGGCACCGCCGGCAGCGACCCGACCCCCATGACTTCGTGCCACAATGATGGTCCTTTGGCGCGATCCCGTCTCGTCCGGGTGACTCGGATCACCGGCCTCGGCCTCGTGGGGACGATTGCGCTCGCGGTCTTCGCGGCATCGATCATCTTGCAGGGGTCGCGGCTGGGGCGGTTGATCGAAAACTCGCTGCCCGAGAACAAGGGGAAGATGCACATCGGCGGCGTCAACTGGCGGCTGCGCGCGCTGGTCGACCTGGCCACGGACGAGCCGTCGCCGATCTCCGTCGACGGCCTGCAGATCGTCGATCCGGAGGGGACGGTCGTGCTGGACGTCCCCCACCTGGACTGCAAGGTGAAGCTGCGGACGCTGGTCGCCCGCGGCAGCTTCTCGATCCACGACCTGCGCGTTCCGGTGGCACTGTGGCGCTTCGCGGCGATGAAGAACAGCGAGGGGATCGGCTTCCTCGCCGCGCTGGCGCCCAAGAAGGAGCCGCCCCCGCCGCCGCCCGGGACGAAGCCGAAAGGGCCGGGGTCGTTCTTCGAGATCGTCGGGGCCGAGCTGGGCGACCTGAATGCGATCTTCGATTTCCCGGGATCGTGGGGGCTAGAGCTGCGGCACGCCCACGCGCGCGCCTCGCTGAAGCAGGACGGCACCGATCCCGAGCACCCGACGTTCGGTTTCGATGCCGGGCCGGTGCTGGCGACGGGCGGCGGCTGGCTGCGCATCATGGACGACTTCGTGCTGCCGTTCGATCGCGTCGACATCGCCCGCGTCGCCACGACGCCCGAGTGGTCCGACGACATCTTCCTGGACCTGACCGAGGCCGACACGGGCCGGACCAAGCTGGTCGGCAAGGGTTCCTTCACCGGCATCTACGGCGAAAAGTCGGTCCCGGGCATCAAGCTGCACGCGGGGTTCACCCAGGCGGGCGACGCGCTGACCGCCGTCGTCGCCGGCGGCGGCCTGAAGATCGACGGCCTGACGATCTCGGGAGACGGCGCCGCGATCACCGCCGATCTGAACGACACGTTCGCCGCGCTGAAGGTGAAGGCGTCGTTCAAGGGCCTGGACGCCAAGTACGACACCTACCGCGCGCTCGGCGTCGGCTTCGACCTCGGCTTCGACGCCGGTGCCGGCAAGGTCGACGTCAAGGACTTCGGGCTGGGCGCGCCGGGCGGCGGCAGCCTGGCGCTCGGGGCGAAGCTGGACACGACCACGCTGTCGCTCGACGCCAACCTGGCGTTCACCGATTTCCACACCGAGAGCTACGTGCCGCCCGAGCTGCGCGCGATGGCGGCCGGGCGGCTGCAGGGGCGGATCGACGCGCGGGCCGATCTCGCGCACAAGTCGGCGCGCCTGCCGCGCGTCGACCTGAAGTTCACGCGCGCCAAGCCTGGGGGCGGCCTGCCGCGCGAGGTGCGGATCGCCGGCAACGCCCAGCTGGGGGCGGATCGCGTGAAGACGGACGGCCTGACGGTATCGGTCACGGGCGCGAGCGCGACCGCCAAGGGGTCGGTGAACCTGGACAAGCAGCTGCTGGATCTGGGGCTGGCCGTCGTGGCGGCGGACCTGGCCAAGCTGCTCGACGAGATGGGCCTGCCGCCCATCGCCAAGAGCGCACGCATCGACGCGAAGGCGGACGGCACCTTCGACGATCCGCGCCTGACGGGCAACGCCGACGTGGTGGGCCTGAGCGCGGCCGGCCGCAAGCTGCCCGAGCTGGTCGCCAAGTTCGGCCTCGAGCGCGGCACGCTGCGGCTCGACAAGCTGTCCGGGCCGGTGATGGGCGGCCGCGTCGACGGGCACGGGACCGTGAAGCTGTGGGAGAAGCGGGCCAGCAAGCCGCTCCCCTCGCCCATCGTCGACGCCAAGCTGGATCTGCACGACATCGATCTCGGGATGCTGGCGGGGCGGCCTGACATCGCCGGCCGCCTGTCGCTGCACGCGGACGCCACCGGCCCGCTCGACGCGCTGGCGGCGCAGCTGACCATTCCGGCGGGCACGCCGATCACCGTGCTGGGCGACGACTACGCGCTGGGCCCGGTCGAGATCGCGCTCGAGACCGACAAGAAGGCGGGACAGACCGCGACCGTGAAGACGCTGCAGATCCGGCGCAAGGCGGGCGGCGCCGTCGACATCCACGGCAAGGTTGCCCTCGCCCACCAGGATCTCGACCTGGACGTCGTGCTGGACAAGCTGCCGCTGGCGGGACTGCCCGGCATCGCTGACGCCGGCATCCCGGTCAGCGGCCTGGCCAGCGCCAAGCTGCACGTGGGCGGGCGCCCCGACCGCCCCGAGCTGACCGGCGACGTCAACGTCGAGCAGGTCGTGGTGCGCGGCGTGAAGCTCGGATCCGGTCACCTCGCGCTGACGTCGGCGCGCGTCGGCCCGGCGCGCCTGCCCGGCGTCGCCATCCACGGGCGGATGTTCGATCGCTTCGACATCGACACGCAGGCGGCGCTGGCGCCGAAGGGGGGCGTGCTGGCGCACGCCGAGCTGGACTTCCGCCGCGTCGAGATCGAGACGCTGGCGCCCGAGCTGGTGGCGTTCGGTGACGCGCGCGGCATCGTCAGCGGTCGGGTCAGCGTCGACGTCGATCCGGCGCGCCCGCTGGTGATGGATCTGCTGCTGCCGGAGCTCTGGCTGTCGGTGGCGCGCGCGGTCGAGGGCACGAACGGCGAGACCACCATGCAGCGCGTCCGCGTCGAGGCGGCCCGCCCGCTGCACGTCAGCGTCAACGGTGATCGTGTCCTGCTCGACGAGGCGCACTTCAAGACCGACGGCGGCGATCTGGTCGTCGCGGGCCGGCTGGACGGCCGCGCGATGGCCGGCAACCTGTCCGGGCACCTCGACCTCGAGCTGCTGCAGCCGTTCCTCGGGGCGGCCAGCCCCCTCGAGCGGATGACCGGCGATCTGCGGGTCGAGCTGGCGGCGCGCGGGACGCTGGACAAGCCCGACCTGCACGGCGAGATGGCGATCGCCAACGCCGTCCGCCTGCGGCCGAAGGACTTCGACCGCGACGTCGTGATCGGATCGGGCAAGTTCGCCCTGGACCAGGGCGGGGTCGCGGTCCAGGACCTCGCCATCACCGTCGACGGCGCCACGATGCGCCTCGGGGGCCGCGCCACGCTGGGGCCGGGGTTCGCGCCCGAGAACATCCAGGCCGACGTCGACGGCGACGTCAGCGCGCGCCTGCTGGCGTTCGCCGCGCCCGACGCGGTGCTGGAGCCGCAAGGCAAGGCGCACGTGCGGGCCCGGGTGCGCGGCACCCTGCGCCAGCCGGAGATTCGCGGGCGACTCGACCTGGGCGCCATCGATTTCCGCCTGCGCGACCTCGGGACCGAGGTGCAGGTGCAGAGCGGCATCGTCGAGATCAGCAACGACGGCGTCATCCTGCACAACGTGCGGGTGGTGCTGGACGACCAGGGCGTGCTGGTGATCGGCGCGTCGGGCGTGCGCGCGGGGCGGGTCGAGTTCACCAACCTGATCCCGTTCAAGCCCGGCGAGTTCGACCTGCCGCTGCACGGCGAGCGGCTCCAGTATCGCAGCGCCGGCACCTTCGAGGTCGACGACCTGACGTTCGACCTCGATCTCGGCGGCAACGTCGACGACGGGTTCGAGCTGGGCGGCGAGGTCCGCCTGGTGTCGGGGCGCTACCTGCAGAACTTCAAGATCAAGGACCTGGTGATCAGCCCGCGCGTCGACGAATCGACGGTGCGGCCGTTCTACGAAGGCAAGCCGCTGCTCGAGGATCTGACCCTGGATCTCAGCGTCCGAACGGTCGGCGAAGGATTCATCGTCTCGAACAACATCGCGCCGGAGATCCGGGTCGACATCTTGCTGCACGTCGGGGGCACGCTTTCCGCGCCGCAGCTGGCCGGCGACGTGCGCCCGATGGACGGCCGCTTCAACATCCCGTTCATGCGGGGCGACTTCGAGCTGGTGCCCAACGTCAACCACGTGACGTTCATCGCGACCAAGTCGATCGCCGACGGCGAGACGCCCGACCTGCACCTCGAGGCGACGAACCTGGTGACGGACGCCAACGCCATCGACCACAACGTCCGCATGATCATCGACGGGCCGATGCGCGAGGCGCGCATCGACCTGACCAGCGACGACGGTCTGGATCGCAACCAGGCGGCGATGCTGCTGATCACCGGGCGCACCGCCTCGGATTCGCAGCGCGTGTCCACGCAGAATCCGACGGTCGGCGCCAACGCCGCGACCGCGGCGGACGTCGGCGGGCAGTTCACCCGCGACGCGGTCGACAACCTGATGCAGCCGTACATCGACGACACGTTCTATCGCCTGACCGGTCTCAACCTGCGCCTGACCGTCGGGTCCGACGGATTTCAGGGCCGCGTGCGCAAGCGGATCAGCCGCCGCCTGAACCTGCAGGCCGATTACCTGCAGGGGTTCTACGGCAACAGCCGCTGGAGCACGCAGGGCGACGTCTGGCTGGGCGACTACCTGACGCTCGGCGGCCGGCTGGAACAGATCCGCACGTCGGCGCAGCTGGGCGTCCCGGAGACGCAGCCGATCAACGGCCTCCTCGAGTTTCGCCTCGACTACGCGATCCGGCCGCAGTGAATTTCGAACTTCTTCGGCTGCATTAAGAAGGTGAACCGGGCGTCCTGACCGGTTACCGTGGACGCCATCCGTTTGCCCGTGAGCCGCTCCCGTCTCATTCTGCTGGCGCTCCTGCTCTCGAGCCCGGCTGCCGCGCAGGTCCCGGCCCCGGCCCCGGCGCCCCTGCCGGCAGACCAGGACACGGCCGACACGGACACCGACGAAGACGAGGAGACACCGGCGCCCGCGGCCGCCCCGGAGCCGGTCACCCCGGCGGCGCGGATCCCGATCGCGGGCTACGAGCTCGGCGGCCAGCGCATCGATCCGGACGACAAGCTGACGGCGCTGGTGCAGTCGCTCGCGCCGCTCGGTGAGCCGTTCGTCGAGGCGGGCCCGAGCGACCGGATCGGGAAGCCGCTCGGCACGATCCCGCGGCTCACCGAGGCGCTGGACAGCATCGGGTACCGCGCCGCCGTTACGAAGCGGGCCGCCGGCGGCGGCGTCACGCTGGTCGTCGCGCTGGTGCCGTACGACCGCGTGCGCTACGTCTTCGTCGACGGCAACTGGCCGATCCGACAGGACGAGATCCAGCGCCGCATCACGATCCGGCCGGGCCGGCCGCTGCCGCCCGCCGGCGCGGAACGGACCGCCGCGCTGGAGCAGGAACGTGCGCGCGTGCTCGACTTCCTGCGCAGCGAGGGCTACTTCGACGCCAGCGTCCGCCTGGACGCGCAGCCGGGCAGGAAGAACCCGCGCGCCGTCGACCTCTACATCAAGGTCGACAAGGGGGACGGCTATCCGATCGGCCCGATCACGTTCACGGGCAACCACGCCCTGCAGACCGAAGAGATCGACCAGATCTTTCGCCATCCCGCCTGGTACTACCTGTGGCTGCGGCCGCTCCCGTTCACCCAGAAGCAGCTGCGCGTCGACATCGAGACGCTGGAGAAGAAGTTTCGCGAGCTCGGCTTCTTCGGCGTCCGCGTCACCTCCGACTTCTCGATGCAGCGAAGCGTCGACCGCGTCGCCAAGAACGTCCACCTCGAGATTCACGTCAACGAGCGCAAGAAGATCACCGTCGCGTTCGAGGGCAACGAGAAGATGTCGTCCGGCACGCTGCGCGACGAGCTGACCCTGCTGTCCCGCGGCTCGTACGACGACTTCGAGGTCGGGGCCAGCGCCGACGCGATCCAGCGCTACTACCAGGCGGACGGGTATTTCTTCGCGCGCGTCGACTGGCGGCGGGAACGGCTGTCGGCGGACGAGGAGCGCGTCGTCTTCACGATCGACGAGGGGCCGCAGCTGCGGGTGCGCGGCATCGACTTCGCCGGCAACAAGGCGCTGCGCGCCGGCGAGCTGGCCGACGTCGTGTCGGTGCGCAAGTACCCGCCGCTCGGCCTCGGGTCGGGCGGGTACGTGACCGGCAAGCAGATGGAGCAGGACGTCGAGCGCCTGGTCGAGCACTACCAGGGCAAGGGATTCCTCGAGGTCAAGGCGCACGCCGAGGCCGCCACGTCGCGCGCGGCGCTGGGCCAGCTGGGCGCCGTCGCCGCCGGGGCCGAGACTGTGTCGCGCGACGCGAAGGAGATCTTCGTTCGCTACACGATCGAGGAAGGCCCGCGCCTGACCCTCGCGAGCGAGGACTTCCGGACGGACAAGGGCGAGCCGCTGCCGTACGGCAAGAAGTTCCTCCTCGAAAGCGTCACGACCCGCGCCGGCGATGCCTACACGGTCCAGGCCGTGCGCGACGACGGACGCCGCCTGGAACGGCTGCTGGGCGACGCCGGCTATCCGTCCGCCAGCGTCGACCCCGACGTGGCGCGCACGGGCGATCGCGTCGCCTTGACCTGGGTCCTGAAGCTCGGGCCGCGCGTCCGCGTCGGGCCGATCTTCGTGCGCGGCAACTTCAAGACCACGCCCGACACCATCCTGGAGCAGATCCCGCTGAAGTCCGGCGACTACCTGACCACCACCTCCGTCGAGCGCGGCCAGCGCAACCTCGGCTTCATGCAGCTGTTCAACAACGCGACGCCGATCTCGTTTCCGGGCAAGGAGGAGAAGCGCGAGGTGGTGCCGATGGTGGTCGAGGTGGAGGAACGGTACGAGCAGTACAGCGTCCTGCACGCGGGCGCCGGCCTGTCGACCGAACAGGCGCCGCCGGACGGGACGCGCATTCCGCTCATCGGCGTCCGCCTCCCCATCGGTTTTTATCTGCGCGGCGGGTACGAGAACCGCAACTTCTGGGGTCACGGCTGGAACGCCGCCGCCAACCTGACCTACGGCACGTCGCTGCTGCGCGGGGATCTGAGCTTTCTCGATCGGCGGTTCTTCGGGACGCTGTTC